>Ga0247818_10000385_pt1 | contig 27310 bp, 21 predicted proteins | sample 13C_Glucose_Day1_FD_192424 | JGI IMG/M metagenome (GOLD analysis project Ga0247818, IMG submission 192424) | Soil microbial communities from agricultural site in Penn Yan, New York, United States - 13C_Glucose_Day1 | ecosystem: Environmental > Terrestrial > Soil > Agricultural land | place... | reverse complement strand
GAATAAAAAAGGACTGTGGATAACCTTGGGGAAGGCATGAGCTCGACAGTCCTGTAAAAAGTTGGGTGCAGCGTATCGAGGGGGGCAAGATTAAGGAAATACGGTTTAACAATCCAGCTCATAGGTGGTCTCTATGTGCAGACTCCGACCAGATCGACGTCAGCGTATCTGAATTACCCTAACCAATATCAATCAGCATCCTATCGATTTTTAAGGGTTTCACATCGCCAGCCTTTTTCTTTTTTTAGCAATTGAGGGCGGAACGGCAGACCAACAGGCCTTTGAGAGGTATCAGGGGTTGTAGTGAAGTCCGCTCGGTTGGTGTCACCTGAATGGTTCACCGGGGAGTCAGTTGCGCGTCGGTCGCCACACAGGCAGAGCAACCGCGATAACCTCTTGTCAGAAAATCAATGTTCCCCACTAAAATGTACAAAAGAAATAAAGTTCGTCTCAAGTTGCCACAGCAGGTTCGAAAAATCCTGCCCTTCAAAAAAATATAGGCGCTTGCCCGTTATGATGTGATGGAACCGAGCGTCAGTGCAGCCAATACGCGCAATGTTCGGGGAGGACTAAAGCCCTCCCGTACTCATAGTTAGAAGGCCCAACGAGCACCCAACAAAATTTCACTGGATACGAGGTTGGCCTTCATCTTCTCGTCCTGCAGGCCACGGGCATTCGGGAAGTTGTTCCAGCCACTTTCGGTATCACCCATGTCAACGTAGCGATAACCGAGGTCCAGCGCCAAGTGATCAGTCACGTCATACGCGACGCCCGCGCCGAGAGACCAAGCCAGATTGGTCTGTGTCGCCGAGCCGTACTGGCGTGACTCGTTACCCTGCCAGCCCTTAGATTCAAGTTGGGCCAGGCCCAGTCCGGCGGAACCGTAGAACGACATTTTCTCTGTCACACGGAAGTCCCGATAGGCGTTTAGCATTACGCGCCTGGACTCGATATGGTGCTCGTTGAGGCTGGTGGGGAACGTGGTCGAGCCGCTGGTGAACTTGTCCTTTTGAGGCAGGGACAACTCGCCCTCCATGCGCCAGCCATTGCCGAAACGATATCCAACACCGATGGAACCGGTCATGTCGTTCTGGGTATCGTTGCCGGAGACAAACGCGCCGATGCCGGGACGTGCGCTGGAGTCCATGTTGCGCGCTTTGCGCTCGGCGCTGATCACCCGGGCAACTCCGTAGTAACCCTCTTTTTCGGCAGGAGCGGCCACTGCCAGCGTAGTGTGGATGGCAGAGCTTACAAGCAATAACACAGGAAGAGTCTTCAACATTTGCATGATATTTTTATCGCTTATGTCTAATGAATAACATTGGGCTTTATTAGCCAAGTGGGACGCCCAAGGCTTGGGCGATACCTTCTCCATAAGCCGGATCGGCCTTGAAGAAATGTTGCAACTGGCGCTGAACTATCTCGACGCTGACACCAGACATCGCATCCACGATGTTGTGGATCAACAGCGTCCGCTGCTGCTCACTCATTAAGCGGAACAGAGCGCCCGCGTGGCTGTAGTAGTCGGTGTCTTCGCGGTGATCGAAACGATCGGCCGCGCCACTGAGGGCAAGGGTCGGCTCCGCAGAGTGGCGAACCTGTTGCGGTGCATCGGCGTAGCTGTTCGGCTCGTAGTTCGGTGCCGCTCCACCATTGCTGCCAAAGGCCATAGCCCCGTCACGCTGATGGTTGCTCACCGGGCAACGAGGCGCGTTGACCGGCAATTGCTGGTGATTGGTTCCAACCCGATACCGGTGAGCGTCGGCATAGGCGAATACGCGGCCTTGCAGCATGCGATCCGGCGATAGGCCGACACCCGGCACCATATTGCTTGGGCCAAAAGTCGCTTGCTCGACCTCCGCGAAATAGTTCAGCGGGTTACGGTTGAGCTCTAGCTCACCGAGCTCGATCAACGGGAACTCCTTCTGTGACCAGGTCTTGGTCACGTCGAACGGGTTCTCGTAATGCACCGCAGCCTGCGCCTCGCTCATGATCTGAATGCAAACAGTCCACCGCGGAAAATCGCCGTGCTCGATAGTGTTGAACAGGTCACGCTGGGCATAGTCCGGATCGTTGCCAGCCAAGTGAGCTGCATCCTCCGGGGTCAGGTTTTTGATGCCCTGCTGAGTCTTGTAATGCCATTTCACCCAGTGACGCTCACCCTTGGCGTTGATCAGGCTGTAGGTGTGACTCCCATAGCCATGCATATGCCGGTAGCCATCCGGAATCCCACGATCTGAAAACAGAATGGTGATCTGGTGAAGAGCCTCGGGAGAGTAGGACCAGAAATCCCACATTGCCTGGGCGCTTTTCAAGTTGCTCTGTGGCAGGCGTTTCTGGGTGTGAATGAAGTCGGGGAACTTCAGTGGGTCTCGAATGAAGAACACAGGAGTGTTGTTGCCGACGATGTCCCAGTTACCCTCTTCGGTATAGAACTTCACGGCAAAACCGCGCGGGTCGCGCTCGGTGTCTGCCGAACCACGTTCGCCGCCGACCGTGGAGAAGCGCAGGAACACCGGCGTGCGTTTGCCCACGGACTCGAACAGCTTGGCGCATGTGTAGTCGGTGATGTCCCGGGTCACAGTGAAAGTGCCGTAGGCACCCGAACCCTTGGCGTGAACACGACGCTCGGGAATGTTCTCTCGGTTGAAGTGCGCGAGCTTCTCGATCAGATGAAAATCGTCGAGCAGCAACGGACCGCGGGGACCCGCCGATCGGGAATTCTGGTTATCCGTGACGGGAGCACCACTGGCAGTGGTAAGCACTTTGATTTCACTCATGCTTAATCGTCCTTTGTCAGGCAGGCAGTTACCCGCGGCCATCAACAGCCGCGGCACCGTTGGAAATGATCACCTCGACCCGACGATTCAATTGGCGTGACTGCGCCGAGGCATCGTCGGCCACTGGATAGGCCTTGCCGTAGCCCTCGGTCTTTATGCGGTTCATGTCCACGCCCAGGCGTTGCAGGGCAAAGGCCACGCTTTCGGCGCGACGCTCGGAGAGCGTCTGGTTGAAGGCATCGCTACCCACGCTGTCGGTGAAGCCTTCGATACGCACCTTGCGCTCGGGGTTGCTGAGCAGAAAATCCGCCAGTTGCTGGACGTTGCGCTGGTTGCCGGGCTTGAGGCTGGCCTTACCGGTATCGAATAGCACGTCGCCGAAGGTGACCACTTCACCTCGTGGCGTCTGTTTGGCATTCATCGCCTGCAGGGCCTTGAGCTGCTGGGTACGTACATCCAGTTGCACCTGGGTGCGTTGCACATCGATATTGCTCAAGCCGGCCTCGGCCTTGCGCCCGAGAATGGTCTGCTCGGCCAAAGCGATTTTTTGCTTTGCCAGGTACGCGTATTGGTCGATCTCGGGAGCGCGGCGGTCCTGGATGGACAGCATGTCTGCCTTGCCCAAGGCGATAAACGCATCCTGGGTTTCCAAGGCAGCCAGAGTGCTCGACTCCGGCTTGCTCTCCAGCTGCGAATAGAGATCTCGCGCCTCAATCAGTTGTGGGTTCTCGGGGGTCGCCGCGCAACCAGTCAAGACCAGAGCGAAAACGCAAGCGGAGGGAAACAAAATACGCATGAAGAAATCCTCAGTTGGAAAGCGGGGTGGTTGACTTCAAACCAGAGTCGGGGGCCTGTAGCATTTCCTGCTTGAGGACCTGAATACCGGTCTGGGCATCCTTCAGCTCTTTCTGCAATTTCGCGGTACGCGCCATGCGCTCGGCCAATGCCGAGTCCGCCGCGATCTGCTCAGCCAGACTCTTGGCCTTCCCGAAGTTTCTTTCGCCGAGCGCACGGTCCATCAACATGGTTTTGTCCTGCGCGGTTTTCATTTGTACCGGCGCGTATTGAGTCGCACCTGCGGATACCGCGCGGCTCAGAGCATTACGTGCCAAGGAAACTTGTTCGTCAGGCGCAGGGACGCTGGCGCAGGCACTGATCAAGACAGTGCCGATGAGCAGCGAAGACCAGAAAAAGGCTCGCCGGAATACAGGTTTAGTACTCATAAAGTTCTCCAGATGTTCTCAATGCTTGAAGCCTTCCTCACCCAAGTGAGAGGCAATGGACATCCACACGCGCATTACCTGACGGCAATGCACAGCGGCTTAGTGACGATTCATTGGGCGGGTGGTCCACTGCTGCATCAGCCCCCGCCTAACTTCTCAGCCAGTGCTGAAAAGCCGTACCTCATCTTGCGTGACCTCCCAAGCCAACAACCGAGGCAACGGCCTGAATTCCTGTAAGAAATTTCCCAAGGATTTAGTCCTCGTCCACCTCGCGCTCATTGAGCGGTTGCGACGGACGATGGTTGTCGGGAAACAATTGGCGGATTTTCCGGATCTGGGTCTTTGACATTTCGATGGGTTGTTCGAACAGAACCCACTGCACCCCTTCCGTGCAGGGCGGCGTGGTCAGTGAGCCCTTGTAGAAGACATGATGGCTGGCGGCGGGCACTAGAGATCCGAGGTCCGGCGCGTCCTTTGCACTCAGGGTCAGGGTTTGGTTTTCATGATCGGGGAGTCGCTTCCACAACGAGGCAAGCTCACGGTTGTTTTTCCCTTCCTTGACAAAAAGCCCTATGACCAGCAAACGGCCGTCCGAGTCTTGGTTGACCAAGTGCATTTCCATTGGATACGACACATGGTCGATCTGGTGCTCGCTGGGGGTGTGAAAGTGGAACTGAACCAGGCGGTATTCGCGGCCCTTGAACGTGACGGTTTCCACATCACCCACGTTGGCCTGAATGCTGTGGCCATTGTTGACCACATCGAGCGACATCGCGCCGTAGCTGATTTTCAAGTCCGAGGCGCTGCCCGCAAGCGGGTGAATTTTTTTCAACTCGACATCGATGGGCGACTGCTGTTCGCCTTGGGCGCACAGCTCGCTGCCCAGCATGCCCCAATGCGCGGGACCATGGGCCCCGTGATAATTCCAGTCAGCTCCATGCGAGTGCTGACTGGCCAGGGAAAAGCACAATGGAACGATCAAATAAAAAGGACGAATAAATACGCTCATGAGGCCTCGTTTAAAAACCGTTAAATTCGACAGACGCGAATCCATACGCGTATCGCTACTGGCCATGCACAACGGCTTATTGACAGTTCATCGGGCCTGCCGGGCGGATCCACGCAACCACGACAACGCTTTAATGCCGGCCCACTGGACAGGTTGATCAATAAGGCTCATCAGCAGACTCAGCGAGTCAACGTCTGGGGGGACCGCCGAGCAGGCACGGAGCGATTGGTCCGCACTGTGCAACACCAGCTCCAGCGATGGCTCTGGGCTGCCGTAGATCAGGACATGGCGGATATGCGGACGGGCACGACAGAACTGTTGCATGTCGATGCCATGCGGCACGCCCAGGGTCTTGTTAACGATGAGCAGGTCAAACGTTTGGGTGGCATTACTGGTCAACAACATCAGTTCATCGAAGGTGCGGATGGGCGCGATGCGGTAGTAGTCGAGTCGGTTGAGCTGCTTCTCGATGTGCAGCAACTGCTCGTGACGCTCATCGGCGAGCAGGATGCGCAGTTTCTTGTCGCTCATGCGCGCAGGCTCCGCTGTTGCCCACCCTCGAGCCAGCGCAACAGGTCGCCACCACTCATGGGCTTGGCGTACCAGTACCCCTGCCCCTGACTACAGCCCATGTTCAACAGATGCTGACGTTGCTCATCGGTCTCGATACCCTCCACCACCACCGCCATGCCCAGGGCCTCCCCAAGCGCTAGAGTGCTGCTGACCACCGCATGGCAACGCGGCTCTTGGGTCAGCGCCTGGACGAACTCGGCATCCAGCTTGATTTCGTTGAAGGGCAGCTGGAGCAGGCGCTGGAGTGAAGAAAAGCCGCTGCCGAAATCATCGATGGACAAGCGGCAACCCATCATCCGCAAGCGATACAGGCACTCCAGGCTGGTTTCCGGCGCTTGCAGCAGGCCGCTCTCGGTCAGCTCGAAGGTCAGGCTTGAACCCCGCGCGCCGTACTCACTGAGCAAAGTACGGATCTGTGAGGCGAGGGTACCGCTGGACAATTGTCCGGCGTGCAGATTGAAGGCGAAATTCAGGTCATGCCCCAGCGTGCGCAATTGCTGTTGCAGCGCGAGCCCCTGGTGCAACTGCTGGCTCAGCAGCTCATCGAGCAAGTCGTACCGCTCCAGGACCGGCAGGAAACAAGCCGGAGAAAGTACCTTGCCTGACGTATGCCGCCAGCGGGCAAGCACTTCGACGCCAGTGATTTCCCCTGTCTCCAGGATGAATTTTGGCTGAAAGAACCCACAGAGTTCGTGAGTCACCAGGGCCTCGCGTACCTGCGCCTCATCCGGAAAGATTTCCGGTGGTTCGGGCGGGATTGCGATACGCGGCGCACTGCAATGCTTTTTTAGCAGGCGCTCCAGGGTTTCGTAGTGCAGCGGCTTGCCGATATCGCCGAGCAGTTCCAGGTTCAACAGGGAAATGATCTGCCGCACTGTGCGCCGCAGGTCGGCGGACAGCGAGCTGCTGATGATCACCGAGCCCACCTGCCCCGAATGACCGACCGCCTGCAAGAACTCCAGGCCGTCCATGCCATCCATGCGCAAGTCGCACAGGGCGATATCCACCGGGCCCACCTCGTTCAGCACCGCCAGCGCCTGCGCCCCGTCCGCGGCCTGGAACACCTGCGTGCAACCCATCTGCTGCAACATGCTCACGGCAATGGCGCGCTGGAACGAATGATCTTCAAGGACGATGACACGCAAAGTAGAAACAGGCATTGGGACCCACCCACGAGAAGTGTTGTACCGCATGTTGCGTGACCGGCCAGGAGAACAACCGAGGGAACGGCCTCAGTTGTTGTATGAAATTTCCCAAGCAGCACCTCTCGAATAACAGCGTCGAAAGTGCAAAAAAATCCAGGCAAAAAAAAGCCCAGCCAAGGCTGGGCAAAGGGAGCAAACACGTTCTACCAAAGGTAGCGATAACCGAGCGTCACACCCCACGGCTGTTCAATGTCATTGCCCTTGGCGAATTCGGCATCCAGGGAAAGCTTGCTCCGTTCACTGACTTGCAGGATCCCGCCAACACCCAGCTCGGCCCGATTACCTGGCAACTCCGACTTGAGCTTGTGACCGTTGACCCGCACATGGCTGTCCCCAGCATGTTCAGCGACATAGGAGGCCTTGACATAAGGCTGGGCCTGCATGCCATTACCCAGCTCCAGGCTGCGACCGAACAGCGAGCCAACACGGCTTTGCAACGAATCCATGGCCGCCGCGTCGACCCGCAGGCCATTGCTCGCGGTGTATTTCGCGGCCGTGGTGCGGGTGGCGCTGAGCTCGACCTGCGGCTCGACGAACCAGCCATCCTTGAGCTTGATGTGCTTGCCCACTTCCACATCGACACCGTAGCCGTTGGCGCTGTAGGAGCCCTTGACCGCGTTGCCCAGGTTGGTCGGCAGCTTGAGGTCGTTGTCGAAACGGCTGTACTTGAGCACGCTGTCGACATACACGCCGTTGTCGTTCAGGTAGGTGGCGTAGGCGCCCAGCATCCGGCTGTCGATCTGCCCGCTCGCGCCTTCGCCGAAATTCAGCTCGGACTTGGCGGTCCCCAGCATGCCGCCCACATACACCTTGCCGCTGGCCAGGCCGATCGCCTTGTCCGCGCCGATCTCGACCCCCGTGTTGTTCTGGCTGAAGGCCCGGCTGGAATGCTCGGCGATGTTGTAGCGACTGCCGATGGCCCGGGTCCAGACGCCGCCTTCATCCTTGCCCAGGCGCAGCTCGCCCAAGCGCTTGACCAAGGTGTTCATCTGCGCGTTCCACAAGGTGGCGGCCGCGGTCTGCGAAGCGATGGCGGCATTGGCCCCCGCGGACAGATGTGCCGGGGCTGGGTCCACTGGAATGACCGGGGGCTCGACCGGGTCGACCGGAGGATCACGCGGGTCAACCGGAGGGTCGACCGGCGTCACACCGGCGGTGTTCACCAGATACCAGTCATCCGCCCGCTGCTCCAGGGTGTAGCGGAAAGCGCCCGCGTCTACATGCCCGCCATACAGGCTGAAGCGCCCCGCGCCACCGTTGCCGTCCACCAGCATCAGCTTGCCGTTGGCCGCCGCCGGCTCATGGCCCGAGTCTTCCACCACCAGGGTATGGGCGCCTTCGATCGAACCGCCGACCTTGATCAGGTCGCCCTGCTCGCTGGCCAGGTCGCTGTTCATCATGAAGGTGCCGGTGCCGGTGAGGTCGCCGTCGATGGCCAGCACGCTGTGCACAGGACCGCTGAAACGCACCTGCCCTTGATCGAGGTTCAACTGCCCGATCTGCGAACTGCCGGTCATGTCCCAGGCACTTTGATTCAAGGTCAGCCCATTCAAGCCATGGGCCGTGCCAGTCAGGCTGGAGCCATCTTCCAGCAGCAGTTGTGAATTGCGCGCGTTGGCCTGAATGGCGCCGCTCAGGCTCGACTGACTGGCCGTGATCAGCACGTCCTCGCTGTCGAGCACACGGCCATCGGCGAGGGTTCGTTGATCCACCGACAACAGGGTGTCCGCGCTCAGGGTCGAGCCGCTCAGGTCGATTCGCGCGCTGCCACCCTGGACGCTGATGGCCCGGCCGTTGGCTACGTCGAGGCGGGTGTTCTGCACCTCGAAGGTGTTGCCGACGCCGGCGCTGGCCAATGACTGCAAGCCGATGCTGTCGGCACCAGTGGCCGCGATGTCCAGGTTGTCCAGGCGCAAGGTCCCGCCGTTATTGGCCTGGGCCGCCCGCGCCCCGCTACCGCTGAGGCTGATCGAGGAATCGGCGGCCGCGATGGTCGAGCCGGAATAGGCCGCCAGGCCAATCGCCGTCTGGTCGCTGCTCAGGTCGATGTTTTCAAGCGTGATCTGCGAACGGTCGCTCGCGAAGGCGCCGACGCTGCTGGCTCCGACCTGCAGCGACAGATTGCGCGCCTCGATGGCCGAAACGTTGCCGGCATACAGGGCATACGCCTGGCTCCCCTGGGTGTGCACGCGGCCACCGTCGAGGCTGGCTTTGCCGCCCAGTTGGGTAAAGACGCCAATGGCGTTGTCGCCCTGGGTCTCGATGCTCAGGTTGCGCGCCAGCAACTGGCTGTCGGCATGCGGCACCCAGACGCCAAAGGCATTCGCACCGCTGGTGACAATCCTGCTGCCCTCCAGGGTCGCCGTGGCATTGCCGTTGACGTTGACCCCGATGGCGTTGTCGCCGCTGGTGCGGATGTCGCTGTCGATGAGGGTGGCCAGCGCGCGCTGGCGGGTGTCGGTACCCAGCAGGTACAGGCCATGGGCATTGTCGCCAGCGGTCTGGAAACGGCTGCCGCTGGCGCTGAGCTGGCTGGCGCCCGACAGGTCGGCCGCCGAGGAGAACCGCCCCTGGGTCTGCAGGTTCACATCGGTCAGTTGCACCTGGGCACCCTGCCCCAGGTTCAAGGCAAAGGAGTTGTCTCCCGCCGTGCTCACCCCGGTACGGTTCAACACCCCCGTCTGGTTCGCGCCGGCGAAGCTGAAACCATGGCTGGCATCGCCCAAGGTCGACACCGTCGAATCGTTGGCCAGCACCGAGCTGTTGGCCCCCGACAACACCACCCCGTGGCTGAACTGGCCGTTGGCGCTAATGACGCTGTCACGGATGCTGATCGGGAAATTATTCCCGCCATCGCGCACCCCCGGGAAGTTGTTCCCGGTCACATCGATGGTCACCCCATCCAGCACCAGGCCCGGCAAGGTAACGGCATGAGCCTGGCCCAGCGTCATGAATTCAAGGGCCACCCCCCCGACAACACTGACCAGACAGCACTTCGACTTGGAAGACATAAAACCATCCTTATTTTATTCGGCACGCAGCAGCCCCCATCGCAATCCTCAAATTGCAAAGTTGGCTTAGGCGTTTGCCTTGTTGAGAAACCACGATCAGCCTTGGGAGCTGTCCCTTACGCTTGAATCCACCGCCTCCGCTCCTGGCCTGCACTCGCCCTGGAACAGCGCGGCACCGCTCTCAGTAAACCCTTACCTCGAACGACAAATTGGCCTCCAGGGTCTTGGCCTCGCGGGTACGCAGCTCCGCGACCGGCACCACCGGCTGGATTTCCACTTGCAGCGACAGCACCGAACCCGTCGCCGGCAAGCCACCGCTGACCGGGATGATCATGTCTCCCGGCACCACGGTGATCGATGGGCTGTAGGCGCCCGCCGCCGCGCCAGGCGCCTTGACCTGCGCCAGCTCGACACTGCGTCCGTCAAGCAAGGCATTACTCAAGGTCACGCGGGTCTGCCCCTGCTTGGCAAACTTGAAGTCCGCACCGAGCTGCTCGCCCCGCAGCACCAGCAGCAACTTCGAAGGTTGCGGGCAGCTGGCGTTGAGGCTGATGACCCGATTGCCCAGGGAATGCAGGTTGCCGGCATTCAGGGCGGCGTTGGTACTGGGCGGCATGACCTGTCCGAAGTCCATCTGTGACTGGCTCAGGTTGATCTGGCAGTCATCGGCCAAGGCTGGCTCGCTCGCCAGGGTCGCGCCGACCAACAGCGTTCCGAGGGCCAGTGCCCTCAGGCTTAACAGGGAAGTTTTCATACTCGTTCCTCGCCCCGGCATGGGGTCGGCAATCAGCTGGCCGTGCAAGTGGCCTTGGCTGTTTCGAAATACACATCCAGATCCGGCTCTTGCGGGAGGCTGAAATGGATCGCGCAGGAGGTGCTCTCCGTGGTGTGAATGTTCAGGGCCTCGCTCAACTGCCCATTGGTCAGGAACACCTTGCCGTCATCCACCACCGTGGTGACGAAGTTGCCCTTGGCATCGAATACCGCCAGGCCCTTGCTCATCGGCTGGCCGGCGGCGTCGGTCACCCGCAGCAAGGCGCGACGCGACTTGACCACCGGGAAGTCGAGTTTCTGTACCGAGCCGCGGCCGGCCGACACCGACTTGAAGCCGTTCTGGATATCCACGTTGCGCGGCAGGCTCTTGGTCTCGATTTCCACCCGGGTGTTCTGGTAGGCATTGAGCTGCGGGATCACCGCATTGCCCCAGGGGTCGGTCCAGACCGGGCCGCTCGGGGTGGTCAGCTTGACGCCGCCGACATCGCCGACCTTGACCACGCCGAAGGTGTCGCTCAGCGCATAGGGCGACAGGGTCACGCCGTTTTCATGCACGGCCACGCCGCCCCGCAACTGGCCGCTGTAGCTGGTGCTGTCGGCGCCATTGCGCGCATAACCGAGGTTGACCTGGGCATAACGCGGCATCAGGTTGAGGTTGCCGGAGAAGTCCTGTTCCTTGCGCTCGGTGTCACGCTCGGCGCTCAGGCGATAGGTGGCGAAATCATTGCTGTTGTCATCGTAGGTGGTACCAAAACGGGTGCTGCCGTCGCGCTTGTTGGCATAAGCCCGCACATTGCGCTTGCCGCCCAGGGGCACGCTGATCGTGAGGTACATGGCATTGCCGCTATCGCTGGAGGAGCGTCCTCCACGGAAAAACTCATCCTGGTCGCGATTGCCGCCCAGGGAACGCTCGACGTTCAGGCTGACCGTCGCATGCTTGAAGGTTTTCACCCAGGAAGCATTCAGATGGCGGGTGCTACGGCCGTCGAAGGTGGTCCCGGTCGAGTAACTAGTAGCCAAGGCCCCCAGCACGTCGTCGTTCCAGCTCAGGGAAACACCGTACTGCTGTTGGCTCAGGCCATCGGTATAGCCAGGGGTCTGTTCGCGGGTGGTGTCGAGCAGGTCGCGATAACCCTCGGTCTGGCGGGTGGCGTTGACCCCGGCGCTGATTCTCTCGGTCAGGCTGGTGTTGAGCGAGATGCTCGCCTGGGTGCCGCTCTTGCCCTCCTCGCCAGCATTGGAGACGGTGTTTTGCACACTCATCACCGTGCTGGGGGTCAGGCTCGAATCCAGGGTCCAGGCCGCCGCGCGATAGTCGTTGTCGCTGAGCATCAGCCCGGTCGACACTTTATTACTGGGGTTCAACAGCCAGCCGCCGGTGCCGGTCACCACCATCGGCGACTGCATGTCCCGGGCCTCGAACGTACGGACCTTACCGGCGGCCACCGAATAACCTGGTGCGGTCAGCGCAACCTGGGACAGGGAGGCTGCTGGAATGGTAAAGCTGCGCTGCGAGCCATCCGCTTCGATGACCCGTACATCCAGGTCCGTGCGCCCGTTCAACAATTGCACGTTGGGCAGGCTGAACGGCCCGGCAGGCACCAGGCTGGTGTGAATCAGCGCGCCGGCCTGGCGCACTTCCACCCGCGCCGAACTCTGGGCAATACCCTCGACAGTGGCGCCGCCGAGCCCGCGACCTTGCAGCGCCGCCTCCGGGACCACCTGTACGCCGGTGATCGCCGCGCCCTGGAACACCGAGTTGCTGATATTGATCTGCCCCGCCTGCAGGGTCGACTTCAGCGGCACGAAGGTTTTCTGCGCATAGGTGTAGAGCGACTGGAAGTTGCTCACCTCGTTCTGCATCGAGTACGCCTGACGGCTGCGCACAATCCAGTCACCGGCGTTGAAACCCAACTCGGTATTGGCGGCGTAATAGCTGTTCTGCCCGCCAGAAAACTGGTTGTTCTGCCCCAGCACTTCATAGTTGAACAGCCCGGCGCTGCCGCCGCCCTGATAAATGCCCAGGTCTTCACCGATCGGGCGCAGGGCGTCGCTGCTGACCAGCAGGGCTACCTCTTCGCGGTTCGGCCGCAGTTCTACTTCGGTCTGTGGGTAGGCGCGGGCAAAGTCGTAGCAGTCGCTGTCCGCCGGGGGTTGCCCCTGGCTCAGCCGGTACTCGTCCGCGGGCACCCGCAGGTTGGCCTGATCCATGAGCGCCCGGTCGAAACACAACGCGCCCTCGGCATCGAACCGCGCGTCGACGCTGCCACGCGGGCTGCCGTTGACCTGCAGGCCGACCCGGCGACGGCCTTCGGTAAAGCGCGGTGCCTGGCTGAAAAACTCCGCCACCTTCGGATCGAGGCCAAGGCTTTTCAACATGCCCTGGTCGAACGACGCCGGGGCCGCTGCGCCCTTGGGTGCCGTGCCGCCGGGCGAGGCAGGCGCCGCGGCCTTGGCCACCTGCGCGCCGCAGGCGATCAGGCCGGCGATCATCAGCAACAAGGGTCTGACCCGGAAAGCTGGCATCGGCGCAGGGAATTTCCGCGCATTCCCTCGGCGGGAGTGCGCCATCGTCGGTTGCAAAGTCATGAGCTGTACCACGTGGAAGGTCGGAACGGGATCACTGCTTCTTCAGTGGCGCATCGAAAGGCGGGGTGGTGAAGCCGTAGGTGGTGGCCGGGTAGATCCGCACCTTGGCGTCAGCGCCCAGGGTGGTGCCGGCGGGCAGCTCGAAGTGGTGGGTCTGCCCCGGCAGGATGTAACTGGCAGGCAGTTCCAGCTTGAGGTCGGCCGGCATCACGCTGAATGCCTGGTTGAGGCGCACCACGTAACGGCTGTCGTTCTTCACCGCCAGGTCGCGACCGTTGAGGCTCCACTCCAGCAAGGTCCAGGGGTCCTGCTTCTTCGGCAGATCCCCGGGGCTGATCAGCACCGGCAGGTTCTGGCGCACGGTGACGCCGATCTTCGCCTTGGCAGCGGGGTCGGCTTGCGGGATGCCCTCGAAGGTCACGCGCTTGAGGCGTTGGGTGGTAATAGGTTGCTCCGACTGGACGATAAAACGCACCAGCTGCTTTTCCCCGGCCTCGACCCGGGCCACGGGCGGGCTGACCACCAGCAGGCTGTCCTGATCTTCCGGCAGGTTCTCCAGCGAGGTGTAGAGCAACATGGCTTTGTCATCGCTGTTGGTGACATTCATGGTGCCTTCGCCATCGGCGACATTGACCAATACCACGGTGGATTCGGGCACCATGCCTGCCGCATGGGAAATATTACTTAATGCAACTAACACAAATGCAGCCAAGGAACACAAGCCAATTTTATATGAAAACTTCATAGATAAACCCTCGCAAAAAAATTCGACCACTTAATAACTATCGCGCCGCCCCATACAAAAAAACATCCACTACCAAGGCAAGCAACACCAACAACATCACCTTAAGTTTAATGAGATGAAACCTTAAAAACAGATGAATCAGCCCACAATCATGTAGGAAATTTCTTACGCAACTTTAATTATATAAAAATCACTTCCAGAGCGAATTAGACAAAGGAAGATCAGGTGACACCTTAGAGCGGCTCTACCTACTTTATTAAATCGCACCGACCGAAGAGTGCCGATATTCATCCGGCGTGTGCGTCGAGAGGGAGCGAAAAAATCGCCCAGTAGATAATATTTTCCTCCTTATCGAAAGAGATGCGACTTAAAGAAAATCCGCAAAACCACTAAAGACTGACAAGCCATCTTCCATTAACAATTGACAAGAAAAAACAGACCAACCCATAGGACACTTATATTTTTAGAATTACGCCCACACCTGTAGGCGCAATACTATCCATCGTTACAAGTAACGAACTATCATGGTCGTCAGACCATCCAGGGTCACCGAGCGGGTCATATCCAGCGTGCTGGTAGGGGCAATAACTGAAAGAACATTGATAGTGCCTGCATAGTTACTATAGGCGCCTGGAACCAGCGTTCCCTTTGGAGCATAGCTGTGAGTGCGTACGCCGTCAGGCACTATAGGGCTAATAGCACTCGCAAGTACCCAGGCCGCAGTATCATTGGTTCTACTAATAAGATCTACCGAAGCCCCATCTGCGGTAGTCCCGGCAGGAACGGGAGTCATAAGGAAAAACCCGATATTAGCCCCCATGTGTTTTCCAAGCCCATTATAGGGAGCCCTGACAGTACTATCCCGGCGACTGTCAGTCCACGACATACCAATTCTAATAGGAGCATTACACGTAATGGTATAGCTAATGGTTCTGACGGCAAGTGCAGTCTCGGCAGTTGCGCTCAACGAGGCACCAGGAATCAAGCCGTAGTTAATAGTGCCACCACCTGCAAAAGTTGGCGTACAGGCAGTGGGTGCGATAGTACCAATCACCCGCAGATCGGCGGTATCGACAGCAAATGCACTCGTCGCGCTTAGCAGTAGCAAAGAACCCAGCAGTGTTTTCTTAGGGAAGCTCATGGCTAATCATCCGTATTAAGAACCTCAAAGAAAGGCTACTAGAGCAAAACGCAACGTTGTATCTGCCTTGCATCTATGACCTGGGCTCAGGGTAACGAGATCACTCATGCAGACGAATATGAAGTAGCCCAAGGGGATGTAGGAAATTTCCCAAGCAGTTGACGAAAAACAAGAAGAAAGAAACTGGATAAAGGAGGAATAAAGACTCGGGCCGTTACGGCCCTGTCACTGCAACTATTCCTCCGCGTCAATGGCTCTCAAGTGACCCGTTGTAGACGTTCAACCCTGTTGCCACCGCGGGCATTTCCTTTCTGGCGCACGGTGACGCCGATTTCCCCTTGGCCGCGGGATCGGATTGCGGGATGCCCTCGAAGGTCACGTGCTTGAGTCGTTGGGCAGTAATAGGTTGCTCAGACTGGATAAAACGCACCAGTCGCTTTTCCCCGGCCTCGACCCGGCCCATGGGCGGGCTGACCACCAGCAGGCTGTCCTGATCTTCCGGCAGGTTCTCCAGCGAGGTGTAGAGCAACATGGCTTTGTCACCGCTGTTGGTAACATTCATGGTGCCTTCGCCGTCGGCGACATTGACCAATACCACGGTGGATTCAGGCACCATGCCGGCAGCCTGGGACATCGGGCTGATAGGGACCAACATGACGAGAAAGAGCAGTTTGGCCTTATCGAAAATATGAAAAATTATCCTCCAGCAAATTGAAAGCGCACTACTCCTTAGGGTTCAAGAGAGACAAGTAAGAAAACAAAGGACAAGCGAAGAAAAAACGAAATATCATATTGCGCCCCAAGTGGAGCGCAATATAAATACCGTATTACAGGTAGTTAACGGTCATAGTGGAGAGACCATCAAGAGTGACTTCAGTGTTCATATTGAGGCTTTGAGTCGGTGCAATTACCGAAGTCACACGAATTGTTCCGGCATATGTCGAGTAAGCTCCCGGAACCAATGTACCAACCGGAGCGTAGGAGTACTGTCGAATTCCATCATTCGCGACTGTACCGACATTGGAAAGAAGCCAAGGTCCAGTCGCAGTATTTTTCTGGATTAAATCGACAGCATTACCATCTGCGGTAGTACCAGCAACAACATTGGCGACCTGATAGCGACCAATGTTAGCGCCACCATGTTGGCCGAGGCCGAAATAGTTAATAGCCGGTGCCGTTCCTGTTGTAGCGGTACCTGCTCGAGCATCGCGCCAGGTTGTAGAAATCACAAGAGGAGCATTACAAGTAATCGTGTACGCAACATCCCGCGCGGCCAAAGTGGTCTCGGTAGTTTGGCCCAGAGAAGCGGGAGGAATGGCACCGTAGTTAACAGTCGCACCACCCGTAAAAACTGGAGTACAAGCACTTGGCGCAATAGTACCAATAACACGCAGATCCGCGTTATCTGCAAGCACACTGGTAGCGCCCAGCAACAACACAGAACCCAACATTACCTTTTTAGGAAAGTTCATCACATTTACCTATTAATAAAATACAAGGATAAAGACAGGCAGTGAGTTCAAGACTGTTCATCTCGTTAGCTTGTTCTCTATTACCTGGGCACCAGAATAAGCAAGGGCAAAGCGTGGCAGTATCCGAATCAGCCCAAGCCTTTGTAGGAAATTTCCGGCGACCTGAAGTGGCATGGGACAAGATCCCCGAGCATCATGTTGAAACCAACGCATTGCACGTTCCTCTGTGCAGCCTTGTATATAACGCGATTTTAAATTTTGAAGTTTCGAGACTCCGGACAATTGCGGCCCTGTCACTTAACACCCGGTTCTGCGCTTTAGTAGGTCTAGATGGATCCGGTGTAAGTATCCAACGCCATCGCCAGCGCGGACATTTCCTCTTTCAACGCAGCACCCGCCCGCCGCAGGGCCTGCCCGTCTGCCTTCGCTTCACAGGCGGCCTCCAGTTGCTCGCAGGCCAGGATCAGGCGTCGGGCCTTGACGATGCGCGCGCCGCCCTTGACCTTGTGCGCCAGGTCGGAGAGTTCCTGCCAGTCCTGGGTGGAGCAGTCCTCGGCCAGCCGGGCCATGTCCTGCTGGTTGCTCTGCGCCAGGTCGTTCAGCAGCTCGCGCATCGCCGTCTGATCGCCGCGGACCAGTTTTTCTAGGGAGGCGAAGTCGATGTCGTCGGTCTGCTCCTCGGCGGCTTGATCCGCCGGCACCGCGACGACGACCGGCTCGAACCGGTCCAGGCGCTGCTTGAGCGACTCCAGGCTGATGGGCTTGAACAGGCAGTCGTCCATACCCGCCTCCAGGCACCGGGTCTTTTCATCCGGTTGCGCGTTGGCGGTAAAGCCGATGATCAGGCACGGCGCCAGGCGCCGGTCCGCTTCCTCGGCACGGATCGCGCGCGACAGGGCATAGCCGTTCATGATCGGCATATTGCAGTCGGTGATCACCACATCGAAACGCTGCTTGCGCCAGGCGCGCAAGCCATGGGCGCCGTCCTGGGCCTCAACCATCTCGTGGCCCAGGTAGCCCAACTGCTTGGACAGCAGCAGGCGGTTGGCCGGGTAGTCGTCGACCACCAGAATCTTCAGTGGCTGCTGGAGCGAGGCTTCAATCGCTGAGGGTGCTTCAGGGGGCAGCGGTTCGAGGACCGGCATCTGCAGCAGTACTTCGATCTGCGTGCCCTGCCCCAGCACGCTATGCAAGTGCAGTTGCCCGCCCATCATTTCGCACAGGGTGCGGCTGATGACCAGCCCCAGGCCCGAGCCGCTGCGGCCGGACTGGTTGTTGTTGCTGGCCTGGGTGAAGGGGCTGAACAGGCGCTGCTGGTCCTCCACGGAAATGCCTTGACCACTGTCCTCCACCCGCAGCCGTATCGATAGCGGCTCGCCGGGAGTGTCGTCCAGCACTTCCAGGAGCAGGCGCACTTCACCTTCGGCGGTGAACTTGATGGCGTTGCTGACCAGGTTGGAAATGACCTGCTTTAAACGCAGCGGATCGATCGACACATCGCAATCGGCGCGCGCATCCAGCGTCAGCTCCAACTTCAGTTGTTTCTGCTCCGCCAAGCCCTCGAAGATCCGCGCCACCGACTTGATCAATTCCCTGAGGTTGGCGCGGCCCAAAGTCAGGGACAGTTTGCCGGACTCGATCCGGGCGATGTCGAGGATATCGCCGATCAAGTCCAGCAGGCCGTGGGCGGCTCCCGATGCGACTTCGATGGCAAAGCGGTCAAGAACGCCCTGATCGGACTTTTTCAGAGCCAGTTCGAGCATGCCGATCACCGCGTTCAGCGGCGTACGAATTTCATGACTCATGGTCGCCAGGAAAGTGGTCTTGGCCCGGTTGGCTTCCTGGACCATGCCCAGCAGTTGCTCCCGCTCGCTGACATCGATCCAGCCGGCGATCATGCCGGCAATGATCCCTTCGCTGTCCTTGTACGGCAGCATCCAGTGATAGATCGTCAGCCGACGACCGTCTGGCAAGATCAACGCGCGATCCTGGACTCTGGATATATCCTCGCGCAGTACCTGCAGGTACTCGTCGTGGTAGGCCGCCGCTTCGGTGCTGTCGGTAAACACGCTTTCAGTAATGCGCTTGCCCAGCACGTCGTCGTTGCTCAGGCCCAGTACATTGAGGTAGCTGGAGTTGCAGATCACCATGCGCCCCTCGAGGTCACGCACGTAGATCGGATGCGGCGTGCCATCGATCAGCACCCGCATGAATTCCAGCTGGTTGCTCAATGCCCGCTCGGCCACTTCGCGCCGTTGGATCAGGCGGCGCAGGTAAGCGATCCAAAAAAAAGCAACCAGCAGCAACACACCAGCGATAAAGAAGCCCTGGACAATCGCATCGCGATTACGTAGCCAGAAGGTGTCGTCGATCACCACCTCGCTGCGCCAGCGGTTGGTGATCTCGGCCATTTCTTCCGGCGAGATACTCAGCAGGGCCTTTTCCAGGATGGCGTACAGTTCCAGGTCACCGCGCTTGGTAACGAAAGCAAATCGGGCGGGTTCGATGCCGACGGTGCTGGTGACCTGCAAACGCTCTCGATACTGCCGGGAAATCATGTAACGCGCGCTGAGCAGGGAGTTAGCGCCGGCATCGGCCTCACCCTTGGCGACCATCGCCATGACCTGGGCGGCGTTGTCCGCATAGACGATCTGCACCTGGGGAAAATGGCTGGTGATGTAGTCGGTGAGGAACATGCCGCGAATGATCGCAAGGCGTTTGCCGGCCATATCATCTAGAGTCGCCGGGCTCTGCGGATCCATGCGAGTGATCAACACGTAAGGTGTCGACAAATAAGGCCGAGTAAAGCGCATCTGCCCTTCCCGCTCGGCACTCGGGGTCAAGGCGGCCAGCAGATCAACCTTGCCAGCCTGCAGGTTATCGATCTGTCGGGCCATTGAGGTGCCCCGCACCGTATCGAACTTCAAACCGGTACGCAGGCTGACCTTGGCCAGCACGTCGGCGCTGACACCACGCAGGGAACCTTTCTTGTCGAAGAACGACAGTGGCAGGAAGTTCTCCATCGCCGCCACCGTGACCCTGGGGTGCTGTTCCAGCCAGCGCTGTTCCTTGGGCGTGAGGTGGAGGCGATTCTGCCCCGGGATATTCATCTCGGAAGCTCCCCAGCGCCGCAGAATGGCCATGCGCTCGCCGATGGGAATCGCCGCGATGGCGGCATTGGTGATGCCCAACAGTCGAGTGTTGCTGGCGGACAAGGCAAAGGCAAAGCGGCTGCCCTCCAGCCGCGAGAAGTCGCTGAGCCGGACATTGTTCAGGTAGTTCATGCCGATCAAGTAGTTGGCACTGATGGCATCACCGAGGTAGGCATCGGCCTTGCCAAAGGCCACGGCACCAATCGCGCTCAACGTCGAAGGGTAGAGTTGCAGCTCAGCCTCGGGGTAGGCGCGTTTGACACTCTGCGGCGGCAGGTAGTGGTACAGCATTGAAATCTTTTTCCCCGACATGTCCCCGGCAAACGAAGCACCTTCGTCGCTGCGGGTGACGATCATCGGTTGATCGTCGGCATAGGCGGTCGACATCACCAGTTCGGGATCGCTCTCTTCGAAACCGTTGGCGGTGCCCAGCAAGTCGACTTCACCGTCTTTCAGCGCACGGATCACGTCGGCTCTGGACGGGAATCGACGCACCTGCACCTGGACGTGCAGCAGCTGCGCCAGCAGCCCTACGTAATCGGCGGTCAGTCCTTCGTAATCGCGACCGGTGCCGGTCACGTCGAAGGGCGGGTAATCCGGTGCCGAAATCCCCAAGTACAACGTGCCTTTCTTGCGCAACCAGCTCCAGTCCGCCTCGGCAAGCTCGACCTGCGGCTCACCCAGACTGGAGCGCCCAAGCAATTGCAGGGTTTCCACTTCAGACTCATCAGAGGCGTGAACCACCGCGAATATCGGCGACAGCGACACCAGCAGGGCCAAGCACAAGCGCAATGAAGATTTCATCAGATCAGGTCATTACGCTTGGCCAGCTCCGACAGGTGCACCAGCGAGCTGATATTGAGTTTCTCGATTATTCGGGCTTTATAGGTGCTGATGGTCTTGTTGCTCAAGAGCATGTCGTCACCGATCTGCTTGTTGCTCAAACCTTTGGCCAGTTGCTGCAGAATCGACAGTTCCCGGTCGGAAAGGCTCTCGATCAAAGCCTGTTCCGAAGCTTCGACGTCCTCCCTGCGCACCGAGTTCAGGGTCAGGTCGGGGAAGAAGGTGTAGCCAGACTTGATGGCGTTGATAGCCTTCACCAGCTCATCCAGGTCATCAGCTTTCGACACATAGCCGGCGGCCCCCGCACGCATACAACGCATCGAAAAGAACACCGGGGACAAGGACGTCAGAACCAGGACCTTCACCGGCAGCGCCAACGCCGAGATGCGGTTCAGCGCATCCAGGCCGTCTACCCCTGGCATGGAGATATCCAACAGCACCAGGTTGGGCTGATGCTCACGGGTCAGTTGGACGGCCGAGGCGCCGTTGTCGGTTTCCGCCACGACCTCGTACTGCTGCTGCTTGAGGATCATCCTCACGGTCGAACGTATGAACGGGTGATCGTCCACAATCACGGCTTTGAGCATAAGAGCCTCTGGAAATGGGGGAACGAAATTCGAATCGGAAAGGGAGCAGGATGCTATATGCAAAGCGCCTGATGTCCCGCTACGGCTTTTAGCATATATGAGCTTTTACAAGTCGGCGTGCGACGTGTTTTTCTTCATCTGCGAAGCGCTGGCTCCCCCTCTTCCTCCCCGGCGATAGTGGGTGCCCGCAGCCATGTTAATAGCTCATGGGAAGACATTGGCTGGGCATAGTAAAAACCCTGACCGACTTCACATCCCATATTGATGAGCGCATAGCACTCCTGCTGATTGCTGACCCCTTCGATCACCAGCGACATGCCTAGGGAACGCGCCAAGGCCACCGTGCTGGCAATCACCGCTTTACTGCGGGGCTCATGGATGTTGCGGACAAATTCACCGTCCAGCTTGATCTCGCTGAAAGGTAATTGGCAAAGCAATTTCAGGGAGGAAAAGCCCACGGCAAAATCATCGATAGACAGCCCGCAACCCATCACCCGCAAACGCAACAGGCTCTCCTGAATCCTCGGCTGGATCTCCAGCAGGCCGCTCTCCGCCAGCTCGAACGTCAGGATCGAAGCTGATACTCGATAGCGCCTTAGCGCTTGACGAATATGGTCGGTCAAACCCGCCTCCAACAGCTGGGATGCATGCAGGTTGAACGACATCTCCAGCGGGCGCCCACCCCGCTGCAACATGCCCAGCAGACTCAGCCCCTGTTCCAACAACTGCTTGAACATCTCATCGATCAGGTCGTACGCGAGCACAGCTGCTAGAAAATCCCTGGGCAGCAGCAGGCCCTTCGACGGATGCAGCCAACGCGCCAGGACTTCAACTCCCGCTGCCTGACCATTGGCTAGAAAGAACTTGGGCTGGAAAAACGCGCGGAACTCGCCCAGCGCCAGCCCGCGGCGAATGTCTTCTTCGTTGGGCAAGGTCATGACTGGAACAGGCATCGCTGTCTTTACCCGGCATTGATACTGATATCGCTGCAGGATTTTTTGCAGGGCCTTGGCCTGTATCGGGGTGCTCAGGGTTCCCAGCAGTTCCACCCCGGAAAACGAGACCATCTGTTCGATGGCCCGGCGCAACTGCGGTTGAAACTCACAGTAGAGAATCACTGCCCGAACCATCGACAACTGGCCCACGCAGTTAAGGAAATCCAGGCAATCCATGCCCATGTGGGCCAGGTCGCACAGGGCTACATCCACTTGGCCTTGGCGCTGCATCAAAGTCAGCGCCTTTTCTCCGCTGTCGGCCTGCAAAATATCGAAGACACCCAATTGTTGCAGCGCGGCGACCACGGCGCTGCGCTGAGCCGAGTGTTGTTCTAAAACCAGAATACGCAGGGAGGTCATCGTTCGTCTGCCATTGCCATGAAGCCAAGGAGAGGCATTCTGCTAGGTGATTTCGGAGTTTTGAGCAGGGATCCTCCCAAAGACTTGTAGGATTTTTCCCAAGCATAGATGCCAAGTGCCTACGCCAGAGGTCTAGGATGATGAGCAGTACTATCGAAGCATTAGCCGCACTGGTCGAGCTGCTAACGACAGATCTTTTGTTGCGAACACCCGCTTCATAGAGCAGACCTAAATACCAACTCAGAATTTTTCTCGGGACCTGACCATGAATTTTTATGATCGCCCCAAAAAAAGCCCTGGGGGCTGTAAACGATTCGCTAACGAATGAATCCCCTCAGGTCTTTGTTACAGTGAATGTCGATGGCTCTGCCGCGCTTTCACACCAGTTGCAAAGTCGGTAAGGTCGGCGCGTTTTCCCTTGCTCGGAGCACCTTATGCCCGCCCCTGTTCTGTCCGGCCCGCAATACCTGCGCGAAGGCCTCAAACTGGTTCTCAGCCCCGGCCTGCGGCTGTTCGTGTTGCTGCCACTGGCGATCAACCTGGTGCTGTTCGTCGGATTGATCTATCTGGCCGGCCATCAGTTCAGCCTCTGGGTCGACAGCCTGATGCCTTCGCTGCCCGACTGGCTGAGTTTCCTCAGCTACATCCTCTGGCCGCTGTTCGTGGTGCTGGTGGCGCTGATGGTGTTCTTCACTTTCACCATGCTCGCCAACGTGATCGCTGCGCCGTTCAACGGTTTCCTCGCGGAAAAAGTCGAAGTGGTGGTACGCGGCACCGATGATTTCCCGGCCTTCAGTTGGGGCGAACTGATCGCGATGATCCCGCGCACCCTCGCCCGGGAAATGCGCAAACTCGGCTACTTCCTGCCCCGGGCGATCGGCCTGTTCATCCTCTCGTTCATCCCGGTGGTGAACATCGTCGCCGCGCCGCTGTGGCTGTTGTTCGGTGTGTGGATGATGGCAATCCAGTACATCGACTACCCGGCGGACAACCACAAACTGGGCTGGAACGAGATGCTCGCCTGGCTGCGCGAGAAGCGTTGGCAGAGCATGAGTTTTGGCGGGATTGTCTATCTGGTGCTGCTGATTCCGGTGGTCAATATCCTGATGATGCCGGCCGCTGTTGCGGGCGCGACCTTGTTCTGGGTACGTGAGCGCGGGGCGGAGAACCTCGTCACGCAGCGCTAGGCCGCTCACAAACAGCCAGTCACAAATCAATCATCCGAACGTCACAAGCACGACATGGCCTCAGCCGACACTGAGGTCATGACGACAGCTCTGCATATCACCCTGATCAGCGAAACTTTCCCACCGGAAATCAACGGGGTGGCCAATACCCTTGGTCGCTTGTGCGATGGCTTGCGCGCGCGTGGGCATCAGGTGGAACTGGTGCGACCGCGCCAGCCGGGGGATCCGCAGCGCGTCGAGGACGATGCCTTGCTGTTGTGTCGGGGCTGGCCGTTGCCGGGCTATCCCGGTCTGCAATGGGGCCAGTCGTCGATGCACAAACTGCTGCGGCGCTGGAAGCGTCATCGCCCGGACGTTTTGTACATTGCCACCGAAGGCCCGCTCGGTTTGTCGGCGTTGCGTGCGGCGCGACGCTTGGGGATCTCGGTGGTCAGCGGTTTTCACACCAACTTCCAGCAGTACACCCACCAGTACGGACTGAGTTTGCTGACGCGCTTGCTGACCCATTATCTGCGTTGGTTTCACAATCGCTCGACGATGACCCTGGTCCCCAGTGTCAGTCAGCGCCTGGAACTGGAGCGTCGGCATTTCGACCGACTCGCCCTGCTCTCCCGAGGCGTGGACAGCCAGTTGTTTCACCCGGCCAAGCGCCTGAACGGCTTGCGTGAGCAATGGGGCCTGAGCGAGCAGGACATCGCGGTGATTCACGTCGGCCGTCTGGCCCCGGAAAAGAACCTCGGCCTGCTCAAGCGCTGCTTCGACACTCTGTGCCGCACTTATCCGCAGCGCAAGCTGAAGCTGATCGTGGTCGGCGACGGACCGCAACGTGTGGCGCTGGAAAAGGATATTCAGCAAGCGATCTTCTGTGGTTCACAACGCGGCGAAGCGCTGGCGGCGCACTATGCGTCCGGCGATATTTTTCTGTTCCCGAGCATGACCGAAACCTTCGGCAACGTGGTGCTTGAGGCGCTGGCTTCAGGTCTGGGGGTGGTGGCTTACGATCAGGCTGCGGCGGCGCAACACATTCGCCATGGTTACAACGGCGTGTTGGCGATGCCGGGGGATGAGGAAGCGTTCTGCGATGCCGCGGCTTGGTTGCTGGAGGAGGATGAGACGCTACGTTGCGTGCGTCTGAATGCACGGCAGCATGCCAGTCGCCAGGGGTGGGCGGCGATCATCGAGCAGTTTGAAAAGCATTTGCGTGGGGCGTGTGTGCGGGAGCAGGTGTTGCCGAATGCGCAGACATTGCCCTAGATCTTCGCTGATTTTGAACCTGCCTTCGCGAGCAGGCTCGCTCCCACAAGGGTTCTCCAGTGAACACGGATTTTGTGAACCCAGAGAAACCTGTGGGAGCGAGCCTGCTCGCGAAGGGGCCGGTAATGGCGACGCTTAAACCAGCGTCATCAACGCCTCGCGGCTGAACGGCAGAATGTCCTGCTCACGCCCTTCGCGGACTTTCAGCGCCCAGTCCGGATCCACCAGCAGCGCACGACCCACTGCCACCAGATCGAACTCGTCGTTGTTCAAACGCTCAAGCAGTTTCTCCAGGCTTGCCGGTTGCGCGACCTTGTCGGTGTTGACCATGAACTGCAGGAACTCGCCGTCCAGGCCGACGCTGCCTACGGTGATGGTCGGTTTGCCAGTCAGCTTGCGCGTCCAGCCGGCCAGGTTCAGCTCGGAACCGTCGAACTCAGGCTCCCAGAAACGCCGCGTCGAGCAGTGGAAAATATCCACACCGGCATCGGCCAGCGGCTTGAGGAATTCGTCCAGCGCCTCCGGGGTCTGCACCAGACGCGCAGTGTAATCCTGCTGTTTCCACTGCGAGAAACGGAAGATGATCGGGAAGCCTTCACCGACCGCAGCACGCACCGCTTGAATCAGCTCGATGGCGAAGCGCGAACGGTTGGCCAGGCTGCCACCGTATTCATCGCTGCGCTGGTTGCTGCCTTCCCAAAAGAACTGATCGATCAGGTAACCGTGGGCGCCGTGGATTTCCACGCCGTCCATGCCGATGCTCTGCGCATCCTTCGCCGCCTGGGCAAATGCGGCGATGACGTCCTGAATATCCTGTTTGGTCATGCCGTGCACCACGACCTGGCCGTCCTTGAGTTTTTCCGTCGGACCGTAACCCGGCACGCTGGCGTCCGGCTCGGTGCCGATGCGGCGCACGCTGCCGACATGCCACAGTTGCGGAACAATCTTGCCGCCCTCGGCATGCACCGCGTCGACGACTTTCTTCCAGCCGGCCAACGGTGCTTCACCAAAGAACTGCGGCACGTTCGGGTAACCATTGGAGGCAACGTGGCCGACGGTGGTGCCTTCGGTGATGATCAGGCCAACGCCGGCCGCAGCGCGACGACGGTAATACTCGATCACTTTGGAGTTAGGTACACCACCCGGGGAAAACGAGCGGGTCATCGGCGCCATGACCACACGGGTCGGCAGTTCAAGGGCACCGAGGTGGAACGGTTTGAACAGGGCTTGCACCGGCATTGGAAGGCTCCACAGGGAATGACTTTATGACGGCGATAATATGGAGAGTTACAAGCCTTGAACAGCATTATTGATTTGGGTGATCAGGGATTAGAAACAAAAAGATCGTCCGATCGCGGCAATCACTGTCGGATCATCCGGCGCGGTGCGCGGCGAGAATCGCGCCAGCACCCGGCCGTCCTTGCCGAGCAGAAACTTCTCGAAGTTCCAGGTGATATCCCCGGGAAACTCCGCGCCCTCTCCCGCGAGCAAGCGGTAGAGCTGATGACGATCATGACCGTTGACTTCGAGTTTGCTCGACAACGGAAACGTCACGCCATAGTTCAGGCTGCAGAATTCCTGGATTTCCTGTTCGGTGCCTGGTTCCTGGCCAGCAAACTGGTTGCACGGCAGGCCCAGCACACTGAAGCCCTTGCCCTTGAATTGCTGGTAGAGGTTTTCCAGTGCCGCGTACTGTGGGGTCAAGCCGCATTTGGAGGCGACGTTGACCACCAGCACGACTTGGCCCTTGAAAGGCGCCAGCGGTAGCTCCTGACCATTCAGGGCTGTCAACTTAAGGTCGTGAAAAGCACTCATGACGGACTCCAGATTCCCGTGTTCTACTCGAAACAGCCACTTGACGAGAGCGCCAAGGACAGCCGCGGACTAAAAAGGCGCCCGCAGGCGCCTCTCCAGTACTCGAAGCTTAGCGCAGAAAATCAGTGGTGATGGCCACCTTCGCCATGGGCGTGGCCATGAGCGAGCTCTTCCTCGCTGGCGTCACGGATATCAACGACCTTCACTTCGAAGTTCAGGCGCTTACCGGCCAGTGGGTGGTTGCCGTCTACGGTGACGTCGTCGCCGTCCAGGTCACGGATGGTCACGATCTGCATCTGGCCGTCCGGCGCCGAAGCGTGGAATTGCATGCCGACTTCCAGCTCGTCAACGCCTTCGAACATGCTGCGGCTCAGGGTGCTGAGCAGATCAGGGTTGAATTCGCCGTAGGCATCTTCCGGCTCAACGGAAACTTTCAGCTCGTCACCAACAGCTTTGCCTTCCAGAGCTTTTTCCAGGCCCGGGATGATGTTGCCTGCGCCTTGCAGGTAGACCAGCGGAGCGCCGCCGGCGGAGCTGTCGATGACCTCACCAGCGTCGTTGGTCAGGGTATAGTCGATGGAGACAGCCTTATTGG
>Ga0247818_10000384_pt1 | contig 27320 bp, 25 predicted proteins | sample 13C_Glucose_Day1_FD_192424 | JGI IMG/M metagenome (GOLD analysis project Ga0247818, IMG submission 192424) | Soil microbial communities from agricultural site in Penn Yan, New York, United States - 13C_Glucose_Day1 | ecosystem: Environmental > Terrestrial > Soil > Agricultural land | place... | reverse complement strand
CGCGGGGCATGAAGTAGTACGCCGCCGAAGGCACGCAAGCGACGGTGACATGGCCCAAACGGGTCGAAGCGACTTCGCTGATGCCCAGCAACGCGACATCCAGATCATCGAGCAAACGCTCGACACTGGGCATGAAACCGCGCCCGGCCTGGGTCAGGCTGACCTTGCGCGTGGTGCGCTCGAAGAGTTTGACGCCGAGGGCGTCTTCAAGCTTTTCGATGCGCCGGCTCAGCGCCGGTTGCGACAGGCGCACAGTGTCGGCGGCCTTGCGGAAACTGCCCTGCTCGACCACGGCGCGGAAGGCTTGCAGGTCGTTAAGGTCGAAGTTGATGGCCATGGCGGGACTCGGGAGATTGATTCGCAGAGGCTATCAATGTAACCAATTGATGCGCTTTTTTACACCACCCGTTCTGTCGAGAATTGCCGCTGGATGGCAGCAAGATTGCGCCGGCGAATCCAGCCGCTGGCCAGACGAATCAGCAGCCAGTACGGGGTGAAGAGCATTTTGCTGCGCGTGGTGGCGCAATACACAAAGGTTTCGGTGCGCAGCGTGCGCATGCCTTGTGGATGTTCGATGACCTGAAAACGCAGCAGCAGTTTCGCCGCGTCAGGATCATCCAGCGCCTTGAAGGCTTGAGCATCAGCGATATGGCGAGTCTTCAGGTCCGGGCGCCAGAAGCGTCCTGCCAGACCCAGAGACACCTCTGTCGGGGTGCGTTCCAGTAGCGTGAAAGCGTCAAAACCAAAGGGCGTGGTTTGCGGCTGCGAAGCGCCGCCCGCCAATCTTCGCAATATTTTCCCCGGCAACTCGCGCAGGGATAACAGCGAATCGACGACGCGGTCTTCACGCATGTCCAACGCGCAAACGGCGGCGATGATGTCCTCGGACTGCGCACGGATCACACCCGACTCATGCCGCTCGTGAAACTGGAACAGCGGCAGAAAAGGCGAAGGATATTCCCACGTCAGATTGGCCTTGCGGCCGATGATACCCAGTGCGTTGCAGAATTTTCGCTTCATGAAACAGCTGTCCCGTGATCAGACGATTTGAACCAAGGCGTGGCACCTTTGAGGCCGATCCGAGGATCGCCGCAAGGGTGCCATGTCATGCCATTGCGTAGCACTCAGGCCTGCAAACGCTCACTCGGAGCCAGAGCCGGTTCGTCCGCCAGAGCGGTTTTCTCCGGCACTTCGCAAGGTGCCACAGCGGTCGTGAGCCGCAGATCGACCTTCAACGCGCCCCACGACAGCCCGGCGCCGAAACCGCACAGCACAACGTGCTCGGCCTGCGGCGTGCCGATCGCGGCATGGCGCGACAACACGATCGGAATCGAGGTGGAGCTGGTGTTGCCGACGCCATCGATGTCGACCGGCATTTTTTCCGCCGCCACGCCAATCATCCGTCGCAGGTAGTTGAGCATGAACGCGTTCGCCTGATGCAGTACCAGCAAGTCCAGCGCAGCAGGACTTGACCCTGTCGCCTCAAGCAAAGCCTTGACGGTCTGCGGGACCCGGCTCAGGGCAAAATTCATCACCGCCGTGCCATCCATCTGCAAACGCTGGATGGTCGCGCAATCGTGGTTGCCCGCCTCCCGCGCGTAGGTGATGTCGGACTGCAGCGCCGCGGCGCCGCTGCCATCGGCGCCGCAGATGAACTCGAACTTGCCTGCACCCGGCTCCAGCAACGTTGCCGACGCAGCGTCACCAAAGAGCATTTTCACATGGCGGTCGCGTTCATCGAGGATTCGCGTGGTCACGTCCCCAGTGCACAGGAGGATTTTCTTGCAGGCACCGGATGAAATCAGCGCGCCCGCCTGAACCAGCGCAGAGATATAGCCGGAGCAACCTGCAGCCACATTCAGTACCAGGCAATGCTGCGGCAGGCCGAGAGCCTGCTGCACCATGAACCCGACGCCCGGCACCCACGAGTCGGGCGTCTGGGTCACCACGATCAGGCCATCGATGTCCTGTGGTGCCGCATGCCCTTGATCGAGCAGGTTGCGGCACGCGGCGATGATCAGATCGGAGGTGTGCAGGGTTCTGGTTTCGCGGATCGACTGGATGCCGGTGCTCTTGGTGATGCGCGCAACTTCCTTGGCACCGAACAGTAGGGCAAAGTCCTCTTCAGTCACACGACGCTCGGGCAGCGCCGCCGTGACCGCCCGAATCGCGACGCCCTCAATGGTCAGCACGCTCATGCGGCGACCTCGATTTTCCGGTCGATCAGATCGAACAGATCCTGCACCGTGACTACACCGTCGATCTCCTCGCCCGACACGTTCACACCGGTTTGTTCGAACACCAGGGCGACAATCCCGATTCGCGCCATCGAGTCCCAGTTATCGCTGTTTTCCAGCCGCGTCTCACCGTGCAGTTCAGCCACCGGGATGAGCAGGATTTCAGCGATGCTTGCACGCATTTTTACCAGATCAACCATTGGTCATTTCCTTATAACGTAATGAGTAAAGCGGTCTCACGACTGGGCGAGAGCGCCGGGGTGACGCATTTTCTTGAAGCGACTGGTGTACAGCGGAGTCTCGGCGATGGAGACCACCCGCGGCAGTTGTTCCTGCGCCAATACGCCGCGAACGTGTGCATACAAGCGGACCTTGAACGCGTCCAGGCTTTCCGGCTCGAACAGCGTGAAACGCGCGGCGACGATCTGCCCGAGCAGTGGGTTGGGCTGCGCGTATACGACCACATCCGAGACGTTTTCCAAGCCCATCAGCACACTTTCCACGTGCGACGGAAAGACCTTTTTGCCACCGACGTTGATCAGATCGACCGCCCGCCCCGTGACCCGGAAATAGCCCTCGTGCTCCTCGGCCAGGTCATGGGTGATCAGGTAGCCGTCGCTCGACAGGTCACCGGCGCTGGCAAGGTAGCCAAGCATGTTGGTTGCGCCGCGCACGTGCAAAATGCCGTCGACCACCCGCAGGCTGTAGTTCGGGTCTTCGATCTTCATCCACGCGCTGTCGCCGGCCTTGCTGCGGCACGGCAGCACGCCGATTTCCGACATCCCGTACAACTGCTGCAATTGCACGTGCGGCATGACGTTGGCAATGCGCTGGATGGATTCCGGCGAACTCGGTTCGGAGCCGAAATAGATGCGCTGCAGACTGCTCGTGTTCCACTTCTGGAAGACCCCGGTGATCGTTGCCAGGTTCAGTAGCGTCGGCGAGACGTGCAGGGTTTGTACGTTGAACGATTCGATACAGCGCCCGACCTCTTGCGGCGAGCGCTCCTTGGGCAGAATCAGCGTGCCATGGGTCGCCAGCGCCTGCAGAACCGTGACCAGCCCACCGATGTGATCGAACAGCAGAAACGCCAGAATCGCGCCGCAGTGTTCGGCACTCAGGTAGCGCTCGAAGAACGGCGCAATGCTGTGCACCACGCCTTTGGCAGGCCCTGTCGAGCCTGATGAAAACACAATGAAGCCGGCCTGACGCCGCGACAGCAGTCCGTCTACGGTCGGTGGCACGACAGGGTTGGCGTGCTGGACAAGCGCAAACTCCGGCGTCCCGCCAATGACGGAAAACCTCGCGCCCGCCGCGCCCGCCAACTGCGCGAGCTGTTCCTCGCCCTTGGGCACAGACAACGCCACCACGTTGTTGTGCAGCCACAACGCGAACAGCATGCTGACGCTGTTGAAGCTGTAGTTGTCGACCAGCAGCACGCAGGAATCGCTGACGGATTTTGCCGCCAGCTCCGCGCTGTACGCGGTTATTTGCGTGTGCAACTGGTCATAGGTAAAGCGGCCCTCATCGCTGACGATTGCCAGTTGGCTGCCAGCGCTTTTCAGATGAGCCAAAAATGCTGCTACTTGCATACCCAACCCCTCGCTCGGTCAAACGGCCTGAACGGGCGCTTGCGCCGCAGACAACCGGTCCATGATGTAGGCGATCAGCGTGCCCAGCGTGGCAAACGGCGTGGCGGTTTCGGGCAGGTCGGTGGTATCGGCCAGACGCACCTCAACGCCCAGCTGGCTGCGCAGTTTTTCCTCGACATCGACAATGATCGAGACCAGGGTCAGGGAATCGATGCTGCCGTCCACGCCGTAAAGGCGGCTGTCTTCGCCACGGGACAAATCGATCGGGGTGCACAGCAACAGATCCTGTTGCCGAACGGCTGACTCGGTCAGCGCTTTGACTTGATTGAACATTCCAACATTCCTTTATTGGCTGATGCAGGTCCCTGCGTTCACTACGCTTGAGACAATGGCGGCTGCGCTTTCTGGTGATCGGCCAGCGCCGTGCGCATGTCGACGAATATCCCGCTCTTGATGCCGTAGGCATCGGGCGCGTCAATCACCGCCAGCATGTCCTTCGCGCGTTGTGCAGGCGACACCATGTAACCGGGCGCCAGGGCTCGTTGCTGCAGCGACTTGAGGTCGGCGAAGTCGGCAGTGCGCTGACTGAAGCTCACCTGCCGGGACAGACCGGTATCGACGTTGCACAGACCGAGCACCGCGAAGAAGACCTGCGGATTTTCCTCGGCGTAAACACCGCCCAATGCCGCCAGCGCGGCTTTCGACAGGCTGTACGGCAGCGTGCCCGCGCGAAAGCGTACGCCCGCCATCGAGGCTGACAGCACGCATGTCGTCGGGCGCCGGGAAGACGACAGCACGAGGTCAAGCATGGCTTTATTGGCCAGCACGTTGACGTTGAGCACATGCTGCAGCTCATCCAGCGAGAATTCCGCAGCACGCCCTGGTACGTTGCCGCTGACCCCGGCATTCAGGAAAACCCTGTCGACGCCCTGTTCCAGAACGCTGGTAAAGTTGTCCTCGAACAGCTCGTCCATCGCGCTCGGCCGGGACAGATCGAACGGCCGAAAATGGAAGTCCGGATAGTCCATCAGGCCATAGGGCTGACGACGCGAAGTGCCGAAAACCGTATGCCCGTTTTGCAAATGCAGCAGCGCCAGCGCCTCGCCGATGCCGCTGCTCACGCCCGTGATAAACACCCGGTGGCTGGCCTTTTCGCGAGCACCTGCAGTGGGGTTACGCTTTACGGTGTGCATCAGAATTTACCGGCCGAAAAGCCGCCATCGACCGGCATCACGGTGCCGGTGACAAACGAAGACGCGTCACTCAGCAACCAGAGAATGGCGGCGGAAATCTCGCCAGCGTTGGCGAAGCGCTTCATCGCCGTCACTTGCAGCTTGTGCCGGGTGGACTCCGGGTTGGCTTTCAGGCGTTCTTCCGAGTTCATGCCGCCCAATGTCGGCCCGGGGCATACGGCGTTGACGCGAATCGAATGCCGCTCAGGCAGGGCTTCTTCAGCGCATTCAATCGCGCAGACCTGGGTCAGCATGTTCAGCGCAGCCTTGCTGGTGGAATAGGCGCTTTGTTTGGCAACCCCGAGTAGACCGGCGCAGGACGAGACGTTGACGATCGAACCGCCGGCGTGTTTGCAGATCAGGTTGGTTTCGTGCTTGAGCAACAGCAGCGGGCCCAGCAGATTGATCTCCAGTACGCGCTTCCAGTCAGCGAAATCCAGGTCGCGAATCGGCGCGTGTTTTGAGGTGACGCCGGCATTGTTGACGGCCAGATCGAGTCGACCGTGCCTGTCGTTGATGATGCGGAACAGCTCGATCACCGAGGCTTCGTCGGTGACGTCGCTGCGGATGAACGTGCAGTTTTCGCCGAGACGACTTTGCGCGGTCAGGCCATCATCTTCGTTGCGGCCGGTGATGTAACAGATGCAGCCGGCTTCGATCAGCTTCTGGCTGACATCAAAGCCGATCCCACGTGTGCCCCCGACAACGAGAGCGATCTTGGCGGTGAAGTTCATTTCAGGTTTTCCTCGTAGTGCTGTTGGAGTTGTTCTGGCCGGCGGTAGGCAGGATTGACGCAGCAATACACGCGCTCGGCCATGGGCTCTTTTTTGTCGCGGAAACAAAACGCATCGCCACGGCAACGGTTGAGCTGATCCGCTCGCCCCGCCAGTTGCTTGGCGACGAAGTCGTTGTCGGCGAGCATGGCGCGGCCGAACCCGACGAAATCGGCATCGCCGCTGGCGATGATTTCATCGGCTTGCGCCACGTCCGCGACCGAACCGGTAAAGCCCAGCGGAATCCGCACGAAACGCTTCAGATAGCGGCAGCCTTCCCGCGACATGGCCAGGGCTTGCCCGGTATTTTTGAAAAAGAAACGGAAGGTCTCGCTGATGCCCAGCGAACAGGTAATCGCTGCGACCCCACGGGCCTCCAGCGCGGCGACGACATCACCCAACAGCGCCGCGTGCTGGCCCTCTGCACCGAGGCCGTCGTCAATGCCCAGGCGCACAGTGACCGCGACCTTGTGATCGGTGGCGTGGCGGATCCCGTCGACAATCGAAAGCAACAGCCGGGCGCGCTTGAGCGGCGTGCCGCCCCAGTCATCCTCGCGCCGGTTGGTCTTTGGCGAAAGGAAGCTGCTGATCAAATAACCGTTGGACGCCTGTAGCTGGATCAATGTGGCGCCGGCCTGTTGCGCATAGCGGGCGGCGACACAGAACTGCTCGATGCAGCGCTGGATCTGTGCCTCGCTCATCGCCACCGCCCGTGCCTCGGGGTACGCGCTGAGGATGGTCGGCGACGCGATGGCGCTGGGGGTCAGAATGATTCCCTGCTTCGACGGCAATGACTGCGGCCCGTAATGCTGCAGTTGCACGCCCAACGGGAAACCACGCGCCCGCGCTGCTTCAAACAGCGGCCGCAGGGCCTGCGCGTGGGCCGCAGAGGTCAGGCGCAGACCACGGCTGTTGTAGCGTGCATCGGCGTCGACGCTGGCATTGCCGAGAAAACCAAACCCGGCGCCGCCGTCCATCAAAGCTTGATAGACCGAGAAAAACGCCGGTTGCGGGAAGCCGTGTTCGTCACACAGATCCATGCCGAGCGAGGAAAAATACAGTCGATTCTTCGCCACTGCCTGCGCGCCGAAATGCAGCGTTCGGGTGGCCGCCTGGAAAGTTGGGTTTGCCACGATCATTGCTGCAAGGCCGCAAGGGCCGGCTCATCGAGGTGGACAAAGCCGCGCTTGATCATGTCGCTGATCACTTGCAAGCCGTTGAAATCTACCTCGGCGAATTCCCACGAAGAATGCTTGCCCTGCCCGACGGGGCGGATGCCGGCGGTAAAACTCAATTTGCCTTCATAGACGATTTGCAGAGTGACCGGCTCGGACATATCCGCCGTTGTCGTCACGCAACCGCTCTTGCCCAGGCCCAATAGCTGCACTTCAACTTTGCGCCCCTGCGCGTCGCTGATCGTGCAGGCCAGCTTCAACGGTTGCAGCGGTGCAAACCAGTCGTTGCAATAGATGAAGATATTGCGGGTCTTTTCGAACAGCGGCATGTCGATCACGGAGGCTTTGGTGTCGACGGTGGCGAACAGGGTCTGACGTTGATAGAACGCGACGCGCAGATGGATTTTCTTCGGCGACGTGGCATCGCTCGGGGTCATGTTGTCGACCACCAGTTCGATCGGATACATCAGCTCTGCGTAAGCGAAAAAACTCGCGTTCAGCTCATTGACGCTGACGGTGACAGCGCCGCGCGCATGGTCGGTGTGGTGATACAGATGGTGATAAACCGCTTGCCGCGCCGCCTCAATGAACATCGTCCCCGGCACATGTTCGTGCGCCTTGCGATAGAAGAAATAATTGTCGGCGTTATTGATGAAGCGGAACGAACTAGCGCGGCGGATCGCCGGAATCGATTCGCACAGCGCGGCCACGCTGGTTTCCAGGCTGTCGCTGCGGATTCCAGCGGCCTCCAGCTGTGCGGCGACGATCTGGTACGGCAGCGCCCTCAGCCGATTCCATTCATCATCGCCACCCATTCGGCTGTTTTTCTGCAGCTCGGGCGTAATCTCGAAGCGGCGTGGCTGGTTGGCGCCTGCAGCGTAATTGCCTACCAACGGGTTATGCCCGTTGGCCTCGATCAGTGTTTCGTTCATATACAGCGGCAGCGCGTCTCTGGGGGCGCCAATCAAAACGTCGTCAGCCGAACCTTTGTGCAGGAGGTCGGGCGCAATGCTGTCGTTATTCATCGTTATCAGCTCATCTCGGTAGTTGTTGTATTTGTTGTTCTGCGGGGCTGGCGTAGCCTTCGGTCAAGAGGCTTCCATTACGTCGCGCTCTTCCTCGCTCAGTTGCCTGGCGATGACGGTGGATGGCTGCCATGACTCGACACCGTGAATGACCGGCTTGTCCGCCAGAATCTGTTCGATGAGGTCTTTCTCGCGCAGTCGCGCCGCCGCGATCGAGCGCTGCTTGACGTGGCCGTAGCCGCGAATCGAATCCGGCAGATTTGCCCAGGCGACGAACGCCGACAGATTCTCCGAGTTCAATTTCGGCAACAGGCGTTGCAGGGTTTGCTCGTAGTCACTGAGCAAGCGACGCTCTTCGCGGCGCTCGGCAGAGAAGCCCAGCGGATCGAACCGGGTGTTGCGCAACACCCGGCCCTTGGCCAGGACCTTCAGCAACGGCAGGACCCAGCCGGAAAACGCGATCTTTTTCGGCTCGCCGGTGTTCGCCTGGTTCTTGCGCAGCAGCGGCAAGGCAAAGTGGAATTTCAGACGAATGCCGCCGTCGAAGCGGGCCTTCAGCGAGTCGGTGAAACTGCGCGTGGTGAGCAGCCGTGCAACCTCGTACTCGTCCTTGTAAGCCATCAGCTTGAAGAGGTTGCGTGCCACTGCCTGGGTCAGCGCGCTGTCATCACCGGCCGCCGGCAGCGCTCGCAGTTGCTCGATGACCTTGCGGTAACGCGCCGCATACGCTGCATTCTGGTAGCCGCTGAGGAACTCGCAGCGATGGTTGATCAGTTGTTCGAGGCTTTCGCGGCGGCCGCGCATGTCGCTGATGTCGCGGATCGCAATTGTCGACACGGCATCCACGGGTTGTTCCAGGTAAGGCGCGACAAAAGCCGAATCCTGCGCCCACAACCGGCCCCAGGCGAAAGCCAAATGGTTGGTCGCGGCGCTGCCGGCCAGATCAATGGCTTTTTTCAGCGCCGGCAACGACACCGGTATCGTGCCCTTCTGCCACGCGTAACCGAGCAACAGCATGTTGGCTTGCATCGGGCTGACCAGACTGTTCGCCAACTCACCGGCATCCAGGCTGTGGAAGTGTTCGGCGCCAACCTTTTGCTGCAGAAACGTTTGAATCGCGTCGGTTTCTATACCCAATCGGGTATCGCGCAGCATTGCGCCAGTCTGGGTCAGAGCACTGTTGGCGATGACCACGGTTTTGTCCGGTCGCAGCGTTGCCAGCGCATCGTCTTCACTGGCCACCACCAGATCGGCAGCAAGCAGCAGGTCGGCACCGCCGATATCGATGCGGTGCTGGTGCAACGCATCGGCGTCGCCGGCCAGACGTATGTGGCTCAATACGGCGCCGCCCTTTTGCGCAAAACCGGTAAAGTCGAGCACGCTGACCGCACGTCCGTCGAGGTGAGCGGCCATGGCAATCGCCCGCGCCACGGTCACCACACCGGTGCCGCCAACACCCACCAGCAGCATTTCATACGGCAGGTCGAGCGAACGCGCTACGTGCGGCAGCGCCAGCGCTTCGGCCCGCGCCAGCACCTGGGCGCTGTCGGCGAGTTTGCGCGGCCGTTGCCGCGGCTTGCCGGTCACCGTCACAAAGCTTGGGCAGAAGCCCTTGATGCACGACAGATCGGTGTTGCACGAATGCGGATCGATGCGACGCTTGGCGCCGAACGGCGTTTGCACCGGGATCACCGACAGGCAGTTGGATTTGACCTGGCAGTCGCCGCAACCTTCACAGACCGCTTCGTTGATAACCACTTCAGTCTTCACCCGCAGGGCCGGCAATTGCTTCTTGCGTCGACGACCCTCGACGGCGCAGACCTGATCGAAAATCAGCACGCTGACGCCACGGGTGTCGCGCAGTTGCAACTGCACTTCTTCGAGCTTTTCACGGTGAAATACTTCGATGCCCTGGGGCAGACTGTCATGCGCCTGATAACGCTGCAGGTCGTCCGCCACCACCACGATTCGCTGCGCGCCTTCGGCCTTGAGCAGCTCAACGGCTTTCTTCACCGTGAGCTTGCCGTCGATCGGCTGGCCACCGGTCATGGCAACGGCGTCGTTGTAGAGCAGCTTGTAGGTGATGGTCGCACCGGCCGCGATGGCCTGACGCACCGCGAGGAATCCGGAGTGAAAAAAGGTCCCGTCGCCGATGTTCTGGAAGATGTGCGGGGTCTGCACGAACGGTGCCTGGCCCAGCCAGTCGACCCCTTCTCCGCCCATCTGCACGCTGCCTGTAGTCGAGCGCTCAGGCATGCGCGCGGCCATTGCATGGCAACCGATACCGAGCCGCGCTTCACTGCCCTTGGGCACCTGAGTGGAGGTATTGTGCGGGCAACCGGAACACAGGTAAGGCGTGCGCCGGATCCAGTCTTCCATCCGCGAGACGCTGGGCAGGCGCCAGAAATCGGGAAGACCGAGATCAATGCCCAGACCTTGCAGACGCTGCTTGAGCAGTGCGGCGATGCGCGACGGTCGCAGCTCTTCGTGATCCGAGATCAGCGGTTGGCCCTGTTCGTCGGTCTTGCCGATGATCACCGCACGCTGGTCATGCGCCGCGTTGTAGTACTTCTGTTTGAGCTGTTCTTCGACGATCGCCTGCTTCTCTTCGATGATCAGTACTTTGCCGGCGCGCAGGGTCCAGGCCTCCAGAACAGGCGACAGTGGATAGACCAGGTTGATCTTGAGCAGCGCAACGCCGACGTTTTCCAGTTGTTCGAGGGAGATGCCACATTGCTGCAAGGCCTGGCGCACATCGCCATACGCCTTGCCCACCGCGCCGATCACTAACGTAGGCCGGGCGGGCGCGGTGACCGCGGTATCGATCGGGTTCGCCAGGGCAAAGGCGCGGGCGGCGTCGAACTTGAACGCGGTCCGGCGCTCGATCTGCATGCCCGGCAGGTCCGGCCAGCGCCAATGCAGACCGTCCGGTCCCGGATTGATCTCGGGGGTGACGAACTCGGGTAGCGGGATCGATTCAACGGAGGCCGTCGCCTCGACGGTTTCGGTGATAGCCTTGAATCCCACCCACAATCCCGAAACGCGCGACAGCGCCCACCCCCACAGACCGCAGCGCTCGTAGTCATCAAGGCCTGCCGGATGAATCACCGGCAAACCCCAGGCGATCAGCGTGCGGTCGGATTGATGCGACATCGATGACGACACGCAACCGTGATCGTCGCCAGTGACCACCAAAACACCACCGTTGGGTGAGGAGCCATAGGAACTGCCGTGCTTGATCGCGTCACCAGAGCGGTCGACCCCGGGCCCCTTGCCGTACCACATGCCAAATACGCCGTCATACAGACGCTGCGGATCACTTTCGACGCGCTGCGTGCCGATCAGGGCCGTGGCTGCCAGATCTTCATTGATCGCGGGCAGAAAACGGATGTTCGCACTCTCCAGCACAGCCTTGGCCTTGACCAGTTCGCGGTCGACACCACCCAGCGGTGAACCCCGGTAGCCACTGACGAACCCCGCCGTGCGAATACCGTTGGATCGATCCAGTTCAGCCTGGGACAGCAGCAACCTCACCAGCGCCTGCTGACCACTCAAAAAGATCCGTTCGTTGGGCAGTGCGTGTTCCCGGCAGTACATCGAGCGACTGTCATACCGCTCGATTCGCGACAATGCCGCCTGAGCCTCAGCAGTCGCGAGTTTGTCCGGTTGCAGGCGTTGACGCTCTGAATCAATGGAATCCAAGTACACAGTTTCAAGTCCTTATGAAAACTTCAGATTTAATGTGCTTATTTGCGCACTACAGCAGTGATCGCATCAAAACGTACGATCACGACTCGACGAAGATCCGGGAGATATCAGCACTTGGTTAGCGCACACATAAAACGCACTCGCACGGCTCCGCGACTTATTGAGAGCCGATCAATTTGTTTGTATGTTCGTTAAAAGGCGCGACACTAATCCAAGTACAAAACTTCAAATCCTTATGAAATCTTTACTTTAAAAGCTGTACTTATCTTGATAGCGAGTACAACTTAAGACTGAAAACCTGAGCAGTGTGACGGATTGACAAGCACATGAATGCTCGCCTCGATCAGACTGATTTGAAGTCGTCGTTAAGAACCGTTCAAAAACGCGTTACCTGCGGTTTGGCAAGCAAACAATCCGCAAAGGGGTTTTCGATTTTTCAAGAAGATAAACTCGTCTGAACCCGCGGTTTCCCGGGACCCTATCGAGTGACTGCCGTGAATTTGGCGACGCAATAATGACGCCGGAATTTCAGCCGGCGCATGATCTTGCGCCACGCTGAGACCTATATAGGGAGCGCGCTGAAAGCGTAGAGATTCCGATCCAATGGAGTCCAGATACAAAGTTTCAATTCCTTGTGAAAACTTCTCGCGACCATCCTGGTCGCTTTATTACAGCCGTTATATACAGCCAGCATCTCGGGTGAAAAATAGTAGATTCGGAGCCTTCAGCTTGTCAATCGTTGTAACAAACATTTAATCACAGGTCGCACACTATGAACTATCCAGTTCACGCAACTGCCTGGTGTAATACGGGCATTTCGAGCTTTGCATTATCGACCACCCGCACACTCGCCGATGACATATGAATGAATCTCCAATTAAAAACTTCGCCCATCGCCAGCGATTATCGAGTTATCGCGCAATGGCTCGGCAATATCACACGCTGACTTCCAAGACCAAAGTATAACTTTACCCAACCAGATAATTGGCGAAGCGCCTTTGTCCGCAAAGCAATCCCAAGGCGCCTGACACTCTTCAGCGCAAGGCCTTTTACGCCCATCAAAAGACGTTAATCGAAAATCGCCACCCGAAAGTGCCAGTGGTGTGACAGGAACTCAGCCCTTATCCTTGTCGCCTCCGCCGTACCGTTGTCAGGAGTAACCCCATGCCCCATGAAGGCAATCTGTAGCAAGCCGCCGTCGTGTTTCTGTTCGCGGCCGTGCTCACCGTGCCTTTGGCCAAACGTCTGCAATTGGGTGCCGTGCTCGGTTATCTGTTTGCCGGCGTGATTATCGGCCCGTCGGTGCTGGGCCTGATCGGCAATCCGCAAAGCGTCGCGCATATTTCCGAACTGGGGGTGGTGTTGCTGCTGTTCATCATTGGTCTTGAGCTGTCGCCGCGACGCTTGTGGGTGATGCGCAAATCGGTGTTCGGCGTTGGTCTGGCGCAGGTACTGTTGACCGCTTCGGTGATTGGCGTACTGGCCCTGTCGGTATTTGGCCAACCGTTGAACAGCGCGATTGTGCTTGGCCTTGGTCTGGCGCTGTCCTCGACGGCATTCGGCCTGCAAAGCCTCGCCGAGCGCAAAGAGTTGACCAGCCCCCATGGGCGGCTGGCGTTTGCGATTTTGCTGTTTCAGGACATCGCCGCGATCCCGCTGATTGCGCTGGTGCCGATGCTTGCCGGTGGTGCTCAGGACACCAGCAATGCCGAGGGCCTGAATCACGCCTTGCAAGTGCTCGGCGGTATCGCCGTGGTCGTGGTCGGTGGGCGTTATCTGTTGCGGCCAGTGTTCCGCGTGGTGGCGAAAACCGGTTTGCCGGAAGTGTCGACGGCCACGGCGTTGCTGGTGGTGATCGGCACGGCGTGGTTGATGGATCTGGTCGGTGTGTCGATGGCGCTGGGGGCGTTTCTTGCCGGTCTGCTGTTGGCGGATTCGGAATATCGCCATGAGCTGGAAGCGCAGATCGAGCCGTTCAAAGGTTTGCTGCTCGGGCTGTTTTTCATCAGCGTCGGCATGGGCGCCAACCTTAGTTTGCTGCTCAGCGCGCCGATCACCGTGTTGGGGCTGACGCTGCTGTTGATCGGTTTGAAATTGCCGCTGCTGTTTGTCGTCGGGCGCCTGGCCGGTGGCTTGAACAAGGTCAGTGCGATTCGCCTCGGTATCGTCTTGGCGGCGGGTGGTGAATTCGCCTTTGTGGTGTTCAAGATCGGTCGCGATCAGGGCCTGTTCGAACCGCGCCTGTACGATTTGCTTGTGCTGACCATCACCTTGTCGATGGCGGTGACGCCGTTGTTGCTGTTGCTCTGCGCGCGGCTGGTCAGCCCGAAAGTGCAGCCGGTGGAAGTGCCGGAAAAATACCGCGAGATCGACACTGACACCCCGCGCGTAGTGATCGCCGGCATGGGCCGGATGGGCCAGATCGTGGCGCGGATTCTGCGGGCGCAGAACATCAAATTCGTCGCACTGGACACCTCGGTGGAAACCATTGAACTGTCGCGCAGTTTCGGCGGTGTGCCGGTGTTCTACGGCGACCCGATGCGCCCGGAAATCCTCAATGCGGCCAAGGTCGGCGAGGCGGAATATTTCGTGATTGCCACGGATGATCCGGACACCAACATCAAGACCGCCGAGGTGGTGCGCAAGCTTTATCCGCACATGAAGATCATCGCTCGGGCACGTAACCGTCAGCATGTGCACCGCTTGGTGGATGTTGGCGCGGAGGCGATTCGTGAGACTTATTACTCAAGTCTGGAGATGAGCCGGCGCACCTTGGTCGGCCTCGGTTTGACCCAGGCCCAGGCCGATGCACGGATCAAGCGCTTCAAGCACCACGATGAACAGGTGCTGGAGGCGCAACACGCGATCTACGACGACGCGGCCAAAGTCCTGCAAACCGCCCAGGAAGCCCGGGCGGAACTGGCGCGGTTGTTCGAATCCGACCAGCTGGAAGAAGAATCGCGCAAATCCTGAGCCACACCCAGAACCCCATGTGGGAGCGAGCCTGCTCGCGAATGCAGTCTGTCAGTCACCGAGATGTTGACTGACACGCCGCTTTCGCGAGCAGGCTCGCTCCCACAGGGGATTTGAATCAAGCAGGCTCTAGCGCGCGCTCCTGTTTGGCCGGCGCCACCTCAAACCGGTCCGCCAGAAACGGCGTGATATCCAACGGCAGCGGCTCATCGTTGACCAGTTTGTCCAGCAGCACGCCGGTAATCGCCGAGGTCAGAATCCCGGTGCGGAAGTGGCCGCAGGCATTCAAATACCCTTCCACCCCACGCATCGGCCCGAGTATCGGCAACTCATCCGGCGAGCCCGGACGCAAGCCCGCCCACGTGCGCTTCAGATTGACATCCTTGAGCTCCGGCAGACAACGCACCGCGCCCTGCACCAGCCCGGCGATTTCCGGGTAGGTGGTGGTGACGTCGAAGCCTTTGTCTTCGGTGGTGCTGCCGATCAGGATCTCGCCGTTGTCTTTCTGCGCCACGTAGCAGTCGCTGGTGGTCAGGCAGCCGTTGAGGATTTTCGGCATGCGCTCGGTGAGCAGAATCTGGCCTTTCACCGGTTTCACCGGGATGCGAATCCCCGTCGCCCATTCACTCAAATCCGCCGCCCAGGCACCGCCGGCGTTGATCAGCGTCTTGCAGTGGAACACGCCCTCCTCGGTCGTCTGCACACCGGTTACACGGCTGCCGTGATGCAACACGCCGGTGACGTTGGTGTTGACGAAAATGTCGACGCCGTTCTGCCGTGCGCCTTCCATGTAGGCGTCGGCGAGGCGAAACGGGCTCACCTGATGGTCGCAGAGAAACTCCAGCGCCCCGCGTGCTTCATGGCTGACGCTCGGTTCAGACTCGCGCAACGCCGCCTGGTCGAGCCAGCGCACCTGATCGGCCAGATGCGGAATGCAGCCGACAATGTGCTCGGCATAGAGCCGGTCTTCGTCGTCGTAGATGACGAATTTCAGCCCGGTCTTTTCGAACTTGAAATCCATGCCGTGATTGTCTTTCAGCTCACGGTGCAGCGCCGGGTACAGCGCGTTGGACTGCAAGGCGAAATCGAAGAATGACTCCGGCAGAATGTGCGGCGTGCTCGCATCAACGGCCACCGCCGCACCCTGGGTTTCGCGCTTGCGGTTGGCCGACATCATGCGGAAGAAAATCACCCCGCAACCGAGCCCGACCGACTCACCGATCGCCCACAAACCGCCGGCCGAAGCACGGGTCGCGTTGCCCGGGCGCTTGGCATCAATCAGCGCAACCTTGAGGTTTTTGCGCTTGGACAGTTGATAGGCGCAGGACGCCCCGATCACGCCACCACCGGCAATGACCACGTCATAGAACTTACTCATGGGCAGCGGCCTCCGTGCCGACAGACTGGAACGCGGAAAAAGGAATCGGATCGATAGGGAATCGCGGACGCAGCCAACCGACATCCTTGCGCCCGGTGGCCTGGCGCAGACGGTCGCTGCAGTAGCCGACGCACATCCGTCCCTGGCAATCGCCCATGCTCACGCGGGTGCGCATTTTCAGGCTGGCGATGTCTTGCACGCCCTGCTCCAGCGCAAGGTCGATGTCGGCGCGGGTCGCGTGTTCACAGCGACAGATCACCGTGTCGGCGGCGGGCAATGCAGTCTGGCCGACGCCACGTTCGGTGTAGCGATCCACGGCGGCGCGGAAACGCACGATGGCTTTGAGTTTGCTCAAGTAGCGGTCGCGGCGCACGCGAGCCAATTCCTCTTCGAGGACACCGCGTTGCAGCAGAATCGAGGTTGCGGCGATCTTGCCGGCGAGCATCGCTGCTTCACCGCCGCGAATTCCACCCATGTCGCCGGCCAGATGCACGTGCGGTTCGTTGCTTTGCTGCCATACATTCGCATTGGCACGCAGATAACCGTCGTCACTGAAGCCGTGGTCCAGGCCCATCTGCTGGCTCAGTTGCGTGCGCGGAATAAAGCCGTAACCGACCGCCAGAGTCTTGGCTTCGAAGCGCTCGACGCGGCTCATGTCCGGTTCCCAGGTGGCCGAATACGGCGCGACGCTGACGCTTTTCAGCTCGCCCTCGCCGTGGGCCTCGACCACACCCCAGCCGTAGTTCATCGGGATGCCGTGCAGTTTCAGGTAGGCGAGCATGCTCAAGCCATCGAGGAACAGTTGCGGTTTGTTCAGCAGCGCCAGACTTTCGCGGGCAATCTTGCCGAACGCGCAAGCCTCATACACGCCCGCGACGCTGACGCCTGCGGCATGCAACTGCGTCGCCACCAGCGGCAGCAACGGCCCGGTGCCGGCGATGATCACCGGACCCTGCGGTTTGACCACACCACTTTTGATTTGCAGTTGCAGACCGCCGAGCATGATCACCCCCGGCAAGGTCCAGCCGGGAAACGGCACGCTGCGTTCATGGCAACCGGCAGCCAGGAGCAATTGCGGGTACTCGATTTCGTGCAGTTGCTCGTCGTCATCCAGCACCACCAGCGCGCGGGTGCCTTCGGCGCCGACCACGCGATGGTTGAGGCGCACGTCGATCAACCCGGCCTGCTCCTGAAAATCACCGTGCAGTTTGCCCAGCGCTTCGGAGTAACGCGGGCCGAGATAATCCAGTTGCACGCCATCACGCAGCGGCCCGCGATAGACCACGCCGCCGAGGCGCGAAGCTTCTTCGAGCAAGGTGCAGCGCACACCGTGGCGCGCCAGTTCGATGGCCGCCGCCATACCCGCCGGGCCGCCGCCGACGATCACCGGTTGCAGGCTCATACGACAACCTCCTGCGCGGTGATGCGGTTGACCTGGGTTTCGATCTGCATGCCGTCGCGCACGACGGTCTGACAGGCACGGCGTTTGTGCCGGCCGTTGATTTTCACCAGACAGCACTGGCACACGCCCATGCCGCAATAGGCGCCGGTGATCTGGTCGTGATCGTTGCGGGCAATCTGGCGTACGCCGAGTGATTGAATAACGCTGAGTACGGTTTCGCCGATGGCGGCGGTGACCGCTTGACCGTTGATATGGACGGTCATATCCGCCTGCGCCAACGGCTGGATATCGAAAGTTCTTTCTTGGCAGTGCATTGCGATGTTCATCCGTGAAGGTTCGGTTGAGGTGGTGTCAGCTCCTTGCTGCACTACAGCGTGTCGACGCGTTTATTGTTGCTGTGATTGGGGCGTCGACGCGTACTCCGTCAGCGCAACAAGGTGCGCGTGAAGCACTGTAGTTCATACCTCAGCAAAGGCCGGGATCATTTACGTTAGGCGATCTCGCCGCAGTGAATATTGATCCAGGCCAGTGAAAGCAGTTGGATTGTCCAACGATCAATTGGAGAAGACGAACTGCCCTTTGATCTTCTTCGCGCCAATGAAACCCAAGTCCGGGAACAGCAGGGATTTGATCCACGCGGCGTAGAACACAATGGCCAGGGTGATGCCGACGGCAATCACGGTCGACAGCGGATCTTCCTCATAGCCCTTGAACATGCGTGAAACCTGACTGATGGTGAGGAGGACGTAAACGGTGTAAGCCGCCGCCACGTTCTTGTAGAAGCCCCATGCAAACAACAACGGAATGCCGCCCGCGATCAGCAGCATGGTCAGTGCCAGGCCGGCGCTGGCGTCATAGAACAGGAAGAAGCCTACGACTGCGCCGATCAATGCCTGAATGCAGGTCAACACGATCAGCAGGGTGACTTTGAGTGAATGCTTTGCTCTGAGGGCCGGATCCGGACGCCCGCCGATCCAGGCCGCCAACACGCGATCTTTGACCGCACCGCCCGACAACGCTTTGAACGTTTCGGTTTTCGAGCGCCCGGCTTCGAGCATCTCAACCAACTGACGTTTGATTTCCTTCTTGTCCAACGTGTTCATCCTTAAAGAGAGGTAAAAGCGGCCAATCCACTTCCGGCGGCGATTCTCGCTTTTGCCCCCGCAGAAAGCAAAAAGCCGCTTCCACCCGAAGGTGGAAGCGGCCGAGGCATGGGCCTCAATGGAGCAATCAGTGCACGAACAGGGCGATCAGGATGATGATCGGGATTGGCACGCCAAGGAAAAACAGCAGTAGTGAGCGCATGGTGATGCTCCTTGTTTAACGGACTGGAGTGGTCGTGGTGTAGGTGTCGACTTCAACGTACTCGACGGCATCCCGGCGACGACCGCCGTAAGTAGCCGCGAGGCTGGCGAAGAACGCACCGGCCAACAGCGAGATGAACATCCACAGCGAGGTCCAGGCAGCGACTTTCGCAGCGGTGTCGGCGGCTTGTTGAGCTTTCAGCTTGGCGTCGGCCAAGGCTTTCTGGGTGCGCGCATAGATCTCATCGACGCGGCGCTCGGCATCGGCCTGAGTCAGGTTGGTCCGCTGGGCGACCAGTTGCGCCAGGTAGGTACGGTCTTCGGCACTCAGCTGACCGTTGGCCAGGCTTTGCGCAAAGATGCGGGCCACGGCGCCATGCGCGGCGTCATCGCTGACGGAGGCCGGACGGTCATCGCGGAACAGGCTGTCGATGTAGTAACCGTACTGGTTGCTGTCGGTGTTGGCCGCAGCAGAACCGGCCGCTTGAGTCATGGCGCTGGCAGCACCGCCAGCCACGCTGGCACCGGCCTGCACACCACCACTGATGACGCTGCTGACCGAGCCGACCACCAGCACTGCGGTAACCAATGTCGCCACACACCAGGCAAGGAAGCCGTGCGCGGTGTCGCGGAAATACACTTCGTCACCGTGCATGTTCGCCCACTTCACCCGCAGGCGACCGGCGATGTAGCCACCCATGCCGGAAGCGATGATTTGCGTCGCCGCCAACCAGACTATCGTTGAAATGCCCAGGCCCTTGGCACTGACGCCCTCTCCGGCCCACGGTGAAACGGCAGAGAAACCCAAACCGAATCCGAGCAGGACCAGAATCATCGACAGTGCAGCGGCAGCCGCAGCACCAGCGAAAATCGCGCCCCAGGACACGCCCGAAACGCTGCTCGACTCTTCAACGGCGGGATAAAACCCATCAGGGGATCTATTCATTGTTGTTCTGCTCCAGGCATGAAAAATGGTGTTACAACTCGTCATCAGATGAATTGCAGCGACCGTGCCATTCGCAGAAATTAAATAAATCGTATTTTTTCAATCACTTATAAAGAATGAACTTCCTCATTCCATGCAAATTGCAACAACAGCCGAATAACAGCGGGTTTTATGCATTGGCAGTAAATTTAGCCAGGATCCGAAATTTGCGTTTGTGACAGCTACAACATGAAAGTTAATTTAAAGCGTCAGCGCAATTTCTTGGCAAAATGCTGCCATTCCGTTTGAACCGATCAGCAGGCCTGCCTATGACTCGTATCTTGACCATCGAAGACGACGCCGTGACTGCGCGGGAAATCGTCGCCGAACTGAGCAGCCACGGGCTGGAAGTCGACTGGGTCGACAATGGCCGCGAAGGCCTCGACCGCGCCGTGAGCGGCAACTACGACCTGATCACCCTTGACCGCATGCTGCCCGAACTTGATGGCCTGGCCATCGTTACCACCCTGCGCACCATGGGCGTGGCCACACCGATCCTGATGATCAGCGCCCTCTCCGATGTCGACGAGCGTGTGCGCGGCTTGCGCGCTGGCGGTGATGACTACCTGACCAAACCGTTCGCCACCGATGAAATGGCCGCGCGAGTTGAAGTGTTGCTGCGCCGGCAGAACAGCGGCGCGACTCAAGCGACGACCCTGCAGGTGGCCGATCTGGAGCTGGACTTGATCAGCCACGAAGCGCGCCGCGCCGAACAAGTGCTGACGCTGTTGCCGACCGAGTACAAATTGCTCGAATTCCTCATGCGCAACAGCGGCCAGATCCTTTCGCGGATGATGATTTTCGAAGAGGTCTGGGGTTATCACTTCGACCCCGGCACCAACCTGATCGACGTGCACATCGGCCGTCTGCGCAAGAAGATCGATGCCGCCGGCCATGTGCCGCTGATCCGCACGGTACGAGGCTCCGGCTATGTCATTGCCGAACCCGTCTGACGGCTGGCGTTCCTCCAGCAGCCGCTTGCTGGCACTGTACAGTTCGCTGTTCGTGGCGTGGAGCGCGATCCTCATGGGGGTCATGTATTACGAGGTCTCTGGCTACCTCGACAACCTCGCCAAACACTCGCTGATGCAACGTCAGCACCTGTTTTCGCACTTTCGCGGTGAGCAACTGGAAGACGCGCTCGCCGCCAGCATGACTTTCGATATTCGCGGCATCGACGCTTATGGCTTGTTCGATGCCGACGGCGTTTACCTCAGCGGCGCGTTGCAGCAGATCCCCGAAGGCCTGCCGCTGGACGGCAAGATCCACATGCTCGCCGAATGCGCCGACTCCGACGACCCGACCCTGCCCAATGACAGCTGCGACGCGGTCGCCACGCAAACCCGCGACGGCCGCTGGCTGGTGTTGCTGCGCGACAACGGCTCGCTGTTTGCGGTGACGCGGATCATTTTGCATGCGTTGTTTTGGGGTGTGTCGCTGACCATTTTGCCGGGGATTGCCGGGTGGCATCTGCTGCGGCGCCGACCGTTGCGGCGGATTCGAGCGATTCAGGACAGCGCCCAGGCGATTGTGGCCGGCGATCTGACTCATCGATTACCGCTGTCCAATCGCCGCGACGAGCTGGATATGCTCGCCGCTATCGTCAACGCCATGCTGGAGCGCATCGAGCGTTTGATGAATGAAGTCAAAGGCGTTTGCGACAACATCGCCCATGATTTGCGCACGCCGCTGACGCGCCTGCGCGCGCAGTTGTATCGCATGCAGCAGCAGGCCGGCGAAGGCTCGCAGGAAGCGGCGCAACTGGATCTGGTGCTGGCGGAAGCGGATACGCTGATGGCGCGGTTTCGCGGCTTGTTGCGGATTTCCGAACTGGAAGATCGCCAGCGCCGTTCTGGGTTTGTCGAACTTGATCCGGTGCAATTGCTGGAAGAACTGCATGAGTTTTATCTGCCACTGGCCGAGGAAGGCGAACTGCGTTTCGACTTGAACATGCCGGAGACGTTGCCGCCGCTCAATGGCGACCGGGCGCTGTTGTTCGAGGCGTTGGCGAATCTGCTCAGCAACTCGATCAAGTTCACCCCGGTCGGCGGCACGGTGATGTTGCGTGGGGTCAACGCGGGTGGGCAGACGCGGATTGAAGTGCACGACTCTGGACCGGGGATTCCCGAGGCTGAACGTGAGGCGGTGTTCCAGAGGTTTTATCGCGCCGAGGGTGGGCAGCCGCAGGGTGGCTTTGGCCTCGGATTGTCGATTGTGGCGGCGATTGTCAGCTTGCATGGCTTCAGTCTTGAAGTCGGCAGCAGTGACCTGGGCGGGGCGAAACTGGTGCTCGATTGCCGGCAGAGCCTGATCGAGAATTCCTGACTCCCACCTTGGAATGCAATCAATGTGGGAGCGAGCCTGCTCGCGAAAGCGGTGAGTCATTCAACAAAGATGTTGCCTGACAGTCCCTCTTCGCGAGCAGGCTCGCTCCCACAGGGTTTTGTGCTCAATGATCAGGTTGGGTAATTGGCTCGGAGTGCCTCGAGGCCACCCTGGTAGATGCCGCTGAACAGCGCCACCACTTCCTCATCGCTCACGCCTTTGGCATTGAAGCGCCCCGACCACGTTACACGTGCGCCCTGCCCTTGGGCTTCAACCTTGATCGTCGCCAGATAATCAGTGGCCGGAAACGGTGCCTGCTCAATCGAATAGCTGTAAGTCCTGGCCGCGTTGTCGAACGCTTGCAGTCGCTCGATCACCACCGAGCCGTCAGCGGTTTGCAAGGTACGCACGCGGCCACCGTCGCTCAGTTCACTGTTGGGAATAAACGGCAGCCAATCGGGCAGCGTGTTGAAGCCGCCGATCAATTGCCAGACCTGATCGGCCGAGGCCGGGATGTCGATGGTTGCAGATGCTGTTGGCATAGATAAATGTCTCTCTCGGGAATTCAGATCGTGAGGCTGTCGACCACGCCGCCATCGACGCGCAGCGCGGCGCCAGTGGTGGCCGAGGACAGCGGCGAAGCGATGTAGGTGACCAGATGCGCGACTTCTTCAACATCCGCCACGCGCTGGATGATCGAGGTCGGCCGCGCCTTGCGTACAAAGGCGTCGGCTTCATCGCGCAGGTTGCGCCCGGATTCGGCGGCGGCATCCTTGAGCATGTCTTCAAGGCCATCGGTGAAGGTCGGCCCCGGCAGGATCGCATTGACTGTCACCCCGGTGCCAGCCAGACGTTTGGCCAGACCGTGGGACACCGCCAGATTGGCGCTTTTGGTCACGCCGTAATTGATCATGTCGGCTGGCGTGGCGACGCCGGATTCCGAAGACAGGAAGATCACCCGACCCCAGCCCTGCTCGACCATCGCTGGCACATAATGCCGCGCCAAGCGCACACCGGAAATCACGTTGACCTCATAGAAACGCGTCCACTCGCTGTCGGGCGTTTCGAAGAAATCCACGGCGTCGAAGATGCCGAGGTTGTTCACCAGAATGTCCGCAAGCGGTTCGGCGGCGAACAGTTTCTGCGCGCCTTCGGCGGTGCCCAGATCCGCCGTCAAACCACGCAACTGCGCACCCGGGACTTTCTCGCGAATACTCGCCAACGCCTGCTCGACCTTGGCGGCATCGCGACCGATCACCACCACGGTGGCGCCGGATTCGGCCAGCGACTGGCTGATGCCCAGTCCAATGCCGGCGGTGCTGCCGCTGACGATGGCCAGTTTTCCACTCAGATCAATCTTCATGCTTTCACCTCATCGATTGGCAATGGTGAACGTTCGCAAATCAGTTGGGCTTCGCGCATCGCCTGCCAGAAACCGGCAGAAATAACGGATGACAATGCGGCGACGTCTTCAGCAATTCGGCCGGGTTTGCTGGCACCGGGAATCACCGCCGCAACAGCGGGATTGGCCAGCGAGAACTGTAGCGCAGCGGCTTTGATATCGACGGTCGCGGCGAGGAAGGTGGCTTGTGCATCGGCTATATCGAAAACACGATGCACGCCGGTGTCCTGCCCAATGCCCTGCGCGTGTTGCGCGCCGATCGACCGAATGTGCACGTCGCGTTGTGTAACCTCAGCTCCGCCGAGCAACAGGAGGGCCTGCGACAGCTTAGTCTCGATATTGCCTTGGTGAGTGAGTCGCCGACCGATGACGATCCGGATCTGCTGAGAGGTGCAGATGTGCTCTCGCTTCTGTGTACGACGCAGATCCCTGTGGGAGCGAGCCTGCTCGCGAAAAGGCCGGCACATCCAACATCGAATTTGACTGACCCAACGCCTTCGCGAGCAGGCTCGCTCCCACAGGTTTTGCGGTGGATCTACACTCAACGGATCAGCATCCAGCCGTGAGTTGACCATGAAAATGTCTGCGCAAATGACCGTCGTCGCGGTGCTGGCCACCTTGGCTTATCTGGGGCTGGCGATGTGGGGCATTGGCGGTGTGGCGATGTTCTTTTCCCACGGTTCGCTGGTGATCGTGGCACTGGCGACCGTGGCGATGGTGATTGCTTCGCTGTTCAGTGAGGTCAACCTGAGTGCTGGCGAGCGTGAAGATCGCGCCAATCGCTGGGTGATTCCGGCGTTCGGGGTGATCGGGCTGGTCAGTGGTTTTCTGCCGGCCTACTGCGACCGGGTGAACTTCTGGACGGTGGGTGGTGAAGGCGTGCGCTGGCTCGGCGCTTTGCTGTTTATCGTTGGCGGCACACTGCGGTTGTGGCCGGTATTTGTGCTGGGGCGGCGTTTCAGTGGGCTGGTGGCGATACAGCCGGGGCACCGGTTGGTGACCGATGGCATCTTTCAACATCTGCGTAATCCCAGTTATCTGGGGTTGGTGGTCAATGCCGTGGGCTGGGCGCTGGCGTTTCGTTCGGTGGTCGGACTGATGCTGGCGGCGCTGACTTTGATTCCGTTGATTGCCCGGATTCATTCTGAAGAAGCGCTGCTGCGTGCGCAGTTTGGGGCGGAGTACGAGGCTTATTGCGCGCGGAGTTGGCGTTTGGTGCCGGGGGTTTATTGACCTCCAAGCCACACTGGACAAATGTGGGAGCGAGCCTGCTCGCGAAAGCGGTGGGTCAGCCAAGATCAATATTGGCCATGACAATGCTTTCGCGAGCAGGCTCGCTCCCACAGGGATTCTGGGGTGTCAGTTACGTTGCAGGTGCAGGCCGTTGCTGTCGACTCTGACGCTGACCGCAGCATAACTGGCCAGCGTCGCATGCGCCGTTTCCAGTGGATGCTGATGCGTGGTGGTGATGATCATCAGCGGCGCGCCGGCGGCTTCGGCCGCCTGAATGCCGACGGCGGCGTCTTCGAAGATCAGGCAATCACGCGCTTCCAGACCCAGTCGTTTGGCTGCCAGCAAATAGCCAGCCGGATCAGGTTTACCCGCCTGCACATCTTCCGCGGTGATCATCACCGCAGGCGCTGGAATTCCCGCCGCCGCCATGCGCCGCAAGGCCAGATCCCGTGGCGCCGAGGTCACCATCGCCCAGCGATCCTTGGGCAGGCTGTTGAGAAACGCGGCCGCGCCGGGAATCTCGACAATTCCTTCAACGTCTGCGATTTCCGCCTCGGTGATGAACGCCGCTTGCGCCTCGGCATCCACACCCGGCAGGTTCAGCCGGGTGATGGTGTCGATGGCGCGCACGCCATGAATGGTCGGCAAAAAGGTTTCCACATCGACGCCATGGCGCACGGCCCAGGCAGCCCAGATCCGCTCGGCGGCGGCAATGGAGTTGAGGACAGTGCCGTCCATGTCGAACAGAAACGCGCCGAACGCGCGATCGAATACACGAGTGTTAGCAGACAAAGGTTCGCATCCTCTGGCAAAAGACCGGGCGGGCAATGTAGCACTTGCCCGGTCGATTCACCCAGCGTGTCAGTGCAGACGCGGTGCCTTGGATTTGAAGGCGCTGTCGACGCAGTCGAGCAATTGACCAATGGCCCAGGGCTTTTTGATGAACGCCACCGGATGCTTGACCCCGGAGGTCTCGGGCGTTTCATAGCCGGACATGACCATCACCGGTTTGTCCGGCCAGCGGTCGCCAACCAGGTTAGCCAGATCAGCACCGTTGAGGGTGCCGGGCATGGTGATGTCGGTCAGTAGCAACGCCACGTTCGGGGCGTTCTGCTCAAGGTAAAGTGATGCGGCGTCGGCACTGGTCTGCGGCTCGACCTTGAAACCTTCCTCCTGAAGAATTTCGCAGAGAAACTCCAGAATCAACGGATCATCCTCAACCACCAGAATCAATCCGTCAGGAAGGTGCGCATCCGCCGTCGGTGTTGGGCACATGGAACTGCACTCCCTGAATTGCATTAACGATTTAGCGGCTTGAATCCGCTGCTTAACTGGTATGAGCAGCGGGCTCTGCAGAAATTCATTTTTGATACAGGTCTTTTGCGAAACGGCGTTTTTTGTCCGTCAGCGGCAATCGTTCGCGGCGGCGTATTTGTGGTTAAAATGCCGGCCCTTTTGCTTGCCGATCCTGACCGATGAACCCTGAAGCCCTCGCCACCCTCCACGCCCATCTGCTGCCGGCCCTCGCGGCCGCACTGAGCGAAACCCGTCGCCTGTTCCACGGACGCGGGCGCTGCTGGGCCGGGCTGGAGCAGTTGACCGTGGACTGGCTGCAAGGCGTGGTGCTGGTGTCGCTGTTCAAGGAACCAGCGCCTGAGCAACTGGACAATCTCAAGGCGCTGCTGCTGGAACTCACGGGTTCCGCCGAATGGAAACAGTCCGGCGCGCACACGTTGCTGATCCAGCATCGCTACTTGCCGCAGAGCACCGCCGAATGGCTGCTGGGTGATGAGATCGATGAAATGAGCATCGTCGAGGGTGGCTTGCAGTATCGCGTCGATCTGGGCCGCAAACAGAACGCCGGGCTGTTTCTCGACATGCGCTACGGGCGCAACTGGGTGCGCGAGCAGGCCAGCGGCAAACGCGTGTTGAATCTGTTTGCCTACACCTGCGGGTTTTCCGTGGCCGCCATCGAGGGTGGCGCCAGCCATGTGGTCAACCTGGACATGTCCCGCGCCGCACTGAGCCGTGGCCGCGACAATCATCGCTTGAACGGCCATGACCTGAGCAAAGTCAGCTTCCTCGGCCACGACCTGTTCAAGTCGTGGGGCAAGGTGATCAACAGCGGCCCGTATGACCTGGTGATCATCGATCCGCCGTCGTTTCAGAAAGGCAGTTTCCTGCTGACCAAGGACTACCAGCGCGTGCTGCGTCGTCTGCCGGAATTGCTAACGGCGCAAGGCACAGTGCTGGCGTGCATGAACGATCCGGCGTTCGGTTCGGACTTTCTGATCGATGGCGTGACGCAGGAAGCGCCGAGTCTGCGCTTTGTAGAGCGGCTGCAGAATCCGCCGGAGTTTCCGGATATTGATCCTGAAAGCGGCCTCAAGGCCTTAGTCTTCCAGCGCACCCCCTGACACCCCGAAGATCCCCTGAACGCCCCTATCCCCTGTGGGAGCGAGCCTGCTCGCGAAAGCGGTTTGCCAGTCACCCGTAATGTTGACTGATCTACCGCATTCGCGAGCAGGCTCGCTCCCACAAGGTTATCGGTGTTCTTCAAATAACCGGTGGGCGCA
>Ga0247818_10000379_pt1 | contig 27427 bp, 22 predicted proteins | sample 13C_Glucose_Day1_FD_192424 | JGI IMG/M metagenome (GOLD analysis project Ga0247818, IMG submission 192424) | Soil microbial communities from agricultural site in Penn Yan, New York, United States - 13C_Glucose_Day1 | ecosystem: Environmental > Terrestrial > Soil > Agricultural land | place... | reverse complement strand
TTGCAGGTCGGCAGCGGTCAGCTCAGGGTTGTACTTGAGGATCGAGTCGAATACCGACAGACGCACGAACGGTTCACCGAAGTGGAACACTTTGTCGCCGTAAGGCACGTCGGTGCTGCCCAGAACCAGCTGCGCCAGTTCACGGAACAGCTCTTCGGTCAGGTCCATGTTGTCTTCGTAGTCGGCGTACGCCTGGTAGAACTCCAACATGGTGAATTCAGGGTTGTGACGAGTCGAAACGCCCTCGTTACGGAAGTTGCGGTTGATCTCGAACACTTTCTCGAAACCGCCAACAACGAGGCGCTTGAGGTACAACTCAGGCGCGATACGCAGGAACATGCCCATGTCCAGCGCGTTGTGGTGAGTCTCGAACGGCTTGGCCGCTGCACCACCCGGGATGGTTTGCAGCATCGGCGTTTCGACTTCCAGGAAGTCGCGCTGCATCAGGAAGGTGCGGATGTGCGCAATCACTTGCGAACGCACGCGGAAAGTCTGACGCACGTCTTCGTTGACGATCAGGTCAACGTAACGCTGACGGTAGCGCTGCTCGGTGTCGGTCAGGCCATGGTGCTTGTCCGGCAGTGGACGCAGCGACTTGGTCAGCAGGCGCACGCTGGTCATTTCGACGTACAGATCGCCCTTGCCGGAACGCGCCAGGGTGCCTTCGGCGGCAATGATGTCGCCCATATCCCAGGTTTTCACTGCGGCCAGGGTGTCTTCGGACAGGGTTTTACGGTTGACGTAAACCTGGATGCGACCGGTCATGTCCTGGATCACCATGAACGAGCCACGGTTGAGCATGATGCGACCGGCAACCTTGACCGGGATTGCAGCCTCAGCCAGCTCTTCCTTGGTCTTGTCCGCGTATTGCTTCTGCAAGTCTTCGCAGTAGTTGTCGCGGCGGAAGTCGTTCGGGAAGGCATTGCCCTTGGCACGCTCGGCAGCCAGCTTTTCCTTGCGCAGGGCGATCAGGGAGTTTTCTTCCTGTTGCAGGGCCTGGTCGATTTCTAGGTCGCTCATGTCTTTAAATATTCCATCACGGGTTCGTTGCCCCTGCCTGGCGGCAGGGTTCGCGGGCAAGTCGGGTCGCCGCATCGCTCTCTCCTACAGGATCGCGGAGTCCGCCGATCCTGTAGCGCGTGCCTTAGAGCCCTTGTTTCAAGCTTGCTATCAGGTAGTCGTCGATGTCGCCGTCGAGCACCTTGTCGCAGTCGCTGCGTTCGATGTTGGTGCGCAAATCCTTGATCCGCGACGCATCGAGTACGTAGGAGCGAATCTGATGACCCCAGCCGATGTCCGACTTGGTGTCTTCCAGGGCTTGCGAGGCCGCGTTGCGTTTCTGCACTTCCTGCTCGTACAAGCGCGCCCGCAACATTTTCATCGCGGTGTCTTTGTTGGCGTGCTGGGAACGTTCGTTCTGGCAGCTGACCACGGTGTTGGACGGTACGTGGGTGATACGTACGGCCGAGTCGGTGGTGTTTACGTGCTGACCACCGGCGCCGGAGGAGCGGTAGGTATCGATACGCAGGTCCGACGGGTTGATGTCGATTTCGATGTTGTCATCGATTTCCGGCGATACGAACACGGCCGAGAACGAGGTGTGGCGACGGTTTCCGGAGTCGAACGGGCTCTTGCGCACAAGACGGTGCACACCGATTTCGGTGCGCAGCCAGCCAAAGGCGTATTCGCCCTTGATGTGCACGGTAGCGCCCTTGATCCCGGCGACTTCACCGGCGGACAGCTCCATGATGGTCGCGTCGAAGCCGCGCTTGTCGGCCCAGCGCAGGTACATGCGCAGCAGGATGTTGGCCCAGTCCTGGGCCTCGGTACCGCCGGAGCCGGCCTGGATGTCCAGGTAGGCGTTGTTGGCATCCATCTCGCCGCTGAACATGCGACGGAATTCGAGTTTTTCCAGGGACTCGCGCAGACGCTCGACTTCGGCAGCGACGTCATCGACGGCGGCCTGGTCTTCTTCTTCGGCGGACATCAGCAACAGGTCCTTGGCATCGGCCAGGCCACTGTGCATTTCGTCGAGGGTTTCGACGATCTGAGCCAGCAGGGAGCGCTCGCGGCCCAGTTCCTGAGCGTACGACGGGTTGTTCCAGACAGACGGATCTTCAAGCTCGCGATTGACTTCAGTCAGACGCTCATGCTTTTGATCGTAGTCAAAGATACCCCCGAATAGTTTCGGAGCGCTCGGACAGGTCCTTGATACTGTTAAGGATCGGGTTGATTTCCATGGCGGGCAGCACTCGTTGGCGAACTTTTGAAAGCCGGCGAGTATACCGTAATCAGGCTGTCACGGCAGCCCGCCTGGCGGCTTTAGCGGCGAATGAACCCTATGGTTTACTCAATCCCCACCTGATTACGCCCATTGTTCTTCGCCAGATACAGCCCCTTGTCCGCCGCCAGGATCAATTGACGGCAGTCGCCGCCCTGCTTTGGGGTCATGGTCGACAGGCCGATGCTGATGGTCAGTCTCGAACCTTCGACAGGGGAAATGTGCGGAATCTTCAGTGCCGCCACCGACTGGCGGAGTTTTTCCGCCACCAGCCGCGCACCGCCCGGCGAGGTATTGGGCAGGACCAGGGCGAACTCTTCGCCGCCGTAACGGGCCGGCAGGTCCGCCGGCCGGGCGCTGGCGTCGCGGATCGCGGTGGCGACCTTGCGCAGGGCTTCATCGCCGTCCAGGTGGCCGAAGCTGTCGTTGAAGGATTTGAAGTAGTCGACATCGATCATCAACAACGACAGTTGACTCTGGTCGCGCAACGAGCGTCGCCACTCCAGTTCCAGGTATTCATCGAAATGCCGGCGGTTCGACAGCCCGGTCAGGCCGTCGGAGTTCATCAATCGCTGCAGCACCAGGTTGGTGTCGAGCAACTGCTGCTGGCTGACCCGCAGCGCCCGGTACGCCGCGTCACGCTGCAGCAGGGTCATGTAGGAACGGGAGTGATAGCGGATACGCGCGACCAGTTCGATGTTGTCCGGCAGTTTGACCAGGTAATCGTTGGCCCCGGCCGCAAATGCCGCGCTCTTGATCAGCGGGTCTTCCTTGGTCGACAGGACAATGATCGGTATGTCCTTGGTTGCCGGGTGATTGCGGTATTCGCGCACCAGGCTCAGGCCATCGAGACCGGGCATCACCAGGTCCTGCAGGATCACCGTCGGCTTGATGCGAATCGCCTGGGCGATAGCCTGGTGCGGATCGGCGCAAAAGTGAAAGTCGATATTTTCTTCATTCGACAAGCCACGGCGCACGGCTTCGCCGATCATCGCCTGATCGTCCACCAACAACACCATGGCGGCGTTTTCGTCGGTTTTGAAGCCGTCGAGCTGTAAGTCATTCATGTGCGGTCACCTGAGTACTGCCTGGGCCGGGATTGCTGTTAAAGAGAGTCATTTGCCGAAGATTTCCAGCAATCGTGGCGCGATCTTGTCCAGTGGACGAATTTCCACGGCAGCGTCGATGGCGGCCGCTGCCTTCGGCATGCCATACACCGCACTGCTGATTTGGTCTTGAGCGATGGTCAGGTAGCCCTGTTGGCGCATGAGTTTAAGCCCCTGCGCGCCATCGCGTCCCATTCCGGTTAACAAAACTCCCACGGCATCGCCGCTCCAGTACTGGGCAACGCTCTCGAAAAACACATCGATCGAGGGCCGATAGATCTCGTTGACCGGTTCGGCGGTGTAGGCCAGCGTGCCGTTTTTCAACAAGCGGATATGGTGATTGGTGCCGGCGAGCAACACCGTACCGGGCTGCGGCGGCTCGCCTTCCTGGGCCAGGCGCACGTTCAGGCCGCTGGCGCTGCTCAGCCATTCGGCCATGCCGGCGGCGAATACCTGGTCGACATGCTGCACCAGCACGATAGCCGCCGAAAAATTCTGCGGCAGGCCCTTGAGCAATACTTCCAGCGCCGCCGGCCCGCCCGCGGACGAGCCAATGGCGATCAGCCGCTGACGCGAAGCCGAGTTGCGCAAGAGGCTCGGAGCCGCGCGCTCTCGATTGCCCCGGTCACCGATCAGCCAGCCAATGTTGATGATCTTGCGCAGCAACGGTGCGGCCGCATCCTGCGGGTTACCCGCACCCAATGCCGGCGTGTCGACGACATCCAGCGCGCCGTGGCCCATGGCCTCGAACACTCGATGCACATTCTGCTGGCGGTCGACCGTGACGATGACGATCGCGCAAGGGGTCGCGGCCATGATTCGCCGGGTCGCTTCCACGCCGTCCATCACCGGCATGATCAGGTCCATCAGGATCAGATCCGGGGTGAATTCAGCGCAGCGTTGCACTGCCTCGGCCCCATCGCCGGCGACCCAGACCACCTCGTGTGCCGGCTCGAACGCCAGGGCGCGGCGCAGGGCCTCCACCGCCATGGGCATGTCGTTGACGATCGCTATCTTCATGCCCGCGCTCCTCCTATAAGCTCAACCACTGCATCAAGCAGGGCGTCGTCATGAAAACTGGCTTTGGCTAGATAATAGTCGGCTCCGGCGTCCAGTCCACGACGGCGGTCCTCTTCACGATCCTTATAGGACACCACCATGACCGGCAGGGATTGCAGGCGATTGTCCCGGCGCAACAGGGACACCAGCTCGATGCCATCCATGCGCGGCATATCGATGTCGGTGATCAGCAGATCGAAATCCTCCGAACGCAGGGCATTCCAGCCATCCATGCCGTCCACCGCCACGGCCACGTCATACCCGCGATTGAGTAACAGTTTGCGTTGCAGCTCGCGAACGGTCAGCGAGTCGTCGACCACCAGGATCCGTTTGCGAGCGGCTTCGACGACCTGGCTGCCTTGACGCGCGATACGCTCCAGGCGCCCGGTGTTGAGCAGTTTGTCGACCGAGCGCAGCATGTCTTCGACGTCGACGATCAACACCACCGAACCGTCGTCGAGCAAGGCCCCGGCGGAAATGTCCTGCACCTTGCCCAGGCGTTCGTCCAGCGGCAATACCACCAGCGTCCGTTCGCCGATAAATCGCTCGACGGCCACACCGTAAATCGCCTCGCGCTCACGGATGACCACCACCTTGAGGGTCTGCTGACTGTGCGCGCTCACCGGGCGCTGCAAGAGCTGGCTGGCGGCGACCAGCCCGACGTGCCGGCCCTCGTGCCAGAAGTGCTGACGGCCTTCGACCTGCACGATGTCCGCCGGCTCCAGGTCGCACATGCGCTCGATGTGGGCCAGTGGAAACGCATAGGCTTCGTCACCGACTTCCACCACCAGGCTGCGCACCACCGACAGGGTCAGCGGCACTTCGAGGTGGAAATGGCTGCCCTCGCCCACCGCTTGCTCCAGCACGACCGCGCCGCGCAACTGCCGGACCATGTGTTGCACCGCGTCCAGCCCGACCCCGCGTCCGGAGATTTCGGTGACCGTGTCCCGCAAGCTGAAACCCGGCAGGAACAGGAATGTCAGCAGCTCCTCTTCGCTCAACTGCGCAGCTGTTTCAGCCGGGGACAATTGCCGCTCGATGATGCTGCGCCGGACCTTTTCCAGATCGACACCATTGCCGTCATCGCTCAACTCCAGCACCAGCAGTCCGGCCTGATGCGAGGCGCGCAAACGGATCAAGCCTTCAGCCGGTTTGCCGGCCAGCAGGCGCTGTTCCGGGGATTCGATGCCGTGGTCCACGGCGTTGCGCAGCAGGTGTGTCAGCGGCGCTTCGAGTTTTTCCAGGACGTCGCGATCGACCTGGGTTTTTTCGCCCTCGATCTCCAGCCGCACCTGCTTGCCCAGACTACGGCCAAGGTCGCGGACCATCCTCGCTTGCCCGCTCAACACATCGGCAAACGGGCGCATGCGACAGGCCAGCGCCGTGTCGTACAAGACTTGCGCCCGTTGACTGGCCTGCCAGGCGAACTCATCCAGCTCGGCGTTTTTTTCCACCAGCAATTGCTGGGATTCGGCCAACAACCGACGGGCATCGTCGAGGGCCTCCCGGGCCTCCAGGCTCAAGGCATGCTCCTTGAGCTGGACGTTGAGGTTTTCCAGGGCCCGCAGGCCGTTGTTCTGCAGGCGCTTGAGCCGCTGCATGGTGGCCAGGTGCGGCTTGAGCCGCAGGGTTTCCACCAGGGACTTGCTCGACAGGTCAAGCAGGCTGTTCAAACGCTCGGCAGTGACCCGCAAGACTCGCTCACCGGTATCGGTGGAGCGTCTGGCCCTGGACGCTGGCTCGACGGGTGCGCCGGGGGGCGGTTCGACGTCCAGCACCGGCATCGTCAGCTCAACCCCGGTGGCTTGCAGCAGATCCTCGGCCATGAACGGCGCGATGGGGGTACTGATGGGCGCGGCAAGCGCCAGCGGATCCAGCAAACGAGCCATCAAGGCGACATAGGCCTCGATATCCGCAGGGCCCGGATTGTTGTCGGGCGTTGCGATGCGCATCAGCAGATCGGTGCCTTGCAGCAACGCATCGATGTGCTCGGGGCGCAGGTACAGGTGCCCTTCCTGGGCGCTGACCAGGCAATCCTCCATCACATGGGCCACGCTGACGCCGGCATCGACACCGACGATCCGCGCGGCGCCCTTGAGCGAGTGCGCCGCGCGCATGCACGATTCGAGATGATCCGCCTGGGTCGGATCGCGCTCCAGCGCCAGCAGGCCTGCGCTCAGCACTTGGGTCTGGGCTTCGGCTTCCAGGCTGAACAGCTCCAGCAACGAGGAGTCGCGCAATTGCTCTGGGGTCATGTAAGGCTCCGGGTCACGGCGGACAGCAGTTGCTCTTCATCCAGCCAACGCAGGCTGCGGCCCTTGAATGGCAACACACCACGGGTGTATTTGGCGCTGGCCTGGGTACCCGAGCGCGAGGCTGCCTCGAGGATGTTTTCATCGATGGCATGAATGCCGTCCACTTCATCCACCGGCACCACCACCGGCCCGCCATGGGCGGCGATGATCAGCATCCGCGGCATGACCCGCGTGCCGGACGCCACGCTACCCGTCCCATCGAGGCCGAGCAGTTCGACCAGGGACAGGCATGCCACCAGGGCACCGCGCACGTTGGCCACGCCAAGCAAGGCTCGGGAACGCTGGTGCGGCAAGGAGTGAATCGCTTGCATTGGCGCCACTTCCACCAGGCTGCGGGTGGCCAGGCCCAGCCATTCTTCGCCAAGACGAAACATCAACAGCGAACGGGTCTTCACCTCGCTCTCGGCCACTGTCGAGACTTGCCCTCGATCTTCCTGCTGCAACGCATAGCGGTCGAGCAGGCGCGTCGCGGCGGCTGAATACACCGCGCAGTTGCGGCAGTGAATGTGTTCGCTCAGCAGCGGGCAGGACTTGTCGCCATGGATACCGATGCGGTTCCAGCAGTCGTCGATGGCCTGGGCATCTTCATGGGTGAGGCTAAAGGTGTCGGCGGCGTTCATCGTTTACGCTCACTGTCTGCGGCGCGCTCGCTGCGGGCGGCGCGGGCCTGCAATCGCCGGGCACCCGCCGTGTCGCCCTGGGATTGCAGCAAGGCGGCCAGGTGCATCAGCGCGTCGGGATGTTGCGGTTCGAGGTACAAGGCCTTGCGATAAAAGCCCTGGGCCTCCAGGACTCTGCCGGTGACATCGCTGAGCAAGCCCAGCCAGTAAAAGACCTGGGCTACTGGCTCGTGACTGCGTAAATAACGATCGCACGCGGCGCGGGCTTCGGCGCTCTTGCCTTCGTTGGCCAGCGCGGCAATGTTCGCCAGCAGCGCGGCGGCGTCCGGGTTGGCGGCTTTCGTCGGGGCAGGCAACGGCGTCACCGTTGCGAAAGGCCGACTTCGAACAGGCGGCGGTGTCATGCTGCGCACCGGTTGGCGCACCGGCAAAGGCGTCGGCACGAACGTGGCAATGGGCACAGGCTGCGGTGCATTCTGGCGACTGAACGCAAAGGACTGCGCGATACCGATCGAACGCATGCCGAAACGGCCGAGCAAACTGCCCTCGGCCGGGCCGATAAACAGCACGCCATCCACATGGGTCAGGCGCTTGAGCACTTCGAATACTTGCTGCTGGGTCGGCTGATCGAAATAGATCAAGAGGTTGCGGCAAAACACGAAATCATAAGGCGGCTCGTTGGCCAGCAACGCAGGATCCAGCAGGTTGCCGACCTGCAAACGCACTTGTTCGAGCACTCGCCCGCTGAGGCGATATCCCTCGTCATCGGCGGTAAAATGCCGATCGCGAAACGCGATGTCCTGGCCACGGAACGAATTCTTGCCGTACAGCGCGCGCCGGGCTTTTTCCACCGACAACGGGCTGACGTCCATGCCTTCGACTTTGAACTGATGCGGCTGGAACCCGGCATCGAGCAACGCCATGGCGATGGAATAGGGTTCTTCACCGGTGGAACATGGCAGGCTGAGAATTCGCAACGCGCGCATGTTGTTGATGTCGCTCAGACGCCTGGCAGCCAGTTTCGCCAGGGTGGTGAAGGATTCCGGGTAACGGAAAAACCAGGTCTCGGGGACGATCACCGCTTCGATCAGCGCCTGCTGCTCTTCCCGCGAGCCTTGCAAAATATGCCAATACTCATCGGCCGTCAGCGCCTTCGACGCCATGCTGCGCTGGCGTACCGCACGCTCGATGATCGCCGGTCCCACCGAAGTCACGTCCAGACCGATGCGTTCCTTGAGGAAATCGAAGAACCGTTGGTCACTGCTCATGAGCGCTCCTCGAGCAGCGCCAGGTCCACCGGCTGCGGCGGAAACAGCAGCGCGCGAACCTGCTCGTCCAGCAGATCGGCGACCCGCACCCACTGCAGCAAACCCTGGGCATCTTCGCGCACCGGCCCGAGGTATGGCGCCTGGCGGTTATCGAGGCCATAAGGTTGAAAGTCTGCCGGCTTGCAACGCAAGGTATCGGTGGCCTGTTCCAGAATCAGCCCGAGCAATTGCGCCTCAGCGGTTTCATCCGGGCGGTAATTGACCAGCACCAGGCGTGTGCTGGTGCGAGCCTGGGCCGGATGCCCGAAGGTCAGCGCACTGAGGTCGATCACCGGCACCACCGCACCCCGATAGGCGAACACCCCGGCCACCCACTCCGGCGCGCGGGGAATCGGCTTCAATGGCAGGCACGGCAGCACTTCCGCCACTTCGATGGCCTGCAAGGCAAAGCGCTCGTTGCCGATGCGGAACACCAGGAACAATGATTGCAGCGCCGGCTTCACGGCGGTGCGTTTGGCCGTGGGTTCGCTCATCAGACTTTGAATCGCGAAACGCCGCTACGCAGCCCTACGGCGACCTGGCTCAGTTCGTCGATGGCAAAACTGGCCTGGCGCAGGGACTCGACGGTCTGGCTGCTGGCATCGCCCAGCTGCACCAGCGCGTGGTTGATTTGTTCCGCGCCAGTGGCCTGGGCCTGCATGCCTTCGTTGACCATCAACACCCTTGGCGCCAACGCCTGGACCTGATGAATGATCTGCGATAACTGCTCCCCGATTTGCTGCACTTCGGACATGCCACGGCGCACTTCTTCAGAGAACTTGTCCATGCCCATGACCCCGGCCGACACCGCCGACTGGATCTCGCGCACCATTTGTTCGATGTCGTACGTGGCCACGGCGGTCTGATCCGCCAGACGCCGCACTTCAGTGGCGACCACGGCAAACCCGCGGCCATATTCACCGGCTTTTTCAGCCTCGATGGCGGCGTTCAGAGAAAGGAGATTGGTCTGGTCGGCGACTTTGACAATGGTCACCACCACCTGGTTGATGTTGCCGGCCTTCTCGTTGAGGATCGCCAGCTTGGCGTTGACCAGATCGGCCGCGCCCATGACCGAGTGCATGGTCTCTTCCATCCGCGCCAACCCTTGCTGCCCGGAACCGGCGAGCACCGAGGCCTGATCGGCGGCGGTGGACACTTCAGTCATCGTGCGCACCAGATCCCGGGACGTGGCCGCAATTTCACGGGACGTTGCGCCGATTTCGGTGGTGGTGGCGGCGGTTTCGGTGGCCGTCGCTTGCTGTTGCTTGGAGGTGGCAGCGATCTCAGTGACCGACGTGGTGACCTGCACCGACGAGCGCTGAGCCTGGGATACCAGGGACGTCAGCTCGGCCATCATGTCGTTGAAGCCGGTTTCCACCACACCAAATTCGTCCTTGCGCGCAAGGTTCAGGCGGTTGCTGAGATCACCGGTGCGCATGACTTCGAGAATTTCGACGATCCGGTTCATCGGCGCCATGATCGCGCGCATCAACAAAAGACCACACACCCCGGCAATAATGACTGCAACCAGCAACGAAACGCCCATGATCAGCTTCGCCACCGCTACCGATGAAATGATCGAGTCCGTGGCCGCCTCAGCCGCCTCCCTGTTGAATTCAATGAGATTATCCAGCAGTTTACGGCCGGCATCCCATGCGGGGGTCATCTGTTCGGTGAGTATGCGACGGGCCTGTTCGATGTCGTTTTGCTGGTAGGCATCGAGGACCTCTTCGAGCAGCTTGTCATATTGATCGTGAATCTTTTCAAACTCGTCGAATCTTGCCTGATCATCTTTCTCGAAAATCGTACTCCGGTAGCTGGCCATCGAGGTTTGCAGCCTTTCCTCGATTCCCTCGTACATATCCTTGTCAGCCTGGGTCATGCCTCGACCGCCACCCAGTCCGATCAGTTGCTGGGTCAGCACGTAATCATCGACCCAGGCACCGCGAATCAGGGAGCTGTAGTGAATCCCGGGAACACTGTCCGAGCGCACAACGTTCTCGCTGGACTCAATCGACAGTAAACGGGAATACGAGACGACGACCATCAGCAGCATGATGGCGATAATTACCGCAAAGCTCGCCAAGATCCGTTGGCGCAACGTCCAGTTCTTCACAGTCAGTCCTCGAGGTATTTCCAAATGCTGCGGAGTATAGCCGAGGGAGGTGTTTCATTTTTAAAACGAATGCGCGGCAGGTCTCAAATTAGAAAGTCGAGGATATGGGAGGACTGAGAATCCCCCCTGTAGGAGCTGGCTTGCCAGCGAAGGGGACCTAGAGAGCGATGCAAGACGTGAGGGCCCCTTCGCTGGCAAGCCAGCTCCTATAGGGGCCTTTCGCCAGGCCGGCTACTACATCGAAGCCTGGCGCACCTGCTTCTCCAGTTCGGCCTTCAACCCCGGTTCCAGCTTCAGCTGACGCGCCAGTTCGTCCAGGTAGGACTTCTCCATGAAGTTCTCCTCGTCCACCAGCATCACACTGGCAATGTACATCTCGGCGGCCATTTCCGGGGTGCTGGCGGCCCGTGCGACGTCGGCGGGGTCGAGAGGTTTGTTGAGTTCGGCGTGCAGCCAGTGCTGCAGTTCCTGATCGTTGTCGAGTTTGGTGAACTCGCCTTCGATCAATTCGCGCTCCCGTGCATCGACGTGGCCGTCAGCCTTGGCCGCCGCCACCAGTGCCTTGAGGATCGCCTGGCTGTGCTGCTCGACTTGGGCGGCAGGCAAGCGGTCGATGGTTTGGGGTTCGGTGTTCGATGCAGTGCCCTGCTGGGCCTGCCAATTGCCATACGCCTTGTAGGCAATCACACCCAGCGCCGCCAGGCCGCCGTAGATCGCGACCTTGCCGCCAACCTTGCGCACCTTCTTGTTACCCAGCAGCAGGCCCATGGCTCCGGCTGCCAGGGCACCACCGCCAGCGCCGGAGAGCATCCCGCCCAAGCCGCCCGAGCCACCGGCACCGCCGAGCAAACCGCCCAGCCCACCGGCAGACGATTTGTTCTGCGAGCCGCCATTCTTTTTCTGCAACAGATCCTGGCCGGACTTGAGTAGCTGATCGAGCAATCCACGGGTGTTCATGTTCCGCCTCCAAAAAGGGGTTATCCGGATCAATAAGGCCACCAGACTAGATGGAAAGTGCCCGAAACCCGTCCGCGAGAGTGCTTCCAGATGTTGCTTGATCCAGCGCGGCGTCAAGCGCACCGGCTGCCGCAAGGATGTGCCCGGTGAATCGCCGCCAGGCCACCGTGTTGTGCGGCAATCCGGCTTGCCACGGACCGCATTGATAAAAGCGCACTACGCTAACAATTAGCCGTACCGCCATTGGCCCCACCACGTTCAGAAACCGACCCGACCATAATTAAAGAAGAGGGAAACACCATGTTCGTGCACAAGACCGCACTGCTCAGTGCAATCACCACCGCGCTGCTGACCAGTGCCAGCATCCAGGCGGCCGAACCGCTGAAGGCCGTCGGTGCCGGCGAAGGCCAGCTGGATATCGTCGCCTGGCCTGGCTACATCGAACGTGGCGAGAGCGACAAGGCCTACGACTGGGTGACCGGTTTCGAGAAGGAAACCGGGTGCAAGGTCAACGTCAAGACGGCCGCCACTTCCGATGAGATGGTCAGCCTGATGACCAAGGGCGGTTATGACCTGGTCACCGCGTCCGGTGATGCTTCCCTGCGCCTGGTCGCCGGCAAGCGTGTGCAGCCGATCAACACGGCGTTGATTGCGAACTGGAAGAACATTGACCCTCGTCTCAAGGACGGCCCGTGGTATGTCGTCGATAAAAAGACCTACGGCACCCCGTACCAATGGGGTCCGAACGTATTGATGTACAACACCAACGTGTTCAAGACAGCCCCCGACAGCTGGAGTGTGGTGTTCGAGGAACAGACGTTGCCGGACGGCAAGTCCAACAAGGGTCGGGTCCAGGCCTACGATGGTCCGATCTACATCGCCGATGCGGCGCTCTACCTCAAGACGAAACAGCCGGAACTGGGGATCAAGGACCCGTATCTGCTCAACGAAGAGCAATACAAGGCGGCACTGGACCTGCTGCGCAAGCAACAACCGCTGATCCACCGCTACTGGCATGACGCAACCGTGCAGATGAGCGACGTCAAGAACGAAGGCGTCGCGGCGTCCAGCACCTGGGGCTACATGGTCAATGGCCTGGTGGCGGACAAACAGCCGGTTGCCTCGGTTATTCCCAAGGAAGGTGCAACGGGCTGGGCGGACACCACCATGCTGCACGCCGAGGCCAAGCATCCCAATTGTGCCTACAAGTGGATGGACTGGTCGCTGCAACCTAAAGTCCAGGGTGACCTCGCGGCATGGTTCGGTTCGCTGCCGGCGGTTCCGGCCGCGTGCAATGAGAGCGAATTGCTCGGCGCCGAAGGTTGCAAGAACAACGGTTTTGACCAATTCGAGAAGATTGCCTTCTGGAAAACCCCGCAGGCCGAAGGCGGCAAGTTCGTGCCGTACAGCCGCTGGACCCAGGATTACATTGCGATCATGGGCGGTCGTTAAGCCCTCTTCGCGAGCGAGCTCGCTCCCACAAATTTCACCGCGAACCTGCGGGGAGCGAGCTTGCCGCGATGCTTTTAAGATTCAGATTCCCGGAGCATCGCACCATGACGCTTGCAGTCCAGTTCACCAACGTTTCCCGTCAGTTCGGCGAAGTCAAAGCCGTTGACCGGGTTTCCATCGATATCCAGGACGGCGAGTTCTTCTCCATGCTGGGCCCTTCCGGCTCGGGCAAAACCACCTGTCTGCGCCTGATCGCCGGTTTCGAACAGCCAAGCGCAGGCTCCATTCGTATCCATGGTGTCGAGGCCGCCGGGCTGCCGCCCTATCAGCGTGACGTCAACACCGTCTTCCAGGATTACGCGCTGTTCCCGCACATGAACGTCCTCGATAACGTCGCTTATGGCTTGAAAGTCAAAGGCGTGGGCAAAGCCGAACGGCGCAAACGTGCCGAAGAAGCCCTCGACATGGTCGCCCTCGGCGGCTACGGCGAGCGCAAGCCGGTGCAACTGTCCGGCGGACAACGCCAGCGTGTGGCCCTGGCCCGCGCGCTGGTCAATCGCCCTCGGGTGTTGCTGCTCGACGAACCCCTGGGTGCACTCGACCTCAAGCTGCGCGAACAAATGCAGGGCGAGTTGAAGAAGCTGCAACGCCAACTGGGCATTACCTTCATCTTCGTCACCCATGATCAGACCGAAGCGCTGTCGATGTCGGACCGCGTGGCCGTGTTCAACAAGGGCCGCATCGAGCAGGTCGACACGCCACGCAACCTGTACATGAAACCGGCGACCACGTTTGTGGCTGAATTCGTTGGCACCTCGAACGTGATTCGCGGTGACCTGGCGCAACGATTGAGCGGCCATCCACAGCCGTTTTCGATCCGTCCGGAACACGTGCGATTCGCCGAGGGTCCGCTGGCCAGCCACGAGATCGAAGTCAGCGGTTTGCTGCACGATATCCAGTACCAGGGCAGCGCCACCCGCTATGAACTGAAGCTGGAAAACGGCCAGACCCTCAACATCAGCCAGGCCAACGACCAATGGCTGGACGTCGGCGCCCGGCATCAGACAGGGCAACGCGTCAGTGCCCGCTGGGCGCGAGAAGCCATGGTGGCACTGCACGACAACGTTGTCGGCGGGGTGTGAATTGAATAACGTGACGGATGCGCAATCCCCGGCCGACGGTTCGCCGTTGCGCAGGTTTACCAACCTGCTGTATCGCCGACCCAACCTGTATCTGTCGATGCTCCTGATACCGCCACTGCTGTGGTTCGGCGCCATCTACCTCGGTTCGCTGCTGGTGCTGCTGTGGCAAGGTTTCTACACCTTCGACGACTTCACCATGGCGGTCACGCCCGAGCTGACCCTGGCGAATTTCGCAGCGCTGTTCCAGCCGTCGAACTTCGACATCATCGTGCGCACCCTGAGCATGGCCGTCGTCGTGTCGATTGCCAGCGCCGTCGTGGCCTTCCCGATTGCCTACTACATGGCCCGCTACACCACCGGCAAGACCAAGGCGTTTTTCTACATCGCGGTGATGATGCCGATGTGGGCCAGCTACATCGTCAAGGCGTATGCCTGGACTTTGCTGCTGGCCAAGGGCGGCGTCGCGCAGTGGTTCGTTCAACACCTGGGGCTGGAGCCGGTGTTGCAATGGGTGCTGGGCATCCCGGGTGTGGGCGGCAGCACCTTGTCGACCTCGCACCTGGGGCGTTTCATGGTCTTCGTCTACATCTGGCTGCCGTTCATGATCCTGCCGATCCAGGCCTCCCTTGAACGTCTGCCGCCGTCGCTGTTGCAAGCCTCGGCCGACCTCGGGGCAACCCCGCGCCAGACCTTCATGCAGGTGACGTTGCCACTGTCGGTTCCGGGCATTGCCGCCGGGTCCATCTTCACCTTTTCCCTGACCCTGGGCGATTTCATCGTGCCGCAACTGGTGGGCCCGCCGGGTTACTTCGTGGGCAGCATGGTGTACGCCCAGCAAGGCGCGATCGGCAACATGCCCATGGCCGCAGCGTTCACGCTGGTGCCGATCGTGCTGATCGCTATCTACCTGTCAATCGTCAAGCGATTGGGAGCTTTCGATGCACTCTGAAAAGGCTTCTGTGGGACTGCGCATCGCAGCCTGGGGCGGGTTGGTGTTCTTGCACTTCCCGATCCTGATCATCTTCCTGTACGCCTTCAACACCGAAGACGCGGCGTTCAGTTTTCCGCCCAGGGGTTTCACCCTGAAATGGATCGGCGTGGCGTTCTCGCGGCCCGACGTGCTGGAAGCGATCAAGCTGTCATTGCAGATTGCGGCCGTTGCTACACTTATTGCACTGGTCTTGGGCACGCTGGCGTCAGCAGCGTTGTACCGGCGGGACTTCTTCGGCAAGCAGGGCATCTCGCTGATGCTGATCCTGCCGATCGCGTTGCCGGGGATCATCACCGGCATCGCACTATTGGCGACGTTCAAGACGCTGGGGATCGAGCCGGGGATGTTCACCATCATCGTCGGTCACGCGACCTTCTGCGTGGTGATCGTCTACAACAACGTCATCGCCCGGTTGCGCCGCACCTCGCACAGTTTGATCGAAGCCTCGATGGACCTCGGCGCCGATGGTTGGCAGACCTTCCGCTACATCATCCTGCCGAACCTCGGCTCGGCGTTGCTGGCCGGGGGCATGCTCGCGTTTGCGCTGTCGTTCGACGAGATCATCGTCACCACCTTTACCGCCGGCCATGAACGCACCTTGCCCCTGTGGCTGCTCAACCAGCTCAGCCGCCCGCGCGACGTGCCGGTGACCAACGTCGTCGCGATGCTGGTGATGATGGTGACCATGCTGCCGATTCTCGGCGCGTATTACTTGACCCGGGGTGGGGAGAGTGTGGCGGGTAGCGGCGGGAAATGACTGGTCCCCATTTCTCATGTAGACGCTGAATACTGTAGGAGCTGGCTTGCCAGCGAAGGCGTCAGGTCAGCCAGCATCAATGTAGCTGACATACCGCTTTCGCTGGCAAGCCAGCTCCTACAGGGAATCGGTTTCCACACAGAAAAATAATGGATTCGAAGAGGACAAAGCCATGCAAACCCAACTCTTGATCAACGGCCAACTGATCGATGGCGAAGGCCCGGCCCAACCGGTGTTCAACCCGGCGCTGGGTCGCGTACTGGTAGACATCAACGAAGCCAGCGAAGCCCAGGTCGATGCCGCCGTGCGCGCCGCCGACAGCGCCTTCGAAAGCTGGTCGCAGACCACGCCGAAAGAGCGCTCGCTGCTGCTGCTCAAACTCGCCGACGCCATCGAAGCCCATGGCGAAGAGCTGGCCAAACTGGAATCGGACAACTGCGGCAAACCTTACAGCGCCGCGCTGAACGACGAGATCCCGGCGATTGCTGACGTGTTCCGTTTCTTCGCCGGCGCCAGCCGTTGCCTGAGCGGTTCGGCCGGGGGTGAGTACCTGGCCGGACACACCTCGATGATCCGTCGCGACCCCGTGGGCGTGATCGCCTCCATTGCACCATGGAACTACCCGCTGATGATGGTCGCCTGGAAAATCGCCCCAGCCTTGGCCGCCGGTAATACCGTGGTGCTCAAGCCGTCGGAACAAACCCCGCTGACTGCGATGCGTCTGGCGCAACTGGCGTCGGACATCTTACCGGCCGGTGTGCTCAACCTGGTGTTCGGCCGTGGCCCTACGGTCGGCGGACCGCTGGTCAATCATCCGAAAGTGCGCATGGTGTCGCTGACCGGCTCGATCGCGACGGGCTCCAACATCATTTCCAGCACCGCCGACAGCGTCAAACGCCTGCACATGGAACTGGGCGGCAAGGCGCCGGTGATCATCTTCGACGATGCCGACATCGACGCCGCCGTGGAAGGCATTCGCACCTTCGGCTTCTACAACGCCGGCCAGGACTGCACCGCCGCGTGCCGCATCTATGCGCAGGAGGGCATCTACGACAAGTTCGTCGAAAAACTCGGCGCGGCGGTCAGCAGCATCAAGCATGGCGTGCAGGATGATCCGTCGACCGAGCTGGGCCCGCTGATCACCGCACAACACCGCGACCGCGTGGCCGGGTTCGTTACACGTGCCGTGGCACAGCCGCATATCCGCTTGATCACCGGGGGCAAGGCGGTGGAAGGCGATGGCTACTTCTTTGAGCCGACGGTGCTCGCCGACGCGCAACAGGACGACGAAATTGTCCGCCGCGAAGTGTTCGGGCCGGTGGTGTCGGTGACCCGATTCACCGATGAGGCGCAGGTGCTGGGCTGGGCCAACGATTCGGACTACGGCCTGGCATCGTCGCTCTGGACCTCCGACGTCGGTCGTGCGCATCGCCTCTCGGCACGCTTGCACTATGGCTGCACCTGGGTGAACACGCACTTCATGCTGGTCAGCGAAATGCCCCATGGCGGGCAGAAACTGTCCGGGTATGGCAAGGACATGTCCTTGTATGGGCTGGAGGACTACACGGTGGTGCGGCATGTGATGTTCAAGCATTAAAAGCTTCGCGGGCAGGTCTCGCTCCAGGTTTTATGGCGTATCCAATCATCTGAACGCCACCAACCCGTAGGAGCAAGCTTGCTCGCGATAGCCTCAACGCTGGTTCAAGGAAGACACCGTTCAGCGGCGTCGACCCACATCATCAGTCTTCACCTCGCAGTAACGTCCTGAGAGGATTGGGCCGTGGCACCAGTGCCACGGCCCAATCCTCTACCTGCTCAAAACCGCGAAACACTGCGCATCGCGTCCACCAGATAGCGCATGGCAATCCGGTCGCTCTCCGACAACTCGCGATAGCGCTCAACCAGTTTCATCTCCTCGGAATTGAGTCGACGCCTCCTCCGCCCGGAGACCAGGCACGGAAAGATTCCCAACAGTTCGGTGATGCCTTGTACTTTCGACATGGACGATGTCCTTCTATACGTCAGAGAAAACTTGAAAAGCCGCATCGCCCTACCCTTTTTCAGCGGTCACCTGGTGCCAACTGAATCCCACCGGCCTGAGGGCAGAAACCGGTCATGTCCATAGAATAGGAAGTTATCCGGACTGAAAAGCGATTTTTAGAGTAATTAATCGAAAAAAGCAGAAATGCCCTATAAATCAGAAATCGCTGTCAGACATTTTTACTGACATGTCTTGTTTCACTTACTGCGCCATTGTCAGGCCATCAATCATTTTTCCTCTGCGACCGAACGGTTTAAGCTATTTGGCATCTGTTTAAAGTCCGTTGCGTTTGGCCGAAGGCATGTCCGAACCTCCATTTTTGATCCAATGTGCCAGGAACGGTGCGGGATTGTTCACGACAGGTTGTACTTATGCACCGCAGGAATTTGCTCAAAGCGTCCATGGCCATCGCGGCTTACACCGGTTTATCGGCCTCCGGCCTGCTGGCCGCTCGCGCCTGGGCCGGTAACGGAACGGCCGATGGCGAGGCTCAGGCGTTCGACTTCGAAGCCCTGAAAATCCAGGCCAAGCAACTCGCCGGTAGCCGCTATCAGGACACCAAACAGGTATTGCCGCCGACCCTGGCGACCATGACCCCGCAGAACTTCAACGCGATCCGCTACGACGGCAACCACTCCCTGTGGAAAGACCTGAAGGGTCAACTGGACGTGCAGTTTTTCCACGTCGGCATGGGTTTCAAACAGCCGGTGCGCATGTACAGCGTCGACCCCAAGACGCGTCAGGCGCGCGAGGTGCATTTCCGCCCGAACCTGTTCAACTATGAAAAAACCACGGTCGACACCAAGCAACTCACCGGCGACCTGGGCTTTTCCGGATTCAAGCTGTTCAAGGCACCGGAACTGGACAGGCACGACGTGTTGTCCTTCCTCGGCGCCAGTTATTTCCGTGCGGTAGATGCCTCTGGCCAGTACGGTCTGTCGGCCCGCGGCCTGGCGATCGATACCTATGCCAAAAAGCGCGAGGAATTCCCGGACTTCACCAAGTTCTGGTTCGAGACGCCGGGCAAGGACAGCACCCGTTTCGTGGTCTATGCGCTGCTGGATTCGCCGAGCGCCACCGGTGCCTACCGTTTCGACATCGATTGCCAGGCCGAACGCGTAGTGATGGAGATCGATGCTCACATCAATGCGCGCACCGCCATCGAACAACTGGGCATCGCGCCGATGACCAGCATGTTCAGTTGTGGTACCCATGAGCGCCGCATGTGCGACACCATTCATCCGCAAATCCACGACTCCGATCGCCTGGCGATGTGGCGTGGTAATGGCGAGTGGATCTGCCGTCCCCTGAACAACCCGGCCACCCTGCAATTCAACGCCTTCGCCGACACCGATCCAAAAGGTTTCGGCCTGGTGCAGACCGATCACGAGTTCGCCAATTACCAGGATACCGTCGACTGGTACAGCAAGCGCCCAAGCCTGTGGGTAGAACCTACGACTGCGTGGGGCGAAGGCTCGATCGATCTGTTGGAAATTCCTACGACCGGCGAAACCCTGGATAACATCGTCGCCTTCTGGACCCCGAAAAAACCGGTGGCGGCGGGTGACTCGCTGAATTACGGCTACAAGCTCTACTGGAGCGCATTGCCACCGGTGAGTACGCCGCTGGCGCGGGTCAATGCGACCCGTTCGGGCATGGGCGGCTTTATCGAAGGCTGGGCGCCTGGCGAGCATTACCCGAAAGTCTGGGCGCGACGGTTTGCCGTGGACTTCACGGGCGGCGGTCTTGATCGCTTGCCGGAGGGTGCGGGGATCGAGCCCGTGGTGACCTGCTCGAACGGCGAGGTGAAAGACTTCAACGTGCTGGTGCTGGATGCCATCAACGGCTATCGGATCACGTTCGACTGGTACCCGACCAACGACAGCGTGGCGCCGGTGGAGCTGCGGTTGTTCATTCGCACCAATGACCGGACCTTGAGTGAAACCTGGTTGTACCAGTACTTCCCGCCGGCGCCCGAGAAGCGTAAGTACACCTGACAGGAAGGGGTTGTCTGGACCGGCCCCTTCGCGGGCAAGCCCGCTCCCACAGGACCTTCATGGAGTCCTGATTTTGTGTGCGACGACGATCAACTGTGGGAGCGGCGGTGCGACGATTCGACTTGCCCGCGAAGGCGGCTGATCAGGCAGTAAATATCCCGGCAAAGAAACAAAAAAGCCCCGATCAACACGACCGGGGCTTTTTGGTTTTACAGCCTCACTCAATCACGCAAATCCGACTCATGGATCGGCTGCTCCCGATGGGTGGCCCGCTGATACTGCGCGGGCCAGATGGCCTTGCGCCCACCCAGGTCGTCATCGGCATGCAGTGGCCAGTACGGATCGCGCAGCAGTTCCCGAGCCAGGAAGATGATGTCGGCCTGGCAGGTGCGCAATATGTGCTCGGCCTGTGCGGGTTCGGTAATCATGCCTACCGTGCCGGTGGCAATGCCTGACTCCTTGCGCACACGTTCGGCGAAGCGGGTCTGATAACCCGGCCCTGTGGGAATTTCGGCGTTGACCGCCGTACCACCCGACGACACGTCGATCAGGTCCACGCCCAACGCGTGAAGGCGCCGTGCCAGTTCGACGGTTTCATCGGGGTTCCAGCCGTCTTCCACCCAATCGGTGGCCGACACCCGCACAAACAGCGGCAGCTCCTCGGGCCATACCGCACGCACCGCCTCGGTGACCTGCAGCACCAACCGGATTCTATTTTCGAACGAACCGCCATATTGATCCCGTCGCTGATTGCTCAGGGGCGACAGGAACTGGTGCAACAGATAACCGTGGGCGGCGTGTATTTCGACCACTTTGAAACCGGCGGTCAGCGCTCTTTTGGCCGACTCGACAAAGGCCTGGATGACGTCGGCGATCTGGCCTTCATCAAGCTGCCTGGGTTGGGTGTGCTGTGGATCGAAAGCGATCGGTGAAGGACCGACCGGAATCCAGCCACCGTCATCGGGTTTGACGCTGCCATGCTTGCCCAGCCAAGGCCTGTAAGTGCTGGCCTTGCGCCCGGCGTGGGCCAGTTGAATGCCGGCGACGGCGCCCTGAGCGGTGATGAAACGGGTAATACGTTGCAGGGGTTCGATCTGTTCGTCGCTCCACAGACCGAGGTCATCGGCGGTGATCCGCCCATCGGCAGTGACCGCCGTGGCTTCGGTAAACACCAGACCGGCGCCCCCGACAGCGCGGCTGCCAAGGTGGACCAGGTGCCAGTCATTGGCCAGGCCATTGACGCTCGAGTACTGGCACATCGGCGAGACCGCAATGCGGTTGAGCAGGGTCAATTGGCGAATGGTGTAGGGTTCAAGCAGCAGACTCATGGGGCACCTCTCGAATCAGTGGGCAGGCTCCAGGGTTCTGTTTGAAAGTCGACGAGTGACAGGAAAAAAGCTGCAGCACCCGCCCCCGCGGGCAAAAAATTCGACAAGACGTCACAAGGATTATCAAGCAGTGCTTAGAGCCTAGTCGACATCGGGGGATGAGGGAGGTTTGAGATGGATTGGTGCCAGGAAGATCGCCTTCGCGGGCAAGCCTCGCTCCTACAGCGAATGGCTCAACGCGGTTCGATGTGGGCAATCATCAACTGCACCGTCTCATTCCCGCGAAACTCGTTGAGGTCGAGCTTGTAGGCCAATTCCACCCATTTGATGGTCGGATTCGGCCAGATGTCGCGGTCGATGCCAAAGGCAATGCCATCGAGTTTCACCGAGCCACATTCGCTTCTCAGCACCACCTTGAGGTGCCGCTCGCCAACGACGCGCTGCTCGACCAACTGGAACACCCCATGGAACAACGGCTCGGGAAAGTGCTGCCCCCAAGGTCCGGCATGCCGCAGGGCACGGGCCAGTTCCAGGTGAAATTCCTCGACGGCCAGGGTGCCGTCGGACAGCAGCCGACCGGTCAGGTCCTCTTCGCGCAATTGCCGACGGACTTCGGCATCGAAGGCTTCGGCGAACAACGGAAAATTCGCTTCCGGCAACGTCAGGCCAGCCGCCATAGCGTGGCCGCCGTATTTGCTGATCAGATTCGGATGCTGCGCCGCGACCACGCTCAAGGCGTCGCGAATATGAAACCCCTGGACCGAACGCCCCGAGCCCTTGAGCAGGCCATCGCCCGCATCGGCAAAGGCGATGGTCGGACGAAAATAGCGCTCTTTCATACGCGAGGCGAGGATACCGATGACGCCCTGGTGCCACTCGGGATCGAACAGGCACAGACCGAACGGCATCGATTCCACCGGCAAATCCTTGAGCTGGGCCAGGGCCTCACGCTGCATGCCCTGCTCGATGGATTTGCGATCCTGGTTCATGCCGTCGAGCTGTGCTGCCATTTCCCGGGCAAGCCCGACGTCTTCGGTGAGCAGGCATTCAATGCCCAGGCTCATGTCATCCAGCCGCCCGGCCGCATTCAGCCGTGGCCCGACAATAAACCCCAGATCGGTAGAGGTAATGCGCGCAGGGTCACGCTTGGCCACTTCGAGGATCGCCTTGATCCCCGGTCGGGCACGTCCGGCGCGAATGCGCTCCAGGCCCTGGTGCACCAGAATCCGGTTGTTGGCATCCAGCGGCACCACGTCGGCGACGCTGCCGAGGGCCACCAGATCCAGCAATTCGCCGATATTCGGCTGCGCAGTGCTCTCGTATCGGCCCAGGCTGCGCAGACGCGCACGCAAGGCCATCAATACATAGAAAATCACCCCGACCCCGGCCAGCGCCTTGCTCGGGAACTCGCAACCCGGCTGGTTGGGATTGACGATGGCATCGGCCAGCGGCAGTTCGTCGCCGGGCAAGTGGTGATCGGTAACCAGGACCTTGAGCCCGGCCTTCTTCGCCGCCGCCACGCCTTCGACGCTGGAGATGCCGTTATCCACGGTAATCAGCAGTTGAGGGTCGCGGGTCAGTGCGACTTCGACGATTTCCGGGGTCAGGCCGTAACCGTATTCGAAGCGGTTCGGCACCAGGTAGTCGACATGAGCCGCACCCAACAGCTGCAACCCCAGCATGCCCACGGTACTGGCCGTCGCCCCATCGGCGTCGAAGTCACCGACGATCAGAATCCGCTGACGCTGCTCCAGCGCCGCGACCAGCAAATCCACCGCACCCTCGATGCCCTTCAGCCGCTGGAATGGAATCAGCCGTGCCAGGCTCTTGTCCAGCTCGGCTTCGCACTGCACGCCCCGCGCCGCGTACAGGCGGGTCAACAGCGGTGGCAGATCACCGAGGAATGGCAGGGGGTCGGGCAGCAGGCGAGGTTCGATGCGCATGGGGTGACAGGTGCTTCTCTTGGATAGGTGGGACAAAACCGGGTGAAGCGATGCCGCGGTGATCGATCAGCCGCGTTCGCCGCTCAGCCACTGCAGCTGCACTTCGTGCTGACCACGGTCGTCGGTGACGAAAATCGTCCCTTCGCTGATCATCACATCCCACTTGATGACGCGTGGCATGTCTTTGGCCAAGGTCTCCAGGACGTCCTGGGGTACCGCGGCAATGTGCACGTTTTTCAGGTTCTTGATCGCCGGGATCACTTTTGTTTCCCAGACGCGCAGGCTGCCGTAGGCCAGCAGGCTGGTGCGTTCGGTGCGGCGCGAGCACCAGGTCAGGCGATCGGCGTCCGGCTGGCCGACTTCGATCCAGTGCAGGACACGGTCATCCAGGCTCTTTTCCCACAGGGCCGGTTCATCCACGTCTGACAGACCACGGCCAAACGACAGCTGCTCGTTGTACCAGAGGGCGTAGGCCAACAGGCGCACGGTCATGCGCTCTTCGGTTTCCGAAGGGTGGCGGGCGATGGTCTGCTTGACGGACTCGTAGACGCTGCGATCGAGGTCGGTGAGGTTCAGTTCAAACTTGTAGGTCGTGGACGGCTGGGCCATGAACGGGCTTCTTGATACGGGGAAAGGCGGCAAGTCTAACCGATGCAGCCGCCAATCAACGAATAGAAGCAGATCTCCCTTGGGCGCCTGACAGTCGGCTATGTTAAAACTCTGTACTCGCTCAATCTTTGTCCTACAGGAACCCGCATGCCGTCTTCTGCCAAACCGCTCTCAGGTCTGAAAGTCATCGAACTGGGTACCTTGATCGCCGGCCCGTTTGCCTCGCGCATCTGCGCTGAATTCGGTGCCGATGTGGTCAAGGTCGAATCGCCGGACGGCGGCGATCCATTGCGCAAATGGCGCAAGTTGTACGAGGGCACCTCGCTGTGGTGGTTCGTCCAGGCACGCAATAAAAAGTCGCTGACACTGAACCTCAAGCACCCGGACGGCCTGGCGATCCTGAAAAAACTGCTCAGCGAAGCGGACATCCTGATCGAAAACTTCCGCCCCGGCGTGCTGGAAAAGCTTGGACTGGGCTGGGATGTGCTGCATGCGCTGAACCCCAAGCTGGTCATGGTGCGCCTCTCGGGCTTCGGCCAGACCGGCCCGATGAAGGACCAACCCGGGTTTGGCGCGGTCGGCGAATCCATGGGCGGCCTGCGCTACATCACCGGGTTCGAGGACCGGCCGCCAGTACGCACCGGGATTTCCATCGGTGACTCGATTGCTGCGCTGTGGGGCGTGATCGGAGCCCTGATGGCCCTGCGTCATCGCGAGGTCAATGGCGGTGCGGGGCAAGTGGTGGACGTGGCGCTCTACGAGGCGATCTTCGCCATGATGGAAAGCATGGTGCCGGAGTTCGACGTGTTCGGCTTCATTCGCGAACGCACCGGCAACATCATGCCGGGCATCACACCCTCCTCGATCCACACCAGTGCCGATGGCAAACATGTACAGATCGGCGCCAATGGCGACGCGATCTTCAAGCGTTTCATGTTGATCATCGGCCGGGAAGACCTGGCCAACGACCCGCAGTTGGCCAGTAACGACGGCCGCGACAGCCGTCGCGACGAAATCTACGGGGTGATCGATCGCTGGGTCAATTCGTTGCCCCTGGACAGCGTCATCGAGCTGTTGAACCAGGCCGATGTACCGGCCAGCCGAATCTTCAGCGCCGAAGACATGTTCAGCGATCCACAGTACCTCGCCCGGGAAATGTTCCTGCAGGCCAAGCTACCCGATGGCAAGGACTTCAAGATGCCGGGGATCGTGCCGAAACTCTCAGAGACACCCGGTGATTGTGAATGGGTCGGGCCACAACTGGGCGAGCACAATACCCAGGTACTCCAGGAACTTGGCTATGACGCGTCGCAGATTGCACAGCTGCGCAAAGACGGAGCCATCTGAGCTCAAGCGTCTGTTTGCGCGACTCATCAAACCCTGCCTGTTGCTGGATGGCCGGCGCTTGGGCGCGTTGGCGAGCCTGTTGCTGATCATCACCCTGGCCGCGCCGGTATCGGCGCAGGCCAAGGATTCCCTGGTCTGGCTGAAACGCGATCTACCACCGCTGTTCATTTTCGACGGCCCGCAAAAAGGCCAGGGGGTCATCGACCAACTGCTCCGCCAACTGATCGCCGGCATGCCGCAGTACCAGCACAGTGTGCTGAAGGTCAATCGAGCCCGTGGCTTGCAGATGCTCCACGAACCGGCCCTCACCTGCGATGCGGCGCTGAATTGGAGCAAGGAGCGCGAAAGCTGGATCGCCTTTTCCCTCCCGGTTTTTCGCGCCATGAGCAATGGCCTGGCCATACGGCGTAATGATCGGGAAGTACTGACGCCGTTCCTCAAGGATGGCGAGGTGGACTTGGCGGCTCTATTGGCCACCGGCAGCGTGACGCTGGGCATTGTTGCCGAACGCAACTACGGCGACTTTCTCGACACCTTGCTCAAGCAGGCGCCGGGCAAGGTGCTGACCTCGCACTACGGCAACGACGCCTTGGGCAGCCTGTTGCAGATGCAACGCCTGGGTCGCCTGCAATTGCTCTTGGGCTATCGCCCGGAAATTCGTTATCAGGCGCAGCAACAAGGCATCGCTGAAGATGAACTGGAGTTCTTCCCGATTCGTGGCACCGGCAAGTACCTGTCCGGCTACATAGGCTGCACCAACACGCCCCAGGGCCGCCAGGCGATCGTCGAGATCAACCAGCTGCTGCGTGCCCTGCCCCGGGATCACTTGAGCGAGGCGTACGCCGGTTGGCTCGACCCGCAAAGTCGCAGCGACTACCTGCAAGCGGCCAGGGATTTTTTCGAGCACCAGAGCGGCTACTGACAATTTCCGGGCAAAAAGAAACCCCGAGAAGTGGGGAGACGACTCGGGGTTAAACGTGGTCTTTTCAAGGACCCGTAACGGCAAGCGGCAAGCACCGGAGCACAATGCTTGATCTTGCTGTTACTAGGTCTGACGATGGGGATGCAGGAAGGTTCCCACATCCGACAATTCAATTTCGGCTGGCCAGCAGCTTGTCCTGTGCCGCATTGCGCAACGCCGCGATCACACAGGGTTCCAGGCGTCCTTCAGCAATCAGCACGTCGCGGTGCAAGCCGTCGACCACATCCGTCAGCTGGCGCTTGTCACTCAACTGTGCCTGGTTGAACGCCCGATCGACCACTATGGCGCCGATTGCGTTCTTCAATGTCACCCGGCATTCACCGTGAATGCCCGACGGGGTCAACGTCACCTGGTACGGGCTCAGAGCCTCACCGAGCAAGAGACTGATACTTTCCATCCGATCACCACTCAATAGTCCGAAAACAAAGTGCCTGGGGGCGTGTGTACAGTAAATGACCGCTGGCCCGGGTAGAAAGTTCTGAAGACCGAGTGCAGGTGAACCTGCGCCTCTGGTCGATAGAGCATGCACGCTGAAGATGACAGAGAAAAAACAACAGCGTCAAGCCTGCCCCGTATTCATCCGCGAGGACTGCCGGCAATTTGGAATGCACCAACAGAAAAGCCCGTCAGGAGACGGGCTTTCTTGTGTGACAAGGTTTGCCTGTTACAAAGGCTTACCGCGGTTGCCATGCTGGCTGACAAAGGCCTGCACGGCCTTGAGGTCATTCGGCAATACGGTGCAACGCTCGTCTCTTTCGAACAGATCAGAAAGATGCACAGGAAGCTCAAGGGCTTTTCCTACGCCAGCTTTCAACACGGCGTCCGGGAACTTGACCGGATGGGCCGTGCCCAGGATCACCATCGGGATATCCAGGCTGCGACGGCATTCCCGTGCGGCCTTGACGCCGATCGCGGTGTGCGGGTCCAGTACTTCGCCGGTCTGCTCGAAGACTTCGGCGATGGTTTCGCAGGTTTGCGCATCGTCCACGGCCAGCGAGTCGAACAGCTTGCGCGCCTCAGTCCAGCGCTCCTGCTCGACGCTGAAACCGCCGCCCTGCTTGAAGCTGTCCATCAGCC
>Ga0247818_10000376_pt1 | contig 27505 bp, 22 predicted proteins | sample 13C_Glucose_Day1_FD_192424 | JGI IMG/M metagenome (GOLD analysis project Ga0247818, IMG submission 192424) | Soil microbial communities from agricultural site in Penn Yan, New York, United States - 13C_Glucose_Day1 | ecosystem: Environmental > Terrestrial > Soil > Agricultural land | place... | reverse complement strand
CGGCGGCACCCTTTTCCTCGACGAAGTGGAAAGCATGCCCCTGTCCCTGCAGATCAAACTGCTGCGGGTGTTGCAGGAACGCACCCTCGAACGCCTCGGCTCGAACCAGAGCGTGGCGGTCGACTGCCGGGTGATCGCGGCCACCAAATCCGATCTCGATGAATCGAGCAAGGCCGGTGAATTTCGCAGTGACCTGTATTACCGCCTCAATGTGGTGACCCTGGAACTGCCTCCCCTGCGCGAGCGCCGCGAAGACATCCTGCAACTGTTCGAGTATTTTTTGCAGCAGTCGTCCTTGCGCTTCGACCGCGTCGCACCGGAACTGGACAACCAGACCTTGTCAAACCTGATGAGCCACGACTGGCCAGGTAACGTGCGCGAACTGCGTAACGTCGCCGAACGATTTGCCCTGGGCCTGCCGGCGTTCAAGAAACCGGGTGCAGGCGGCGGCGCCCAAGGCCTGGCTTTCGCTGAAGCGGTGGAAGCCTTCGAGCGCAACCTGCTCAGCGACGCCTTGCAACGCAGTGGTGGCAACCTGACCCAGGCCAGCCTGGAACTGGGCATGGCCAAGACGACGCTGTTCGACAAAGTGAAAAAGTACGGCCTGAGCCATTAAGCGAGACCCGTGTGGACCTGATACTCAAAGCAACCCTGGGCGCGGCGGTGGTGGTGATCCTCGCCGCCCTGGCCAAGACCCGGAACTACTACATCGCCGGGCTCGTGCCGCTGTTTCCGACTTTTGCGCTCATCGCCCATTACATCGTCGGCAAGGGCCGTTCGCTGGATGACTTGAAGACCACCATCGTGTTTGGCATGTGGTCGATCATTCCGTACTTCATCTACCTGGCCACGCTGTATGTGATGGTCGACCGCCTGCGTCTTGAGGCATCGCTGGCCGTGGCGGCCGTGGCGTGGTTGATCGCGGCATCGGCATTGGTCAGTGTCTGGGTTCGCCTGCACGGTTGAGCACAATCTCCTGTTACAGCCTGGCACGAATACCTGCAGGTGCTGGCCCGCCCCTTGCATTTACCCTCTAAAGCCCCTCGGCCGGTCTTCATGTCAATGAAGCCGGTGTCCGGGAGGGGTCTGCCAAGGGTGAATACTGACCTTGAACATTCTAGATCTCGACCACAGCCTCACGGCCCAGGCACCGATCGCGCAGTTGCTCGACAGCGGCCGCGCCAAACGCCTGGACCTGCTCGACCTCGGCCCGAAACTGCGGCTTTGGTCCAGTGAACGCACCTGGCGCCGCTTTTGCGAGCGCTTGCAACAACGCCCCCGCCACAGCGGCCCACAGCCGGAAATATTCTTCGTCGGCTCCGGCGACTACCACCATTTGACCCCGGCTTTCCTCACCGACCTGCCGGAGCCCACCAGCCTGATCCACTTCGACAACCACCCCGACTGGGTTCGGTTCGCGCCGCGCAGGCATTGCGGTTCATGGGTCAACCAGGCACTGAAACTGCCGAACATCCAGCGCATCGTCACCCTCGGTCCCTGTAGCGACGACCTGCAAAATCCGCAGCTCAAGGGCGGCAACCTGCCAGCGCTCAAGCGCGGCGTGTTGCAACTGTTTCCCTGGCAGCACGCACCGTCGCGCATCTGGGGGCTGATCGGCGATGGTGCCGGGCATCGGCAACAGGAAAACCTGCTGCACTGGCACAACCTGGCTGGATTGGACTGGCCGGCGTTTCTCCAGCAACTGATCGCCAGCCTGCCTACGCAGGCGGTGTGGATCACGATCGACAAGGACGTGCTGGCCAGCGAGGACGCCGCCACCAATTGGGACCAGGGCGCCATGCGCCTGAGCCATCTGTTGCAGGCAATTCGCATGCTGGCAGCCGGCAAACGCATCCTCGGCATCGATGTCTGTGGCGACTACGCCAGGCCGGGCTTCAGTAATGTCCTGAAACGCTGGGAGGCCAGGTCTGACCAACCCCCGGCCGAGCGCTGGTGCGAAGCCGACCTGCTGCGCAATGCCGCGACCAACCAGGCTTTGATCGAGTTGCTGGAGGAGCTGTTCCCATGACCTTCACCGTGATCGTGCTGGTGGCGATTTCCATTGTGCTGGACGTCATCGGTCAACTCTGTTTCAAACTCGGCCTTGATCGCTTGCCGGAGCTCGAAGGCGGGTTTCGCCTGAATGCGTTCTGGGGCCAGGTATTCAGCGCGCCACTCCTGTGGTGCGGGGTCGGCGCCTACGTGATCGAGTTCTTCATCTGGCTCGAAGCCCTGTCCAGGGCACCGCTGAGCCTGTTGTTTCCAGCGGCGGCGCTGGCCTATTGCGGTGTGGTGTTGGCGGGCAAGGTCATTCTCGGCGAACACGTCAGCCGACGACGCTGGCTCGGCACGCTGGTGATTACGGCGGGCGTCATGCTCGTGTGTGCGGTCAATGCATGAAGATCGAGCGATGATCAGGAGCAAGGCCGACTGGCTGCACGAACGTCTGGGCACCGTTGTCCTGTGGGTCCTGTTGATCGGCCTGGAAAGCGCGGGCCAGATCGCTACAAAGGTCGGTGGCGATGAACTGGGGCAAATGGACTTCAACCTGCAGTGGCTGCTGGCAGTGGCGGCAAACACCGGGGTCTGGCTGGCAATTGCCTGCTACATCGCTGCGTTCTTCGTGTGGATGCTGATCCTGCGACGCAGCCATTTGTCCCTGGCCTTTCCCTTGAGCTCACTGGTGTTCGTTGGGGTATTGCTGGGATCCTGGCTTTGGTTGGGGGAGCACATCAGCGTGCTGCATTGGTTGGGAGTAGCCGTGATCATGGCAGGGATTGTGTTGTTGGCCGGGGGTGAAGAAACCTGACCCAGCCCATCCGCCATTTCCTCTTCAGGAGCTCGATTGCGCGAAAGCGCCGTGCCTGTCACATCGCGTCGTTTGGTTCGCCAGCAAGCCGGTTCCTACGGACGATACGGGAATCAGTCGAACTCATAGGCAAGCGCTGCCTGGAATTCTCTCTGACGCCCGTCACCAACGGCTTTGACGATACTGCTGTCGGCCGCAGAACCCGTCAGGTGAATCCAGCTGGCGCTACTCAGCAGCGACCAGTTCGGCGCCAAGGGAATCTCGAAGCTCAGGCTCAGCGCCACGTTCTGCAACCCTCCACTTGCGCTGTAGCGAGCAATCCCCGAGGCCTGTGATTCATCGGCACTGACGCCGAAGTAGGTCTGGGTTTGTCGGGCATCGGCGAAGTGCGCTGTCAGGTTGGTGCTGCCGATCACCCCGCCCCCCACCGGGTAACCCACCTCGCCAACTACCCGACCCAGCACGCCACCCTGCCCGTCGTGCCCGCCGACCGCTTGGCCAACAGAGGCAAATACCCGCCAGAAATCGGCCGGGGCGTATTGCACGAACCCGCCCACCTCGCCCATGTCCGGCACATCGCGCAGGCCCTGCAACTGACCGTTCGCGGTCCGGCCCGGCAGGTAATTCACGAAAGGCCCGGCGCTGAAACCGTTGACCTTGAATGCATTCCAGGTCAGCCCGTCATCAGTGCCCAGGCTGACATCGCCCCAGTCCAGATCGAGGTACGGCAAGGGCCGGGTTTCGTAACGACTGCCGGTCGGATCGTGGGGTTGATAGCTCAGGCCCAGCCCGGCTTCACCGCTGATGCCATCGGCGCGCACGTTGATTGAAAGGCAAGCAAGCGCACCAAGTAGCGCAACTGTAATCCTCGACATGAGGCAATTCCTTGAACGGGACATGCGCGCATCAATCCCCGGATTGCCCCGACCACGCAAGCACTCATGTTGATTGTAGAAACCTACAAAAATTGTAGCTCCGCCTCCGACAATATCTGCCAAACCCCCGGCCCCACGGGGCCAGCCACGATTGGCACAGTCCCTGCTCTGTCCCTTGGAAAGCGCACGGAGCGCATCCTGCCCAATAGGTACAAAACATGATTGACTGGCATATCGTGTGTGATTTCGACGGGACCATCACCCGCACCGACGTGATCGACAGCATCCTCCAGCGTTTCGCCGACCCAGGCTGGGAAGCGATCGAAAATGCATGGCTGGCGGGCGACATCGGCTCCCGAGAATGCCTCAGTCGCCAGCTTTCGCTGGTCAAGGCCACGCCTGCCGAACTGCTCGGCCTCTTCGACAGCATCGAAATCGATCCGCACTTTCCCGATTTCGTCGACCACGCCATCGGCCTCGGCGCGTCCTTCGAAGTGGTCAGCGATGGCATCGAACAAGCCATTGCAAGAATCCTGGCGCGCCACTACGTCAGCCTCCTGCCGATTCTCGCCAATCGCTTGCGCCAGGTCGAAGACAGCCGCTGGCGCATCGACTTCCCGCATGCCAGCGACGCCTGCCGCGGCGCTGCCGGCAATTGCAAGTGCAAGTCTGCACCGATGGCCCGTCGGGTCCTGGTGATCGGCGACGGCCAGTCCGACATGTGCGTAGCCTCCACCGCCGATTTCGTGTTCGCCAAGGATCGCCTGGCCGAACACTGCGAACGCAACAACATCGCTTACGCACGCTTTGACAGCTTCGCCGAACTTCCCGCCCTGCTGGCCCTGCTGCCAAGCGTCAGCGCCGCCAACACTTTCAAACGCGCCACACAGGAGTTTTTCCAGCATGTCTGATATTCGAATCGCCACCGCTGAAGACCAGCTTCTTTTGGAAAAAGAAGCCCGCTATTGCTCCTACGGCGACACCGTCCACTACATAGAACCACCCCGTATTTTCAGCCGCTGCAAAGGCTCGTATGTCTGGGACACCAGCGACCAGGCCTATCTCGACTTGCAGATGTGGTATTCGGCGGTCAACTTCGGCTACGCCAACCCCCGCCTGAACAATGCACTGAAACAGCAGATCGATGCGCTGCCGCAAATCGCCAGCCAGTATCTGCACAAGGGCAAGATCGAGCTCTCGGAGATGATAGCGGTCGATGCCAGGAACAAGTTCGGCCTGGACGGGCGCGTGCATTTCAACGTGGGCGGTTCACAGTCCATCGAGGACTCGTTGAAAGTCGTGCGCAACGCCTCCCAGGGCAAGAGCCTGATGTTCGCCTTCGAGGGTGGGTATCACGGGCGCACCCTAGGTGCTTCGTCGATCACGTCCAGTTACCGCTATCGACGCCGCTACGGCCATTTCGGCGAACGCGCCCACTTCATCCCGTTTCCGTACCACTTTCGCGGCCCCAAAGGCATGACCAAGGAAGAGTACGGCAGTCACTGCGTGAAGCAATTTGCCAGGCTGTTCGAGACTGAATACAACGGCGTCTGGGACCCGAAAGTCGGCCAGTGCGAATACGCTGCGTTTTACGTCGAACCGATCCAGGGAACCGGCGGCTATGTCATCCCACCGATGAACTTCTACAGCGAACTCAAGCATGTGCTCGACCAGCACGGCATTCTGCTGGTGGTCGACGAAATCCAGATGGGCTTCTACCGCACCGGCAAGCTGTGGTCGATCGAACACTTCGACGTCAAGCCGGACGTGATCGTCTTCGGCAAAGCCTTGACCAACGGCCTCAATCCCCTCGGTGGCCTCTGGGCCAGGGAAGAGCTGATCAACCCCGGGATCTTCCCGCCAGGGTCGACCCACTCGACCTTTGCATCCAACCCGCTGGGCACCGCCGTCGGCCTGGAGATGTTCAAGATGACCAGTGAATTCGATTACGGCGCGATGGTCATGAACAAAGGCAAGTATTTCCTCGAGGGCTTGAAAGACCTGCAGAAACGTTACCCGATCATTGGTGATGTCGACGGTCTCGGGCTGGCCCTGCGTTGCGAAATCTGCGCTCCGGACGGATTTACTCCAGACAAGGCAACCCTGGACTTCATGGTCGAAGAAGGCATGAAGGGCGACATCGAAATCGACGGCACCCGACTGGGCCTGATCCTGGATGTGGGCGGGTACTACAAGAACGTGATCACCCTGGCACCGTCGCTGGAAATCAGCTACCAGGAAATCGACCTTGCCATCGCCCTGCTCGATCGCCTGCTGCATCGGGCGATGCAACGATGAACGCTCGGCCTTCACCCGAAGCGGTCGACATTGGCGAAGGTGACGCCGGGTTCATTCTCGGCAGCGGGAATGTGGCGGTGTTGCTGATTCACGGCCTGACCGGCACGCCGACGGAGTTGCGTCGCGTGGCCATGGGCCTGGCCGCGGTGGGGTATACGGTCTACGTGCCAACCCTGGCCGGCCACTGTGGCAGCAACGCCGACCTGCAAGCCACGCGATGGCGCGACTGGTACGAGAGCGCACGCAACACCTACCTCGGCGTACGGCGCAAACACCAACGCGTTTTCGTCGGCGGCTTGTCCATGGGTGCCGTGCTGTCGATGTACCTGGCGGCCGAGCACCCGGGACAGATCGAAGGCCTGCTGCTCTACTCGACCACCCTGCGCTACGACGGCTGGAACATACCCAAGGCAGCGATACTCACGCCGTTGCTGATGGCGATTCCATTCGGCGTGCACCTGTGCCGCTTCAAGGAAAAATCACCTTTTGGCATCAAGGACGAACGCCTGCGGGCAATCGTCGAGCGACAGATGAAGGCAGGCGAAAGCGGTAATGCCGGGCTGTTGAGCATGTCCGGGGTCTGTGTTCGCGAACTGCACCGGTTAGTGGCGGCAGTGAAAAAACGCATGCCGCACATCACCACCCAGGCACTGGTGGTGCATTCACGCGAAGACGATATCACCAGCCGCTGGAATGCCGACTACGTGGAACGCAATCTCGGCGGACCGGTCGTGAAAATCCTGCTCGACGACTGCTACCACATGATCACCGTCGACCTGCAGTACCGGCAGGTGGTGGCGTTGAGCGTGGATTTTATCCAGCAACGTTTCAAGCAGCAGTCCAACACCCCGCTTTCCGTGCGCCAAACATATCGGCAATTGGCCTGAGACAAGGAAACCCCGTGATCACTGCCCTAGCCTTTTCGACCATCGAGGCCATCGACCGCGATGCCTGGAATGATTGCTTCCCTGCCGAGCTCGAGGATTGGGATTACTACCGGGCTGTTGAACGGGCGGGCATTGCCGGTTTTCAATGGCGCTATCTGGCTGTGTATGAGCAACAGGTTTTGATCGCCGCAGCCGTGGCGTTCACCACTGCCTATTCACTGGACACCACGGTTCAAGGCCTGGGCAAGCGTATCAGTCAACGGTTGCGCCGCTGGTGTCCGGGGCTGCTCGACATTCCGCTCTACGCCTTGGGCTCACCGGTGGCCGAGCGCTGCCATGCGGGCACGCTCCGGCATATCGAACCTGCCAGACGCCCCGCCTTGCTCGAGCAATTGTTGATCCTGGCCCGTAACGATGCGGACCAGGCCGGCATTGGCTTGATGGCTGTGAAGGACGCATCCGACCGGGACCCGCAGTGGTTGCAGGCGTGCCACGATGCCGGCCTGCAAAGCATGCCCGGCTTGCCCGGCGCCGAACTGCCCATCAGGTTCGCCAGCCTCGACGCCTACCTCGACACCCTCGGCAAATCCACCCGCAAGGACCTGCGCCGCACCTTGCGCACCCAGGGGCCGCGTATCGAGTGGCGACGGCAAGTGGAAGATCTGCTGCCGGTCATGATGCCGCTCTACGAATCCACATTGAACCGCAGTGACTTGACGTTCGAACGCTTGCCACCAGCCTACTTCAGCCAGGTGCTGGAACAACTCGATGAACGAGCCGCCTGTGTACTCTATTGGCTCGACGGCGAACTGGTCGCGTTCAACCTGGTATTGCTGGACGACCAGCAGATGGTCGACAAGTTTTTCGCCCACGACCTCGACCGCACCCGCGAACACAACCTGTACAGGCGCAGCTGGCTGGCCAATGTCGACTACTGCATTGAACATGGCCTTACGATCTATGCAAGCGGCCAGGCCGGCTATGCCGGTAAGCTGCGCCTGGGTTGCTCGTTTACCGCCAACACCGTGTTTTTCCGCCACCGCAACCGCTGGCTCAACGGCCTGTTGCGCGGGCTGAAAGTGTTTATCCGTCCGGACCGATCCGACCCTGCCATGGCTGCTGCGATAAGCGAAACCCGATGACTAAAGCCCCACGCCCCAACACCCGCCCCTTCGCCCTCTCCGGCTGGAGCCTGCAGCGCAAACTGGTGCTGGCCTTCTGGCTGGTCAGCGTGATTCCGACGATGATCGCCGCCGAACTGGCGGCCACCACCCTGTCGCAGATTTTCGACAGCAACGTGCGGATCTGGCTGCAGGAGTCGACCAGGATCGTCGAGGACGAAATCAGCGAAATCCTGCGCGACCATACTCGGGCCGTGCACCTGTTCCTACGCTATACGCGCCCGTCCACGGACCGGCTATCTACCCGAAATGACAAACTGACCACTGACATCGCCGACTCAATGGGCATCGATGTGGTGGCGCTGGTGCGCAGCAACGATCAAAAAGTGGTATTCAGCACCGTCGCCGACGATATCGTCCGCCAGATCAGCACGGCCCCCAAAGCCACGCTGCAAACCTTGCAAGTCGCCGGGGTGGCCACCGGCACTGTGGTTTCGACCTTCGAGACCGAGCAGGAAGGCCTCGCGTACAAACTGGTGATCGCCACTTATCTGGACAACAGTTTCCTCACCAGCGTGGCGGACGTTCATTCCCTGGACCTGCGCCTGTACCTGGCCAAGGCGGGCGACTTCTCGGAGATTTTCTCAACCCAGCGCTTCGAGAATCACCCCCTGCAGGTTCCAGCAAAAATCGAACAGTCCATGCGCCAGAGCAAACAACCCATTGAGCAATTCACCAGTCGCTACAGCGGCATCTACCAACCGATACTCAACGAAAACGGCGAGCTGCAAGGCGTGATCTACAGCGGGCTGCTGCGCCACAGCAGCCTGGTCGGGCTGGTGAACCAGAGCAACCTGTTCATCCTGATTTTCCTGCTCAGTTCGGCGGCCTCACTGGCGGTCGGCTGGATGGTTTCGCAACGGCTGACCAAACCCTTGCGCGGGCTCTCCAAGGGCGTGCAGGCCGTGATTGCCGGGGACTATCGCCAGCGCTTGCCCGTGACCGGCGGCGACGAACTGGCGGAATTGAGCAGCACCTTCAACCACATGAGCGAGCGCCTTGGCCAGTTGCAGCATTTGGAATCGCAGCTGCGTCGCCGCGACCGCCTGCTTGCCCTGGGCGAAGTCGCCATGGGCCTGGCCCATGAAATCCGTAACCCGCTGGGGATCATCAAGACCGCGACACAACTGCTGCATCGGCGCGCCGATCTGCCAGAGTCCGACAAGCGTCACCTGGAATACGTTGTCAGCGAAGTCAGCCGGATCAACGACCTGATCAGCGATTTTCTCGAATTCGCCAAGCCCAGTGCGCCCATGCGTTCTACGCAAACAGTCCGGTCGCTGGTAGAGGATTTGCTGGGCTTCTGCGCACCAGAGCTGGCCAGCCACCACATCGAGGCGCACATCGACGATCAGGCCCCCGGTGCCACCGTCCACGCCGACCCACGACAACTCAAGCAGGCCGGCCTGAACCTGATCGTCAACGCCATCGATGCCATGCCCGACGGTGGACAGCTGACCCTTGCGATCAGAAGCGATCCGCCATACACCGTGATCAGCATCCGCGACACCGGCCCGGGCATCGACCCGGACATGCTCGAACGCATTTTCACGCCGTTCGTCACCACCAAGGCCTCGGGCACCGGCCTGGGCTTGGCGAAGGTGTATTCGATCATGGAAAGCCATGAAGGGCGCATCGAGTGCACCAGTGGAAAAAATACCGGCGCCACATTCAGCCTTTACCTACCGGCCAAGGGTGATGGGTTCGACGAGGGTAGCGATGACACATAACGTACTGGTGGTCGACGACGAGCCCAAGCTCTGTGACCTGCTGGCGTCGGCGCTGAATCAGAATGGCATCACGGTGTTCACTGCGGGCAATGGCTTGCACGCCCTGAAAGTGCTGGAGACCGAAGACATCGACCTGGTCATCAGCGACTGGCGCATGCCCGGCATGGACGGTCCGCAGTTGCTGGCAGAAATCAAAAGCCGATTTGCGCACTTGCCGGTGATTGTCATGACGGCCTACAGCACCGTGAAAAACGCCGTGCAATCGATGCGCAACGGGGCGTTCGACTATATCGCCAAACCGTTCGACATTGATGAACTGGACATCACCGTCAGCAAGGCCCTGCAATTTCGCGACATCCTCAAAGACAACCAGCGCATGCGCGCCGAACTCGATGAACACCAGCAAATCGACAGCCTGATCGGGGACAGCCCGAGCTTCCGTCGGGTGTTGCAGGCGATCGATTCGGTACGTGAAAGCAATGCGACGATTTTGCTGACCGGCGAAAGCGGAACCGGCAAGGAAATGGTCGCCCGGGCCATCCACAAACATGGCAATCGCGCCGACAAGCCTTTCGTCGCGGTGAACTGTGCGGCCATCCCCGAAGGATTGCTTGAGAGCGAGATGTTCGGCCATCGCAAAGGCGCGTTTACCGGCGCCGTGGCCGACCGCGTCGGGCGCTTCCTGCAAGCGGACAAGGGCACGCTGTTCCTCGATGAAATCGGCGAAATGCCCTTGGCCTTGCAGGCGAAGATCCTGCGGGCGTTGCAGGAGCGTGTGATTGAGCCGGTGGGCGATCCCCGCGAGCGCAAGGTGGATGTGCGAGTGATTGCGGCCACCAACAAGAACCTGCTCGATGCGGTGGCCAACAAGGAGTTTCGCGAAGACCTCTACTACCGCCTCAACGTATTCCCGATCCCGCTGCCGGCCCTGCGCGAACGGGTCGAGGATATCGCCCCGCTGGCCCGGCATTTCGCCCATGTCCTGGGCGCAACAGCTGGCAAACGCATCAGTGGGTTCAGCCCGGCGGCGCTCCAGGCCATGGCCCGATATTCGTGGCCTGGCAACATTCGCGAACTGCAGAACTGTGTGGAACGTGCGACCATCGTCGCGTCAGGGACGGTCATCGACGACGACGATCTACCGGCGTACCTGTTTGCTTCAGCCGCGGCCACCTGCAGTGCCATTCCCACCGAGGGCATGGGCGTGCCGTCGGACCTGGAAGCCGCACTGGCGCAGGTCGAGAAGAACTACATCCTGGCAGCCTTGGCCCAGAGCAACGGTGTACAGGCCGCGGCGGCGCAGTTGATCGGTATTTCCGAGCGCAGCTTCTGGTACCGGCTGAAGAAGCTGGGCATTCACGTGGACAAGATCGTGCGCTAAAGAAGGTTGTGTTCAGCCACAGGCTCGATCTGCGCCCAATGCGAAGTGTCCTCTCGATGAGCGCGCAGGTACGGCAAGACTGCCGCCAGCAACGGCGCCTTGAACGCTTCCTGAAAACGATGGGCCAACCCCGGTATCAACTTCAACTGGCTGCCACGCAAATGCGCCGCCAGGTGCACGCCATGCATCACCGGCAACAACGGATCGGCCGTGCCATGCACGACCAGCGCTGGCACCCGTAACTGGTTGAGCAATGCCACTCGGCTCGGCTCGGCCAGGATCGCCAGGATCTGGCGCTTGGCCCCCTCGGGGTTGAAGGCCCGGTCATACGCCAGTGCCGCCTGCTGCAGCAAGGCCTGTCGATCATCAGTCACCGCCGGACTGCCCAGTGCCGCCAGCAGGTCCGCCTGCTGCTCCAATGCGACTTCACGATTGGGCGCCCCCCGACGCGCCAGCAACTGCAACAACGCCGCACTCGGCGCCGGCAATCCTTCGGCTCCGGAAGTGCTCATGATCAGGGTCAGGCTCTCGACCCGTCGTGGCGCCATCGCCGCCATGTGCTGGGCAATCATGCCGCCCATGCTGGCGCCCAGCACGTGAAATTGCTCGATGTGCAACGCATCCATCAGCCCCAGGGCATCGTCCGCCATATCGGTCAGGGTGTAAGGCGCCGACACCGGCAAGCCGAGCTTGTAGCGCAACACTTCGAAGGTCAGGTTGGCCTCGGCCGGCGCTTGCCGCCAGGTCGACAGGCCGACATCGCGATTGTCATAACGAATCACCCGAAAACCTTGCTGACACAGTGCGACCACCACTTCGTCGGGCCAGTGGATCAACTGCCCGCCCAGCCCCATCACCAGCAGCAGTGCCGGATCCGACGCACGGCCGATGCTCTGGTACGCCAGGCTTACCTGGGCCAGATCAACCCGTTGGGTGGCAACATCGACGTCACAGCGAGACGCCGCAAGAGACGGCAGACCGCACAACAGTGCGGCCAGGAATAGAACCCGTGAAAAAAACCAAGCACCCATGGAAAAACACCAAAACGCAGAACCCCAGTAGAGCGCGAGTCTGATGAAGTTTGTTCAATCGCGCTGCCACAGTTGCATGACAGTTTCATGAATGCTGCTCAATGGTCGATGCGATAACTATGTAGTGCCACGGGTCCGGAGGATTTTTTTTTAATGGCGCTTGATCAGGCGCGGATCCGCCGCTCCTCCTGGATGAGCTACATCACCATGACCGAAAGACTCTTCCCGACACTCCCCCTCTCCTCGCCAACGGCCGCAGACGAGTTTTCGACGCTGCCAGGCAATATCGACCAGAGCCTGCTGCAAAGCGCCTTGACGCGCTGGCAAGCCTGCCAGGAAGGTTTGCAGGCGCTGCTCACAAACGCACCGCCGGACGCAGGCGCGACGGCCTATTGGGAGGCTCGCGCCCCCGGTACGCCGCTGTCGCGCCGCGATCGGGCGGTTCAGCTATACCGCGGACACATTGAAGCTGCAGCGCAAATGGGATTCGCCCAGAGAACCCTGAGCGCCGAGCAATTGAAACCACTCTGGTTGATCCTGGACTCCGGGACAGAGGCGATGCGCCTGGACGACCAGCCCATCCATTGCGAACAGCTGGCGCTGAAACTGAGCGACAACACCTTGGTAAAAATCCCGGCAGCCTGGGTGATCAGCGTGGGCAACCGGCAACCCGTCGAACAATTGCTGTACCTGCCCTCTCGACCGGTTCCCGTCCAGGCCTTCGACGAACGCAGCGACATGGAGCACTGGTTGTCCGGGCAATTACTTGTTCCGCCAGAGTTGACCACTCGATACATCAGTTTTGAATACACGGCCAAAAGCGGCCCATTGACGACAGGCATCACGGCGCTGTTTGCCCCCGGACCTCAAGCCAGCCGCACCGGCGTATTTGCCCAGGCACCGACCCTCGAGAGCCTGGAGCTGATCGGAGCGTTTGACAATGTAGATCAATCATCGCCTTTCGACAGCCTGGCGGCCGATATTCCACTGGCCTTGCGTCAGTCCTCGCTGCGTAAACAGCTCGCAGCGCTGGAAACACTGCTGGGAGATGATGGCGATAGCGACCGTCATCGGACATTCAACGACACCCTCAAGACTCTGGAAGTGGCAGAACAGGCTGCGGACAAGGCTGCATTCGCCCTGCTCTACCGATCCAGAGTCCTGGACCTTGAGACTTTCAACCGTGAGTTCGGCGCGCTGTATCAGGCCCGCAAAAACGGCTTGCAAGCCGAGGCCAGGCTGCAACGGTCCCTCGATCAGTTGGACAATGTGCAGTTGGACATGCTTCAGGCCATCCTGGACCCGGCTGACGAAACCGATAGCGATGTCATGGCGGCCAGCCTGTCGTTGGTCGACCAGAGCACTGGCAATAAAACCCAGGCACTGGACGGTCCGTTTGTCATCACCCGATCCCAGGCGCTGCTCGATCCTGCCGCACCTCACAGCCTGCTGCTCTACTGGCCCGGCACTGGCGGCGGCTTGCAGCGCTTCGCCAATCGCCGGGAGCTGGAAAGTCAGTTGTTCAAAATCCAGGAACAGGATCCGGAGCTGACGCTGAAACTGACGAAAATCAGTTCCGATCCGCTGCTTCACAGTCTGAATCAACAGACCAGCCACTTTGAAGAACAGGCCGCGCAAATACGCCAGCGCCATGCCGACCCGGCACAGGCGTCAGCACGCGAAGATGAACTGGCAAAGCTGCGACAAACAACCCTGGCCGCACTGCAGGTCCCGATGAACGCGGCCAGGCTTCTGGCTCTGGCGCATCGTCTGGAACAAAGCCGCAGTGCCGCCATTGCCTCCCGGCTGCCCGTCTGGCTGGCGACGCTGTCGGCGTCCGCCAGTGCCGGGCTCAAAAGCCTGGTCGAGGCCTATATCCAGGCCATGCATCGCAGTCACGAGCAACTGGAATCGGCGCTGGCGCCCCGCGACGCATTCACCCGTCGACATCTCCAGGCGCGGTTGCGCGAAGACTTCTCGCTAACGGGACACTTTGACGTCCAGCTGGACCTGCCGGATTCGGTCAAACTGCAAAAACAACTGGCCGACGGCGCGGCGCCAGGCACCCCGCAAAAACTCGTGCCGGTACCCAGTGCCAGCCGAAGCCGAATGTCACTCGAGGAGCTGGCCCAGCTCAATATCGATAACACCCCGTCCATGCAGCTGGAACCTCTTTCGCTGCGTCTAGGTTTCATGCGGGTGCACGTCAGCGCGGCCAACGAAAGCGAACGCCAGGCACTGGCGGCCGGCATCACATCGACCTACCTGCGCAGGGTCCTGCCCGAGCTTGACCTGCCCCAGCTCTACGAAGACCAGATTCGCAATACCTTCATGGGCTCCTCCAGCGAAACACTCTTTGTCAGAGAGCATCGCCGTGAATGCCTGATCGAGCCGTGGCGCCTGATGCTCAAATTGCAGGGTCAATGCGCGCACCTGCAAACGCAGATCAATCAGGATCAGCTACAGGTCTTGACCATTGCCATCGATGCCCAAACGCGTGAAGCCTGGCAAGCGCAGGGCAAACGTATCGTCCTGCTCCCGGTGCATCTGACTGCTGGCGGCAAGGACACACCAAACGAAGGGCCGACCACCCTGTCCGGCGTGACCTTCATCGAAGAACAGGTCAGCAAGATGACATTGCTGTATCTGCCCGATAGCCCCGACGGCCAATTTCTGCGCAGCTATAGCGACCTGGAGACCGCTCGTCGGGCCCTGTTCAATCTTTGTCTGCGCAGCGAGATGGTCAGCTACCTGGCCGGGCGAGCTCTGTCAGGCAATGAGCAAGCCCATGCAAGCCGGATCAACCAGGCCGTATTGAAGCATTTCGACGCGATGATCGGCGTTGGCGTACCGTGGCCCTCGACGACGTCACTGGCCGAACATTTGCTCAATGCCCACATGGGCCGCCTGATCGAAGCCCATCGCGACACATCGCGCTCGCGCAATGCCTTGTACCTGGAGCGCTACGCGCTCAGCGGCTCGAAAGCGTTGAACTACATGAAGATGGCGTTGGGGCTCGTGCCCTTCGTCGGTACCGGGATTGCGCTTTATGATGCCTGGAGCAGTGCCAACAAGGCCGTCACCGCAATGATCAACGGCGAGGTGGGTGAGGGCCTGACAGAGATAGAGTCAGTGCTGCTGGCGTTGATCGATGCCGCCATGGACATCGCTCCCGGCACTTCTCTGCCTCCCCGCTCGACCACCACCGCCCGCTCGCTGACCCGTGCCCGCCAGTTGAAGGCGCTGGGCAAAGACGCTTCGGCGTTACAGCCGACGACAACGCGCCAGGCACGGCACGTCGCCCAGCGTTTCGCCGGTTACGAGTATGAACGTCCGATATCCCTCGCCGGGTTGCAACCGGTCGAGCACGGTGTCTATCGCAATGTCTATCGTCATGCCGATGGCGACTTCATCACTCGCCAGGGGCGCATTTTCCAGGTTGAACTGAGCAAGGACTCACGCGGCTTTAGGCTGAGCGGCACGCACAAGAAAACCTACAAGCAACCGATCGCCCTCGATGACGCAGGCCATTGGGACACCTGGTTCGGTGTTTACGGATCGACCTTCGAAGGCGGCGGGCTGGGCGGCGGAGGCGTGCTTGGGCATCTGGCGGACACCCTCGATCCGATCTGGCCACAAGCCATTCGTGCCCGCTTGCCAGAGTGGTGGCGCAACCGGGTGGTTCGTCGGCATGAGCAACTCACCGCAAAAGCGAACAGCCTTACCCAGCAAATGAATGATCGAATTCCGACAAGCAATGCCGCTATCAAAACCTACCATGCCAGCTCGCTCGACAAACGCAAGGCAATGCTGTCGTCCGTCGACGCAACGTGTATCGCCGACATCGAGTTGGGCATCCGGCAGTATCGGAACCTGGTTGAGTTGCTGCCCCTGGCCAGAGGCAATAAACTAAGTAGAGCACGCGTCATGCAAAGCAATGCCGCCCACCTGCTGGCAGACCGGTTCAAACTGCGCATTTACTATCTCAATCACCGGATGTCGCCATTGCTGGATGAGATAGATGACTTGATCGAGAAACTGGACAATTTGCCACAAGATTCGCTCAAGCAACGCCTGGCCACCCTGGAGCAGATCCGCAGTGTACGGGCGGCCGTGGTCCGGGACATCGATCAGATCGATGCGTTGATGGTCGACCTTAACACCTGGTACGCACGCATCACCAACAAGGGCGAAAAAGCGACACTCACACCCGAAGTCGAGGAAATGACCGGGCGCTTCAGCGATGCAAATCTGCTCTATCTGAAAACCGCCCATTTGATGGAAACCGTCAATCGCTTTGACGGCATCAAGGATGTGTCCTGGTTCTACCTGCAACAACAGTCAGGCAGCCTGCGGGCCAGGGTCGATCGGGCCTTGTATACCCAGCACATGCTATCGCATGGCAGTGGCATCCGGGGCCGCAACCAGGTATTGCAGAACGCCCTTGCGCTTTACACCCGATTCTTGCGGGAAATGAAAGTCTGGACCACCAGCTACCCGCAACACTTCCATATGGACTCGGTCGAGCAATTGATGGCGGGCATCGAGAAGATGGCGGAACGGGCTCGCAAGGGCATTGACCTTCCCGCACTGCCTGCACCGCCCGGGCAGGCCAGGAAAAAAGTCTTCACCACAGAAGATGAGCAGGTGCTTTTCGGCGTTGAAGAGTGGGTGGAGGCAACCCAGTCACACCGGTACCGTTTGACTGGAAAAGGCAACGTCGAGGAAGTCTGGGAACAAGGCAGTAACGGCAGGTTCCGCCAGTTGAACGCCCCGGTTGCGCCATCGACGACAGCGCCAACGGATCTGGCGATGCTGGTGGCCGACGCGCGCAAACGCTTGGACTTGCAGCCGACGTACCAGGCCAAGGTGCAGTCCTATGCCGAGCAAGACATGCTGCCAGTCGACCTGGAACACATGATGGTCAGCGAAGCAGACGAACTGACCCGACGCGCCCTGCACATCGAACAATTGGACGCGCAGAACACTATCATTCAAACCCTGCGTGACAAGGCCGGCGAACTCACCACCCTCGGACGTACCCTGCGAACCCGGCAGTCGCTGAGTAGCAAAAGGCCTACCGACGGCATGCTCGATGATCTTGTGCGCCAGAATGCAGTGGAGATCCGCAAACCCGACGTCATCAAGAACCTCGGCAAGCGCAAGGACGGTCGCGTTGATTACCTGCAGGAATACGAGATCTGGAACCTGAATGCGATACCCGCGAACGTCCTGTGGTACGCCCACTTTCACTACACCAATGCCACGCCGGTATTCAGGCAATTCGAGAAGGCCCATTTGAAATTACCCGAACACCGTTTTCTGACCCACGCTGACGACGCCAGCCTGCCCTATGCGGATATCGGCAAACGATCGGCCGCACTGGAACACTTCGAGAGCCTTTGAACATAAAGGGAGGGCGTGGGTTGCCCACACCCTCCCCAGTGGCTTCAAGCCAACTGACTGCGCAACTGTCGCGCTGCCGCCACCATGTTCACCAGCGCCGCCTCGGTCTCCGGCCACGCCCGAGTCTTCAACCCGCAATCGGGGTTGACCCACAAGCGCTCCGCCGGAATCCGTTTCACGGCCTTGCTGATCAACTTGACCATCTCGGCCGTGTCCGGCACCCGTGGCGAGTGGATGTCATAGACTCCCGGACCGATTTCGTTCGGGTAGTCGAACGCTTCGAAGGCTTGCAGCAACGCCATGTCCGAGCGTGAGGTTTCGATGGTGATCACATCGGCATCCATCGCCGCGATGGCCTCGATCACGTCGTTGAATTCGCTGTAGCACATGTGGGTGTGGATCTGCGTTTCATCACGCACACCGCTGGCGCTCAAGCGGAACGCCTGCACCGCCCAGTCCAGGTATTCCTGCCATTGCGCCCGACGCAGCGGCAGGCCTTCGCGGAACGCCGCTTCGTCGATCTGCACAATCTTGATGCCGGCGGCTTCCAGATCCAGCACTTCATCGCGCAGGGCCAGGGCCAGTTGCTGCGCCTGGACTTTGCGCGACACGTCTTCGCGGGGGAAGGACCACATCAACATGGTCACGGGACCGGTCAGCATGCCTTTCATGACCTTGTCGGTCTGGCTCTGTGCATAGGTGATCCAGTCGACCGTCATGGCTTTCGGGCGGCTCAGGTCGCCGTAGATGATCGCCGGTTTCACGCAGCGCGAGCCGTAGCTCTGCACCCAGCCGAAACGGGTGAAGGCATAACCATCAAGCTGCTCGGCGAAGTACTCGACCATGTCATTGCGTTCGGCCTCACCGTGCACCAGCACGTCCAGGCCCAGACGCTCCTGGATTTGCACGGCGTGGCGAATTTCGTGGTGCATGGCGTCGGTGTAGTCGTTGGCCGACAGCTTGCCCTGCTTGAACGCCTGACGCGCCAGGCGAATCGACCCGGTCTGCGGGAACGAGCCGATGGTGGTGGTCGGGAACGCAGGCAGTTTCAACCGTGCACGCTGTTGCTCGATGCGTTTGGCAAACGGCGAATGGCGCTGGCTGTCCGCAGCACCGATGGCGTTGATCCGCGCCTGCACCTGGGTCTTGTGGATACGCGGCGACTCGGCGCGGCGGGTCGCAATGGCACGGCTTTCGGCCAGCGCGGCTTGTACCCTGGGCGCTTGCGGATCGTTCAGGGCATCGCGCAGTACAGCAATTTCACCGCATTTTTGCACCGCAAACGCCAGCCAGCTTTTCAGTTCCGGATCGAGTTTGTCTTCGCGCTCCAGGTCCACCGGGCTGTGCAGCAGCGAGCAGGAGCTGCTGACCCAGAGGTTGTCGCCAAAACGTTCCTGGGCAAATTGCAGTTGCGCCAGCACCGGTTCCAGCTCACAGCGCCAGACATTGCGCCCGTTAACCAGCCCCACCGAGAGAATCTTGTAGGTCGGCAGGCGATCGAGCACGTGCAGCAGTTGATCCGGCGCGCGCACCGCGTCGATGTGCAAGCCTTGCACCGGCAGGCCGACGGCCAGGCCGAGGTTGTCCTGCAGGCCGCTGAAGTAGGTGGCCAGGAGCTTTTTCAGCGGCGAGTACTGGAGGATGTGGTAGGCGCGTTCAAAGGCGTTTTTCCACGCCTGCGGCAGGTCGAGGGTGAGGATCGGCTCATCGATCTGTACCCACTCCACCCCTTGGGCCGCCAGGCGCACGAGGATTTCGTTGTAGACCGGCAGCAGGCGGTCCAACAGCTCGAGTTTGTCGAAGTCGTTGCCCTTGACCTTGCCCAGCCACAGGTAAGTCAGCGGGCCGATGATGACGGGCTTGACGGTGTGCCCCAGGGCCCGGGCTTCGTCGACTTCGTCGAACAGCTGTTCCCAGCTGAGTTTGAACGCCTGGTCGGCACTGAATTCCGGGACCAGGTAGTGATAGTTGGTGTCGAACCACTTGGTCAGCTCCTGGGCGTATTGCGCCTGGCCGTGCTCGCTGCCGCAGCAGCTCGCGGTGGCGCCGCGGGCCATGGCGAACAGAGTGTCGAGGCTGGGCAGGCCGCGCTCGTCCCGGGTGCTGTCGAACCGCTCGGGGATCACACCGAACGCCAGGGAGTGGGTCAATACCTGGTCGTACCAGGCGAAGTCGCCGACCGGCAGCAGGTCGATGCCCGCGTCTTTCTGCAATTGCCAATGGGTGGCGCGCAATTGGCGACCGACGTTTTGCAGTGACGGCTGGTCGAGGTCACCCTTCCAGTAGGCTTCGAGGGCTTTTTTCAGTTCGCGGTCGGCACCGATGCGGGGAAAACCAAGGGTGTGGGCTACGGCCATGTCGAATTGCTCCTGTAAAAGATGGCGCTATTGTCGACAGCCGAGGCATCATGAGACAAACTCAACCTTTTCGTGTTGATCACAAGTTTTCCTCATGGAGCCGCCCGGTGCTTGAAATCCGTCACCTGAAGACCCTGCACGCCTTGCGCGAAGCCGATAGCCTGGTGGACGCGGCCGACCGCCTGCACCTGACCCAGTCGGCGCTGTCCCATCAGTTCAAGGAGCTCGAGGAACGCATGGGCATGCCGTTGTTCGTGCGCAAGACCAAGCCGGTGCGGTTCACCAGCGCCGGTTTGCGCCTGCTGCAACTGGCCGATGCCACGTTGCCGCTGCTGCGCGCCGCCGAGCGCGACATCGCGCGGTTGGCCGGTGGCACCGCCGGGCGCCTGCACATGGCCATCGAATGTCACAGTTGCTTCCAGTGGCTGATGCCGACCATCGACCAGTTCCGCGATGCCTGGCCAGAAGTCGAGCTCGACCTGGCGTCGGGTTTTTCCTTCGCCCCCCTGCCCGCCCTGGCCCGTGGCGACCTGGACCTGGTAGTAACGTCCGACCCGGTGGAGCTGGTGGGGATCACCTATGTGCCGCTGTTTACCTATGAAGCGATGCTCGCCGTAGCGAACCAGCACCGCCTGGCCAGCAAGGCCTACATCGTCCCGCAGGATCTGCTCACCGAGACCCTGATCACCTACCCGGTGGAACGCGACCGCCTGGATATCTTCACGCGCTTCCTGGAACCGGCCGACGTCGAACCGGCCCAGGTCCGCACTTCTGAATTGACGGTGATGATGATGCAGCTGGTGGCCAGCGGGCGCGGCGTGTGCGGCATGCCCCATTGGGCGCTGCATGAATACAGCTCACGGGGCTACGTGAAGGCCAAGCGCCTGGGCGAGAAAGGCTTGTTTGCAACGCTGTATGCGGCGATCCGGGCCGACATGCTCGATGCGCCCTATATGCGCGACTTTTTGCTGACGGCCAAGGACACGTCGTTTTCGACATTGGATGGGGTGAGTGCGGTTCGTTGAAATGCGATCAAATGTGGGAGCGGGCTTGCTCGCGAATACGGTTCAACATTCAGCATTGAAGCTGACTGATACACCGCTTTCGCAAGCAAGCCCGCTCGCACAATTTTTGATCGGGGTGGCTTCAGAGTTCGCGCCACATGTGGATCTTGTCGAAGTACTCCTCCCCCACCCGCACCGCCATCGGCTCCAGGCCAAACTGGACGAAGCCGCAGCGCCGATAGAGGTTTAACGCGGCATCGTTGCCGGCGGTGACGGTCAGCTTGACCAGTCGCAGATGCGCGTGGGTTTGCGCCTCGGCCAGCACCGCCTGCACCAGCTGCAAGCCGAACCCGCGCTGGCGTACGTCGGCGGATACGTACATGCCAAACAGCGTCGCCTTGTGCCAGGCTTTTTCCCGGGGCTCGAAGGCCAGCCCGGCGATGCCCGCCAACCGGCTGTCGTCGAAGGCACCGAGCACCACATCCAGCTTGCCGGTCAGGCGCGATTCCCACCAGCTCAAGGGCATTGAGGCACGCTCGCGCACGCTGGAGGTGAATGCCTGCGGATGCCGGTCGTAAGCTTCGAGCGTCATCGTCCGATAGTCCAGCGCGTGGCTGGCATCGAGTCGCTGAATCCACATGTTCAGGCCATCCGTTTTTGCTCGAGCATCAGGCGCAACGCCAGTGCCGACAAGACAAAGCCCATGAAATAGCGCTGCATCGCCAGCCAGGTCGGATTGCTGACAAACCATGAGGCGATACCCGCCGCGAACAGGGCGATCATCAGGTTCACGCAGAAACTGACGCTGATCTGGGTCAGGCCCAGGACGATGCTTTGAGTAAACACCGATCCGTGCTCGGGGCTGATGAATTGCGGGAACACCGACAGGTAGAACACCGCAATCTTCGGGTTCAGGGCGCTGGTCAGAAAGCCCATGGTGATCAGCTTGCGCGACGAGTCCGGTGGCAACTGCTGCGCTTCGAACGGCGAACGGGCACCCGGCTTGACCGCCTGCCAGGCCAGCCACAGCAGGTACAACGCGCCGGCCCACTTCAACACTTCATAGGCCATCGGCACCGCCAAAAACACTGCGGTCAACCCGGCCGCGGCGGCGAACAGATGCACGAAGAACCCCGCGACCACGCCGAGCAAAGAGGTCACCCCGGCCTTGCGTCCCTGGCAGATCGAACGGGAGATCAGGTAGATCATGTTTGGCCCCGGTGTCAGCACCATCAACAATGCGGCAGCGGCGAAAATCAGCAGGTCTTGAAGCGGGATCATGGGCGAAGTCCCTGGCGTGAATGATCAGGCGGTCGCGATCAGCGAAGCTCGATAAAACGGCAGGATCAGGTCCCGTGTCAATGGTGCCAGAACGACGCCACCGTCGGTGGCCGGATCCATCCAGATCACCTCTTCGATCTCGGCGGCCGGGGTGACATCGGCATCGATGGCCAGCAGAAACAGTTCGGCCTGCACGACAAAACCCGGCTCATTGGCGGCGGGTGCCGAGAACTGCCCGAGGAAGGTGGCGTGCGTCGGATCGATGACCAGGCCCAGCTCTTCTTCCAGCTCCCGGGCCAGTGCATGGGCAGGTTTTTCATGGGCCTCGATTTTGCCACCCGGTTGCATGAACGCCTGGGTGCCGCGCTTGCGCACCAACAGGGTTCGGCCGTCGGGGCCGATCAACAGGGCGGCGGCAATGTGAATAAGTCCGCAGGGTTGGGTAGCAAACGTCGACATGAAAAAGGCCTTTTGACTCAAAAAGGTCATTATATTCAACATTGATGCTGGCTGACCCACCGCTTTCGCGAGCAAGCTCGATCCACAGTGGTTTTTGCATCGCAAATTTTTTCAGTCCGAACCCAAGGAAACCGTATGAGCCTGTCACTCCTGAGCCGCTACGCCTTCTTTGCCGTCTGCGTGATCTTCACCCTCGCCAGCCTGCCCTTCCTCGAACACGACTGGCTCTGGCCAATCACCGCCATCACCGGGGTGCTCAGCCTGATCGGCCTGATCGATCTGCTGCAAAGCCCCCATGCGGTGCGCCGTAACTACCCGATCCTGGGCAATATTCGCTATCTGGTCGAAGCCATTCGCCCGGAAATCCGCCAATACCTGCTCGAATCCGACAGCGACGCGCTGCCCTTTTCCAGGGCCCAGCGCTCGCTGGTTTACTCCCGGGCCAAGAATGAAAGCGCCGACAAACCGTTCGGCACCTTGATCGACGTGTATCAGTCGGGTTTCGAATTCATCGGCCACTCGATGCGCCCGGCGCCCTTGAGCGACCCGAGCGGTTTCCGGGTCACGGTTGGTGGCCCCCAGTGCACCCAGCCGTATAGCGCGTCAGTGTTCAACATCTCGGCCATGAGCTTCGGCTCGCTCAGCGCCAACGCCATCCGCGCGTTGAACCAGGGCGCCAGGCTCGGCAACTTCGCCCATGACACCGGCGAAGGCAGCATCAGCCCCTATCACCGCGAACACGGTGGCGACCTGACCTGGGAGCTGGGCAGTGGCTACTTCGGCTGTCGCACCAGCGATGGCCGCTTCGACCCGGAGCGTTTCGCCGCGCAGGCCCGAACGCCTCAGGTGCGGATGATCGAAATCAAGATGAGCCAGGGCGCAAAGCCAGGTCACGGAGGGATCCTGCCCAAGCACAAGGTCACCCAGGAAATTGCCGATACACGGGGCATCCTGATGGGCGAAGACTGCATCTCGCCGTCACGCCACAGCGCGTTTTCAACGCCGATCGAGATGATGCATTTCATCCAGCAATTGCGTGAGTTGTCCGGCGGCAAACCGGTGGGCTTCAAGTTTTGCCTGGGGCATCCGTGGGAGTTCATGGGCATCGCCAAGGCCATGCTGGAAACCGGCATTTTGCCGGACTTCATCGTTGTAGACGGCAAGGAAGGCGGCACCGGCGCCGCGCCCGTGGAGTTCACCGACCACATCGGCGTGCCGATGCGCGAAGGCCTGTTGTTCGTGCACAACACCCTGATTGGATTGAACCTGCGGGACAAGATCAAGCTCGGCGCCAGCGGCAAGATCGTCAGCGCGTTCGATATCGCCAGCGTGCTGGCCATCGGTGCCGACTGGGCCAACTCGGCGCGCGGTTTCATGTTCGCCATCGGTTGCATCCAGTCGCAAAGTTGCCACACCAACAAATGCCCGACCGGCGTCGCCACCCAGGACACCCTGCGCCAGCGCGCGCTGGTGGTGCCGGACAAGGCCCAGCGCGTCTACAACTTCCACCGCAACACCCTCAAGGGCCTGGCCGAGATGCTCGCCGCCGCGGGCCTTGAACACCCATCGCAGCTATCGGCCAAACACCTGGTGCGACGCATGTCGGCGACCGAGATCAAGTTGTTCTCGCAGCTGCATGTGTTTCTCAAGCCGGGGGAATTGCTGACCGGTGAGATCAATGGCGAGTTCTACTCGCGGATGTGGCAGATGGCGCGGGCCGACAGTTTCGAGCCCAATGAAATCGCCGCCGCCTGACCCGAACCTACTCTTGCAGGAGCTGCCGCAGGCAGCGATCTTTTACGCTTCAACGCGCCCCCTTCAATGCGTTTTCACCAACGCAACGATTTGATCGGGGCGGGTTCCTTCATGACAATGAACCCATAATCGCCAATCAGGTAAATCCGGTAGAACTGGCTCTCCACCAACGGCGGGTAGCCTTGATAACCCACCCGCGTCGCGTTGCGTCGCTCCTTCTCCGCCACCACGTTGGTGATGCCCACCTTCGGCAGATTTTCCGCCAGCATGTAGAAGTCGATGTTCAGCAGATAATGCAACACCGGCATCTGTTTGAACGAACCCGCCGCCCCCAGCAGCCAGTGATCGGAATAAGTCACCGACATGTAGATACGCTTGGCGTCACGCAAGGGTTGCTGGCTGGCGATGTCGCGTTCAAGGCTGTTCAGCGCACTGGTGGCGAAGGATTTCTGCACCGTCAGGACCCGGCCATAGGCGAAGGACAACGACAACATGGCCAGCAGCGGTATCAGCAACAGCAGCGGCAAGCGTTCGTGCAGCGTTGCCAGCGCCAGATGACTCAAATAGAACAGCAGCACCAGCAACACCGCGAAGCCCATCAAGGTCCTGGCGCCTTCGTTGAAGTCGCGGAAGAACAGCGCGACACCGGACACCAACAACACCACCACCGGTACGGTCAGCAAACACAGCAGGCCGATCAACAGTCTCTTTGGCCCGCTGTCCTTGCGCTTGACAACCTTCAATCCCAAACACCCGGCGCCGGCAATGGCACATAGCAACAATCCGGCGGCCAGCCAGGTAAATCCGCCATGGAACAGCAGCACGACTTTTTCCAGTACTCGCGCGATGTTGATGTGGATCTGCAGCAAAGGCTGCGCTGCCCAGTTCAGCAACACCGTGCGACGCTGCCCCATGAAGGGGTAGGCACTGACAAGGTAAATCAGCCCACCGAGAAACAATTGGGAGATTCTCCAGCCGATCAGACTGCCCCACTGCGGCCACGCCACTTTGTCATTGACCGCCCTGAGCACTTCAAGACAGCACAGGCCGAGAAACACATTGATGCTGATTTGATACAGGCCCAGCGCCAGCGCAATCAGGAAGGACGGCACCAGCCATTGCAGACTGCGCGAGGGGTGACGAAAGGTGATGGCGTAAATCACCGCCACCACACTCAAGATCATGACCGGCCCGTCGTATTGATAGGTCAGGTTCTGCAGAAAAAACGGGCTGTACCAGAGCGGCAACAGCACCAGGCAGCAGCCGATGGTCGGTTGGCGGAAGTGGTGAAAGGTCAGGCTGGTCAGTGCCCAGGACATGGCCAGGGTGGCGATCAATAACGGCAGTGGATAGATGTTCGGCGCACCGTTGCTGAAAGTCAGGGCCTTGTAGAACAACTCGGCGAACAGGCGCCCTTCCTTTGCCCAGGCCATGCCGGCCGCCAGCGCGCGCCAGTTGTCATCGATGTAGGGATAATCCGCCAGGATCAGCGGCAGGACATACACCAGGGTCGCGAGCAGAAAAAACAGCCAGGCCTGACGTCGCGTGAGTTCCTTGATGAAGAAATCGCTGAACCTGCTCATGCTAGGGTTTGCGCCTGTCTTTGCCGCCGACGATATCCTTGACCACATAGCGCGGCCGGTGCTTGGCTTCGATGTAGATCCGACCGACATACTCACCGAGAATGCCGATGCCAATCAGCTGCACGCCGCCGAGAAACAGGATAGCGGTCATCAGCGAAGGGTAACCGGGCACGTTGTTACCGAAGAACATCTTGTCCAGCACCATGTACACCGCATAGAGCACGGCGAAGATCGACACACACCCCCCGACGTACGTCCATAACCGCAATGGCACCGTGCTGAACGAGGTCACGCCTTCCAGCGCCAGGTTCCACAGTTTCCAGCCGTTGAACTTGCTGTCCCCCACTACCCGCCTGGCCCGTTCGTATTCCACCACCACGGTGTTGAAACCCGCCCAGGACAGCACGCCCTTCATGAACAACTGATGCTCAGGCAAGGTGCGAATCACGTCCACCACCTTGCGATCCATAAGCCTGAAGTCACCGACGTTCTCTTCGATCCGGGTGTAGGAAATTCGATTCAACAGGTGGTAGAACAGCGCTGCACTGTGGCGTTTCAAATAACCGTCGGCGGTGCGGTCGCGGCGCTTGGCCAACACCACGTCCGCGCCTTTTTGCCATTGTTCGATCAATAACGGAATGACGCTGATCGGGTCCTGCAGGTCGACATCCATCGGAATCACCGCATCGCCGCTGGCATATTCCAGGCCGGCAAACAGCGCCGGCTCCTTGCCGAAATTGCGCGAAAAATTGATCAGCACGACCTGTTCGTCCACCTGCGCCAGGGCTGACGCCCGTTCGGCTGTGCCATCGGAGCTGCCGTCATTGATAAACACGATCTCGACTTCGATGGCGTCGAGTTTCAACTCACGTCTTACCGCCTGGTAAAACAGATCGATTGCCTGTTCTTCGTTGAACACCGGGACGATGAGCGAAACCTTCATACGTCACGCTCACGAAACACCACATGCTTGGAAAACAGGAAGCCGAACACCAGGCTCAACGCAGAAAACAGTGCCACGGTCAGCAAGCCATGCAGCCGCCAGACATCGCCGGCATGGCCAACACCCAGGCTGAGCGCACCCATCGCCAGCATGAACAACAGATAGCCGCCGACTGACGCCTTGGCATCGAAGGTATAGAGCGCATTCATATAAAAGGAAAACGAGGCAGCCACACAAAAGGCTGCCAGGTTGCTGGTCGCTTGCGTGAAGCCGAACGCCACGCTCAAGAGAAAAAAGATCTGCCAGTGAATCAGCGTATTGGCGACGCCAATCACGCTGTAGCTGGACAAGCCCTTGTATGAAAGTCTCACATGACGCTCCTGCAATAGAACGCTGCATACATAGGTATTTGAGCTTGTCTACTGTCAGAAATCGCAGGTATGACGACCTTTCAGACCAGCGGTCAGGGTCTGCGCCAACGTCAGGAGACATCCAGCAATATCCCGCCTTTGCAATTGCCGGCGA
>Ga0247818_10000375_pt1 | contig 27517 bp, 16 predicted proteins | sample 13C_Glucose_Day1_FD_192424 | JGI IMG/M metagenome (GOLD analysis project Ga0247818, IMG submission 192424) | Soil microbial communities from agricultural site in Penn Yan, New York, United States - 13C_Glucose_Day1 | ecosystem: Environmental > Terrestrial > Soil > Agricultural land | place... | reverse complement strand
GACCTTCTCGTCGGTCACGCCGTAGGACTCCAGAGGCTTGGTCAGTTCGAACTCGGCCAGCGCCTCCCCCTCGGGGACGTCCTCGGGCAGCTTGCCCCGGTACTTCGGCGGCGCGATCACGTTCGAACCGCCGACGACGTTGGTGCGGTAGACCAGGTGCGCGAAGACGAACGGTTCGCCGTCCTGATGGAGCTCGTTGGGCGAGGAGATGGCCTCGCTCCCGGAGTCGTCCACGGCCAGCTTGATCAGATGCACACCGACGTGCAGCGGGAAGGCCGCGTCGCTCTGCGACCATCGTGTCTGGGCGAAGTCGAAGGACAGGATCTCGTGGATGATCGGGTTGTTCCGGGCCGCCTCGCTCATGGCGGGCAGCTTGCGGAGCACGCCGACGTAGTCGGGGTTGTGGTCGGCCTGCCAGTAGCCGTTCATCCAGCCGCTCTCGCCGAGGTGCGTGTCGGGGATCCAGCTGAACTCCCGCGACCAGGGGAGGAAGATTCCACGGGCGTAGCGGCGGTTGCGCCCTTCCTCCGTCGCGTAGGGGTCCGGTGGCAGGTCGACGAACTCTGCGCGGAGGCTCTGGAAGGACGCGTCGGTCTCGGCTATCCCGAACTCCTCGGCAAGGTCCCAGCGGGCGAATCCGTTCTCGACGAGGGCGGGCGTCTCGGTCAGTGTCTGCATGGCTGTCCCCAAGCGGTGGTCGTGATGGGAGGGTGGTGGTGTCCGACGGTTCGGACCGTCAGACCGTGGCGGGCCGGAGCGCCGGGCGGCGGACCACCTGGCGCCGGCGCCCGCGCCGGGTGGAGAGCTCCACACGCGGGTCGTCGTCGAAGAGGTCGAGGCGGAGCAGGCGTTCCTCGCTCCAGCCGAGCAGCCGGAACTCGCCGGCGCCCAGGTGCAGCAGTTCCACGGGCGCGTGCCCTTCGGCGCGCAGGACCAAGACGCCCCCTTCGGCGGTCACTTCGGCCGGAAGATCGCTCTCGTGGTCGTCGACCACGGGTTCTCCCCACTCCATGAAGGAGAACGGCACCGCGAAGCTGCATCCGAACTCCTCGAGTTCACGGGATGTGAGCGGCAGCACGGGGCGGTAGTAGGCGATGTCGCTGGCGGGCAGGTCCGCCCGGAAGCTGTCCGGGAACAGGGCCAGCAGCTTGTCGTTGGTGGCGACGTCCGCGACGAGGTGGATCCGGGCGCGGTCCCCCGAGTTCCGCAGGGCGTGCGGTCGTTCGAAGTCGGCGTACCAGAGCGTGCCCGGCTGCCAGCGCTGCTCGACCCCGTCCAGCACCATGACTGCCCCGGGGTTGGTGACCAGCGGGATGTGCAGCCGTACGTAGCCGTAGGGGAGCCCCAGCGGGGTGTCCGAGTGCTCCTCGACGGAGACGCCGGGGGCCAGGGCCATCAGGCGGACGCTGCGCAGTTCGGTGCCCAGTTCGGACAGGATCCGACTGAGGTAGGGCGCCTTCGCCATGAGGGGCGTGTCGGCGAATCCGTCACGTCCCGGGCCACCGGGGTCGGTCCGCTGGAGGTCTCCGGCCGGCGCACGCAGGGGGAGCACCTTCCAGTCCACGTCGGATTCCTCTCCGACGGCGCCGTCCTCGAAAGACCTCTGCAACGCCCAGAATTCGGAACCACTGAGCGCCGCGAGATCCGCCTCCAACCGTTCGATATCGAGGTCGTCCCGTAGCATCACCGTGGCCGGAAGGTTTTTCAAGGAGCTTATCTCTTGCATGAATTCCTCGCTTGGATGAGCTTGGATGAGCTTTGCTTCGCTTTCCTTGCCATGGAAATCGTACTTCTCCATCGCCTCAGAAAAAGTGCCTGCGGAGGGTCAGGAGCGGCCAGGACGCTTTAGGGCACTGCCTTTTCCGTCTCGGCCGCACGAAGGGATCCATCGGATTCGGGAAAATCACGCAGTTTCCGTATCGGGCTGCACACAAGAGCGACCGTCGCCAGTGTGTACATTCCGGTCATCATCCACATCGTTTCCCGGACCCCGGACAACTCGCCCAGGACGCCGCCGAGCAGTCCTCCGACGGCGATCGCGCCGAAGCTGATCACGGCCGCGCTGGCGCTGACGCGTCCGATCAGGTCGGGTGGGCAGTACCGCTGGCGGAAGGTGTCGGTGATGATGTTCGCCGCGACCACTCCCGCGCCGACGCCGACGCCGCCGACGACGAAGAACGCAAGGCCGGCCCCCGGACCGGTGAGCGGGAAGAGCAAGGTGAAGGGGGCGGCACCGCACAGGCAGATCACCACGGCCCGCGCGCTGCCGTACCGCCGGGACACCTGGTGGGACACCAGCACACCGAGGACGCCGCCGAGGCCGCACAGCGTCAGCACCGCGCCGACCACGGCCTCGCCGGCCCCGACCGTCCGTACCAGGAAGGCCACTTCGATCGAGCTCATGCCGGTCAACGCGATGTTGGACACCGCGCTGAATACCGCGAGTGTGCGCAGAATGCGATCCCGGAAAAGGAATCTCAGGCCGTCGCGGACTTCGGTGCGCAATCGGCGCCGACGGACCTCGGGGGGCGGCGACGGGGGCGGTTCGGTGACCCGGATCGCCCGCAGGCTGATCCAGGACACCAGGAAACTGAGCGCGTTGGCCAGCAGTCCGGCGACGGCGCCGAACGCCTGGACCAGCATTCCGGCCAGACCGGGTCCGATGACCTCGGCCGTCGACTCACTGCCCTGCAACCGCGCGTTCCCGGACAGCAGTTCCGCGTCGGAGAGCAGCGTGGGCAGATAGGCACGTTGTGCGGTGGTGAAGAAGACGCTCGCGCAGCCGCAGATGAAAGCGGCCGCGAGCAGATGCGGAATGGTGAGTACGTGTGCCCAGGCCGCTATCGGAACGCTGACGAAGGCGACGAAGGAAACGGCGTCGGAGACCAGCATCACCGGTCGGCGGGGAAGGCGGTCCACCCAGGCGCCCGCGGGCAGACCGAGCAGCAGCCACGGCAGATAGGCGACGGATGTCAGCAGCCCGACGACGAAGGTGCCCGCGTGCAGGGTGAGGACGGCGACGAACGGCAGTGCCACCACGGCGATCCCGTTGCCGAGCAGACTCACGGTCTCCCCGAACCAGAACAACCGGAAGTCCCGCCCCTTCACCGTGCCGTGGCCGGCCGTGCCGCTCACCGCTCCACCGCCGTGGCCCGGGGGGTGTCCAGCAGGGCGAGCTTTTGAGCGACGACGGCGCCGATGCGCGACATCGGCTCCGCCTGGGCGATCTCACCGTGGGCGCAGTCGACGTCGTGCACCTCGAGCGTTCCGGTCACGTGACCGCGCCATGATTCCGGTGCGGGGGCGTCCGCGGGCCTCCCCTCCGTGGCGGACACGAACACCATGTCCCCCCGGTACGTCCGGGGACGGAGTTCCTGGTAGATGCGGTCGTTGTCCACGAACACCCGGGACAGCGCGGCGGCTTCCTCACGCGTCAGCCATTCGAGCGTGCTGCCGGGCCGGCGGACCGTCCGTTCGTATGCGTCGAAGCCGAGCGGTTCCCCGCCGCCTTCGGGAAGGTCGTACCCCAGGGAGTCGAGGAGTTCGGTGAACGTCTCGGGACTGCCGTCCTCGAGCGGCCGGTAGCCGGGCACCGAGTCGGGCGGATAGCCGTCCAGCAGTACGAGCAGGTCGACCTCGTCCCCGTCGGCCTGGAGGTCGGTGGCCACGAGGTGGGCGAGTACGGCGCCGAAGGACCATCCGATCAGCCGGTAGGGCCCTCGGGGCTGGACGGACCGGATTTGCTTGACGTAGTCCTCGACCATCCCGCGCCAGGCTCCGCCGTATGCCTTCGCTTCGGTGAGGCCCCTGGCCTGGAGGCCGTACACCGGATAGCCGGCGTCGATGTGGCCGAGCAGGCCCGCGTAGCCCCAGCTGATCCCGGCGGCCGGGTGCAGACAGAACAGCGCGGGACGGTCGCCTCCTGTCCGCAGGGGCAGCAGGGGCGCCAGCGGATCGTGCCGTGCGCCCGCACCCAGCCGGTCCGCCAGGTCGGCGGCGGTGGGCGCCTGGAACAGGTCCACGAGGGTGAGCCGGCCGCCCAGCACCGCCCGTACTCGCGAGAGCAGCCTGACGGCCAGCAGTGAGTGTCCGCCCAGTTCGAAGAAGTTCTCCTCGGCTCCGACCCGGCTGAGCCCCAGGACCTGCGCGAACAGATCGCAGAGCACCTCCTCGTAGGGTCCGCGCGGACCACGTGAGGCCGGACGGCGCGCGAAGTCCGGGGGCGGCAGCGCGCTCCGGTCGAGCTTCCCGTTGGGCGTCATCGGCAGCCGGTCGATCGGCTGGAAGAACGACGGGATCATGTGGTCGGGCAGGACCGAGGCCAGCCGGTTGCGCAGCTCGCGGGGGTCGAACCCGTGGTCCGCGGCCGACTGTACGTAGCCCACGAGCCGCTTGCCGCCCACCGTGTCCTCGCGCACCGCCGCAGCGGCCTGCGCCACCCCGGGGCAGCCGGCCAGCGCGGTCTCCACCTCGCCGAGCTCGATCCGGAAGCCCCTCACCTTGACCTGGTCGTCGACGCGGCCCAGATAGTCCAGCCTGCCCTGGCGGTCCCAGCGGACGAGGTCACCGGTGCGGTACATACGGGTGCCCGTCTCCCCCTCCGCCGCGTAAGGGCACGCAACGAACCGTTCGGCGGTCGCGGCCGGGCGATTCAGATAGCCGCGGGCGACACCGGGGCCGGTCACGTACAGCTCGCCCGGCACACCCGGCGCGACGGGTCGCAACCGCTCGTCGAGCACGAAGACCCTGGTGTTCCCGATCGGCCTGCCGATCAGCGGGTGAGGGCTGTCCGCGGCGTCCCACCACAGCGCGTCCAGGGTGCACTCCGTGGGGCCGTAGAGGTTGAGGCAGAGCGTGCCGGACGCCTCCCGAATGCGCGTCCACAGCGACTGCCCGGCGGCTTCCCCGCCGAGCAGCAGGACCAGCGGCGCCCCTGTCCCGGACAGCAGGCCCTCGTCGAGCAGATGCTCCGCGTAGGTGGGGGTGACGTCGAGGACGTCGATCCCGACGGCCCGGACGTAGTCGGTCAGCGCGACGGCGTCGCGCCGGACGTCGTCGCGGACGACATGGAGTTCATGACCCGCCAGCATCCAGAACAGCGCCTCCCACGAGGTGTCGAACGACAGCGAGGCGGTGACGGCGGACCTCAGCGGCCGGCCTGCCGCGGCCTCGGTGCGCGCGATCAGGCCAGCGCGGTGGAAGGCGTACAGGTTGCTCAGGGCCGCGTGCGGCGTCACCACGCCCTTGGGCCGGCCGGTGGATCCGGAGGTGTAGATGACGTACGCGGCGCTGTCCGGCCGTACGCGGCAGTTCAGGTCGGCCACGGGGCCGGACGGGGTGCCGATCCGGTCGGCGAACACCGCGGGCAGCTGCCCGAACCCGTGCGCCGCCGCCGTCGCGGTGTCCGTGACGACGGCGAGCGGTGCGGCGTCGCGCAGCATGTGCTCGATGCGGTCCGGCGGGTATTCGAGGTCGACGTGCAGGTAGGCCGCACCCGTCTTCAGTACCGCCAGCATCGCGACGACGGACTCGGCCGACCGGGGCAGGGCCAGGGCGACCAGCCGCTCCGCCCCGGCCCCCAGATCCCGCAGACGGCGTGCGAGCACGTTGGCGCGGGAGTTGAGTTCGGCGAACGTGAGCCTCGTGTTCCCGCAGACCACCGCGGTCGCCCGCGGTGTGCGCGCGGCCTGCGCCTCGAACAGCTCCGGCACGGAGGTCCGGGACACGGGCAGGGCGGTGTCGTTCCACGCGACGAGGGCCTGGTGCCGGTGCTCGGCGGAGAGAGGGTCGGCATCGCCGACGGGGCGTCGGGGGGCGGACACGAGTTGCCGCATCAGCCGGGGCAGGGCATCGGCGATGTGGTCGACCGTGGCCCGGTCGAACAGGGCGGTCGCGTATTCGAGGGAACCGTCGATGCCGGCTGCTTCCCCGTCTGCCGTGCGGTGCTCCCGGAAGTCGAAGGACAGGTCGAACTTCGCGACTTCCCAGTCCAGTGGCTCCTCGGCACAGGTCAGGCCGGGCAACGAGAACGTCTCAGCCTCTCCCGCGGACAGGGTGAGCATGACCTGGAAGAGCGGATGCCGTGCCAGTGACCGTTCCGGGTTCAGATCCTCGACCAGCCGCTCGAAAGGTACGTCCTGGTGGTCCAGGGCGGCGACATCGGCGTCCCGCACCCGGTGGAGCAGCTCGCCGAAGGTCGGATCGCCGGACACGTCGCTGCGCAGGACCAGGGTGTTCACGAAGAATCCGACGACGCCTTCCAGCGCGTCGTCCAGACGCCCCGCCACCGCGGTGCCGAGGGGAATGTCCGTGCCGGCCCCCAGCCGGGACAACAGCACCGCGATCCCGGCCTGGAGCACCATGAAGGTGGTGCATCCGTGGTCGGCGGCGACCGCGAGCAGGCGACGGTGCAGATCGCCGTCGAGCTTCATCGGTACGCAGTCGCCGCGGTGGTCGGCCGTCGCGGGGCGCGACCGGTCGAACGGCAGGTCCAGCTCGGCAGGCAGCCCGGCCAGCTGCTCCCTCCAGAAGGACAGCTGTGCGGAGAGCAGGCTCGCCGGATCGTCCTCCTCCCCCAGCAGGTCACGCTGCCATACGGCGTAGTCCCGGTAGGTCACCGGAATCGGCTCCCACCGCGGTGGCCCGCCCGCGGCCCTGGCGCGGTACGCCGTGGCCAGGTCGGTGAGCAGGGGCTGCCAGGACCCCTCGTCGCAGGCGATGTGATGGAGCACCAGCGCCAGCACGTGCTCCCGCGGGGCCGGCGCGAACAGCGTGGCCCGGACCGGGAGGTCGGCCGTGAGGTCGAAGCCGCGGTCGACGGCGGCGGACAGCATGGCGGCGAGCCCGTCCTCCTGGCACGTGACCACCTCGAGCTCGGGTGGCCGGGCGGACACATGCTGCACGGGTTCGCCCTGGACAGCGGGGTACACCGTGCGCAGCACTTCGTGCCGGTCTGCCAGGTCGACGAGCGCCGCGGCCAGGGCGGCGCGGTCCAGGTCGCCTCTCATCCGGACGACGAGCGGGCAGTTGTAGACCCCCGAACCGCCGTTCACGCGGTTCAGGAACCACAGCCTTCGCTGGGCGTAGGACACGGGGGCCACGGAAACTCCTCAGGAAACAGGGCCGGTCGGGGCGAAAGTGGTCTCAGCGATCCGGCTCGGTAGGGACTGCCAGATCTCGGGGGTGTAGAAGTGGCCGCCGCCGAGCACGTCGTACCGGTAGGCGCCGGACGTCAGGGCGCTCCATCGGACGGCCGCGTCGCTGCTGATCAGCGGATCGTCGGCACCGAGGAACACCTGGAGCGGCACGCTGACCTCGGCGCCGCGGTAGACGAAGGTGTTGCGGACGTCGACGTCGGCCCGCATCAGCTCCAGCGCCACCTCGGTCAGGCCGGCGTGTTCACGCACGTGCCGGGGCAGCAGGCCGTGGGTCTCGAGCCACTCCAGGAGTCGCTCGTCCGGGTCCTGGGGTGTGGGAAGGAGCTCGCTCTCGGTCAGGCCGCGGTCCGGGGCGTTGCAGGAGGACAGGACCAGTGCTCGGGGCCTCCGCGCCTCGTCGCCGTCGAGCCGGGAGGCCACGTCGAAGGCCATCCAGCCGCTCATGCTGTGCCCGAAGAGGATGTACGGGCCGAGATCGGCTTCGCGCAGGGATCGTGCGACGTCGGTGGCCAGTTCGTCCCAGTCACGGGCGAAGTCCTCGGCGAACCGTCCCTCCCTGCCGGGGTAGCAGACCACGACCAGGTCCGTGTCCGCGGGCATGTGTCCGGTCCACGGCTGGTACGCGGCCGTACCGCCGCCGAAGAAGCTCAGGCCGACCAGGGTCCGCCGGGCGTTCGGCGTCCGGTGGAGGGGCACCAGCGTGGTGTCCTGTGGGCCGCTCACCGCGACGTCCCGGTGGACGTCGGCCCGCCGTCGGCGGTCCCGTTCGCGGCCGGCTGCGGGCCCTCGTCCATCGCGGCCGCGAGACCGGCCGGCCGCATGTCCGTCCAGTTCTTCTCGACATGGGCCAGGCACGCGGTCCGCGTGTCGGCTCCGAAGACGGTGGACCAGCCGGCGGGCACGTCGATGGCCGCGGGCCACAGGGAGTGCTGCCGCTCCGCGTTGGCCAGGACGAGGTAGGAGCCGTCTTCGGCGTCGAACGGATTGTTCACGGAATTGTCCTTTCGAGGTGGTCAGGTCAGGGGTGATCGCGCCGGGCCGCAGAGATCGGCCGGGCTCGGGGTGACGTGGTGTCGGAGACGGGTGCGGAGCGGGCCCGCCGATGGTCAGAGCCAGCCGCGCCGGGCGGCCTTGACCCCGGCCTCGAAGCGGCTGCGGGCACCGAGGCGCTCCATCAGGACCGCCATCATGCGTCGCGCGGTCCGGTGCGAGACATGCAGCTGACCCGCGGCGGCCGCGTCGGTGCACCCCTCGGCGACCAGTCTGAGCAGCGCCCGTTCCTTGCCGTTCGGGATGTCGTCCGCCGGCAGCCGCCCGGGGTCCAGCGGTGCGGCCGACGACCAGGTCTGTTCGAAGAGCACGACCAGCGGGGCGACGAGGCCGGGGTCGGCGACCTGGAGCGCGCCCGCCGCGCTGTTCCGCGGATCGAGGGGTACCAGGGCGACCGATCCGTCGAACACGATCATCTCCGGCAGCGGCGTCGCGCAGCCGCGGAACCGGCCTCCGTTGCCGGTCAGCCACCGCACGTGCGCCAGGGTCGCGGCGTCGTAGGAGTCGGTGTCCGTGCCGACGGCCCGGATCGACACCGCGCGGCTCAGCAGCGCCGCGTCGTTGCGGCGCGCCGCCGAGAGTTCCGGCGTCGACCGCGCGCCACCGGGAACGAACGCCAGCACCTCGCGGACGGCCTCTCCCGCCAGCCGGTCGACCCTGCGCTGCACCTCGTCCATCCCCAGGAGCCGCTCGACCTGCTCACCTCTGCCCGGCCGGCCGGAGGCGTCGGACATGAGCAGCCGGACGACCTCGGCATGGGTCTCGGCCAGGCGCCTCTGCCGACGCACGAGCTCCTCGTGCTGGCCGGCCAGCGACTCCTGGAGGCTCAGGATCGGGTCCACCGCCGTGAATCCGTCGGGCACCTCGAAGGAAGGACGGACCAGGCCGAGTTCGAGCAGCCGGTCGAGGCATTCACGGACCAGACCGGGGGCGGCCGCGAGCCGGTCGGCGATCTCCTCGGCGGCCGGCGGCGGCGACGCGCTCAGCTCCCGGTACACCGCTTCCTCCATCAGTTCCAGTCCGAACGTGGTGAGCATCAGGTCCGTCTCCCAGGTGTGTCGGTGAACGTTCCACGGTCAGTGGGCATCGGCGGGACGCAGCGCCGGCCTGGCGGGCCGGGCCTCCGCCAGGTAGGCGGCGACCCCGGCGGCGGTCGGGGCCCGGAAGAGTTCGCGGACCGGCAGCTCCAGCCCCAGGGCCGAACGCACCCGGGAGATCAGCTGGATCGCCAGCAGCGAGTGGCCGCCCAGGGCGAAGAAGTTGTCGTCGAGGCCGACCGAGTCCCGGCCGAGCACCTGGGCGAACAGCTCGCCGAGCACCTCCTCGTGCGCCGTACGCGGCACAGTGGCGGTCGGCGCCGCGCCGGGCACCGAAGCCGGGCCCACGGCGACGTCGCCGGACCGCCGGTCCTGGACGGGTGGTACGTCGAGGTCGGCGACCGTCCGTTCGGGGTCCCGGGCCACCTGCGTCAGTACGTGGCGCAGGCCGTCGGCGAGCCGCTCGCCCGTCGAGGCGTCGAACAGCGCGGTCGCGTACGTCAGAGCCCCGTCCAGTCCGGCCGGTGCTCCGTCCTTGTCGAGCCGCTCCTCCACGTCGAGGACCAGGTCGAACTTCGCCGTGGCCGACGGGATGTGGTGTTCGGCGGCCCGCAGGCCGGGGAATCGCGGACCGGCAGCCGCGTGCTGGAGCTGCACCATGACCTGGAAGAGGGGGTGGCGGCCGAGCGAGCGCGGTGGATTCACCTCTTCGACCAGCCGCTCGAACGGGACGTCCTGGTGCTCGTAGGCCCCGAGGTCGGTGGCCCGGACCCGACGGAGCAGCTCCGCGAAACTCGGGTTCGCCGAGACGTCGGTCCGCAGGACCACCGTGTTGACGAAGAAACCGACGACCTCGTCGAGCGCGTCGTCCGTCCGGCCGGCGACCGGGGTGCCGATCGGGATGTCCGTGCCCGCGCCCAGCCTGCTGAGCAGGGCGGCGAATCCGGCCTGGAGCACCATGAACAACGTGCAGCCGTGCTCCTTGGCGAGCGCGAGCAGGTGTCGATGGAGTTCGGGACCCCACGCGACCTCCGCCGATCCGCCCGCGTAGTCGCTGGTCCCGGGCCGGGGCCGATCCGCCGGCAGGGCCAGTTCCACCGGCAGATCGGCCAGTTGGGCCCGCCAATGGTTCAACTGCCGGGACAGCAGGCTGTCCGCGTCGTCCTCGGCACCCAGCAGGTCCCGCTGCCACAACGCGTAGTCGGCGTACTGCACCGGCAGCTCGTCCCACTGCGGGGCGTCGCCCAGCACGCGGGCGGCGTAGGCGGCGGAAAGGTCGCGCATGAGCGGTCCGAGCGACCAGCCGTCGCAGATGATGTGGTGGAACACCAGCAGCAGGACGTGGTCCTCCTGGCCCGTCGTGAACAGGTGGGCGGCAGCCGGAGGTTGTGCGGCCAGATCGAAGGGGTGGTCCGCGGCCGCGCGGATCGCCTCCTCGACCTCGGCCTCGGGCACCTCGCGGTGGACCAGTTCCGGCCGGACCCCGCCGGGCGCCGACACCGACTGCACCGGCCGGCCGTCCCGGTCGGCGAAGAGCGTCCGCAGGCTCTCGTGCCGGTCCGTGACATCGGACCACGCCTGTCCGAGAGCCTCCCGGTCCAGCGGGCCGGTCAGGCGCAGAGCGACGGGGAGGTTGTAGCTGGTGCCTGTTTCCTCCCACTGGTCGAGGAACCAGAGCCGCTGCTGGGCGTAGGACAGCGGCAGGACGTCCGGGCGCGTTCCCGCGCGGAGCACCGGCCTGCCGGGGAGCACGTCGCCGAGGCTGTCCGCCAGCCCGGCCACGGTCGGTGTGCTGAACAGCAGACGGGCGGGCAGTTCCACGCCCAGCACGGAGCGTGCCCTGCTGCTCAGCCGCACGGCCAGCAGGGAGTGGCCGCCGAGATCGAAGAAGCTGTCGTCGATGCCCACCGTGTCACGGCCGAGCACTGCCGCGAACAGCCCGCACAGAAGCTCCTCGCGGAGGTTGCGGGGTGCGCGCCGGGCCTCGGTCGGGTAGACCGGTGCGGGCAGCGCGGCGCTGTCGAGTTTTCCGTTCGGGGTGAGCGGCAGTTCGTCGATCACCACGATCGCGGCGGGCACCATGTAGTCCGGCAGGTTCTGCCGTGCGAACTCGCGCAGTCGTCGCGCGTCGAGTGCGGTGTCCCGGGCGAGCACGTATCCGACGAGCCGGCTGTCGCCCGGCCGGTCCTCGCGCAGGACCGCCACCGCGTGCGCGACGCCCTCGTGGCGGGCCAGTGCCGCCTCGACCTCGCCGAGCTCGACACGGAAACCCCGGATCTTCACCTGGTCGTCGGCCCGGCCGAGGAACTCCAGCGCGCCTTCGTCGGTCCACCGGACCAGGTCGCCCGTGCGGTACATGCGCTGTCCCGCCCTGAACGGGTTCGCGACGAACCGTTCCGCGGTCAGGGCGGGACGGTTCATGTAGCCCCGGGCCAACTGGGCTCCCGCGACGTACAGTTCACCGATCACCTTCGGGGGGACGAGACGCAGGTCCTGGTCGAGGACGAAGACGTCCACCCCGGGGATCGGGCGGCCGACAAGGGGCCGGTCGCTCTCCTCCGACGTCCAGAAGAGGGAGTCCACCGTGGTCTCCGTCTGTCCGTAGATGTTGTAGACGGTGATCCCCTCGGCCTCCCGGATCCGTGTCCACAGCTTCTCCCCCACCGTTTCCGCACCGGTCATCAGCACCGCGGGCGGCGTTCCGGCCGGGTCGAGCATGCCCTGCTGGATCAGCTCCTCGGCGTAGCTGGGCATCACGTCGAGAGCGTCGATGCCGCACCGCTCCATGTACCGGGCCATGGCGGCGGGGTCACGGCGGGTGTCGTCGCCGATCAGGTGGAGTTCGTGGCCGGACGCCTGCCACAGCAGACCGACGACCGAGGTGTCGAAGGAGAGGGACGCGGTCAGCGCCATCCGGCAGCGCCGCGGGCCGCGGGTCCGTTCGGCGGTGGCGATGACCTCTTCGCGGTAGAAGGCCAGCAGGTTGGCCAGCCCGCCGTGCGTCACCATCACCCCCTTGGGCACGCCGGTCGATCCCGAGGTGTACACGACGTATGCCGGATGGTCCGCGGCGAGCGCGATCTCGAGGTCCTGCGCCGATTCGCCGTCGAGGGCGGGGCTGTCGACGAGCACCGGTTCGCGCACGGGCAGCGATGCGGCGGACTCTCCGTCGGTGACGACCAGCGCGGCGGCGGAGTCCTCCAGGAGGTGGGCGATCCGCCGCGCCGGGTACGCCAGGTCGACGAAGAGGAACGCGGCGCCCGCCTTCAGCACCGCGAGGAGCGCGACCACCAGGTCCGTGGACCTGGGCAGGGCCACGGCCACCACTCGGTCCGGGCCGGCCCCCCGGCGCACGAGGTGGCGGGCGAGCCGGGTGGCGCGGGCGTCGAGCTCGGCGTAGGTCAGCACGGTGTCCTCGAAGACCAGCGCCCTCGCGTCCGGCGTGCGGGCCACCTGCTGCTGGAACGCTTCGGGCAGGAACACGGGCCGCGGGGCGAGCGCGGGCACGGGACCCGCGGCGAGGAAGCGGCGGCGTTCCCCGTCCGAGAGCACGTCGACGGCGCCGACAGGCCGTTCCGGATCACCTGTTCCAGCAGTCGTCGCAACCGCGTCACGAGCTGTTCGGCGGTGGTCCGGTCGAAGAGTTCCTCTGCGTACTCCAGATAGCCGGTCAGCCCGGCCGGCGCGCCTCGGTCGTCGCGTCCGTCCACGAGTTCAAGACTGAGGTCGAACTTGGCGACGTCCCAGCTCACCGGGGCCGGCTCAGCCTCGAGCCCGGCGAAGTCCGGGGTGGTGGTGTCGGCCGGCTGTACCTGGATCATGACCTGGAACAGGGGGTTCTGGGACAGCGACCGCTCGGGCCGCAGTACTTCGACGATCCGCTCGAAGGGGACGTCCTGGTGGGCGAACGCCTCCAGATCGGTGTCCCGGACCCGTCGCAGCAGTTCGGCGAACCCGGGATCGCCGGCGGTGTCGGTGCGCAGCACCAGCGTGTTGACGAAGAACCCGACCATGTCGTCGAGCGCGCTGTCCGACCGGCCGGCCACCGGGGTGCCGAAGGGGATGTCGGTGCCCGCGCCCATCCGGGTCAGCAGCGCCGCGAACCCCGCCTGCAGCACCATGAACAGCGTGCAGCCCGCGGACCGGGCGAGTTCGAGCAGCCTGCTGTGCAGCTCGGGCTCCCAGTGGACGGCGACGGTCCCGCCGGACTGCGTCGGCACCGCGGGGCGCGGCCTGTCGGCCGGCAAGGTCAGCTCTGCCGGCAGATCGGCCAGATGGTCACGCCAGTAGTCGATCTGTCGTGCCATCAGGCTGGTGGTGTCCTCGGCGTCACCGAGGAGCTCTCGTTGCCACAGTGTGTAGTCGGCGTAGCGCACGGGCTGGGGCGGCCATTCCGGCGCGCTCCCGGCGCGTCGGGCGGTGTACGCAAGACCGAGGTCCCTCAGCAGTGGACGCAGGGACCAGCCGTCGGCCGCGATGTGCTGGACGACCAGCAGCAGCACGTGCTCCTGCGGGGCCGACGCGAAGAGTGTGACCCGGACGGGCGCATGCGCGGTGAGGTCGAACCGGTGGCGCACCCGCTCCGCCATGGCGTCGGCGAGGTCCGGCGGCGCCACCTCGACGACCTCGATCGCGGGAACCGAGTCCAGGCCGACCGGGTACGGTTCACCGCCTTCCTCGGGGAAGACCGTGCGCAGGCTCTCGTGCCGCCGCGCCACGTCGGCGAGCGCCTCGGCCAGGGCGTCCCTGTCCAGGACGCCGGTGAGACGGACGGCGACGGGGACGTTGTAGGTTCCTTGGTCGCGCTCCATCCGGTTCAGGAACCACAGACGCCGCTGGGCGTAGGACAGCGGTACGGGCTCCGCCCCCGTCCGGGCGGTCAGCGCGGGGCGTGCGGCTCCGGTCAGCCTGGCCAGTCCGGCCACCGTGGGTTCGGCGAACAGATCCCGGATCTCGAACCCCTCACCCAGGACCGACCGGATCCGGGAGAGCAGGCGCAGCGCCAGAAGGGAGTGTCCTCCCAGGTCGAAGAAGTGGTCGTCGATTCCCACGCGGGGCACCCCGAGCACTTCCGCGAAGAGTTCGCACAGGATCTCCTCACGCGGACTCCGCGGCTCCCGCACGGTGTGCGCGGCCCGGTCAGGCTCCGGCAGCGCGGCCCGGTCGAGTTTCCCGTTCGTCGTGGTCGGCATGGCCCCGACCAGGACCACCGCGGCGGGGACCATGTAGTCGGGCAGGCTGTCCGCCATGAACCGGCGCAGTTCCCGGTCCGTGAGGCCCGGCGCCCGCGGCACGGCATACGCCACCAGGCGCTGGTCGCCCGGCCGGTCCTCCCTGAGGACGACCGCCGCCTGCACCACCGCGGGGTGGCCGGCCAGCACCGCCTCGATCTCGCCGGGCTCCACACGGAAGCCGCGGATCTTCACCTGTGCGTCCGCGCGGCCGACGTACTCCAGTTCCCCGTCCGGGGTCCACCGGGCCAGGTCACCCGTCCGGTACATGCGCTCCCCCGCCGCGAACGGGCAGGCCACGAACCTCTCGGCGGTCAAGGCGGGGCGCCCGGTGTATCCCCGGGCGAGCTGGACCCCGCCCAGGTACAGCTCGCCCACCACTCCCGGCGGCACCGGTCGCAGCCCGCCGTCCAGCACGTATGCCGACACGTTGGCCAGCGGCCGGCCGATCGGCACCGTACTTCCCTCGTCGGCGCGGTGGCACTGCCAGGAGGTCACGTCGACCGCGGCCTCGGTCGGTCCGTAGAGGTTGTGCAGTTCGCAGGAGCCGAGTGTGTCGAAGAGTTCGCGCCGTGTCTCCGCGGCCAGGGCCTCCCCGCTGGAGATGATCCGGCGCAGGCCCGTGCAGCCGGCCGCGCCCGGCTCCCGGAGGAACGCCTGCAGCATCGAGGGCACGAAGTGCGTGACGGTCACCGATTCGCGCTGGATGAGCTCGGCCAGGTAGGCGGGATCGCGGTGTCCGCCGGGCTTCGCCAGTACCAGGGTCGCCCCGGAGATCAGGGGCCAGAAGAACTCCCACACCGATACGTCGAAACCGGCCGGGGTCTTCTGCAGGACCCGGTCGGCACCGGTGAGCCGGTATTCCGCCTGCATCCACAGCAGCCGGTTGACGATGGCGGCGTGCGGGACGACGACCCCCTTGGGCCGTCCGGTCGATCCGGAGGTGAAGATGACGTAGGCGGAGTGCGCCGGGAGCGGTGGCACCGGCCGGGCGGAGACCGGGGCGATCGGCTCGTCGAGCAACAGCTTCGGCGTGGGGCCGGGAAGGGCTCCGGCGTTCTCGGAGTCCGTGAGCGCGAGGATCGGCCCGGCGTCCGCGACCATGGCGGCGATCCGCCCGGCGGGGTGGTCCAGATCCACCGGAAGGTAGGCCGCGCCCGCTCTGACGACGGCGAGGATCGCGACCACCAGCTCGACCGAGCGGGGCAGCGCCACGGCCACGACCCGGTCGGGGCCGGCGCCTCGGTGGGCGAGCTGGGCCGCCAGCAGCTCCACACGCCGGTCCAGCTCGGCGTAGCTCAGTCGCTCGTCGGACGCCACCAGGGCCGTTGCCTCCGGTGTGCGCCGGACCTGTTCCGACCACAGGTCGGCGAGCGTGACCTCGGGCAGTTCGACCGCGGTGGCGTTCCACGTGCGCACGACCCGGTCGTGCTGCTCGGGCGACAGCAGGGTGAGCGCGGAGAGCGGTCGGTCCGGGTTCTCCGCCACCTGCTCGAGGAGCAGCACCAGCCGGTCGGCGAGCTCGGCCGCCCGGTCCGCGGTGAAGAGGTCCGGGCGGTAGTGCAGGCGCAGCGCGAGCCGCTCGCCCGGTTCGACGGCGAGGGTCAGCGGATAGTGCGCGCTGTCCCGGAAGGTGACGCCCACCTCCAGTTCACCGTCGGGTGAGTCGACCTTGTAGTCGTGCATGGGGAAGTTGTCGAAGACCACATTGGTGTCGAAGAGCGCGGTGGGGAGCCCGGTCACACGCTGGATCTCGGTCAGGCCGAGGTGGTCGTGGTCGAGCGACGCGGCGCGCCCCGCCTGGATCTGCTCGAACAGCGCGCTCAGCGAGGCCGCCGGGTCCAGCCGTACCCGTACCGGCACGGTGTTGATGAGCATGCCGATCATCGAGTCCGCGCCGGCCAGCTCGGCCGGGCGGCCGCTGACCGTCGAGCCGAACACCACGTCGTCGCGTCCGGTGAGCGAACCGACCAGGATGGCCCAGATCCCCTGGCACACCGTGTTGAGCAGGACGTGGTTGCTGCGGGCGTACGCGGTGAGCAGCGCGGTGGTCTCCGACGGGAGCAGCACCGCGACCTCCTCGGGCGGCGGACCGCTCGGGGAATCGGCGGAGGCGACGAACGTGGGCTCGCTGACCCCTTCCAGGGCCATCGCCCAGTGCCGCTCCGCGCCGACCCGGTCCTGTCGCGCCACCCATGCCAGGTAGTCCCGGTACGGGCGCACCGGCGGCAGGCCGGCGGTGCCGCCCGCTCGGGAGTACACCGCGAACAGCTCCTGGAACAGCAGGGCGAAGGACCAGCCGTCCAGGAGGAGGTGGTGGGCCGTCACGAGCAGCCGGTGGCGGCGGTCGGTGCGCCGGAGGAGGGTGAACCTGATCAGCGACGATCCGCCGACGTCGATGCCCCGGGCCCAGTCCTGCTCGGTCAGTTCGGCGATCCGTTCCGGTGTGTCGTCCTGCCCGGTCTCGATCTCCCGCCAGTCCAGCTGGACATCGCGGCGGACCACCCGTATCGGTTCGCCCGTCTTCCGGTACCGGAATCCTGACCGCAGGGTCGCATGGCGCCGCATCACGGTCTCCGCGGCGGCCCTCAGGAGCGCGGAATCCACCGGCCCGTCGAGGTCCACGGCGAATTGTGCGAGGTAGGGGCTGTGCTTCTGCCGGTCGAACAGCGCGTGAAAGAGAAGGCCTTCCTGCAAGGGTGACAGGGGAAGGATGTCCTCGACCGCCGATTGGTTCATCTTCAGTGTCAACTTCCTCAGAAGGCCCGCAGATCGGATTCGATCTCTTCGATTTCGTGCTGGCTGAGCGAGCTCAGGGTCAGGTCGGACGGGGTGAGCCCGCCCGCTCCGGGTTCGCGGGCGTGCGCGACCAGGGCCCGGAGCATCCGGAACCACCCGTCCGCGAGCTCGCGGGTGTCCGCCTCGGACACGACACTGTCGGCCCAGGTCCAGGTGGCCCGCAGTACCGGTCCGTCCGTCCGGTCCACGGTGGCCGCGTTGACCTCGATGCTGTGGGCCATGGGCATCCCTGATCCCGTGTCGTCCAGACCGGTCCCGTACTCCGCCACGACCGACCAGTCGGCGTCGTCCGATGCCTCGAAACGGCCCAGGTAGTTGAAGACGAATTCCGGCTGGGCCGCCTCCTCCAGCAGTTCACCCGTCTCCGGATTCAGATAGCGAAGGAGGCCGTAACGGACCCCCTTGTCGGGAACGCCCCGCACCTGCTCCTTGACGCGCTTGACCGCGTTCCCCACCTCCGCCCCGACGGCGTGTGCATCCGTGCGGTCCGCTTCACCCAGGTCGAGCCTGATCGGGAACAGGCTGGTGAACCAGCCGACGGTCCGGGAGAGATCGACCTCCGCGAGTGCCTCCTCCCTTCCGTGTCCCTCCAGGTGCAGCAGTGCGGTGCCGTCGCCGACCGTGCCGCGTCCGCGGTGCCAGTCGCCCAGCGCCAGTGCGAGACCCGCGAGGAGTACGTCGTTGATGCCGGCGTTGAACAGCGACGGCACCGTGGTCAGCAACGCCTCCGTGAACTCGGCCGGCAGGGACTCGGTGAAGCTACGGTCCCGGCTTTCCACGTCCTGTCCCGGCACCCTCACCGGGTCGCCGAACCGGCCGGATCCGGGACGCAACCGATCGAGCCAGCCGGGCAGTTCGGCGATGGCGGTCTGCGTGTGCGCCTGCTCGGCGAGGATGTGGGACCAGCGGCGGAACGAGGTCGGCACCGGATCGAGAGTGATCGCCGCACCCTGTTCGACCGCCTGCCAGGCGCTCGCGAGATCGGCGGCCAGGATGCGCCAGGAGAGCGAGTCGACCGCCAGGTGGTGGACGACCAGGGCGAGCACGCCGCGGCGATCCGGTCCGGCGTCGAACCACACGGCCTGGAGGACGTTGCCCTCCCCGGGGCGCAGCCTGTCGCGCGCCACGTCCGACTCCTGTCGCACCAGACCGGCCCAGTCCTGTTCGGGGCCCCCCGCCACGTCGATGCGCCGGACGGCCGAGGCCGCGTCCACGGCGCCTGCCGGCAGGGTCTCCAGCGACCAGTCCGCCCCGTCGCCCGGCACGGACAGCCGCAGGCGCAGGATGTCGTGGTGGTCGAGCAGGGCTTGGACCATCGACACCAGGCGGGGTTCCGTCAGTCCTGAAGGCGTGCGCAGGACCGCGAACTGGTTGTAGGTGTCGACCGCGCCGCCGCGTTCCCGGAACCAGTGCATGATCGGGGTGGTGACGACCGGTCCCACGCCGTTGTCCGCGACGGGCGCCGGCTCCTGGTCCAGCGGCGTGGCCGTCTGTGCCAGTGCTTCCATGTCCCGCCGCGTCAGCACGTCTCCGACGGTGATCCGAAGACCGGCTTTCCGTGCCCGGCCGACGAGTTGCATGGCGATGATGCTGTCTCCGCCGAGCGCCACGAACCCGTCGCCGATCCCGACGCCGCTCACTCCGAGTACGTCGGCGACGAGTTGGCAGAGGACACGCTGGTGTCGGGTGACCGGAGTTCCTCCGACCACACGCGAACTCGCATCATCAATAGGGCTGTCCACGTATTCCCTCATTCCGGTTCCGGTCTGGAATCAGGAACGAAGTTAGTCAGCCGCGCTCGTCGTCGGCGGCAGTCGAAGCGGCACTTCAGGGGAGAGCCGCGAGGGGGCACACAGGAATTGCCGGTGTGATTGCCGCCGGTCGCGGCGGTGCGCGCGGACGATGACTTGCGCGACGTTCGGACGGAATCACGCGGAGAAGAGGTTCAGCGGTGACAATCCAGCAGCCGGCCCGGCAGACGACCGACCTGGCGATGTTCGGTGGCGACCGGGCCGTTCCCAGGGAACTCGGGATCAGGCCCTGGCCGATGGTGACCGGTCAGGACGAGCAGGCGGTCCACCGGGTACTGAGGTCCGGCCGATTCACCTCCGCCTCGTCGGGAGAGCAGGAGATCGCCGGCCTGGAGCGGGAGTGGGCGCGGTTCGTGGGCACGGAGCACTGTGTCGCGGTGAGCAACGGAACCGCGGCGCTGTCGGTCGCGCTGGGCGCCGCGGGTGTGGAGCCCGGCGACGAGGTCATCGTGCCTGCCCTGAGTTTCATCGGCAGCGCCACCGCTCCGCTCCATCTCATGGCCGTACCGGTGTTCGTGGACATCGACCCGGTCACGTTCAACCTGGACCCCGCGGCGCTGGAGGCCGCGATCACCAGCCGGACCAAGGCGATCGTCGTGGTCCACCTGCACGGCCTGCCCGCCGACATGGACCGGATCACCGAGATCGCCGCCCGACACGGGATCACCGTGGTGGAGGACGCCGCGCAGGCGCACGGCGCCCGTTACCGGGGCCGGTCCGTGGGCTCCATCGGTGCGGTGAACACGTTCAGCCTCAACGTCAGCAAGAATCTCGCCACCTGCGGTGAAGGCGGCCTGATCACCACGGATGACGCGGACGTGGCGACGAGAGCACTCATGCTGCGGCAGTTCGGTGAACTCATTCCGGCACGCGGCGAGCGCAGCTACGTGGCGCATCTGCTGGGCTGGAACTGCAAGCCGAACGCGATACAGGCGGCCTTCACCCGTAGTCGGCTGACGCAGCTCCCCGCCGAGATGGCCGTCCGTGAGGAGAACGTCGGCCGGCTGCTTGGGCGACTGGCCGCGTATCCCGGCTTCCTGGTGCCCCAGGTCCCGCAGGACCGCACCCATGCCTGGCACATCCTGCGCATCCGGGTGGAGCCCGCGGCCTTCGGGCTGGCCGACGAGTTGGCCGGCCCGCTGCGCTCGGTCCTGCAGCGGGCCCTGCGTGCCGAGGGGGTGCCCGCCGTGCCCTACCAGCTGCAGCCGCTTCCCGCGCAACGGGTCTTCACCGGCCGGCGCGGCTTCGGCGGCTACCCGTGGGCGCTGCCCGGCGTCGTGGACCGTCCTTACCGTCCCGGCGACTTCCCGGCGACCCTGCGGGTCCTCGACGACTCCTTCACCATCCAGAAGGCGCATCTGCACCCGGACTCGGGACCGCTGCTCGACCGGTACGCCGACGCGTTCGAGAAGGTCTGGCTGAACCGCGAGGCGCTGGCCGCCATCGCCGCGACGACGGACTACACCCCGCACTGGGAACGTGCCTCGGAGATCGCCGACACCGAATGGGCGGGGGCGTTCGACGCCCGATGACCTCCGCCCGCCGCACCGACTCCGCCCCATGATCCTGGTCCAGGGTCATGGGGCGGAGTCGGTGCGAGGGGCGGGGATCGCCGCGGTGGCTTCAGCGCCTGGGTTCAGGCCAGCAGCCGCCGCACGTGCTCGGTGACCGTCGCGCGGGAGATCCCGTTGCGCGCCAGCAGATGCCGGTGTCCCCCGGTACCGGCGGCGAACCGGTCGGCGACCGCCACCCGCCGTACGGGGCAGGCGGCACCGAGGTCGGCCACCACCTCGGCGACGGCTGACCCGAGGCCCCCGGCGGCCCAGTGCTCCTCGACGGTGACGATTCCCCGCGTGCCGGTGGCGGCCGCGACGATCGCCTCCCGGTCGAGCGGCTTCACGGTGTGCATGTTGAGCACGGCCACGTCGATCCCGTCGCGGGCCAGTTCCTCTGCGGTCTCGACCGCGGTGAGCACGGGATGCGGTCCGGTGGCGATCAGCGTCACGTCGGATCCGCGCCGCAGGGACTGCGCGACCCCGATCCGCAGCGGTTCGGCCCCCGGCGCGATGCTGGGCGTCGCGCCGCGTCCGAGGCGCAGGTACACCGGTCCCGGCAGCTCGGCGCCGGCTCGGACCAGGCTCTCGGTGGCGGGGCCGTCCGCCGGCACCAGCACGGTCATGTTCGGCAGCATCCGCATGACGGCGAGGTCTTCCAGCGCGTGGTGGGTGGAACCGAGGTGGCCGGCGGAGAGCCCTCCGTGGGTGGCGACGATACGCACCGGGAGGTCGTTCCAGGCGATGTCGAGCTTCACCGCTTCCAGTGCACGGGTGGCCGCGAAGGTCGCCATGGTGTTGACGAAGGGGATCCTCCCGGATCTGGCCAGTCCCGCCGCCACGCCCATCAGGTTCTGCTCCGCGATCCCGAGGTTGAGGTAGCGCCGCGCCCCTTCGCCCCATGAGGTGGCGGAGAACAGACCGGTGTCGCTGTCCAGGCAGACGTAGCGTTCGTCCTCGCCGAGCAACTCGACCAGGACGTCCCGGTACACCTCCCGGGCCGCGCGGGCCTCGTCCGGCACCGTGGGTTCGGCTGTCACGACGGGCATGTCGTCTCCGTTCGTTCGCCGCGCGTCACCGCGGCACGGGCACGTCGGTACCCGCGTTCGGTGAGCCGGACGTAGTGGCTGCGGGCCTGGCCCTCGATGTAGGGCAGTCCCTTGCCCTTGACCGTGCGGGCCAGCAGCACGGTCGGTGTGCCGGGGGTGCAGGGGATACGCGACAGAGCCGTCCGCAACTGCTCCGGATCGTGCCCGTCTACCTCCAGGACCGTCCACCCGAAACTGCGCCAGCGGTCCCCGAGCGGCTCGAGACCCATGGTCTCTTCCGTGTCACCGCTGATCTGCAGCCCGTTGCGGTCCACGATCGCCACCAGCCGGTCCAGTTTCTGGGAGCCGGCTGCCATCGCTGCCTCCCAGACCGAGCCCTCCTGCAGTTCCCCGTCGCCGAGTACGACGAAGCAGCGCCGGTCGCTCCCGTCCAGCCGGGCGGCGAGCGCGAAGCCGACACCGAGCGACAGTCCGTGTCCGAGCGACCCTGTCGGCATCTCGACCCCGGGGACGGCCGGGTTCGGGTGTGCGGTGAACATGCTGTCCGGAGTGCCGTAGCTCGCCAGCAGCTCCGCGGGGAAGAAGCCTCGCTCCGCGAGGACCGCGTACAGTCCGATCGCGCCGTGTCCCTTGCTCAGCAGCAGGATGTCCCGGTCCGGCGCCTGCGGCCTGTCCGGGTCGATCCTCAGCACGTGGCGGTAGAGCGTCACCAGGATCTCGACCATGGACATCGATCCGCCGAGGTGCCCGCCTTCCGGGTTCGCGCACATCCGCACGATGAGTTCCCGTGCCGTACGCGCGTGGTCGTCGCTCATCGGTTCTCTCCGGTGAGGTGCTCGCCCAGTCCGGTCAGGGCACGGGTCAGCACCCCGACGCCGAACAGGTACTCGGACAGTTTGATGTGTTCCCGGTCGGAGTGGTCCAGGCTGCTGTCCCCCGGCCCGTACGTGGCCATCGGCACGGTCCACCGCTCCGCCAGGGTGTTCATGTCGGAGGTGCCGGTCTTCACCTTCGCCCTCGGGCTGCCGCCCTCGGCGCGGATCGCGACCGACAGCGCACGCACCACCGGGTCGTTGCGGCCGACACGGCAGGCGCGCACCGTGTTGACGACCTGCAGCGTGTCCGGGCCCAGCCGCTCGGACAGCGCGGCCACCAGTCCCCCGGCGTCGAAGCCCGGGGGGATCCGGACACTGAACTCCGCGGTGGCGGACTCCAGTCCACCGCTGATCGACGTCAAGGTCGGTCCAGGACTGTCGAATCGGGCGTGGCTCGCCTCCGGGCCGAGCAGGTCCAGCAGCTCCGTCCAGGCCCGCGCCGCGAGTTCGGACGCCTTGGGCACGACGTTGCTGGGATGGGTCGCCTCGCACCGTACGTCGTAGCGGAGGTCGAGCTTTCCCTTGTACCCGAGGACGACCGTGTCGCAGCCACTGGGCTCGCCGATGATCAGCGCGTCCGGCGGCTCGTGCGTACGGCGGATCTCCACCGCGCCCCGCGACATCGTGGTCTCCTCCTCCACCGCGCCGACCACCACGATCCGGCCGCGGAACCCCGTACTGTTGGCGGCCGCGCAGATCATCGTGGCGAGCGGCCCCTTGGCGTCGACCGAGCCCCTGCCGTACAGGCGGTCGCCGTCCAACCGCACGGGGACGTCCCCCGGCACGGTGTCCATGTGCCCGAGCAGCATCACCGTCGGTCCCGGTCCGCGCCGGATCTCTCCGATCGCGTTGCCCACGCCGTCGACGCGCGCGGTGAGACCGGCTCCGCGCATGGCGGCCACCACGTGGGCGGCGAGCTCCGCCTCCGCGAAGGACGGCGAGGGGATCTTCAGCATGCCGTGGAGCAGGTCGATCGCGGCCGTGTCCGAAAAGATCGTCACTCCTCCTCCAGCAGCACTTCGGTGCACGAACCGGCCAGGGCCTCCTGGACCGGACGCGGCCGACGGCCGTCCGCGATCAGGACGCGCCGCACACCGGACAGCAGTGCCTCCCGGGCCGCGACCAGCTTGATCCCCATGCCGCCGGTGACCACGGGAGGCGTCCCCCGGCGGGGAACCCGGCAGACAGGAAGCACCGAACGTTCGTCGTGCCGGTCGGCCAGCACCCCCCTCGCCCCGGTGAGCAGCAGCAGGGTGTCCGCACCCACGGCGCCCGCGACGGCCGCGGCGGCGCGATCCGCGTCCGTGTTGACCACCCGGCCGTCCTCGGCCACGGCCGGCGGCGACACCACGGGGAGCAGCCCCGACGCGAGCAGCGTGGAGACCAGGTCGCCGTTGACCGCGGTGATCCGTCCGCTGTGGTCGTCCCTGACCACGACCCGGCGTCCGTCGACGACAGCCCGGTGCGCGGACTTGCGAGCGGCCACGAGGAGTCCGGCGTCCAGGCCGGTCAGCCCGACCGCATCCACCCCGCAGGCGCGCAGCTCGGCCAGCAGACGGGGTTTGGCGGAGCCGGCCAGCGCCAGCTGCACCACTTCGAGCGTTCGCTCGTCGGTGTACCGGGTCGACACCCCGTCCGGGGCGACGAGCCGTCGGGAAGGCACTCCGAGCCGTTCGGCGAGCCCGTCGATGTCGGCCGAGCCGCCGTGGGCGAGGATCACCGGCCTGCCGCCGCGGTGCACGGCGGCGACGTCCGCACAGATCGCCTGCGACCGCACCGCGGCGTTCCCGCCGCATTTGACCACAAGTATGTCCCGCATTCGCTTCATCAGCCTCACGTCAGTTCGGGTGCAGTCCGAAGAATTCGAGCCCTGTCCGCTCCGGCCAGCCGAAGCGGACGTTCATGCATTGCACGGCGCCGCCCGCGCCGCCCTTGACCAGGTTGTCCAGTGCGCCGACGAGGAGCGCGGTCCCGTCGTCCGCGGACACCGCGAACCCGACGTCGCAGAAGTTCGACCCGGTGAGGATCTTCGGTTCCGGGAGCCGGTACAGGCCCTGCCGCTGGGCGATGACCCGGACGAACGGCTCGTTCGCGTAGGCCGCGCGGAACACGGACCGGATCTCCTTCTCCGACACCCCGGACGCCAGCTCCACCTGGCACAGCACCTGCACACCACGGACCGCCTCCACGCCGGTGGCGGTCATCCGCACCGTCCGGTCCGTGGCCTGTGCGATCTCGGCCTCGTGCCGGTGCCCGGAGGGAGCGAACACACGGAGGGCACCGCTGCGTTCGGCGTGGGCACCGGCGGCTCCAGCGGAAACACCCGATCCGCTGGAACCCGTTCGGGCGTCCACCCGGACCGTGCCCTCGATCAGACCCTCCAGAGCGAGCGGCCGGACCGCGAGAATGCCCGCCGTGGCCATACACCCGGGAACCGCGATCCGGTCGCTCGTGGTCAGTCGCGCACGGTGCCATTCGGGCAGCCCGGTGGTGAATTCGGGTATCAGCTGCGGGGCGGCGTGCGCGACCCCGTAGTAGGACGCGTAGACCTCAGGATCCCTCAGGCGGAAATCGCCTGACAGGTCGATGACGGTCCTGGCCAGTTCGAGGAATGCGGCCATCCTTCCCATGGTCTCCCTATGCGGAGCGGCCAGGAAGAGCACGTCGAAGTCGGTGTTCTCCAAAGTGTCGTGGCCGACGAAGCACAGGTCGGTGTGGCCGCGCAGGTTGGGATGGGGACCGTCGATCCGGCGCCCGGCGAGTCGGTCGGAGGTCGCGGCCACGACCGTGACCCGTGGATGACCGAGCAGGAGGCGAAGCAGTTCGCCGCCGATGTAGCCGGACGCCCCGACAATGGCTACTCGGAGCATGAGCGTGACTTCTCCAGGAGGAACTCGACGATTCGGTCGGCGACGGAGACCGCGTCGCCGAGTGCCTGTTGGAGGCCGGAGAACTCGACACCGTGGTTGACCTCCAGGACCAGCAACTCCCCCGTGCCGTCCTCGATCAGGTCGACGCCGGCGATCTCTGCCTCCACGGCCTGTGCGGCCCTGACCGCGAGTTTCGCGATGTCCGGTGTCATGGGGCACAGTTCACTCACCGCGCCCCGCGCCACGTTGGTCCGCCAGTGCTCGCTGCGCCGGTAGGTGGCGGCGAGGGCCTCGCCGCCCACCACGATCACCCGGATGTCCCGGCCCGGTTTGGCTATCCATTCCTGCAGGTAGACGATCCGCGCCTGTGGTGACGGCAACGCGGCGACGTACTCAAGGACGGTCTCCGCGGTCTGCCGGTCCGGCAGCGCGGAGACCAGGCGGCCCCACGAGCCCTGCAGGGGCTTCACCACGGCCGGATAGCCGATGCTCTCCAGAGCCGTCAGCGCCGCTTCCGGGGTCAGCCCCAGGGCCGTCCGCGGTGTGGGGAGTCCCGCTTCGACGAGCGCCGCGGACGTACGCCACTTGTCCCCGCACAGCGCGGTGGCCCGCGCGGAGTTGACCACGATCGAACCCGCCGCCTCCAGGGCTTCGGCCGCGTACGTGGCCCTGGCGAGCCCGATCTCCCGGTTCAGCACGATCGGGTGCGCGCCGCGGTCACCCAGGGGGTGCCACCACGTACGGCTGTCGATGTGCCGGTGGGCGATCCCTCTGCGGGAGAGGGCTTCGAGAATTCTCTTCTCGCTGGCCCCCACGCGGGACGCGAGAACCACGAACGGCTCTGCGGGGCTCACTCGCCCCAGTCCTCTTCGATCTCCGGCGCGAGCGCTGCCCGTATCGGATCGAGCGTAAGGATTTCCAGTTCGCTGGCGCATTCACCGCATTCCACGATCTCACCGATCACCGGTGTTCCGGCGGGAACCACCGAGCTCTCACATTCAGGACAGGTAACCATGGTCAGGCCCTTTCGTTGACCGTTACGAGGCACGGGTAAACGTATTGGCCGCTGTGCGCACCGGTAGGCAGAATCAGCGGCAGTCTCAGCAGGCCCGGGCCGCCGCCGGAGGCCGGTCCCGCAGATGCAGGAGCCGCACCAGCTGCAGCGCCGTGAACCGCCCCGGCAGGTGCGCGCCCGCCGGCCGCACCAGGCCGTGGACCAGCAGGGCGTGCAGGGCGGCAGCCGGATCCGGCACCAGGTGGTCGAGGTCGCCGACCGTCCAGTGCGGACGGTCGGCGACCTCGGCCAGCACCGAGCGGCAGGACTGGGCCACGATGTCGACGCTGCGCGCCACGGAACTCAGCAGGTCCTGGCAGCCGCAGCCCGCCGGGGAGGAAAGGAGGGAGAAATCCCGACCGGCTCGCGCGAGCAGGAGCTCGGGCGGATACACCAGGCACCAGCCCGCCGCGTACTCCAGTGCCCTGGGTACACCGTCGAGCCAACGGCACAACCGCACCACCGCGTGCGCGTTGTCCTCCCGAAGCCGGAACCCCGGCTGTGAGCGACGCATGTGGGACAGGAACAACGCCACGGACTCGACCTCGGCCAACCGGACGTGGTCGTGGCCGGGTGCCTCCTCCGGCACGGCCATCGCGGTGAGCGGCAGTACGCGCTCACCGGGCAGGTATCGCGGCGTCAGACCGGTCACCACGACGTGCAGCCCCGGACAGCGCCGAAGCAACTCGCCCACGTCCACCCCTCCGGGGCCCGAAGCGTCACCGCTGTCGATCACCACCAGGTCATGTCTCTCCCCGATCGCCGCGACGAGGTCGGCTGTGGGGTCGGCGGTTCTCGGCGACGGTCCGCCGGGATCGGGGCCGGCCGCAGGATGCGCACCGCAGCAACGGGTACCTCCGGCCGACGCATGCCACCCGACCCGCCAGCCCTTGGCCCGCAGCACTCGGGCCGCCTCGAGCACCAGATGTGTCTTCCCGATGCCGCTGATGCCGACCACGCTCACGAGGCGGTGACCGTAGACGGTCACCTGATCGAGCAACACCTGCAGCTCCGCTTCCCGGCCCACGAGT
>Ga0247818_10000374_pt1 | contig 27519 bp, 20 predicted proteins | sample 13C_Glucose_Day1_FD_192424 | JGI IMG/M metagenome (GOLD analysis project Ga0247818, IMG submission 192424) | Soil microbial communities from agricultural site in Penn Yan, New York, United States - 13C_Glucose_Day1 | ecosystem: Environmental > Terrestrial > Soil > Agricultural land | place... | reverse complement strand
CCCCTGACGACGCCCGCCACGTCTTCGACCGCTTCTACCGAGCCGCCCCCGCAGTCTCGGACGAGCCAGGCAGCGGCCTCGGCCTCGCGATCGCCTCCGCTATCGCCGAAGCCCATCAGGGCCGCCTGGAGCTCGACACCCGACCCACAGCCGGATGCACCTTCCGCGTTCTTCTGCCCGCGCACTGAGGAAGCTCACCGATGAGACTGACCACCCTGCGTATCACCAGCACCCGCACCGCCGCTGCACGCCTGGACAACAACCGCCGCACGCTCCTGCCCTTCTCCGATGTCGGCGCCCTCCTCGCCACCGGCGAGTCCTGGCAGGACCATGCCGCCGACCCCGGAGAACTCCTCACCCCCACCCACGCCCCGACCGCCACCGGACCACTCACCACACGGCTCGCCACCATTAACCAGGTGTACGTGAACTACGCCACGCGCGCCAAGGAACTGAACGCTCCACAACCGCCGATACCTCAACTGCTGACAACCCCCCTCGCCGCTCTCGTCGGCGACCGGGACAACCTCCGTCCCACTCCTGAAACGGACATCCAGTGGGGCGTCGAACTCGGCGTCATGATCGGCCAGTACACCTCCCGCGTCCCCGAGGCCAAAGCCCTGCAGAGTATCGCCGGGTACACCGTCGTCAATACCGTCGCTGCACATGGCCGGCCCGCCATCGTTGCCGTAGGACCGCAGCTCGTCACCCCCGACGAACTGCCACCCGGTGCCCGCGGACTTACCTTGACCGCGACGCTCGACGGCCACCTGAGGCAGAAGGCCAACACCTCCGACCTGCTTTTCGACGTCGCCACCCTCATCGCGCGCATCAGCACCCGCACCACACTCGTGCCCGGCGACCTGGTCACCACCGGGACCCCCGCAGCGACAAGCCCCGGCCAACTCCACGACGGCAGCCGCATCACCGTCGCCATCAAAGGAATCGGTGAACTCCGCAACACCATCATCCTGTGACGTCCACAGGCTCTCGACGAAGCGCGGCCCACCGCAAACTGCCGACCGGTCGGCGGCAGAAGAACTCGCGGACCGCGTCTCCAGCTCCCAGGCGTCACGCTCCGGCGAGGTCCAGGCCCTCTGTTGACCGTGACGCTCCGGGCCCCGAGATACCCCCTCCCGAGCCGAGATACCCGCTTTGACCTGCGGTTTCCGCCGCTGCGCTCGCTGCGACATCTTTCCGATGACCCACCATGTCGAGTGCGTGGCGATTCTGGAGCCTGCGGCAAAGAGCACCTGACCTGCGGTTTTTTGACCGGGTGGGGTGCTCGACCTGTTTCCCTCCGCGGAACGGGCCGGTAGGGCGGATCGCCCTCGCAAGCCTCCTGACCTGCGGATTCACGAGAGAGGCGCTTACCTCGGCGACGCCATCAAGGTCTCGCTCCGAAACTCTTGACGCTCGGGTGACGTTCGAAGTGGAGGTCTGCCCCCCCCCGGATCCCACCGACTGGGGCCGCACGGCCGGGCCCTCGGCGCGGGGTACGGCAACTCAGGCACGGGCATCCCTCTGCCCCTCCTCAGCAGCCGCGCGAGCTGCCACGTATGTTTCGTCCAGCTCGGACCCGTGTGGGGGTGCGGCCCAGGCCGTAGCTGTCGTGCCGGCGGGTGGCCCATTGCGCGAAGTCCGGCAGGGTCTGTTCCATGCCGAGCGCGTAGCGGCGCAGGCCGTGGCGGTCGAGGTGGGTGTCTCCGATGTCGCTGTCGGGCATGATCCGGTCGGCGTGCTCGGGGAACATCGACGCGTAGGCGGAGCCGAGTGCCGTGCCATAGGAAGTAGCCCAGGCAACTGGTCGTCTCCTCGTCGGGCGCGGCCCGGATTTGGTCCCGGTCGCGGGCGGTGTTCGCAGTGCCGGCTCGCTTGCCGCGTTGTTCTCTCAGCCCCCGGAAGGTCAGCCCACTGTCTCTTGCTGTGTCCAGTGGGCTGACGGTGGTCCTGACCAGACGGTCATGGGGGCGACGGCCCGAGCCTCTACTTGGTCGCGCCTTGGGCGAAGCCGTTGTAGATGTAGCGCTGGAGGAACAGGAAGATGACCAGCGTGGGGATGATGACGAGAACCGCTCCGGCCGAGATGTTCTCCCAGTGGGCTCCGAACGGCCCTTTGAACCGGAACAGGGCGGTGGAGACCGTTCCGAGTTCCTGGGAGGGCATGTAGAGGAAGGGGATGTAGAAGTCGTTGTAGACGGTGATCCCCTTGATGATCACCACGGTCGCGATTGCCGGCTTGAGCAGCGGGAAGATGATCTTTCGGTAGATCGTGAAGGAGTTCGCCCCGTCCAGCCGCGCGGCTTCGTCGAGCGAGACAGGGATGCCGCGGATGAACTGCAGGAACACGTAGATCGAGACGATGTCGGTGCCCATGTAGAGCAGGATCGGGGCCCAGCGCGTGTCGAACAGCCCGAAGCTGTTCACCACCTGGAAGGTGGCGACCTGCGTGGTGACCCCCGGCACGAGGGTGGCGATGAGGAAAAGGCCCATGACGAGCTTCTTGGCCCGGAAGTGGAAGCGGTCGATGGCGTAGGCCGTCATCGAACCGATGATCACGGTGCCGCTGATGGAGAACAGCAGGATGAACGCGGTGTTGCCGAAGGCCGTCAGCATCGCGCCGTCGGAGAACGCGGTCCCGTAGTTGCTGAAGTTCAGCCAGTTGCCCGGCAGCGACAGCGCGCCGCCGTCCGAGGCTTCCTTGGAAGTTTTCAGAGACGTGAGGAAGACGACGCTGAGCGGGAGAAGGACCACCAGTGAGGCGATGACGAGCGACAGGTAGATCAGCGCCTGACCGATGCGGCCACGGCGTCGGACGCGTCGCGTGTCGGACGCGGAGCGGGTGGCAGCGGTCTGCTGGGCCGTGGTCATACGAGGTCCACCTTTTCGTCGGGCACGAGACGGCGCTGGATCCAGGTGATCAGCAGGATGATCATCAGCAGCACCACCGCGGCGGCCGAGGCCAGCCCGGTCTTGTTGAACTGGAAGGCGAGCTTCACCGTCTGGATGACGAACGTCGACGTGCCGGTCGCGCCGCCGGTCATGATGTACGGGATCTCGAAGACGGCGAGGGAGCCAGAGATCGCCAGGATGATGCTCAGGCTCAGTACGGGCCGGATGCTCGGCGCGATGATGTGGCGGAACTGCTGCCAGCGGGTCGCGCCGTCGAGTTGGGCGGCCTCGTAGAGTTCGCCGGGAATCGACTGGATGGCGCCGAGGAACAGGACGAAGTTCAGGCCGGTGAAGCGCCAGACGGATACGCCGGCGAGTGAGGTGTTCGCTGATTCGGGGTCGCCCAGCCAGGCGTGGTCGGTGTCTGCTCCGAACCAGGACAGGACCGAGTCCAGGGTTCCGCCGTCCTGGAAGAAGTACAGGAAGACGAATCCGATCGCCACGCCGTTGATGAGGTAGGGGAAGAAGAGCAGGCCCTTGAACAGGTTGCGGAACCGCAGATCGAAGCTGAGCACTGTGGCGAAGTAGAGCGCGATGGCGATCTGCGCCACGGAGGCGGCCAGGTAGTAGAAGCTCACGAAGAACACCCGGAAGAGCTCGGGCCGGGTGAAGATCTGGACGTAGTTGTCCGCTCCGGTGAAGTTCCGGTCGGGGCTGATGCCGTCCCAGTCCGTGAAGCTGTAATAGATCATGTTCCCCACGGGTACGTAGGTGAACGTGATCAGCAGTACCAGGGGGGCTGCCAGGAACAGCCACGGAGTCGCGCGGCGGAGCAGTTGGCCCCATGCGCGGCGTCCGTGAGGGTGACTGGTGCCGCTCGCTTTGGTGCTGGGACGGGAGGTCGCTGCGCGGTGCGTGTTCACGCTCGCGACCTCGGTCGTCTTGGTCATGTCGGGCCTTTCGTCATCCGCGTCTCGATTCCTTGTGCGCGGGAGGGAGTGGGCCCCGGCCGGCGTCGTTCGGCCGGGGCCTCCCTCGCCGGGTCAGGATCCGGCGGTCTTTGCTGCCTCGTCCCACCGCTTGTTCAGGTCGGTGAAGTAGTCCTCGAGGCTGCCCTTCTGGGCTCCGCGGGCGATGTCGATCAGCTTCTGGCGGTAGTCGGGCTTGTTGAGCCCGATCTCGGCGGCGTTGTCGATGTCGTTGACCTTGCCCGTGCCAGTCTCCGAGCGCTCCACGTAGGTGACATCGTTGTCAACGAAGTCCTTGAGGGTGGCGGGCATCGGGGCCGACTTGAGGGTGGGGACGGCGCCCTCCTTGGCGGAGTAGCCCGACTTCTCGGTGAACCAGTCGATCCATGCCCGTGCCGCCTCCTTGTGCTTGGAGTGGGCGTTCACGGCCTGCTGGTAGTCGGAGACGAGGGTGGCGCAGTGGCCGTCGCCCTTCAGGACCGGGAGGGGCATGTAGCCGATGTCGTCCGGGTTCTTGCCCGCCTTCTCGGCGGCGTCCTGCATCTGTGTGATGGACCAGGAGCCCACCATCATGGATCCGATCTCGCCCTTGGCGAGCTTGGTCTTGGAGGCTTCCCAGTTGGTGGTGCTGGGGTCCTTCTCCGAGAGCTCTCCCTTGACGATGTCGTGCAGCAGGGTGTCGATCACCTGGAGTTCGCTTCCCCGCTTCCACGGGGAGACGGGACCGGCGAGCTTGTTGGTGGCGTTCTTGTCGCAGGTGACGGAGCCGATGTTGGTGGTCCACTGGACGAGGGGCCACCCGTCCTTGAAGTTGGTGTAGTAGGGGGTCGCGCCGGTCTTGGTCTTGATCGCCTCCAGTCCGGCGAGGAACTCGTCCGGCGTGGTGGGCCAGGCGGTGACGCCTGCCTTCTTCCACAGGGCCTTGTTGTAGACGAAGCCGTTGGCGGTGCCGAACTGGGCGATGCCGTAGACCTTTTTGTTGACGGCGGCTTTGTCGCTGAAGCGGTACTTGTCCGCCATCTTGATGGAGGTGCCGAGGGGGGCGAAGAACTTGGGGTAGTCGTTCTTGGAGACGGAGGCCGGGATCATGAGGACGTCGCCGTAGTCCTCGGTGTTCATCCGGATCTTGACTTCGCCCTCGTAGTCGGTCAGGCCCTCGAACTTCACCTTGACCTTCGGGTAGATCTTGTTGAACTCCGCCGCGTACGCGTCCATGGCCCCGCTCTGGACCAGGTCCGTCCGCTGTGTGAGGACCGTGATGGAGCCGGTCGCCTTGCCCGGGTCGGCGGGGGCCTCGGCCATCTCGGTCGAGGGCGCCCCTCCGCCGCTACAGCCCGTCGCGGTCAGCGTTGCGATGGCCAAAAGTGCACCTGCGAGCGTCTTGGTCTTCCCCATGTGCCCAACTCCTTCAGATGGCGGCTCAGGTCTGCGGTGGGATGTTGGCACTATGACAGCCAGTGTGTGAACCGGTAAAGCTTTCATTTCCCGGACGATGCCTAATCGTTACCAGGCGATGCATTGGTGCAGGTGGGAGGGCCTGAAGGTGTTCAGTGCGTTACGACTCCGTAACTAGACCGGTTTATAGACAGTGATCGAGTGGCGGGCTAAGTTGTGCGACGTCATACATCCGCCAGCGCGCGCACTGGGCGATTGGAGCCGCACATGAAAGACGTCACCCCGCTTACCGATGGCTGGACCCTGCGTCACGGGCAGGATCAGCTCCCCGCTCAGGTCCCGGGCTGCGTCCACACGGATCTGCTCGCCGCCGGAGTCATTCCGGATCCGTTCCTGGAGCTGAACGAGGCCGAGGTCGCCTGGGTCGGACGGCGTTCGTGGACCTATGCCACCGACGTGCTTCACGACAGTCGGCACGAGCGCACCGACCTCGTCTTCGAGGGCCTGGACACCGCTGCGCGGATCACCTTCGACGGACGGGAGGTGGGAGCGACCCGGAACATGCACCGCACCTACCGGTTCGACGTCACGGGGCTCGCCGGCAGGCTGGAGGTGAACTTCGCCTCCGCCTACACAGAGGCCGAAGCGGTACGGGCGATCACCGGAGACCGGCCCAACGTCTACCCCGAGCCGTTCCAGTACATCCGGAAGATGGCCAGCAGCTTCGGCTGGGACTGGGGGCCGACCCTCGTCACCGCGGGCATCTGGCGGCCCGTACGGCTGGAGCACTGGTCGACGGCGCGCCTCGCGTCCGTACGGCCGCTCGTCACCGTCGACGAAGCCACGGGAAGCGTCGAGGTCAGACTGCAGGTCGAGCGCACCACCGGAGGTGCGAACGCGAGCCTGCTGGCTCGCGCCACAGTGGCCGGCGAAACGGCAGAAGTCCGCTTCGAGGGCGACGAAGCCGTGCTGCGCCTGTCGGTCGACGCGCCACAGCTCTGGTGGCCGCGCGGATACGGTGACCAGCCGCTGTACGACCTCGACGTCACTCTGTCCGACCATGAGGGGCAGCTGGACACCTGGCACCGGCGCATCGGCTTCCGCACCATCGAACTGGACCGCACGGCCGACGCGCGGGGCTCGGGTTTCACCTTGGTCGTCAACGGCGAGCGCGTGTTCGCCCGGGGGGTCAACTGGATCCCCGACGATGTGTTCCCCTCCCGCGTCACGCCGGAGGGCTACCGCACCCGGCTCGGCCAGGCCGCTGACGCCAACGTCGACCTTGTGCGCATCTGGGGCGGCGGCATCTACGAGGACGAAGCGTTCTACGACGTCTGCGACGAGCTCGGGCTGATGGTCTGGCAGGACTTCCTCTTCGCCTGCGCCGCCTACCCGGAGGAGCAGCCGCTGCGAGGAGAGATCGAGGCAGAGGCACGCGACAACGTTGTCCGACTGATGCCGCACCCCAGCCTGGTCCTGTGGAACGGCAACAACGAGAACCTCTGGGGCTTCCGCGACTGGGACTGGGAGCCCGGCCTCGCGGGCGACTCGTGGGGCGAGGGCTACTACCTGGGTCTGCTGCCCCGTCTGGTCGCCGAACTCGACCCCACCCGGCACTATGCCGCAGGCAGCCCCTGGTCCGGAACGTGGGACCACCACCCGAACGACCCGGACCACGGCACTTATCACTCCTGGGAAGTGTGGAACCGCCAGGACTACGCCGAATACCGCGCGAACGTTCCCCGGTTCGTCGCCGAGTTCGGATGGCAGGCCCCCCCGGCGATGGCCACCCTCCAACGCGCGCTTCCGAACGAGGTGCTGGCCCCCGACTCCCCGGGCATGCTGCACCACCAGAAGGCCGAGGACGGCAACGGCAAGCTCAACCGCGGCGTCGCCCGCCACTTCACCCTGCCCGAGGGCGACTTCGACCGGTGGCACTACCTGACCCAGGTCGTCCAGGCCCGTGCCGTCGCCGCAGGCATCGAGCACTGGCGCTCCCACTGGCCGACATGTGCCGGCACCGTGGTCTGGCAGCTCAACGACTGCTGGCCGGTGAGCTCCTGGGCCGCGATCGACGGGGACGGCCGCCTCAAGCCGCTCCACCACGAGCTGCGCCGTGTCTACGCGGACCGGCTGCTGACCCTGCAGCCCAGCGACGAGGGCCTCGTCCTCGCAGCCATCAACCAGGCCCCCACCGAATGGCGCACCACGGTGACACTGCGCCGCCTCGAAGCCGACGGTGCCACAGTCAGCCAAGGCACGCACGAGGTGACCGTAGCCGCGCGTTCCGTCGCGCGGCTGCCGGTTCCCGCCGAGCTGGTGCCGGACGAGCGCAGCGCCAAGGAGTTCCTCGTCGCCGACGCCGACGGCCTGCGGGCCACGCACTTCCCTGTGCCCGACAAGGAGTTCGCCTACGCCCAGCCGTCCTTCGCCGTCGAGGTGGAGACGGTCACGGGCAGCGAAGGTAAGGTGGACATCGTGGTTGACGCACACACCCTCGTCAGGGACCTCCTGCTTCAGGCAGACCGGCTGAGCCCCAGCGCCGCCGCCGACCGCGGTCTCACCACCCTGCTCCCCGGAGAGCAGGTACGGATCCGGGTCGACGGCTGTGGCGAGATCAGCGCGGAGGACGCGCGGTCCGCCTTGTACTGCGCGGATACCAAGTGACCGGTCCGGCACGCATCACCATCAAGGACGTCGCGGCCCGAGCTGGCGTCTCCAAGGGTGCCGTCTCGTTGGCGTTCAACAACAAACGGGGCGTATCGGATACCACGCGCGAGCGCATCTTCGCAGCCGCGCGGGAGCTGAGCTGGGCGCCGAATCAGACAGCACGCAGCCTCTCCAGTCAGCGAGTCGACATCATCGGGCTGGCCCTGTGCCGGCCGGCCCGGCTGCTGGGCCTGGAACCGTTCTACATGGACTTCATCTCCGGCATCGAGAGCGTGCTGGCCGAACGGTCGTGTTCGCTGCTTCTGCGGCTGGTGCGCGATGTCGACGAAGAGATCGACGTGTACAAGACGTGGTGGCGCAGCCAGACGATCGCCGGCGCCGTCCTGGTCGACTTCAAGGAGGACGACGCGCGGGTTCCGGCGCTTCAGGCAGTAGGTCTGCCCGCGGTTGCGGTCGGACACCCGTCACTCACAGGATCCTTCCCCGCAGTGTGGACCGACGATGCCACGGCGACAGCTGAGGCCGTCCGCTACCTGGCCGCGCTCGGCCACCGGCGGCTGGCGCGGGTCGGCGGTCCAGCCGAGTTCGGGCACAGCGCGATCCGGACGGCAGCCTTTGCCGCGACGGTGCGTGAGCTCGGACTGGAGGAAGGACACCAGATAGCGACCGGCTTCGACGGGAAGGAAGGGGCGCGTGCGACCCGCGCACTCCTCCTGGCGGGGGAACGCCCTACCGCCATCATTTATGACAACGACATCATGGCGGTCGCCGGCGCGGGAGTCGCGGCGGAGATGGGCTTCGTGGTCCCGGACGACCTCTCTCTGCTCGCCTGGGACGATTCCCACCTGTGCCGGATCACCCACCCGCCACTGTCCGCCATGAGCCACGATGTTCACCACTTCGGTGCGGAGGTTGCTCGGTCCCTCTTCGCTCTGATAGGGGGCACGCCCACCGGAGCCCTCCAGGTCCCGACTCCTACACTCACTCCTAGGGGATCCACCGCACCGGCGCCGCAGCAGTAGGCCATTGCGGATCGGCCGAGGCCGTGTCCCCTGAACTCCGGGGCACGGCCTCGACCTCTTTGCGGCGCTCTTGTCCGGTTCGGAGTCACCCTCGCGCTGCTCGTGTCCCGGCACTGACGGGACAACCGAGGGTTGCCTGTGCCGTCCACGACATCGAGGCCGCACGCACCCACGGCATCATCGAAGCGCTCACCCGTGCCGGCATCCGGACGTGGGCCGACAGGGATATCAGGCAGCTCAGAGGACGATTCAGGCTGCCGTGGCGAGGTGCAAGGCCAGGACGGCTTTGACGATGCGGGTGGTGCTGCAACGTAGTTTGCGCTGGAGCCGCCACTTGGCGTGAGAGGAGTTCACCGCCCGCTTCCCGGCTGGGGCCGGCGACCACCACCCTGCGGCCGCGACGGCGCCTCCGGCACCACCCGCTGGAACAACTCCCACAACGCATCCGGCGCAAGCCGCTCAACCATCCCCACCACGGCCGGCAGCCTACGATCCCATCGATGTAGCTTTGCAGTTGCCTCCGGCACGGGCGCGCTCCTTGGGGGTGAAGGCCCCCTTCGGGGGTTCCGTCCGTCAGTGGGCGATGGTGCCGTCGTGTGCTTGTGCGTAGACCGAGCCTGTCGGTGTTGCTACGGGGTTAGAGCGAGGTGATTTCGAGGGTGACGGTCGAGTAGACGCTGGCGACTGTGCCGAGGCCGAGGGTGCAGGCGAGGATGTCGGTGGCCGGGCCGATGCTGGTCTGGACCACGGTGTCACCGTTGAAGAGCCCGGAGGTGACGTTGCCGGTGACGGTCACGACGAGGGTGGCGCCGACGACGGTGGCAGTTCGGTTGCCGGTGATCGTGCTGGTCTGGCCGGTGTTCCAGGTAATCGTGTAGTTCGAGGGGGCGGTCTCCAGGAGGGCCAGGCACGTCCGGTTGGGAACGTTGGCCTGCAGAGAGCGGGAGCCGGACGTCACGTCGGGGTGGCTGAGCGAGACACAGGGACCGTACTGAACGGTGGAGGAGAACGCCACGGTCTGCGGGGTGAGGCTGAGCGGAGGGCTGTAGGTGGTCGCCTCACTACTGGGCACCGTGCAGGTCACGTCGAGAAGCCCGCTGGGAGCGCCGTGGGCCGGCGCCGCGACCAGCACTCCGCCCATCAAGAGACACACGACCGCCAACGCGGCGGTCAACCGAGACCTCAAGCGGGGCTTGGCCCGTATGGACTGGAACATGCGGTCCCTCATTCCTGTCCGCCGTGCTGCGGCGCAGTTACCTGCGAAAATCAGAGCGTCGCAGCTTGGCACTGGCATGTGGCTGTGACACTGCTCCTGCCGCATCCCACCGAACAGGGCGTGCAATCAGGGCGCAGATGCTCCGCAGTGCTCCCACCCGAACAGCACGCACCGGCGTACGCCCCTGTAAGTCGCTAAAGGGTCCCTGACCGCGTCATGGGAAGCTCACGTCCACGGTGGCACGGTAGACCGTCCCATTCCCGGCCACCGTCACGGGCTCGCCGGCAGGCGCGTACACGGAGCTGCCGACGGGCAACGCGATCTCGCCCTCCGGACCGATGACGGAGACCGTGCCGGCTGTGCAGAGGAGGATCTGCGGGGCAACGAAACCAAGCGTCACGGCTTCCCGGTGGTAGCCGGGGCGGACGACGGACAGCCGGAAGTCGTCCACAGGGGTGGCGAACACTTCTTCGCCACTGTCCGTAGCGGTGGGCCGCAGGGTGCGTACGGGAGTGGCCGAGAACGCAATCACACGGAGGAGTTCCTCGGAGTCCACGTGCTTGGACGTCAGCCCGCAACGCAGCACGTTGTCCGAACCCGCCATGACCTCCACTCCCAGGCCCCGTATGTAGGCATGTGGGATTCCGGCCCCGAGGAACAGCCCTTCACCGGGATCGAGCCGGAAGTGGTTGAGCATCAGGGCCGGCAACAGCCCGGAGTCAGAGGGGTGCGCCCGTGCGATGGAGTCGTAGCCCGCGAACGCGGCTTGGTACGGGCCGGCCGTGCGTGCCTCGCGTGCCACGGCCCGCGTGACGTCGTCCACGAGCACGGGCCCCTCGGCCAGGAACTCCGAGAAAACCTGGCGGAGCGCGGATTCCTCGGGTACCGAACGCAGCGTCGCGGAGTACTGATCCATGCGGTCGAGATGCAATGCACTCAGAAGCCCGGCACAGTCCCGCGCCGTGCGAAAGCCGCAGAGCCCCTCGAGCGAGCCGAGGGCGACGATCATCTCAGGCTTGTGATTGCCATCGCGATAGTTGCGCTGGGGGGCGTCGAGGGGGATCCCTTGCCCGTTCTCCCGCTTGAAGCCGGCGGTGGCCCCGGCCAGGTCAGGGTGCACCTGGAGTGAGAGCGGTGCCTCAGCGGCCAGCAGCTTGAGCAGGAACGGGAGGCGAGGGCCGAAGCGTCGAAGAACCGGCTCACCCAGCTCGGTTTCGGGCCCCTCCTCGATGACCCGGTCGAGGGGCTGAGGCTCCCCGTGGCGCCGGACCAGGGAAGGAGCCGTCGGATGTGCCCCCATCCACAGTTCGGCCTGCCGAGACCCGTCCGGTTCCACTCCGGCCAGTTCCGGAATGGCTGTGGCGGAGCCCCAACTGTAGTGACGAACGGTATTGATCATGCGGTCCATGCGATGGTCCCTCTCATGGGCGTCACCGGCCCGACCTCACGGCCGCGGTGCGCCCCCTGGCGTTGCTGTACGGGCTACGGATTGACGACACGGAGAGACGCGCTACGAGCGTGTCCCTGCCGCCAGCGCGGTGGTTCCAAGCTGCGAGGAGGCGACGGCAGCCGCCCCGATCAGCCCGGCATCCAGGGCCAGGAGTGCCGGCACGACGGGCAGCCCTCGTGTGAAGTCGAGGACTGTGTAGTCGGCCATGCGCCGCCGCAAGGGAGCGAACAGCGTGTCACCGGCCTGTGCCACGCCGCCACCGATCACGACGACATCGAGTTCGACGAGCGCCGCCGACGCCGAAATGGCCGCTGCCAGTGCCTGGGCCGCCCGCTCGTAGGCACCCAGCGCCTGCGGGTTCCCAGCACGCGCCGCGTCCGCGACCGCAGCCGCGGTCGGAGCCACCCCGGCCGGCGCGGACCACCCGGCCGCCCGCGCGTGCGCGGCTATTGCCGTACCGCTTGCGAAGCCCTCGACGCAGCCGGGAGCACCGCACGGGCACAGCGAACCGTCGAGATCGACCGTGATGTGCCCGATGTGGCCGGCGTTCCCCGTCCGGCCGGTATGGAGCCGACCGTCGAGGATCAGGCCGCCACCCACCCCGGTGGACACCACCATGCACAGCGCGTTCTCGAACCCCCGCGCCGCGCCCATCCAGTGCTCCGCCGCAGCCATCGCCACGGCGTCCCCGACCAGCACCGGCCTCAGTCCCACCGGCAGTCGTGGGTGGGCGGCCACCTTGTCGACCAGCGGAAAGTGCCGCCAGGCCGGAATGTTGACCGGGCTGACCGTGCCCGTGGCGGTGTCGACCGGACCCGCGCTTGCGATGCCGAGGCAGGTCATCTCGTCCCACACCGGATGGGCCGTCAGTTCGTCGACGACCGAGACCACCGCCGCCATGAGTTCCTCGGCGGACTTCTGTGCCGGCGTCGGCCGCTGCGCGCGCACCAGCACGGTGCCCGCTTCGTCCACCAGCGCTCCGGCAATCTTCGTGCCGCCGATGTCCAGTGCTCCGTACACCGTCACGTCGCACACCTTTCGTGAGGGGAGCTGCTTCGTCATTTCGGAGGACACTCTGACTGCTTGTGACAACGTTGTCTACTTTTTGGTTTAGTTAAGGTCAAGGTTTAGTAATGGAGATGGAGGTGCGAAATCATGTCGAGGGAGCGACGCGTCCACGCCGTGTGCCGACGGCACCCGCCGGCACACGGCACAGGACGGCCTTCGTGGCTCAAGCGCACTCCGCTGTTGAGCCGGCGAGGTGTTCGGGTCGTGTCAGGCAGATGTGCGCGCCGTGCCGTTCAGGGTGAAGGCCGCCGGAGCGCCGTAGGCACCGGTCTGTGAGGTACCGCTGAAGCCGAAGTTCACGCTGGACCGTGGGGCGATGGACGTGTTGTAGCCGGTGGGGTGGGTCACGGTCACGCTCCGGCCGTCCTGGGTTCGGGTCGCGTTCCAGGTCTGGGTGATGGTCTGCTCGCCGGGGAAGCGGAACGACAGCTCCCAGCGGTCGACCGCGGTGGTGCCGGTGTTGTGGATCGTGACGTCCGCGTTGAAGGTGGGCCCCCGGTCGGACATAGGTGACCTCGCATGGGGCGGCGGTCGTGGGTGAGGTGGCGGGGTCGGCGTGGGTGAGGGAGTGGTGGGCGGTCTGCGGCCACTCTTGGTGGCCAAGCGCGCTCGACACCGTCGTCACCCATGCGTGCGAAGTGGGCGTCGATGCGCGCCGCAAAGTGTCGCGAAGGAGTCGGCGGCCGATGCCGGGACGGGGCGCACAGGCAGATGCCCGCCAAAGCGGCCAGGAGCAGGAATGCCGGAGGCCATGGACGCCTGGTCCGAGCGTGAGGGTGGGTACGCATCGCGCCTCTCTCGTCCGAAGGGAGCGGGCCGCAGCCTCGGAAAGGCCGGCGGGTGGGCGAGCTGGCCTCGGCGGCTCGACGAGGTGAACGCCGCTCCTGTACCGGTTTATCGATCAGGAACGTATGGCGGTGCCGTATGACTGTCAATCAGTCCGGCAAACCATGTTTCCGCTGGTGGGTTACGTCGTTCGGTTCGTAGCGGCGCTGGCCAGGAAGTTTAGCGGTTTAGTTCTGTGAGGTTTTTTGTGCATGGTGGACGGATCGCGAACCCGCTATTGACAGGGACGTAACACCCGGTGCCTCATGGTGGGGCGACGACTCGTTCGAGCCACATCTGGCCGAAGTCGCGGCTGGACGACGTCAGTTGCCCGGCGCTACCCCCACCATCACGACACCGGCGAAGCCTGCCCTCGGTGCCACCCGCGCCGCAGTGCGCCCGGCGCTCACCAAGCGCGCCCAAAGGTCGGCAGACATCGTTGTCAGGTGAGTGTTGCCCGTCCTACGGCCTCGTCCCGCTCAACCTGGCCACGCACCCGCATGCAAATCCGAGGAGAGAAGATGCGAAAGCCGAGAAGTACCCTGATGACGACGGCGGGCATGGCGTTCGCCGCCGCACTGGGCCTGCTGGGATCGATCGTCGGTCCCTCCGTCGGCGAGGCCCAGGCCGCGCCCACCGGCATCCGTGTCAGCGACGGACGTGTGGTCGAGGCGAACGGCAACGAGTTCGTCATGCGCGGGATCAATCACGCCCACACCTGGTATCCCGAGCAGACGACCGCCATAGCCGACATAGCGGCCAAGGGCGCCAACACCGTCCGCGTCGTCCTCGGAAGCGGCGACCGGTGGACGAAGACCAGTGCCTCCCAGGTCTCCGGTCTCATCGGGCAGTGCAAAGCCAACAAGGTCATCTGTGTGCTGGAGGTGCACGACACCACCGGCTACGGGGAGGACGGCGCCGCCACCACCCTGGACAAGGCCGCCGACTACTGGATCAGCGTGAAGAGCGCACTGGAGGGGCAGGAGGACTACGTCGTCGTCAACATCGGCAACGAGCCGTACGGCAACACGAACGCTTCTGCCTGGACCGGTGCCACCAAGAGCGCGATCAGTAAGCTGCGGAGCGCCGGACTCAACCACGCCCTGATGGTGGACGCCCCCAACTGGGGCCAGGACTGGTCCGGAACGATGAGGGCCAACGCTGCCTCTGTATTCGCGTCCGACCCCGACCGCAACACCATCTTCTCGATCCACATGTACGGCGTGTACGACACAGCCGCCGAGGTGCAGGACTACCTCAACCACTTCGTCAACAACAGACTGCCCATCGCCGTGGGCGAGTTCGGCGACGCACACAGCGACGGCAACCCGGACGAGGACGCCATCATGGCAACCGCCCAGTCCCTGGGCGTGGGCTACATCGGCTGGTCCTGGAGCGGCAACGGCAGTGGCGTCGAGTACCTCGACATGGCCAACGGATTCGACCCGAACTCCCTGACGAGCTGGGGCAACCGCTTCATCAACGGAGTCAACGGCATCGCCGCCACCTCCGAGGCCGCCTCCATCTACGGCGGCGGTGGCGGCACGGGCAGCGGCACCGCGCCCAACGGATACCCGTACTGCGCCAACGGAAGTTCGTCCGACCCCGACGGCGACGGCTGGGGCTGGGAGAACAACCGGTCCTGCGTCGTCCCGGGCAGCGGCACCGCGCCCAACGGATACCCGTACTGCGTCAGCGGAAGTTCGTCCGACCCCGACGGCGACGGCTGGGGCTGGGAGAACAGCCGGTCCTGCGTCGTGGCCGGCAGCAGCGCGGACAGCTGACAGCAGCCGCGCGTGCGTGAGGGGCGGGCCACACCGGACCCGATCAGTCGGCTGCTCGTGGAGAGTGGCAGCCCGGTTACTGAGAACGGGCTGCCACCGCGACCTGCTCGCAGAGCGGCCGAGTCCGCCGGGCGGACGGTCGACGGCCGGATGCGTGCGCGAGGAGGCGGTGCACCAGTCCGCTGACCGGCCGGCGAAGGTTCGAGCAGGGATATCCGCACTGAGCGACGCGGCCCCGGCGGAGGCCGTTGAGCCGCTGCCGGGGCCTCTTGCCGTGTCGTGGCCGTCCTCTGGCCGCTGCACGGGACCGGGCCGAAACGTCTCCGCTACGGAATGCTCTCCCGAATATGAGTCAGGCGTCGATCAGGTCGCTGCTGGCTTCGGTGGTCTGCCCCGTCAACGGCTCCGGCAGGCACTCGCCTTCGACTTCGACGTCGGGGAGAGCCCGGGCCGATCGGTTCATCGCGGGCACCAGGATCAGCCCGTTCCTCTACCCGCACGAGACTGCACGGGTGCGCACCGACAGTTGGTCCAAGAGTCTGATGGGCCGGGCCGGAAACGCCGCGCACCCTCGGAACCCGTGTAGGCCCCTCGACCTTCGAATTCGTGAGGGGCGGGACAACAGCGGCGACCTCCTCAGGCGCTCATTCGGCCATTCCTGCCGCTCGGATGACGAGGGAGCCTGGAGCTTCGGCCCCACGGCCTCGTCGGCCGGGGCCGTGCGGGCCGGACCCTCGGCAGGGGGAGCGACGAACTGCTCCCGGCGGCGGGGGGCCTCACTCCCTCGTGCCCGTGAGCTCGGCGAGCGCACGGTCCATGTCGATGTGAAGGCTCTCGGTTCCCGGGGGCGCGAGTTCCTCGGTCCGCCGCAGGAACGCCGCGACCACGGATGCCGCGATGTCGATCAGCGCCGTGCCGGCGGCCGATCTCAGGACGATGCGCACGGAGTCGGAACGGCAGCGCCGCAGAGGGATCACCACCACGTCCCCGGTACCGGTGGGCCGGTCCAGGCCGCCCGCGAGCAGGGAGCGGGCGAACACCCAGTCGACGGGTCTCGTCGCAGGACCCCCGATGGACAGCCGCACGGCGTAGGGGTCGCTGATGTCGTAGTGCAGCTCTGCGGGCAGCGGGGCGGGCATCTCGTCGGGGACGCTGACGTGCGCCACGGCCGTGTAGATGACCGTAGGAGCAGGCTGGATCATTTCACCCTCAACAATGGCTGCGGGAACAGGCTTTCTCTTTCGCGCGACCCTAGAACCGCACACGGGCCGCGGTTTGCCGGTGGACGCATCGGACGTGTTCCGAGAAGGCACCGAGAGCCGTTCTCAGACGCTTATCAGCCGCGTGGCGGACGGGGTGCCCGGCCCCGACGCCTGGGTGTCACGCCATTCGCGCGGCGAGATCCCGTAGGCGGACCGGAACACCCTGCTGAAATGCGCCGCGCTGGTGAAGCCGCATCGGTGCGCCACCGCGGCGATGGCAGGGCAGTGGGGCCGCGCGAGTTCACGGCGGCATGCCTCCAGGCGGCGCCGCTGTATCCATCGGCCCACGGTGGCGTCCTCGGTCTCGAAGAGCTTGTGCAGGTAGCGCAACGAGATGTGGTGCGCCTGGGCGATCACGTGCGGGGTGAGGCCGGGGTCCGCCAGGTGACGGTCGATGAACGCCTGGATCTGGAGAAGGAGCGCCCTGTTCCCGGCGGACGTGTCCCTGCTCGCCCGGTCGAGCTGCTCGTCGGTCAGGACCCCGATCAGGTCCACCACGTTCCGGGCCATCAGCTCGCTGGCGCGGGGCGGATAGGTTCCCGCGCTGTCGACCAGCCTGGCCAGGAGGGGAGCGAGAAGGCCGCCCAGAGGGGAATCCGCGCCGAGCGGGGAGGCCGTGACGTGGACCGTGTCGGACTCGCTGAGGCCCAGCACGTCCTTGGGGACACGCAGGGACTTGGTCCTGAACGCCTGGGACAGGTGCATCCGGACCGGGCGCGCCAAGTCGTAGATGAAGATGTCTCCCGGCCCGAGGGACGCCGTACGGCCGTCCTGCTCCAGTTGCGCGGATCCCCTGTCCAGCAGTTTCACGACCACGTAGTCGTCCGCGCCGCCCTGCGCGACGAGCCGGCGGGTCCGCAGGGCGGAAAGGCAGTCGCCGTCCACGGTGACGGCTTGGAGCCGGCCGAGCGATGCCGTGTGTATCGTGCCCGAGCGCACCTCGTCAGGGACGGTCATGTCCACGGCGCCGAACGTCCGGGCCAGCGCTTCGCGCCAGTGCGCCCGCCTGCGGTCGAGGGGCTGCGACTCGGTGGTGTAGTGGGAGCCCGGGAGCTGTCCGGGCTCCGCTCTCGAGGAATCCGGCAACATGGTCTCTGTCCTTCGCTCGGTGTCTTCCGCACACCGTGCCACCGGGCAAGAGCTCCGCACATCGCGTGAATCCGCTAGATCCGCACACCTGGCCGGGCCAGGAGAGAGCGGGTGAAGCCGCCGTCCTGGGACGGCCCACGGCCGGCCCGCACGAGCGTGGCTCGCAGCGCGGGGGTCGCCCTCCCGTGCAACCGGTGCGAGGACGGATCAGGAGCGGGTCGCGATCTGCTGTGCACGTTCCAGGGCCTCCTGCGGGGTCTTCTCGCCCGTGAGCGCCAGCTGGATCGCGGTGTATACACCGGTTGCCGCCGCGGGCCACTTCACCCCGAGTCCGCTGGTCCGGGCACGGGCCGCTTCGAGGCTGTGGACGAAAGCCCCCATCGACGGGACCTGTTCGGCGTAGCGGGCGGCGACCTCGGGCCGGGAGGGCACGGTGAAGTGCTGTTCGGCCAGGGTGAGCATGCTGGCGGGGGTGTTCAGGCAGGCGAGGACCTGGGCGGCCTTCTTCTGCCGTGCCCCGGAATCGCTCCTGGGTATGGTCCACACCTCCCCGCCGAGGGGTGTGACGAGGGTCTTCCCTGCCTGCGGGACGGGGATGGGGGCCACTCCCCAGCGCAGGTCCTCGTCCTCGTGCAGGGCGGGAATGCGCCAGGGGCCGTTGATCATCATGGCTGTCCTGCCGGCGGCGAACTGGTCGTGCACGTCCGCCTGCGTCCAGTTCAGCACCGACCGTGACATGGATCCGCTCTTCACGAGGTCGACCCACAACTGGAGTGCCTCCGCGGCCTGCGGGGTGTCCAGCCGCTCCTCGTTCCCGCCGTTCGACCACAGGAAGGGCATGAACTGCCAGCTGCCCTCGAAGGTGGCGTTCGCGTCGACCGCCATGCCGTAGTGCCCGTCGCCGGTCAGCTCGGCTGCCGCCGCCTTCAGTTCGTCCCACGTCCGCGGCACAGCGACGTCCGCTCGGGCGAGCATGTCCTTGTTGTAGAAGAGCGCGATCGTGCTGACGTTGGGCGCCAGTCCGTAGACCTCGCCCTCATGGGTTCCCGCCGACAGGATGCCCTCGCCGAAGCCGCTGGAGTCGATGCCGAAGCCGTCCAGCGGACTCAGGGCGCCGGACTGTGCGATCTGCTGCACGTCGGGGTTGTCCAGCATCAACAGGTCGGGAAGGGTGCCCGACGACGCCTGCCGAAGGACCGTGGGGACGAGCGAAGCGCCCGGCACACTCGTGTGCTCGACCGTCGTGCCGGCCTTCTCGGCGCAGGCGGCGAGCAGCTCGCCCCACTGGGCGTGTTCCTCCGCGTCGGTGTAGTAGTCGAGGACCGTGATCGAGGTGACCCTGTCCGTGGAGCCGCCGTCAGCCTCACCGCCGCATCCGGTCGCAGCCAGTACCAACGCCGCGGCTGCGGCCCTCCAGAAGCGGTTGTTCCGCGATGCCCGCGGTGTGACCGACCGGATCATGGTGATGCCCTTACCGAGTGAGATGCGCCGCTGGAAGCCGGTCGCAAGGCCGGGGGATGCGTGACGTTCCGGCGCGACCCGAGCATCCTAAGCCCTCGGGGCGTTCACCTGGATCGGGTGTTCTCCCTGCTCAGGAGGCTCGTCGCCGTCGACGGGGGCGGAGCCGTGCGCGACGGCTTCCCGGATCATCCCCGCCACGGCGCCGGGCTGGGACAGGAGGACGGCGTGCGAGCCGTCCAGGAGGTGTTCGGCGGCTGCCATCCGCTGTGCCATGAAGTGCTGCGCGGTGGGGTTGAGCAGCTGGTCCGCGGTCGCGATGGCGTACCACGACGGCTTGGAGGCCCATGCGGGCGGGCCTGACACGCCGGTCAGCGCGCTCGACGCGATGGGGCGTTGCGTCACGGCCAGCACCCTGCTGACGCGGGGCGGAAGGTCGGCCGCGAACACGTCCGCGAACCGTGTCCTGCGGATGTACAGCTCACTTTCCGGACTGCCGGGGGACCGGGCGGGCAACGGGGCGGTGACGGTCGCGTATGCCGAGGGCATCGGGGCGAAACGGCGCGTGATGTCCAGCACGCACTCGCGGGCGTCGAGGCCGAACGCCGCCACGTAGCACAACGCCACGACGTTGTCGTTGTCGGCGGCGGCGTGCGTGATCACCGCACCACCGTAGCCGTGTCCGACGAGCACGACGGGGACAGCGATGTCGCGCACCACGCTCCTGATGTAGGCGGAGTCCTGGCGCAGGCCGCGCAGCGGGTTCGCCGGGGCACGCACGCGCAGTCCGGCGCTGTGAAGGAGCCCGGCGACCGCCGCCCATGACGAGGCGTCGGTGAACGCCCCGTGCACGAGCACGACGGTCGGCGGTACGCGGGTGGGCACGTGCATGTCGGTGACCTCCGACTGGAATCGGGGGACCAGCCAAGCGCACCCGGGCGCCGCGTGGCATCGCGTGAACGTACCAACCGGCACGGACGGACCCTCCACCGATCAGCTGTCGGGCAAGGACCTGACCACGTTCGCGAGCTGGACCCGGGAGTTGACCTCCAGCTTGCGGAAGACGGACGTCAGATGCGTGTTGACCGTGTGCGGGGAGACGACGAGCAGGTCTGCGGCCGAACGGTTGGTGTGGCCGGCCGAGACCAGTCGCGCGATCTTCTTCTCCGAGGCGGTGAGGGCCTGCCACCCCTGGACCGGGCGCCGGGTGGCCGCCGTCCTGTGGCTGCCGCTTCCCGCGCGGTCCAGATCACGCCGTACGCGTGCGGCGGCGCCGGAGGCGCCTGACGCGGTGAACGTGCCATGGGCCCGGGTCAGGGCGGCCACGGCCTGGGGCCTCTGGCCCGCGGTCAGGAGCGCCTGTCCGAGGTCGGCGTGGGCGAAGGCGCGGACCAACGGGCGAGGGCTCTCGTCGAGCAGTGCCACCGAGCGTTCCAGCAGGGAGAGGTCGTTCCTCACGAGGCCGAGGGCCTGCGCCGCCATGCCCGTGGCGGTGGGGACGGCCGGGTTGCGTCCGGCGTGGGCCCCGGCCTGTGCGGCCAGATCCTCGGCGAGCTCGTGATCCCCGTCCCGCAGGGCCATACGTATCGCGGAGTCGACCCAGTCGCGCAGCAGCCGCCAGCGCATGAAGGGGCCCGTCCGCTGAACCTGCCGGATCTTGACGGTGGCCTGCCGTACGTCGCCGTCGGCCTCGGCGTGGAGCGCCTCCAGGAAGCGCACCGCGGCCGTGTTGCCCGGATTCGGCTTGGCTGTCAGCGCTTCCCGCGCCGCGACCAGGTGCTGCCGTGCCGCGTCCCGGTCGTCGCGCAGGAGGGCGATCCGGGAGCGGATCACACGGGCGTTCACCTGCTGGACGAAGACCTGCACGTCGTCCTCCAGGCGCTCCAGCGTCGTGAACCCGGCGTCGGCGTCGTCGAGCCTGCCGAGCCCCAGATGGTGCTGGGCCTGTGCCCACAGCAGCATGGCGGGACGCAACGACCCCGCGCCGTCCGCCGCCTGAAGGAGCAGCCGTTCGCTGGAGCCGAAGTCGTCCGTGTGCTGGTGCGCGACGATCTCCTCGGGGAGGAAAGCGGCGTCGACGGCGCTGAGCGCGGTGAAGTGGCCCCGTGCGACGGCGTTCTCACCGGCGTTCAGCGCGATCTCGCCGAGCGCGGACAGGGCCAGGACGTGCGCCTCCCGGTCACCGGTCGATGTGGCGGCCCGCAGCGCCGCCGCGCCGGCCTCACGCGCCGCGACGAGATCGCGGTCCCGGGAGAGGGCCAGCGCACGCAGGGCGGCCAGCCGCGCCGCGATCTCCGGGTCGGCGCCCCCGATCGCGAGGGTGGCATCGGCCCGGCCGCGCAGCTCGTCGGCGAGATCCATGTTCCACAGCGTCCCCCCGAGGGCGGCCTGAAGCCGGCTGAACGCCTGCAGCGGTGGCCTGCCGGCCAGGAGCCGGTCGCCGGTCGACAGCGCCTCCCTGTGCCTGCCGGCCCGCGTCAAGCAGACGATCGCCTGCTCACCCAGGGCGAGGCGCAGCGGCCGTGCGGCCGGAACCATGTCGAGGGCACGCGTCATCAGGTCGGCCGCGAGGTCCGGAGTGACCGGGAGCACGTCCTCAGCGGCTCTCCGCAGCAGCGCCACAGCTTCCTCGTCCCCGGGGACGGCACCCTTGAGGAGATGCGGCACCACGTCGATCGGCGGGTGGCCCGCGGCGACGAGCAGGCCGGCGGCCTCTCGGTGCAGGGCCTTCCGCGCTGACGGCGGGATGTCGACGTAGACGGCCTGGCGCAGCAGGTCGTGCCGGAAGACGAGATGATCGCCGTCGTCGTCCAGGATTCCCGCTCGCACCGCCTCCTCCAGCTCCGGTATCAGATCGGTGGTCGGCCGGCCGCACAGCGCGGCGGCTTCGTGGAAGCCGAACCTGCGCCCGCACACCGCGCCCATCTGCAGGAAACGCAGGGTGCCGGGCAGCAGGGACCGGAGTCTGCCGCGCACGCCCACCACGAGCCCCTGCGGAACGAGTTCACCCGAGGCCGATTCGACGGTCCGCAGTCCGGTGAGCATCTCGACCGCCAGGAACGGGTTCCCGCCTGCCCCGCCGAGCAGGCTGGTCAGCCGCTCGTCGAGGGCCGTCCCCAGGGCGTCCCCGGCCAGCTGGCCGATGGCCGCACCGGACAGCGGTCCCAACGGCACACTCAGCGTGGGGAGTTCGCCGGCCGCCGCTGCGAGGATCTCTTCCGCCGGACCGGCGGGTTCCAGCCGTCCGGTCAGCGCCCAGAGGACGGGCGAGGTCCGCAGGCGTGCCGGGAGCTGCTTCAGGGCGAACCGGCTCAGCGGGTCGCTCCACTGCACGTCGTCCAGGGCGATCAACACCGGCGTCTCGCCCGCCCTCGCCTCGATCGCTTCCGCCAGGCGCTCGACCAGCCAGATCCGCTGGTCGTGACTGCGTGCGAGATCGGCGAACGTGCCGTCGGACAGCAGCGGCCGATCACCCCGCATCACGCAGGCCGCCAACGACGAGAGGGGCACGATGTGATGCAGCTCGTCGGCCTTGCCGTGACCCACCGAGTATCCCGCCGCCGTCGCCCGGGTGACGGCTTCGGTGAGGAGCGTGCTCTTCCCGATGCCGGGCTCGCCCTGGATCAGGGCCAGTCCGCCGCTGCCGGTGCGCGCCACCGAGGCGATCAGTGCGCTCAGTTGTCCGAGCTCCGTCTCGCGACCGCGCAGGCCGGCACGGGACAGCGACGCGCCCCTACTCGCCACTCACGCCTCTCCCTGTTCACGCGCGTCGGCCGGAGCCGGGCGCACACCGTGCACGGCGCGTGGCAACCGGCCGGAGCGGGCCGGGCCCGCGAAGCCACGCGCACGAGCCATGTCGGAGACCTTCCTGTCGCTGCCGGCGCACCGGGCGAGACACCTGCCGCCCCGCGACCGACGACGGACTTCGGGCGGGCGAGCCCTTCTCCTCCACGGGTCTGTGGAGCGAGCGGGCGACAGCGGCCGACGACGATGTCGGGGCCGGGCCCTGGACCCCGAGACGGAGCCGTCGGCGGGGGCTTCCCGGGGGTGAGTGTATCCGCCACCCGGTCGTGCCGCCCACATCGTGTTTTCAGGGCCTATTACGGACACGAGCGTCGTTCGGGTTCAGCCGTGGTGACGGTGGAGGGCGACGTGGACGGTGTCGAGGGCCTGGACGAGGGCGGCGCGGGCGGCGTAGGTCTCGCGCAGCGGGTCGAGGACCATGAAGTCGTGGATCGTCCCGTGGTAGCGCATGGAGACCACCGCGACGCCGGCCGCGCGGAGTTTCGCCGCGTAGGCCTCGCCCTCGTCGCGCACCACGTCGGCCTCGCCGGTGACCACGAGCGCCGGGGCCAGCCCGGTGAGCTGCTCCAGGGTCGCACGCAGGGGCGACGCGGTGACCTCGCCCCGCCGCCGCGCGTCGGGCAGGTACTGGTCCCAGAACCAGCGCATGTTCTCGCGGCCCAGGTAGTAACCCTGAGCGAACTCCCGGTAGGACGGGGTGTCGAAGTCGGCGTCGGTCACCGGGCACAACAGCACCTGCTGCACCAGGTGCACCTCTCCGCGCTCCTTGGCCAGCAGGGTCAGCGCGGCCACCAGATTGGCGCCCGTGGAATCGCCCACGGCGGCCATCCGGCTGCCGTCCAGACCGATCTCGCCGCCCCGCTCGTACACCCACTTCGCGACCGCGTAACACTGCTCGACGGCCACCGGATACCGCGCCTCGGGAGCACGCTCGTACTCCACGAACACCACCGCCGCGTCCGCGCCCGACGCGAACGCCCGCACCAGCCGCTCATGCGTCGACGCGTCACCCAGCACCCACCCCAGACCGTGCAGGAACAGCACCACCGGAATCCGGCCGACGCTGCCGACAGGCCTGACCACCTGCACCCGCACATGCCCGGTCGGCCCTCCGGGCACCGTCAGCCACTCCGCCCATGTGGCTCCGTCGTCCAGGACGGCGACCTCACCCTGGACCTGGGTCAACGCCAGGCGCGCCCGCTCCAGGTTCCGGCCCGCTCCGTCCCCAGCGGGGCAGGCGTGCTGTGCCACGAACGCGCTGGACGGGCCGTCCAGGATCGGCTGTCGGTCCGACGACGGAAAGGCGCCGGTCATACGGCCTCCTGAAGAGAAGGCCGTAGCGGCCTGAGGGGGAGTGGGGGTCATACGGAGCGCGGTGAGCAGCGGCTACTCGTGGGCGACGGGCGGGGGAGCGAGGGCCGGCAGGGCGTCCGGCACCGGAGCCGCGGAGCCTTCGGCGGACGTACGCAGGGTGCGCCACTCGCGGGGCGACAGGCCGTAGGCGGTACGAAACGCACGACTGAAGTGAGCCGGGCTGACGAAGCCCCAGCGCTGGGCGACGGCGGACACCGTGGGGGCCGTCCTGCCGCGACGGGCCAGTTCACGTGCGCACTCCTCGAGGCGGCGCTGCTGGATGAGCCGTCCGACGGTGATCCCCTCGCCCTCGAAGAGCCGGTGCAGATACCGGACGGAGATGTGGTGCGCCCTCGCTACGGCCTCCGGGGAGAGAGCAGGGTCGCCGAGCCTGCTGTCGATGTGGGTGCGGACGCGCAGCACCAGGTCGCTCCGGGACGTGTCCGCGTCCACCGGAACGCTCCGGGTGCCCTCGGTCACGAGCGTGGCGACGAGGTCGATGACGCTGTCGGCCAGTTTGTCCCCCACGGCGCCGGAGTACGAGTGCGCCGAGCCGGCCAGAGTGCTCAGGAAGGGCCGCAGCACCGCTCCGAAGCCGTTCCCCGGGCCGACGACTGTGCCCGAGGCCTGGCGGATACCGGCCTCCGTAACGCCCAGTGCGCGGTGGGGCACCTGGAAGACGTGGGTCGAGAACCGCTCCGGATAGTCGAAGGAGTACGGCCGCGCCGTGTCGTACACGACGAGGTCGCCCTCTCCCACCTCGGATCGCCGGCCGTCCTGGATGTGGGTCGCCGAGCCCGACACCTGGACGCCGACCGCGACGAGAGCCTCGGGTGAACGCGCGATGAGCTCCGGCGTACGGCTGATCCGTTTCGCGTCGGCCTGCATGGTGCACACCCGCACGCAGCCGAGGCGGTCGGTGGTGATCCGGCCGGAGAAAGGACGGGCACCGCGCGGGGTGACCGTCATCGGTACCAGCTCGCTCCCCACCGCGTCACGCCAGTAGGCGAGTTTGTCCCGGTCGGGAACCGAAGCGGTCGTCAGGACCACACTCAACTGTTTCTCCCCTCCACTCGTGCGGTACCGGTGGAAGGGCCGCTCTGCCCTGATCCCCCTCGACGCACAGCCAAGCAGCTGGGCGTGCGCGGCCTCCAGGCAGAACACAGGCAGAAACGTGCGAGGGAACGGTCGGTTCGGCAGCGCACCCGAACGCTGCGTCCTCACCGGTCACCTTGCTGTTTCGCACCTCTGGTCCGTTCGGAACGCCCGAGCACGACCGGAGTGGTCTCAGGAGGGGCGTGGTCCGGCCTCGGGTGAGCGGCGGCAGCCGGCCTGGCCAGGACACCCCGGCCCCGCGCCCGGCCCGGATGCCGGGTGTCCCTGCCGGGTGGAGTGCTCCCACGGTCAACGCCCTGTGCGCTGGGGACACACCACGGACCGCCGCCCGTGCTTACGGTGCAGTCGTCCCAGGGCGACCGGGGCGGGTTGCGCCGCCGGTGCCGCCGCCGAAGGGCGGGCCACGTCGTCAGCACGCCGGTCGCGGCCATGGCGCGGACGCCCGTTGCGCTCGGCCCCGCTGCTCGTGCACGGGCCGGCGCCCGCCCGGCTTCCCACGCCCGCGACGGCGTGGCGCGTCTCCGCCCCGGCCAGGCGCAGCACCGCACACAGAACTGCCAAGCGCAGCACCGCACACAGAACCTGCCAGGCACAGCACCGCACACAGAAGAGGTAGACATGAGCCACAGTCCGCAGCTGTCCCCGAATCAGGCGGATCAGGCCGATCAGGCCGAGCAGGCAGGCAGGCACTTCGAACCGGACCTGCGTCAGATGACCCGCATCAACCTCCGTCCCATCGCCTCGCCGATGCCGGTCGGATTCTTCGCGGTGGCGATCGCCTCCGTCATCGTCGGCAGCATGCAACTGGGCTTCTTCGGTGACGACGCCCACAGGGCGGTGGCGCTGACGATACTGCCGGCCTTCGTCCTCCAGCTGATCGTCAGCATTCTGGCCTTCGGAGCGAGGGATGTGCTCGCCGCGTCCCTCATGGCCTGCTTCTCCGGTACCTGGCTGGCCAGTTCACTCGTCCTCGCCCTCGCACCGCCGTCCGGCTCCGACGTGCTGGGGGTGCTCAACCTGGTGTTCGCGATATTCGCCCTGCTGATGGCGACCGTCGCCCACCGCAAGCGCGCGATGTGGCTCGTCCTGTGCGTGGCCGTGCCGCGATTCGCGGTGGGGTCGCTCTTCAACCTCACCGGTGTCACCTGGGTCGGACATCTGTCCGGCGCCCTGGGTCTCCTGCTCGGGTGCGTGGCCATGTACGCGGCGTTCGCCCTCATGCTGGAGGACATGCGGGGCGTGGAGGTCCTGCCGATCGGGCGCAAGGGCCCGGCGCGCACGGCCGTGGAAGGCGACCTGGCCGTCCAGCTGCGCGACATCGAACGGCAGGCAGGTGTGCGGCGCACACTGTGAGCGGCTGAGGGGGCCGGGGGAGACTCCGGCGCTTCGGGCGCCGCCGCCATCAGCTCGACACGTCTGCTGCCTCACGGCGCAGCGGATCGTCGCCAGGCGGGTGGCGGTTCTCCGTGTGGCTACGGACGGGTCGTGCACGCGCTGCGCCACTCCTGTTCCGGCTCCTGGCACGGCTGCCCTCACCGGAGGCACCGTTAGTGCGGCGTCCGGTGAGGGGGCGGGCCGTTCCGCCGGCGTGCGCCGGCCCGGGCTCAGTCGAGGCGCAGGTCGGAGAGCTGCTTGCCGTCAGCGGCACGTCCTTGCACCGGGCCGGTCGCCCCGGAGACCAGCATCGAGGCCATCTCCGCGCCGGCCCGCCGCACGCGTGCGGGCAGGCCCTGTGTGTACGTGTCGCTGCCGGATCCCCAGTCCTCGGACGCGGCGTAGACAGCGGTGGGAAGCGTGACGGCCCGCAGGAAGGCGAAGAGCGGGCGCAGGGCGTGTTCCAGTACCAGCGAGTGGCGGCCCGTGCCCCCCGTCGCCGCGAGCAGGACCGGCTTGCCGGCGAGGGCATCGGGGTCGATCAGGTCGAAGAAGGACTTGAACAGACCGCTGTACGACGCGGAGAACACCGGTGTCACGGCGATCACGCCGTCGGCCCCCGTGAGCGCGGTGATCGCGGCGGCGAGCGGCGGCGGAGGGAAGCCGGTCACCAGGTGGTTGGCGATGGCGACGGCCAGCGTACGCAACTCGATGACCTCGACCTCCAGCGTGCGGTTCTGGTCGCCGAGCCCTTCGCGGACCGCTTCGGTGAG
>Ga0247818_10000373_pt1 | contig 27528 bp, 21 predicted proteins | sample 13C_Glucose_Day1_FD_192424 | JGI IMG/M metagenome (GOLD analysis project Ga0247818, IMG submission 192424) | Soil microbial communities from agricultural site in Penn Yan, New York, United States - 13C_Glucose_Day1 | ecosystem: Environmental > Terrestrial > Soil > Agricultural land | place... | reverse complement strand
CCCGAGCACCACGCCGATTTCGTCGGCACGCGGCGCGTCTTCGATCTGCATTTCCAGAGTGATGTAGTGCGAACGCAGGCCTTCGTCGTCCTTGTGCATCATCGGGATCTGGATCGACGTGCCCGGGCCGCCGCGCTTGTTGGTGAAGCTCAGGTAGCTCTTGGCCTTGACCGCTTCGCGGTAGTGGTTGCCGAAGCGCAGGGTGTGGATCACCGCCGACGCGTGTTCGATCTCGCCGTCGGCGCCGACCACTGCCGCTTTGCCGTATGCCTCGATCTTCTCGGCGCCGCCGATGATGCCCACCAGACGCTCGACCATCATTGCGCCGAGGTCGGAGCAATTGGCGCGGATCTGCGGTTTCAGATCCTCGACGAAGCCGTTGCCGACCCACGGGTTCTTCATCACCACGGCCAGCCCGACCATGGTCACTGGCTGGTCCGTGGCCTTGCCACCTTCGATGAAGGTTTCTTCGACATAGCTGACGATCTTGCGAATTTCGAAACTCATGAGCTGCTCCGTAGGGAATTGAGAGTGTCTGCGCGTCTGATGGTATACCATAATACCGATCGTGCAAGTCCCCCACGCAAGATTTGCCGGATCCATCCGGCGAATGGCGGTGTATTCACCTGCCATCCTCATCAATCCGCCACGACGCGATATCGATGTAGGCGCTGCGGCACGCTGCGATCTTTTGATCTTGTTTTTAAAGACCCGGATCAAAAGATTGCAGCGTGCCGCAGCGCCTGCAGGGGTTTGTGTCGGGGGGATTTGGTTAACAAAAGATAACGTGGCGCCGATTGTCAGACGTTTCCAAAGCCCGATAGGATGAGCCAGCTTCCCAAGGCGCTCTGGACTGCGGGTTTCACGGCTATGCTTGTGACCTGTCAGTCACCATGAGCACCCTTGCGGCGCCCTAAGGCCCAATGGCCTAACAATAATAAATAGGGGAAGGTCTATGAGTCGTTGCCGCCCGCCGGCGTTTCGCAACACCGCGTTGCTGGCCACAGCCCTCACACTGCTGGGCTGTGCTGCCTTGTCGGCACCCGTGCTGGCCGCCGAAGCGCCCGCCGACGGGGTGTATTCCACCGAATCGGCCAAAGCCGCCAAAAGCCTGATACTCGATGTCGTCCACGCCGGCACCCGGTTGGTGGCAGTGGGTGATCGCGGGCACATTCTCTATTCTGACGACCAGGGCAAAACCTGGACCCAAGCCAAGGTGCCGACCCGGCAACTGCTGACGGCGGTGTACTTCGTCGATGACAAGCACGGCTGGGCGGTCGGCCACGACGCGCAGATCCTCGCCAGCGAAGACGGCGGCCTGACCTGGAACAAACAGTTCGAAGACCTCAAGCGCGAAGCGCCGCTGCTCGACGTCTGGTTCCAGGACGTCAATCACGGCATCGCGGTCGGCGCTTACGGTGCGCTGCTGGAAACCACCGACGGCGGCAAGAACTGGCAAGACGTCAGCGACCGCCTCGACAACCAGGACCAGTTCCACCTCAACGCCATCGCGGCGGTCAAGGACGCCGGGCTGTTCATCGTCGGCGAGCAGGGCAGCATGTTCCGCTCCCCCGACTGGGGCCAGACCTGGGAAAAACTCCAGGGCCCCTATCAGGGCTCGCTGTTCGGCGTGATCAGCACCGCGCAAGCGCAAACCCTGTTGGCCTACGGCCTGCGCGGCAACCTCTACCGCTCCAGCGACTTCGGCAGCACCTGGCAGCAGGTCGAACTCAAAGCCGCACGCGGTGCGCTGGAGTTCGGCCTGTCCGGCGCCACGCTGCTCGCCGACGGCTCGATCGTGATCGTCGGCAACGGCGGCTCGGTGATCAGCAGCAGCGACAACGGCGAAACCTTCAGCGTCTTCAACCGCCCGGACCGCATCTCGCTGTCCTCGGTGACGGCGGCCGGCGACGGCAATCTGATTCTGACCGGGCAGGGCGGCGTGCACACCACGCAGCCCAACGGCGCCGAGATCAATAATAAGAAGGCGGGGCTATGACTTCCTTGAGCACTCATCATCAGGACAAGGCGACGTTCCTCGAACGTCTGATTTTCAACAACCGCCCGGCCGTGATCCTGATCTGCCTGGTGGTCAGCGTTTTCCTGTTCTGGCAGGCCACGTTGATCCGGCCGTCCACCAGTTTCGAAAAAATGATCCCGCTCAAGCATCCGTTCATCGAGAAGATGATGGAGCACCGCAACGATCTGGCGAACCTGGGCAACACCGTGCGCATTTCGGTGGAAGCCAAGGACGGCGACATCTTCTCCAAGGAGTACATGGAGACCCTGCGGCAGATCAACGACGAGGTGTTCTACATCTCCGGCGTCGACCGTTCCGGCCTCAAGTCGCTGTGGAGTCCGAGCGTACGCTGGACTGAGGTAACCGAAGAGGGCTTTGCTGGCGGTGAAGTGATTCCGCAAAGCTACGACGGCTCGCCGGACAGCCTCGACATGCTGCGCAACAACGTCCTCAAGTCAGGGCAGGTCGGGCGTCTGGTGGCCAACGACTTCAAGTCGAGCATCGTCGACATTCCGCTGCTGGAGTCCTACCCGGACCCGCAGGACCAGGGCAAGTTGCTCGCCCTGGACTATCGGAAGTTCTCCCATGAGCTCGAAGACAAGATCCGCAACAAGTTCGAAGCACAGAACCCCAACGTCAAGATCCACATCGTCGGCTTCGCCAAGAAGGTCGGTGACCTGATCGACGGGTTGGTGATGGTGGTGATGTTCTTCGGCATCGCTTTCGTCATCACCCTGATTCTGCTGCTGTGGTTCACCAACTGCCTGCGCAGCACCGTCGCGGTGTTGAGCACCACGCTGGTGGCGGTGGTCTGGCAGCTCGGACTGATGCACTTCTTCGGTTTCGGGCTGGATCCGTATTCGATGCTGGTGCCGTTCCTGATCTTCGCCATCGGCATTTCCCACGGCGTGCAGAAGATCAACGGTATCGCCCTGCAATCGAGTGAAGCGGACAACGCTCTGACCGCGGCGCGGCGCACCTTCCGGCAACTGTTCCTGCCGGGGATGATCGCGATTCTCGCCGACGCCGTCGGCTTCATCACCCTGTTGATCATCGACATCGGGGTAATCCGCGAACTGGCGATCGGCGCGTCCATAGGCGTGGCGGTGATCGTGTTCACCAACCTGATCCTGCTCCCGGTGGCGATTTCCTATGTCGGCATCAGCAAGCGCGCGATTGCCAGGAGCAAGAAGGACGCGAACCGCGAACATCCGTTCTGGCGCTTCCTGTCGAACTTCGCCAGCCCGAAAGTCGCACCGATCTCCATCGCCCTGGCGCTGATCGCCTTCGGCGGCGGTCTCTGGTACAGCCAGAATCTGAAAATCGGCGACCTTGACCAGGGTGCGCCGGAGCTGCGTCCGGACTCGCGCTACAACAAGGACAACAACTTCATCATCAATAACTATTCCACCAGTTCCGACGTGCTGGTGGTGATGGTCAAGACCGCCACCGAAGGTTGCTCGCGCTACGAAGCCATGGCGCCGATCGACGAGCTGATGTGGAAGATGCAGAACACCGAGGGCGTGCAGTCGGCGATCTCGCTGGTGACTGTGTCCAAGCAGATGATCAAGGGCATGAACGAGGGCAACCTGAAATGGGAAACCCTGTCGCGCAACCCGGACGTGCTGAACAACTCGATCGCCCGTGCCGACGGTCTGTACAACAACAGCTGTTCGTTGGCGCCGGTGTTGATCTTCCTCAACGACCACAAGGCCGAAACCCTCGACCGTGCGGTACACGCGGTACAGGAATTCGCCAAGGCCAACAACAAGGACGGCCTGGAGTTCATCCTCGCCGCCGGTAACGCCGGCATCGAAGCGGCCACCAACGAGGTGATCAAACAGGCCGAGCTGACCATCCTGATCTTGGTGTACATCTGCGTCGCAGTGATGTGCATGATCACCTTCCGCTCATGGGCGGCGACCCTGTGCATCGTCCTGCCGCTGGTGCTGACCTCGGTGCTGGGCAACGCGCTGATGGCGTTCATGGGCATCGGCGTCAAAGTCGCGACCCTGCCGGTGGTGGCGTTGGGCGTGGGGATTGGCGTGGACTACGGGATCTACATCTACAGCCGTCTGGAGAGTTTCCTGCGCGCGGGTCTGCCGTTGCAGGAAGCTTATTACCAGACCCTGAAATCCACCGGTAAAGCGGTGCTGTTCACCGGTCTGTGCCTGGCGATTGGCGTGTGCACCTGGATCTTCTCGGCGATCAAGTTCCAGGCCGACATGGGCCTGATGCTGACCTTCATGTTGTTGTGGAACATGTTCGGTGCGCTGTGGCTGCTGCCAGCGCTGGCTAAATTCCTGATCAAACCGGAGAAACTGGCGGGGCAGAAGGGCAACTCGCTGTTTGCCCACTGATCCGGATGCCTGAAACAACAAAGCCGCAACCTTAGGGTTGCGGCTTTGTTGTAGGGCAAGATCAAAAGATCGCAGCCTTCGGCAGCTCCTACATGAGGCCACATCAGTAATCTACGGGTGTATCCAATCCCTGTAGGAGCTGCCGAAGGCTGCGATCTTTTGACTTTGCTTCAAGAGAGCTCGGTACCAAGCACAACACTCAACGCACTACGCGCATCGTCCAGTTGCACCAGCGTCGCATGGCGGGCACCCAGAGCATCACGGTTCTCGATCGCCGTAAGAATTGCCTTGTGCCTCGGCAGCGCCAGTTCATGCAGGTTCGGTCGCTGGTTGGAATGCTTCAATGCCTCGGCAATCGCCACCGAGAGCATGTTGCACAGGTTGGCCAGCAGATCGTTGTGGGTCGCGTCAGCGATGCGGCTGTGGAAGTCCAGATCCGGTTGCAACAAGGCTTCCGGCGTCGGCGCTGCTTCCATACGTTGATAGGCCTCGCCGATGGCCGCGATGTCGGCCTCGGTCGCGTGCTGGGCGGCGAGGGCGGCAGCGGCCGGTTCGATGATGCTGCGCACACTGGTCAGCACATTGAAAAATTCATTCTGCGGGCTGCTTTGCATCAGCCAGTGCAGCACATCCGGATCGAGCATGTGCCATTCACGACGGGCCTTGACCACCGTGCCGACGCGCGGTCTGGAGTACACCAGCCCCTTGGCCACCAGCACCCGCGTGGCTTCGCGCAACACCGGCCGGCTCACCGCGTATTCCTCGCACAACAGCGCTTCGGCGGGCAGTTTGTCGTCGGGCAAAAAGCGTCCGGAGACGATCTGCATGCCCAGTTCCTGGACAATGCGCGAGTGCATGCTTTTACGGTCGGAGGGTTTGCGGTAATCCATGGGGAGCGGCGCGATCCTGAGCGATGGAGATGCCGCGCATCATAGCAGGCGTGCGGCGATCTTGAGGCCGATGCATAGCAAATGTAGGAGTGAGCCTGCTCGCGATGGCGGTGTGTCAGTCAGCATGTGTAACAACTGGCGGACCGCTATCGCGAGCAGGCTCACTCCTACAGTAGATCTGCGGGGTTAGTGGGAATGGCGCGGGACTTCCGCACCTCGGCAACCCACCAGGAAGTCGAAATCGCAGCCCTGATCCGCCTGCAGCACATGGTCGATGTACAGCTGACGATAGCCACCCACCAACAACTGCTGCGGCGGCTGCAGATCCGCCATGCGCGCTGCCAGTTCGGCATCCGGAATGTCCAGATGCAAACGCCCGCTGGCGCAATCCAGCTCGATCCAGTCGCCTTCCTGCACCACCGCCAACGGCCCGCCGGCCGCCGCTTCCGGGGCAACGTGCAAAACCACCGTACCGTACGCGGTGCCGCTCATCCGCGCATCGGAGATGCGCACCATATCCGTCACGCCTTGAGCCAGCAGCTTGGCCGGCAGGCCCATGTTGCCCACCTCGGCCATCCCCGGATAACCTTTCGGCCCGCAGTTCTTCATCACCAGGATCGAATCTTTATCGACCTCCAGTTCCGGATCATTGATCCGCGCCTTGTACATGTCGAAGTTCTCGAACACCACCGCACGTCCACGATGTTGCATCAGCTCAGGCGTAGCGGCGGACGGCTTGAGCACGGCACCGAGTGGCGCCAGATTACCGCGCAACACACAGATGCCACCGTCAGCGCGGATCGGATTGTCGAGGGTGCGGATCACTTCGTCCTCGCCGTAGATCGGTGCGTCCTTGGTGTTCTCGCCCAGTGATTTACCGTTGACGGTCAGCGCATCGGGATTGGGGATCAGATTGGCCTCGCCGAGACGGCGCAGCACCGCCGGCAAGCCACCGGCGTAGTAAAACTCTTCCATCAGGAAACGCCCGGACGGTTGCAGGTCGACGATGGTCGGCATGCCACGGCCGATGCGTGTCCAGTCGTCCAGATCCAGTTCGACGCCGATGCGTCCGGCGATGGCTTTCAGGTGAATCACCGCGTTGGTCGATCCGCCAATAGCCGCGTTGACCCGAATGGCGTTTTCAAAGGCTTCCTTGGTCAAAATCTTCGACAGACGAAGGTCTTCGCGCACCATCTCCACTGCACGCATGCCGGACATGTGCGCCAGCACGTAACGCCGCGCATCCACCGCCGGAATCGCCGCATTGTGCGGCAACGACGTGCCCAGTGCTTCGGCCATGCAGGCCATGGTCGATGCGGTGCCCATGGTGTTGCAGGTGCCTGCCGAGCGTGACATGCCGCCCTCGGCTGCAAGGAAATCATCGATGGTGATGGTGCCGGCCTTGACCTGTTCGCTGAGCTGCCAGACCACCGTGCCCGAGCCGATGTCCTTGCCCTTGTGTTTGCCGTTGAGCATCGGCCCGCCGGTAACGACGATCGCCGGCACATCGCAACTGGCGGCGCCCATCAGCAGCGCCGGGGTGGTCTTGTCGCAACCGGTCAGCAGCACCACGCCGTCAATCGGGTTGCCGCGAATCGCTTCTTCAACGTCCATGCTCGCCAGGTTGCGGGTGAGCATGGCGGTAGGGCGCAGGTTTGACTCGCCGTTGGAGAACACCGGGAATTCCACCGGAAAGCCACCGGCCTCGATCACCCCGCGTTTGACGTGCTCCGCGATCTGGCGGAAATGCGCGTTGCACGGGGTCAGTTCCGACCAGGTGTTGCAGATGCCTATGATCGGCTTGCCATGAAACTGGTGGTCGGCGATGCCCTGATTCTTCATCCAGCTGCGGTACATGAAGCCGTTTTTGTCGGCAGTGCCAAACCATTGGGCCGAGCGCAGGGTGGGTTTCTTCTCAGACATGATCGATTCTCTTATTGTAAGACTATTGTTTGCGAGTCACGGCTAAACATAAGCGCAAAATCGCCGCTTTGGAAGTGTTGTTGGGTAATTAGTATTACTATATAGTCGTTTTCGACGGAGGGATTGGCCCTGGCGGTGTTCCGCGAGAGGCGTCCCCCGAGGTTCTATAAAAACAACAATCGGAGACCGACCCCATGAGCCAGGAACTGCGGCTTGTTCGCCGCATCACGCTGAAACTGATTCCCTTCCTGATCCTGCTGTACCTGATCGCCTATGTGGATCGCTCCGCCGTCGGCTTCGCCAAGCTGCACATGGGCGCCGACATCGGCATCGGTGACGCGGCCTACGGTCTCGGTGCCGGGCTGTTTTTCATCGGCTACTTTCTTCTCGAAATCCCCAGCAACCTGATGCTTGAACGCTTCGGTGCGCGGCGCTGGTTCGCGCGAATCATGATCACCTGGGGCGCGATCACCATCGGCATGGCGTTCGTCCAGGGGCCGCACAGTTTCTACGTGATGCGCTTTCTGCTCGGCGCGGCGGAGGCGGGGTTCTTCCCCGGCGTTCTGTACTACATCACCCAATGGTTCCCGGTGCGCCATCGCGGCAAGATCCTTGGCCTGTTCATCCTCTCCCAACCGATCGCGATGATGATCACCGGCCCAGTGTCCGGTGGCTTGCTGGGCATGGATGGCATTCTCGGGCTGCACGGCTGGCAGTGGCTGTTCATCGTCATCGGCACCCCGGCGATCCTGCTGACCTGGCCGGTACTGCGCTGGCTGCCGGACGGCCCGCAGAACGTGAAGTGGATGGATCAGGCCGAGAAAGACTGGCTGACCGGCGAACTGAAAAAGGATTTGCAGGAATACGGCCAGACCCGTCACGGCAACCCGCTGCATGCACTCAAGGACAAACGCGTGTTGCTGCTGGCGCTGTTCTACCTGCCGGTGACCCTGAGCATTTATGGCCTCGGCCTGTGGCTGCCGACGCTGATCAAACAGTTCGGCGGCAGCGATCTGGTGACCGGTTTTGTCTCGGCGGTGCCGTACATTTTTGGCATCGTCGGTCTGCTGATCGTGCCGCGCAGTTCCGACCGCATGAATGACCGCTACGGCCATCTGGCGGTGCTCTATGTGCTGGGCGCGATCGGTCTGTTCCTCAGTGCATGGCTGTCACTGCCGGTGGCGCAATTGGCGGCGCTGTGTCTGGTGGCGTTCGCGTTGTTTTCCTGCACGGCAGTGTTCTGGACCTTGCCCGGACGGTTCTTCGCTGGGGCGAGTGCGGCGGCGGGGATCGCGCTGATCAACTCGGTGGGCAACCTCGGCGGGTACATCGGGCCGTTCGTGATCGGGGCGTTGAAGGAGTACACCGGGAACCTGGCTTCGGGGTTGTATTTCCTCAGCGGGGTGATGGTGTTCGGTTTGGTTCTGACAGGAATCGTCTATCGGGTGCTTGAGCGCAAACACGTGCTCCCGGTCGAGCAGTTCGCCGCCAGTGCACGCGGTGCAACTCGAACCTGACTGACTGACACCGACCCTTGTAGGAGTGAGCCTGCTCGCGATGAGGCCGGCACATTCAATATTTATGGTGATTGATACACCGCATTCGCGAGCAGGCTCACTCCTACAGGGGGCTGCGGTGTTCCGACTAAAACAGGAGAGGACATATGCATCTGGTTCAATTCGAATTGATTGACGGCAAGCGCCGCGTTGGCGTGGTCGACAACGGGCTGATCCGCGAAGTGCAGGACGCCCGCAGCGTACGCGATCTCGCGCTGGCCGCGATTGAGGCCGGCGGCACTCTGGAGCAGCAAGTACAAACCCACGGCCTGGGCATCAGTCATGACTATGCGCAGTTGCTCAAAGACCTGCGCATCCTGCCGCCGCTGGATCACCCGGATCCGGCACACCTGCTGGTCAGCGGTACCGGCCTGACGCACCTGGGCAGCGCTTCGGCGCGGGACAAGATGCATCAGCAGGCCGGCGACGAAGCACAAATGACCGACACCATGCGCATCTTCAAATGGGGCGTGGAGGGCGGCAAACCGGCGGCGGGGCAGGCGGGCGTGCAGCCGGAATGGTTCTACAAGGGCGACGGCAGCATCGTCGTGCGTCCGGGCGAAGCGTTCCCGTTGCCACCGTTTGCCGAAGACGCCGGCGAGGAACCGGAAATGGCCGGGCTCTACGTCATCGGCCACGACGGCAAACCGTATCGCCTCGGTTTCGCGGTGGGCAACGAGTTCTCCGATCACGTCATGGAACGCAAAAACTACCTGTACCTGGCCCACTCGAAACTGCGCAGTTGCAGTTACGGCCCGGAACTTCGCACGGGTGAATTGCCTCAACATCTGGCCGGCAGCAGTCGCATCCTGCGTAACGGCGAAGTGCTGTGGCAAAACGAATTCCTCAGCGGCGAAGCCAACATGTGCCATAGCCTCGCCAACCTTGAATACCACCATTTCAAATACCGCCAGTTCCTGCGTCCCGGCGACGTGCACATTCATTTTTTCGGCACCGCGACCCTGTCGTTCGCCGATGGCATTCGCACCCAACCGGGCGACCAGTTCGAGATCAGCCAGGCCGAATTCGGCGCACCGCTGGTCAACGGCATCGCCCCGGCGGCAGCGGCTTTTCAACCGGACAGCATCGGCACCCTTTAAGGAGCTCCCATGACTCAGATTCTCGGTCACAACTACATTGGCGGACAGCGCAGCGCAGCGGGCAACGTCAAACTGCAAAGCGTCGACGCAACCACCGGCAAACACCTGCCGTACGATTTCATTCAAGCGACTGCAGCCGAAGTCGATGCCGCCGCCAAAGCCGCCGCCGCAGCGTACCCGGCCTATCGCAGCCTCAGCGCCGAACGCCGCGCGCAATTTCTCGACGCGATTGCCGATGAACTGGATGCCTTGGGTGATGACTTTGTCGCGCAGGTCTGCCGCGAAACCGCGTTGCCTGCGGGGCGGATTCAGGGCGAGCGCGGGCGCACCAGCGGCCAGATGCGCCTGTTCGCCAAAGTCCTGCGGCGCGGTGACTTCTACGGTGCGCGAATCGATTTGCCGTTGCCGGATCGCCAGCCGCTGCCTCGCCCGGATCTGCGTCAATACCGCATCGGCCTCGGCCCGGTGGCGGTGTTCGGTGCGAGCAACTTTCCGCTGGCGTTCTCAACGGCCGGTGGTGATACCGCTGCGGCGCTGGCCGCCGGCTGCCCGGTGGTGTTCAAGGCGCACTCGGGTCACATGGCGACCGCTGAACTTGTCGCCGATGCACTGATTCGTGCCGCCGAAAAGTCGGCGATGCCAGCCGGTGTGTTCAACATGATCTACGGCGCTGGCGTCGGTGAATGGCTGGTCAAGCACCCGGCGATTCAGGCCGTCGGCTTCACCGGTTCGCTCAAGGGCGGTCGAGCACTCTGCGACATGGCGGCGGCGCGGCCGCAACCGATCCCGGTGTTCGCCGAGATGTCGAGCATCAACCCGGTGATCGTTCTGCCTCAAGCCTTGGCCGAACGCTCGGAAACCATCGCCCGCGACCTGACCGCTTCGGTGGTGCAGGGCTGCGGCCAGTTCTGCACCAATCCCGGGCTGGTCATCGGTATCCGCTCGCCGCAGTTCAGCGCCTTCGTCCAGCAACTCGCCGGGCTGATTGGCGACCAACCGGCGCAAACCATGCTCAACGCCGGCACCCTCGGCAGCTACGGTAAAGGCTTGCAGAAACTCTTGGCGCATTCCGGGATCGAGCATTTGGCGGGCCAGCCGCAGCAGGGTAATCAGGCGCAGCCGCAATTGTTCAAGGCCGATGTCAGTCTGTTGATCAACGGCGATGAAGTGCTGCAGGAGGAAGTGTTCGGCCCGACCACGGTGATCGTCGAAGTGGCGGACAAGGCCGAGTTGAGCGCAGCGCTGCAGGGGCTGCACGGCCAACTGACGGCGACGATTATCGGCGAGCAGGCCGACTTCGAACGCTTCCCGGAACTGACGCCGTTGCTCGAGCAAAAGGTCGGGCGGATCCTGCTCAACGGTTATCCGACCGGGGTCGAGGTGTGTGATTCGATGGTGCATGGCGGGCCGTATCCGGCGACATCCGATGCGCGCGGCACCTCGGTGGGAACGCTGGCGATCGATCGCTTCCTGCGTCCCGTATGTTTCCAGAACTACCCGGACAGTTTGTTGCCGGAGCCGCTGAAAAACGCCAACCCATTGCGTATCCAGCGCCTGGTCGACGGCAAACCGTCACGCGACGCCCTCTGACACACAAACCTTGTAGGAGCTGCCGAAGGCTCGGGCCGCGTTCGGACGATCTTTTGACTTTGATTTTAAAAAACAAGATCAAAAGATCGTCCGAACGCGGCCCGAGCCTTCGGCAGCTCCTACAGGGGGAATATGGATCTTTGGGCTATCATTGCCGGTTTCCCCCCCTGAAAGACTTGATTGCCATGACTGCCCAAACCCTTCTCGACGTCCTCGAACACTGCGATATGGTCGAAATCGATGGCTTGCACGCCTTCGAATTCGCCCTCGACGAAGACGACAACCTGCACATCGAATGCATCGACGGCCGAGCGGCCAAACATTGGGAATTCACGCCGGCGCAGGTTACGGCGGCGACGTTTGACGAAGATCTGCAGAGCTGGCTGATCATTGGCTATGCCAGCGACACCAAAACCACCGGCGAGCACCGTCTGGTTTGCCTCGGTGATGTAGTCAGCAGCAGCGACGACGAGGATGACAATTAATGAACATGCGTAAATTCTGGCCGCTGCTGATGGCCGGCGGCGTCGGTGCGATGGGCCTTTCCAGTGCCAGCGCCGAGAGCTATCAATTGCTGGTTGGCTCCTACACCGCGGGCACCAGCCAAGGCATCTATCGAATGAGTTTCGATAGTGCTACCGGCCAGATTGCCGCCAAGCCGCTGCAAGTGGTGAAGAGCGAAAACCCGTCGTGGCTGACCTTGTCCAAAGACCAGAAACAGCTGTTCGTGGTCAACGAAAACGGCCCCGGCCAGAAAGATCCCGTCGGCCGCGTCAGCAGCTACTCGATCGATCCGAAGACCCACGCCCTGTCCCTGATCAATCAAATGCAGAGCCTGGGCAACGAGCCGACCCATTCGAGCCTCAGCGGCGATGCCAGCCATCTGTTCGTCAGCAACTATTCGGTGGTGGAAGATCCGGGTGGCACCCTCGCGGTGTTGCCGGTCGGCGCCGATGGCAAACTCAAACCCGTGGTGCAGATGAGCGCGCACCCGGCGAGCCGGGTCAATCCAGAGCGTCAGGCCTCGAACCACGTGCACTCGACGGTGTCTTCGCCGGATGGTCGCTACGTGTTCTCCAACGACCTCGGGGCGGACAAGGTCTTCATCTACCAGTTCGACCCGAAGGCCAATCCGGATCTGCCGCTGACGCCGGCGAAAACCGCTTCGGTGAGCCTGCCGGCCGGCAGCGGCCCGCGTCATCTGCTGTTCAGTGCTGACGGCAAACATGCCTGGCTGAGCATGGAAATGAGCGCGCAGGTCGCGGTGTTCGACTACCACGACGGCGTGCTGACCCAGACGCAAATGGTCGATCTGGCTGCCGGTCAGCCGACCTCGGACAAAGCCGCCGCCGCGCTGCATGCGTCGGCCGATGGCAAGTTCCTCTACGTCAGCAATCGCGGCACTGCCAATCAATTGATGGTATTGAGCATTGACCCGGCGACCGGTCAGCTCAAGGAGCTGCAAAAGCGTTCGGTGGAAGGCGATCACCCGCGTGAGTTCAGCCTTGATCCGAGTGGCAAGTTCCTGCTGATCGCCAACCAGAAGAGCAACGAAATTGTCGTCGTCGAGCGCGATGCCAAGACCGGTCTGCTCGGCAAAACTGTGCAAAAACTGCCGATGGACGCCCCGAGCGACCTGAAGTTTCTGGTGCGACAATAAGCCACAGGCCCCGGTTTACGGGGCCTGACTTGTTGTATTAATCGCGCTGATATCCGGTAATGCTACAAAGCATTTCAAGCGATCAACCCTCGAGCGTTAAGTTTGCTTCACAGCCCAACCGGGCAAAGCAAGCCAACCGAACACGAGGGTTACCGCCATGAACTTCAATCTCTTCTCCATCATCGCCGCTTCCGCCATCTCCGCCACCGTCGCACTGCCAGCCAGTGCCAACGTTGAAATCGCCGGCAAAAAATCCCACACCCAGAGCTACACCCAGAAATACCTGCAACAGAGCGCCAACTTCTACGCCGCACTGGATCACAAAGCCCAACACTGAAATGCCCGCTTCGAACAACTCCCTGTAGGAGCTGCCGAAGGCTGCGATCTTTTGATCTTGAAAGTCAAAAGATCGCAGCCTTCGGCAGCTCCTACACGTGTGTTTTTCGCCTCTCAATAGGTTTCTTCAAACACGCGAATAGAAGGCCTAAATAATCAACCAGGCTGATGTTTACTATGGCAAACCCTGAGTGGTTACCGCGGTTTTTTTGATTGATCCTGACGGCACTGAAACATGCCCACGGAGCACATCATGGCCAGTTCAATCATCACCTCAGCCAAGCGCGGCGCCTACCTGGCCATCGGTCTTTACCTGGCACTGGTGCTGTTTGTCAGCATCGCCGCGCAAACCCAACACAGCTTCGATGCACCGATCGAGGTCGCACACCCCGGCATCCAGTTCGAACACCGCGCAGACGTGCTGGTTGATCGTGCTGAACTCGCAGGAGTGGGCGGCGCATGAAAGGTTACAGACTTTGGGTCATCGCCGGATTGGCACTGATGACCAATGGTGCTGCGTTACTCGGCTTCGGCCAAGGTTCGGTTGGCGCCCTGGCTCGGGCCATAGAGGCCAATCACAGCATCGCGCACAACATCGAACGGGCCAACTCGCAGGGGTTGCTGGCCGGTAATCCGCCGATCAAGGCTGAGGTCGACTTTCTTGGGCCGTTTGAAGTGGATTGCATGGCACTTGGCATGTGCAACGCCCTGGCCTGAAACACACTTCCCTGTAGGAGCTGCCGCAGGCTGCGATCTTTTGATCTTGTTTATTAAGATCAAGGTCAAAAGATCGCAGCCTGCGGCAGCTCCTACAGGGGTTACTTCTTCATGATTGAGGTGAAGAGGTTGGATTCGAGCTGGCGCTGCAACCAAGCCTGCAACCGCACGTAAGGCGTCTGCGCAAACCACTCGGGATCAACATGCGCAAACTGCCGAACGAACGGCAGCAACGCGATGTCCGCAAGACACGGATGATCGGCCAGCAAGTAATCGCGATCCGTCAGCAACTCATTCAGCTGCTGCAAATACAACGCCCCCTCAGCCCGATAAATTTCCATCGGCTGCTCGGGATAACGCTCGGCGTATTTATAGCGGTTCAAATGCACCTTGAACCCCTGATCGTTAGCCTCGATCAACTCGGCAATCCGTGAATCCCCGTCGAGCAGCCAATCGTCCGGATCATGCTGCGCCAACGCCCAGCGCATGATCTCCAGGCTCTCATCGATCACCCGGCCATCCGCATCCAGCACCGGCACCGTGCCTTTGGGTGAGATCGCCAGCATCTCGGCCGGTTTGGCCTTGAGGCTGACTTCGACGATCTCCACCGGTACACCCGAATAACGCAGGGCCATCCGCGCGCGCATCGCATACGGGCAGCGGCGGAATGAATACAACGTGTTCATTTCACCTCCAGGGTGCTCAAGCCGTTGCCCAGGCGTTGCACCTGAATCTGCACCGGAATCCGTTCGTGCATTTCCTGCACGTGGGAAATCACTGCGACCTTGCGTCCCTGCGCCTGCAAACCGTCGAGGGCGTCCATCGCCAGTTGCAGCGATTCCGGATCGAGGCTGCCGAAGCCTTCGTCGATGAACAACGATTCGATTTTCAGCGTGCTCGAGGCCATCGATGCCAGCCCCAGTGCGAGGGCCAGCGACACCAGGAAGGTCTCGCCGCCGGACAGCGAATGCACCGAGCGCAATTCGTCGCCCATCTCGGTATCCATCACCAGCAGGCCGAGCATGCTGCCGCCGCGTTTCAAGCGATAGCGTTTGACCAGTTGGCGCAACTGCACGTTGGCGTGATGCACCAGCAAGTCGAGGTTGTAGGCCTGGGCGATCTTGCGGAACGTGTCGCCGGTGGCCGAGCCGATCAACGCATTCAGGCGCGCCCAGCGCTGGTATTCGGCATAGGCGTCGGCAATCTGCTGCGCGAGTGCCTGATTGGCGTTTTGCCGGCGCTGATCTTCAGCCTGTTCGGCGCGCAGTTCGGCGCACTGTTGCTCGCCGAGGTTGAACTGGTTCTGCAGGTCGGCGAGGGCGCTGGCGAGTTGCTCGGCATCGAGGTTGCCGTTGTGTTGCGCCTGATGATCGGCCAAGCGCTGATCCCGCTCCTGCAGCAGCACCTTGGCCTGTTCGATGGCTTTTTCGTTGTGCTGCAAGCGCTGGCGCAGTTCGCTGAGCTGCGTGTCATCGACGTGCAGCAGGTCTTCGAGACCGCCGTCATCCAGTTCAGGATGGCGTGCGCGCCAGTCGGCTATCTTCTGCGTCAGTTCGCGGTCTTCGTTTTGCAGCGCCTGCAGGCGTTCTTGCTGAGCCTTGAGTTCGGCACTGATCTGCACCCGTTGCGTGCGCACGCTCTGCAGTTCCGCAGCCGTGCTGGTTTCGGCGTTGCGCGCCTGTTCCACGGCCTGTTCCAGTTGCTGCTGCCAGTGCTCGGCGCTGCTGTGTTCGCCCAGCAGTTGCGCGAGTTTCCCCTGGCAGGCCTGTTGCTGCTCGGCCAGTGCGCTGAATTGCTGCTCGGCGCTTTGCAGCTGCTGTACGCGGCTGAGTTGGCGGTCCTGCTCCTTCTCCAGCGTCTGCTGGCGTTGCTGCTGTTCGGCCAATTCTTCCTTTTGCTGCTCGACCTGCGCCAGGCGTTCGGCAATCTGCCGATCGAGCTGCATGAAGGTTGCCGCCGGCTCGACGCGCAAGGCTTCGAGGGTGTCGGCCGGCAGCAAGCTGGCGAACGCGGTCAGTTCCTCGTCGAGACGCTGACGGTCGCTGCTCAGCTCGCGTTGTTGGTTGCTCAGGTGCTGCGCCGCTTGCTGATGCGCGGTTTCGGCGTTACGCAGTTGCTGGGTCAGGCGCGCCGCGTCCTGTTGCAGGGTGAGCAGGGCGCTCTGGCGTTGTTCGTCCTGAGTGATGCTCTGGTTCAGTTGATCGTTCTGCCGGGTCAGCCAGGCGTCACGCTTGTCGGCGTCCTGATTCAGCAACTGAGGCGCCAGCGGATGCGCCTCCAGACTCGGCGCCAGTGCCTGGAGCTGGGCGCTCAATTGTTCTTGCTGTTGCAGCAGCTCTTTCTGACGGGCGATCACGCCACCGACATCGGCGCGCAGCTCGGTGAGCTTTTCCTTGAGCTGATCCACCGCGAGCTGCGCGCTGGCCTGTTCGGATTCATCGTGACGGCCGAGGCTTTGCAGCAGCGCTTCCGGCTGATGATACGGATGCTCGTTGCTGCCGCAGACCGGACACGGCTGATCGTCCTGCAACTGCGCGCGCAACTCTTCGACACTGGCGCTGCGGGCCAGGCGCTGGCGCTCGAGCAGTTCACGGGTGACGTTGAGGGTTTGCTCGGCGACGGTCAGCTCGGCCTTGGTTTTCACCCCGTCCTGGGTCAGGCGTTCGCGCTCCTGTTGCGCATCGAGCAAGCGCTGCTGGAGCTCGGCACCGCGTTTTTCCAGTTCCTGCTGACTGGCCCAGAGCCGCGTCAGGTCTTCGATGGCGCGCAGTTGTTTGCGGTTGTCCTGCAACAGATTGCCGAGGATACCGATCTGCTCGGCGACCGCATCCGGCTCGGCACCGGCCTCTTTGAACAGTACTTCCAGTTGCTGTTTTTGCGTGGACAACGCGTCGGCGCTGTGTGCTGCGTTCTGTTCGAGGGTCGCCAGTTCGGCCTGGCCCTTGTTCAGGCGATTGCCGATCAGCATCAGCTGTTGCAGGCGATCGCGATAGGCATTCCACGCATCGCTGAGCGGTGCCAGCGGGGCGCTGTGTTCCAGCTCGACGGCGATTTTTTGCAAGCGCTCGGCGACTTGCACCTGTTTATCCTGCAAGGCCTGAATCGCGCTCTGGCCCTCGCTGCAGGCCTGCTCGGCGGCTTGCCGTGCTTCGGCGCCGAGGGCGGTGTCCTTGGCGAGGCGGGCGAGGGTACTTTGCTCTTCGAAGGCCTGACGCAGTAGCGGGGCGCTTTCGCTGTGCCGCTGCTGCGCTTCGCTCAGGGCGATGTTTGCCGTATTGAGCGCCTGTTCCAGTTGCGTCTGGCGCTCGTTGAGCTCGCCGTGCTGCTGGGTGTGCACGGCGATCTGTGCCGCCAGCGGCGTCAGTTGCGCATCGAGTTCGGTCCTGCGCGCGAACTGGTGACGTTGCGGGGCGAGTTGCTCCAGGCGCGTCAGCTTCAGGCGCTCGCCAGCCAGACCTTCCCACTGTTGCTGCGCACTGTGCAGTTGCTCGGCGGCGGCTTGCTGCGCGTCCTGCAACTGGCGCAAATCCCTGAGCCAGCTGTGCTGTTGTTCCAGTTGCTTGAGCTGCGCCTGCTGCAACTTCAATTGTTGCTGGGCGGCGTGGAAACGTTCGTCCAGCTCGGCCCGCGCCTCGGGCGCCAGCGGGGTAACCCCGGTGGCCTGATCCTGCAGCAGCTTGTGCGCTTCGCGGGCCTCTTTGGTCTTGTCGAAGGCGCGGCGGCCGAGACGGGTGTAGAGCGCAGTGTCGGTGAGTTTTTCCAGCAGTTCGCTGCGGTCGTTGTCGTCGGCCTTGAGAAACGCACTGAACTCGCTCTGTGCCAGCAGCACGGCGCGGGTGAACTGTTCGAAGTTCAGGCCGAGCGCGGCTTCGAGTTGGGTCTTGTACTCGCCTTTCTGACTGGCTAGCAGTTGATCCTGATCGATGTCACGCAGGCTCTGACGGCTGATCTGCAACTTGCCGCCAGCCTTTTCCCGGGCGCGGTTGGCTTCCCAGCGCGCGCGATAACGCCGACCATCGACGCCGACAAAATCCACTTCGGCATACCCTTCACCGGTGCCACGGCGCAGCAAAGTGCGCGGGTCGCCAGTGGCGATTTCGCCGTCGGCATCCGGAACCTTGGCGTCGCGCCCGGTATTGTTCAGACGCGGCACCGCGCCGAACAGCGCCAGGCACAACGCGTCGAGCAAGGTACTTTTACCGGCGCCGGTCGGCCCGGTGATTGCGAACAGCCCGGCACTGGCCAGCGGCTCGGCGGTGAAGTCGATTTCGAACGGACCCGCCAGCGAAGCGAGGTTCTTCAAACGAATGGCGAGAATCTTCATGGCTGCTCGCCCTCCATCTGTACGTCCTGCAGCAGTTCGGCGAAGTCCTTGAGCGTCTGCTCATCGACCTCGTTGCCATAATTGTCGAGCCAGGCACGACTGAACAGTTCCTGCGGAGTGAGTTGATCCAGTTCGACCAGCGCGCTGCCGTCGTCGCTACCCTCGGCGCCACGGTTGCCGGCGTACTCGGCGGCGATCCGCACCAGGCGCACGGCTTTGCCTTGCAGGGCGTTTTCCACCTGATGGCGCAGGTCCGGCTGCGGCTCGTCGAGGGTCACGCGCACTTCCAGCCATGGCTGGCGCTGGGTTTCAGCGAGCAGATCGATGTTCGGCAGGTCAGCCAGTTGCAGCAGAATCTCTGCCAGTGGCGCCGGGCCGATGCGTTGCAGGTTGACCGAGCGCGGGATCAGTTTCGGTTCGACGCTGACCAGGGTTTCGCCGTCGAGGGTGACGTCGAGAATCTGGTGCTGATAACCGATTTCCGAGAACGACAGCGGAATCGGCGAGCCGCTGTAGCGGATGCGTTCTTCACCGTTGACCTTCTGCGGCTTGTGCAAATGACCGAGCGCAACGTAGCTGATGCTCGGCCCGAACAGGCTGGCGGGCAGCGCTTCGGCGTTACCGATGATCAGGCTGCGCTCGGAGTCTTCCGAGACCGAGCCGCCAGCCATGTGCGCGTGGCTGATGGCAACCAGCGCCTGACCCGGCTGACGCTTGGCATTCGCCGCTTCGATCAGCCACTCATGCACTTGACCGATGCCACGCAGATAGTTGTCGCCCAGATGCGCACCGGTCACCTCGGCTGGACGCAGGAATGGCAGCGCCAGGCACCACGCGGCGATCTCGCCTTGGGCATTCGGCAGCGGCAGCAACAGCCGTTCGGCGTCGAGCTGGCCGTCATCCAGCCACAACACCCGCCCCAGCGCATGGGTGCGCAAGCGGCGCATCAACGGCGCCGGCAGTTCGATGCGCGAGCCGGAATCGTGGTTGCCGGCAATCATCACGATGGTCAGCAGCGGCTGCTGCTCGTGAGCGCTGACGATGAAGTCGTAGAGGCGTTCCTGGGCTTTGACCGGCGGATTGACCGTGTCAAAGATGTCACCGGCAATCAGCAGCACATCCGGCTGCGCCAGTTGCAGTTGGCGCAGCAGCCATTCGAGAAAGCACGCATGCTCGAAATCGCGCTCCTGGCCGTGCAGGTTTTGCCCAAGGTGCCAGTCGGAGGTGTGGAACAGACGCAAGGTGGACTCCGCAACAAATAAAGAGGTGATGGCCGCGGGGAAATGATGGGCGGCTAAAGAGAGGGGAGTTTACAGATTATTGGGGAGTGAGGGCTTGTCTGGGTAGGTCGAGGCTGGGCATTTCGATGATGCCAGAAAGCGGTTATCGGGTGTTTGGCCATTATATTGATATCATTTGCGGCGAGTGCGGTACGGATGGCGCCGAGGAAACTCCGCCTTTGCCCAGTCCAGGGGGGGGTAAAAAGTGATCACTGAAGATATAAAGATCGTCGAGGAAATTTTCCAGGAAGTCGAAGTCGGTATCGTCTATGGCTATGACGCTTTCCGCTACGGTGTTGAACTGGGAGAGGGCTACATAGAAACGGAATTGGCCGTCGAAAAAGATGGAGTTGAGGACTGGAATGCCGAAACCGACATAAACGACGCGAAAATTCTCCGTCTGGTGGACCAGTTACAGGCAGCCGCCGTCAGCCGCGGTGAACCATGGAAGTCATTTGTCCTGTCTTATCGCGAAGGCGAACAAGTGAAAATCAAATTCGACTACTGATTTCAGCGTCTGATTGAGGCGGGGACCGATGACGAGGAACTGAAAGCCATTCAGTCACTAATGAGAATTCGGTCTGTCGTGTCCCGAATAATGAAAGACCCTTTCCGCAGGAAATAGAGTGATTACTGAAGAATTTGAAATCGTCAAAGCAATTTTTCAGCTGGTTGAAGGCGGAATTGTTCACGGTTATGACGCCTTTCGATACAGCGTCGAGTGGGGGGGCAACTATATGGAGGCAGACCTCGCCGTTGAAAAAAATGGTTCAGAAATCTGGGACGCTGAGACTGATTTCAACCATTCGAAAATCTATGCGTTTGTAGAAAAATTACACGCGAATGCAGTCGCTCGCGGCGAGCCATGGATATCCTTTGTCCTGTCCTATCGCGAAGGCGGGCAAGTGACAACGAAATTCAACCATTGATTTGATAAAAAACGTGATCTGTCCCGGTTTTACCGGTTTTATTGCCAGGAAATGATAGGCCGCTAAAGAGTGGAGTGTCTGCTGGCAAATTAAAGACTTGAAAATCAAAAGATCGCAGCCTGCGGCAGCTCCTACAGGGAATAAATGTCCACTCTGTAGGAGCTGCCGCAGGCTGCGATCTTTTGCTTTTACTTCGGGTAAAGCGGCGGCAACCCGCTGTCCCCGACCGGATCCTGCACCCGTTCGGCTGCCGGAATGGTGCGGATTGCCCGCCACAGGTCCTCGCCCTGCCAATGCTGCCCCGTCTCGCTGTACAGCGCTCCATTGAGCCCGTCCAGCGCATCCGACAACGGCACAAACCGCGCTGCCATGTCCGCCAACGTTTCCGGCTGCTGTCGCGCCCACGCATCGAGTGCCTGCCGGGTCGCTTGCGGATCGTTGGCCTGGCTCGCGCGTTTGATGTCGTCCAGCAATGTACGCGGGCTTGGGCCGGTTTGGGCGGCGCGATGCACCGCCGGTTGCCAGCGTGCACGCCACCACAGGCCGAAGCCGAGCAGGGTGGTGCAGGCGAGGATCAGCGTGCTGAGTTTCCACCACCACAACACATCGTTATCGGCGGCGTTCACTTGCAGGGTACCGGCCGGGGTATCGACCTGCAGGCTCGGGTTGTTTGCCACTTGCAGGGTGCGCGCCGGCAGGCTGGTGTGTTCCAGATGATCTTCGAAGGTGTTCCACCAGATCACGTCGACGGTCGGCAACTCGATCGCGCCGCTGCGGCTGGGTACCAGCGCTTCGCGTTCTTCACGGCTGCCGATCAGGCCGCGCTCGCCGCTCTGATTACTCAGCACCGGCTGATCCGGGTAACGGCGCAGGCCGTTGGCTTCAGTGCCGGGCAAGGCCGGCAACTGCGAACTGGCCAGGCCTTCGGCTTTCAAAGTCAGGCTGCGAGTCAGGGAGTCGCCGACCTGAAGATGATCCGGCTCCGGGTTCCAGCTTTCGCTCAGGCTCAGGCTGCGTGCGGGCAACCACGGCGCATCGGCCGGGTAGGTCAGCGGTTTCGGTTTGACCGTCAGTGCGGTCTCGGCGGAATTGACGCGCAACAGCTTGCCCGGTTTCGGGCCTTGCGCAGTCGCGTCCTGGGCGGGTTGAGTGTCGACCAGCGTGGCGCTGAAGGTCTGCGGGGCGATGAGCAGCAAGCCGCTGTGCTGCGGGTAGATCGCATAGCGCATCTCGATCACGCCATGGCGCACGCCGTTGATGTCTTTCTCGTAGGTGCGCGTGTCGCCCAGTTGCTCGATACGCGCATCGGCGATTTGCAGCGGGGTCAGGCTGCTGTCGTCATACAGCGACACCGAATGGTAGATGCGCAGGGTCAGGATCGCCTGGGCCTGCACGTACACGCTGGACTGGTCGAGGCTGGCTTCGATGAACACCGGATCCAGGTTGTTTTTCTCTTCGCGGGTGTCGCTCTCGACCACTTGCACGGTGATCGGCTGGCTCTGCACCTTACCCAGTTGCAGCGGCGGAATGACCACACTGCCGTTCTCTTTCGGCAGCAGGGTGATGATCCAGCGGGTGGTGGCGCGGTTGTCGCCATTGAGGGTGTTCAACTGGTTGACCTGACGTGTGCCGCGCACCTCGAACAACGGTTCCAGCGGCGCCAGGTCAGGTTTGCCGAACTGCGTGACATCATCCGTTTCGAGGGTGAGTTCGACCGTCTCGCCGGAGTTCAGGCGACTGCGATCCACGCTGGCCGTCAGCTCGGCCGCCTGGGCGGTGGCTGTGCAGAACAGCAGGGGCAGCAACAGAGCGGTGAAGCGGGTCATCGAGTTTTTTCCTGATCCTGATGTTGTTGCTGTTCGTACCAGAATTTGCGTCGCAGCAGTTCGCCCGGGTCGTCCGGGATCTTGCCCAGCCATTGTTCCAGTGCCTGGCGTTGCTCGCCTTCGAGGTTGTCCTCGCCAGGTTGCAGCGTCGGGGCAGTATTCGGTGCTTCGTCCGGCGGGTTGCCCGGCACCTCGTTGGGCCCCGGTTGCGGGGGCGTGGTCGGCGGCGGTTGGTTGGCCGACTCGCCGGGCTGCGCCTCGCTCGGGGTGTCACTTTTCACCGCGGGTGGCGGCGCGGTCGCTGGCGGTGGTTCATCGCCGGGCACGCTCGGCTGCGCCGGTTGCGGTTGCGGCTGTGGTTCGGCCGGCGGCGGGGTGTTCTTCTGCTTGAGCAGGTTTTCCACCAGGGCCTTGTTGGTCAGTGCCGGGCGCAAATCCGGTTGCAGTTCCAGCGCTTGCTCATAAGCATCGATGGCGGCTTCCAGCTCACCACTTTTCGCCAGCGCGTTGCCACGATTGTAGTGGGCGCGGGCATCGCTGCCTTCGGCGAAACGCTGAGCGGCGCCACTGTAATCGCCGGCCTCGTACAACGCCACCCCTTGCCACTGGTGATCTGCGAAGTGTTCGGCAGCTTCGGCCGGACGCTTTTGTTTGAGCAGGTGCAGGCCCCGCTGGTCGGGACGCAGCCACAGGTCTTCGAAGTCGAAAGCGTAGCTTGGCTGCGGCAGACACAGCAGCAATGGCAGGCAGAACAACCAGCCACGCCGTCCGGCGCAGGCGGCGAGCAGCAATAGCGGCAACAACAGCCAGTAACCCTGATCGGCCCAGGTGTCGAGGCGCACGGTCTGGCCATCGTCGCGCAGGCTGCGCGGGCCATCGAGCAGCCCAAGTGTGCGCAAATCGGATTCGTCGAGACGCGCGCTATGGTACTCACCGCCGACACTGGCGAGGAATGCGCCAAGGCTCGGGCTGTCGAGTTGCGGCACGCGGATCGCGCCTTGTTCGTCCTTGAGGAAACTGCCGTCCTCCTGAGCGATCGGCGCGCCTTCAGCGGTGCCGATACCGAGCATCAGCAGTTGCGCCGATTGCTGGCCGAGGGCGCGGCGGATGCCTTGGCGTTCCTCTTCGGTCAGTGAGGAGCCGATGAGCAGAATCCGCCCCTGGCCGAGCGCGCCTTGCTTGAGCAGGGCCAGCGCCTTGCTCACGCCGAGATCAGCGCGATGGCCGCTTTCCGGCATCAGCGACGGCTTGAGGGCGTCGAGCAGATTGTGGCTGGTCGCCAGGTCATCCGACAGCGGCACCAGCGTGTGCGCGCTGCCGGCGTAGACGACGATCGCGGTCTGCGCATCGCTGCGTGCCTGCAACAAGTCGAACAGCTTGCGCCGGGCCTGTTCCAGTCGCGTTGGCGGCGAGTCGGTGGCGAGCATTTCCGGGGTCAGCTCCAGCACCACCACCAATGGGTCGGCAGGTTTCTGGCTGGTCTGTTCAACCCGTTCCCAACTGGGGCCGAGCAGGGCGACGATGGTCAGCAGCCACGCCACGCCGAGGGCGACCCACGGCAGCTTGCTGGTGCGCCCATTGCCACCGCTGAGCAGCGTCGCGTGGAATGCCGGCGGCAGAATCATCTGCCAGCGTCCGGCGCGTTTCTGCCGGTGCCACAGTTGCCAGATCAGCCAGCCGAGCAGCGGCAGGAGCAGCAGCCACCAAGGGCGGAACCAGTGCGGCCAGAGCGCGATCATCGGCGCCTCCGCAGACGCAGGCGTTGCAGACGCTCACGCCAGTCAGGCAACGGACTTTGCAGATACAGCTCCTTGGTAAACAGGCGTTGCAGCGGGTTGTCCGGCCACAATTCGCGGGCGACCAGCAACAGGCTCAGCAGCAGCGCAAACGCCAGCGGCCACTGATACAAGGCTTGCGCCGGGCGCGCCTGGGTCGGTTGCTGGGTCACCGGTTCGAGTTGATCGAGGGTGTCCCTGATCGCTTGCAGCTCTTTGCCGTCGCGGGCGCGGAAGTATTGGCCGCCGGTGGCGTTGGCGATGGCCTTGAGGGCCGGCTCGTCGAGGTCCAGGCTCGGATTGACCCCGAGCAGGCCGGTGCTGCCACTGTCTTGCGGGTCGGCGCCGATGCCGATCGGGTAGATTTTCACCCCTTCGCTGGCGGCCAGTTTCGCCGCAGTCAACGGATCGATTTCGCCGCCGTTGTTGGCGCCGTCGGTGACCAGAATCAATACCCGGCTTTGTGCCGGACGCATGCGCAGGCGCTTCAGCGCCAGACCGATCGCATCGCCGATGGCGGTGTTCTTGCCGGCGATGCCGATACGCGCTTCATCGAGCCAGACGTGCACGGTGTGCCGGTCGAACGTCAGCGGTGCCTGCAGATACGCCTGACTGCCGAACAGGATCAGACCGACTCGGTCACCATCACGGCTTTCAAGGAAATCCCCGAGCAGATGCTGGACCAGCGACAAGCGACTGACGTCTTCGTCCTGCCACTGCATGTCGGGGAAATCCATCGAGCCGGACACGTCCACCGCCACCAGCAGATCGCGGCCGCTGGCGGCAATCGGCAACGGTTCGCCGAGCCATTGCGGGCGGGCGGCGGCGCTCAGCAGCAACAGCCACAGCAGCAGGAACGGTGCTTGCTGGCGCCACGCCGGCAGGTTGGCGCGGGCCCGGCGCCGCGCCAGGCCTTCGAGGTCGGAGAGGAAACTCACGCGCAGCGCCGGCTCGCCGCTGTCGGCCACCGGCAACACCAGACGCATCAGCCACGGCAGCGGCAGCAGCACGAAGATCCACGGCCAGGCGAACTCAAACATGCTTGCGAATCCAGGTTTCAACGGCTTGGGTCAGGCCGGCGATGGCTTTGTCGTCGAGTTTGCATTCGGGTTTGTAGGCGCCTTCGACCAGCACCATCCAGCGCGTCAGGCCGGCGGCCGGGCAGCGGTTGTCGAGAAACGCCAGCCATTTGCGGCCATTGAGCGTGTGGCTCTGGCTGTAGGGGTAGTGGTTGCGGCACAGGCGTTTGAGCAGGCCGTTGAGCTGCTGCAGCCAGGCCCCGGCCGGTGCGCCGTCGTAGGGTTTGGGCATTTGTGCCAGTTCCGCCAGCGCGGCGATGCGCACGGGATCGAGCGGTTGTTCGGCGCGCACGATCGGGCGTTTCTTGATCGGAATGAACCGGCGTAAACGCCACACGGCGAAGCCCAGCAGCGGCAGCAATAACAGCAGCAGCCACCAGCCCGGGGCCGGAGGCCAGAAGTCGATCGGCGGCGGGGAAATCAGCGGTTGCAGTTGCTCGATGCCGTTCATCGACTGCTCCCCGGACGCTGCGGATTGAGGAACTCGCGCATCTGCTCGACCATCTCGCTTTGCGTGCTCAGCGGCATCAGCAGTACCCGCAGTTTTTGCGCGAGCAATTCCCAGCGGGCGATGCGTGCTTCGGCCTGGGCGCGATAGGTCTGGCGCAGCTCGAAATTCAGCGTGTCGAGTTCCAGTTGTGCGCCTCTTTCCGCGAATCTCAGCAGCCCGGCGGCAGGCAGCGCGTGATCCAGCGGATCGGACAGCGGCAACAGCAACAGATCGCAGTGACGCGACAGCAGGCTCAGTTGCTGCTCGGCGCTGTCGGACAGCGCGCGCTCGTCGCAGATCACGATCACCAGGCTGCCCGGGCGCAACACTTCACGCGCCCGGCGCAGCGCCACGCCGAGGGCGTCGCGGTCCGGCTCGCGTTCGCTGTGCAGCGACTGATTGACCTTCACCAGGCGGTTGAGCAATTGCAGCAGGCTCTGCTTGCTGCGGCGCGGTTTGATTTCGTAATGCTCGTTGTCGCCAAACACCAGCCCGCCGACCCGGTCGTTATGGCCCAATGCGGCCCAGCCGATCAGCGCCGCCGCTTGCGCTGCAAGCACTGACTTGAACATCAGTCCGGAGCCGAAAAACAGCCGCGTGCTTTGCTCGACCATGATGAAAATCGGTCGCTCGCGTTCTTCATGGAACAGCTTGGTGTGCGGCTCCTGGGTGCGCGCGGTCACCCGCCAGTCGATGGTGCGCACGTCGTCGCCGGCCTGATAGACCCGCACCTGATCGAAGTCCACCCCGCGACCACGGAATTTCGAGTGATGCAGGCCGATCAGCGGGCTGCGCTGGCTCGGCGTGGAAAACAGCTGCACTTCGCGCACACGGTGACGCATCTCGATCAGATCGGTGAGGCTGATGCGGATGCCCGGTTCGGACGGCAGGGGGGCGTTCATGGGGGTCAAGCGACGGCTACGACGTCGAGAATCCGCTGCACCACCCGATCCTGATCGATGCCGGCGGCTTCGGCTTCAAACGACAGAATGATGCGGTGACGCAACACGTCGAACAGCACCGCCTGAATGTCTTCCGGGCTGACGAAGTCGCGACCGGCCAGCCAGGCGTGGGCCCGGGCGCAGCGGTCGAGGGCGATCGAGCCGCGTGGGCTGGCGCCATAGGCGATCCACTCGGCCATTTCCGGGTCGAACTTGGCCGGCGTGCGCGTGGCCATGACCAGTTGCACCAGGTATTCCTCCACGGCGTCGGCCATGTACAGACCGAGGATTTCCTTGCGCGCGGCGAAAATCGCCTGCTGGCTGACCCGGCGCTCAGGCTTGGTTTCGCCGTTCAGCGCTTCGCCACGGGCCTGCTGGAGGATCCGGCGTTCGACGGCAGCGTCCGGGAAACCGATTTTCACGTGCATCAGGAAGCGGTCGAGCTGGGCTTCGGGCAACGGGTAGGTACCTTCCTGCTCGATCGGGTTCTGCGTGGCCATCACCAGAAACAGTGGCGACAGCTCGTAAGTGCTGCGCCCGACACTGACCTGACGCTCGGCCATGGCTTCGAGCAGCGCCGATTGCACCTTGGCTGGCGCCCGGTTGATTTCGTCCGCCAGAACCAGGTTGTGGAAGATCGGCCCTTGCTGGAACACGAAACTGCCGGTTTCCGGGCGATAGATCTCGGTGCCGGTGATGTCGGCCGGCAGCAGGTCCGGGGTGAACTGGATG
>Ga0247818_10000372_pt1 | contig 27547 bp, 25 predicted proteins | sample 13C_Glucose_Day1_FD_192424 | JGI IMG/M metagenome (GOLD analysis project Ga0247818, IMG submission 192424) | Soil microbial communities from agricultural site in Penn Yan, New York, United States - 13C_Glucose_Day1 | ecosystem: Environmental > Terrestrial > Soil > Agricultural land | place... | reverse complement strand
AACGCGAGGTGAAGTTGACTCTCAAGGGTGAGACCGACAGCGTCCGACTGACAGTGCACAACGACGGAGCCCCGATCCCCTCCGATGCGATCCCGACCATTTTCGACCCGCTGGTGCGCAGCGCCAGTGAAGAGCTCGGCGAGCCTACTACCAGCCTTGGGTTGGGGTTGTTTATCGTCAAGGAAGTGGTCGACGCCCATGAGGGGACGATTGAAGTCAGCTCCGGCGAGATTGATGGCACGACGTTTACCGTGGTGTTGCCCAGAAAGGTCTGATGCTTTTGTGACGAGGGGGCTTGCCCCCGTTCGAGCGCGAAGCGGTCGCAGAATCGGCGAATGTTGTGTGTCAGGCGATTGGCTGTGAGTGGCTTTTGGGGCTGCTTCGCAACCCAACGGGGCGGTGCGGCGGTCCGACAAGCCCCCTCGCCACAAAATCAGTGTTTGTGCTTGTTGGAAATCATTCCACCACCAACCGCCCCAATCGCTGCTTGAGCATGCGGTTCTCGGCCCGCAACTGCTGGACTTCTTCAAGCAGATCCAACGCCAGGGCCACCCCTTCCCATTCCAGGTCCAGATCGCGCCGCAGCTTGGCGGCGCGTTTGGCCAGGGTCAGTTCGTAATCGGTGAAGAGCCAGTCCTTGGGCACGCTGCCCTGAGGTTCGAGGATGCCGTGCTCGACGATTTCGATCACGTAGACGTCCGACAACTCGGTCGCCTCACAGAATTCGGCCATGTCCAGTTGAACGATCAGGGGACTGCTCATAGTCAGTGACTCCTCGGTTCCAAGGGATCAGAAATGCTCTCGCGGGTCGAAAGCGGCTTTTTTCGCCAGCTCCTGCCACAGGGCCTTGATGTCCTCGTCGGATTTCTTCGGCATCACGGCCTTCAACTGCACGAACAGGTAACCGCGCTCACCGGCCTTGTTCATCAGGCCATGGCCCTTGGCGCGCATGCGCTGGCCGTTCTGGCTGCCGGCCGGGACCTTGAGGTTGATCTTGCCGGTGAGGGTCGGCACGGCGACTTCAGCGCCCAGCGCCAGCTCCCACGGTGCCAGTGGCAAGGTGATGATCAGGTTCTCGCCTTCGACGTCAAACTTCGGGTGCGGTGCAAAACGGATCGTCAGGTACAGGTCGCCATTGGCCCCGCCGCCCACGCCCGGAGCGCCCTGCCCCTTGAGGCGAATGCGCTCGCCGTCGCTCACACCGGCCGGAATCTTCACGTTCAGGCTTTTGCTGGTGTTGCTCACATGCTGGCCGGCCGCGTTGTACTGAGGTACCTGGAAGGTCACCTTCTTCGACTCGGTCGACAGCGTTTCTTCGAGAAAAACCCCAAGCTCCATTTCCACGTCCTGCCCTCGACGTCCGGTGCTGCGACGCGACTGTCCACCACCACCAAAACCTGGCCCACGGTTACCGAAGATCGAACTGAAGAAGTCCGAAAAATCGCCCGTGTCCTGGCCACCGCCACCGAAGCCACCACGGCTCTGCCAGCCCGGAGGTCCCTGGAACGGTTGGCCGTGCTGGCCATAGCGCCGCAAGTCATCATATTCGGCACGTTTGTCGGCGCTTTTCAGCGCTTCATAGGCTTCCGAGGCATCCTTGAACCTGGACTCGGCATCCTTTTCCTTGCTGACGTCGGGGTGGTATTTGCGCGCCAGCTTGCGATAGGCGGCCTTGATCGCCTTGTCGTCTGCGGTCGGCTCCACACCGAGAATCTTGTAATAGTCTTTGAAGTCCATCGAGGGAATCACCATCCGTTATCAGAATCGCGCCGCAGGCCACAGCATGCGCTTGTTTGCAGCCATTGGTTTGACCGATCTCAAGTTTGTGACCGGGCGGCGCAGCAGAAGTTTATCGGCAGCAGGCGGGGCTTCTTGCGAGCACTCCCGCGGCTGTCCGGTTGATGCAGGGTAGTTTGGGGGGGATGCCCCATCTTTCAAGGCATTGTCTGCGAAGAATTAGCAGATAACCGGCCTTCGAATCTGGCGCGCTCTGACATACACTGCGCGGCCGTTTTTTAACCGGAACCTGAAAGACATGAACAACGCATCTCCAGCCCGTGCCTTGGGTATCGACTTTGGCACGTCCAACTCCACCGTCGGCTGGCTGCGCCCCGGCGTGGAAACGCTGATCGCGCTGGAGGACGACAAGATCACCCTGCCGTCAGTGGTCTTCTTCAATATCGAAGAACGTCGCCCGGTGTACGGCCGGCTGGCGCTGCACGAGTACCTGGAAGGCTACGAAGGCCGCCTGATGCGCTCGCTCAAGAGCCTGCTGGGTTCCAAGCTGATCAAGCACGACACCAGCGTCCTGGGCACGGCGATGCCGTTCAAGGACCTGCTCGGGCTGTTCATCGGCCAGCTCAAGAGCCGTGCCGAAGCGTCCGCTGGTCGGGAGTTCGAAGAAGTTGTACTGGGCCGCCCGGTGTTTTTTGTCGACGATGACCCGATGGCCGACAAGGAAGCCGAAGACACCCTGGTAGACGTGGCGCGCAAGATCGGCTTCAAGGAAGTCTCGTTCCAGTACGAGCCGATTGCCGCCGCGTTCGACTATGAGTCAACCATCGAGAAAGAAGAGCTGGTACTGATCGTCGACATCGGCGGTGGTACCTCCGACTTCTCACTGGTGCGCCTGTCGCCGGAACGTCGGGGTGTGGATAACCGCCACGAGGACATCCTCGCCACCGGCGGTGTGCACATCGGCGGAACCGACTTCGACAAACAGCTCAGCCTGCAAGGCCTGATGCCGCTGTTCGGCTACGGCAGCCGCATGAAGAGCGGCGCCTACATGCCGACCAGTCACCACATGAACCTGGCGACCTGGCACACCATCAACTCGGTGTACTCGCAGAAATCGCAACTGGCCCTGGGCAGCATGCGCTATGACATCGAGGACACCGGCGGCATCGATCGCCTGTTCAAGTTGATCGAACAGCGCGCCGGACACTGGCTGGCCATGGAAGTGGAAGAAACCAAGATCCAGCTGACCCACGCCGACAATCGCCACGTGCCGCTGGATCGCATTGAAGCGGGCTTGAGCGTGGACCTCAGCCGTGCGCTGTTCGAGTCAGCCATCGACAGCCTGCTGGAGCGGGTGCGCAACAGCGTCACCCAACTGCTGGCAGACGCCGATGTGCGGGTCGATCAGGTCGATACGGTGTTTTTCACCGGTGGCTCGAGCGGGATTCCAGCGCTGCGCAACAGTGTTTCGGCGATGTTGCCGAAGGCGCGGCATGTGGAAGGGAACATCTTTGGCAGTATCGGTAGCGGTCTGGCGATCGAGGCTGCAAAACGCTACGGTTCGATGGACTGATCCAAAATCTTTGGTGCGCCCTTCGCGAGCAAGCCCGCTCCCACATTTGACCGTATTCCATCTGGAGGAACTCGGTTGAATGTGGGAGCGGGCTTGCTCGCGATGGGGCCAGCTCAGTCAACAAAGATCCAGCGGATCAAACCATCCCCACCTGCTTCAACTCACTCTTGAGATACGCGTAGTAAATCGGCCCCGCCACCACCCCCGGCAGGCCGAACGCGGCCTCGAACACCAGCATCGCCAGCAGCAACTCCCACGACTTGGCACTGATCTGCCCGCCGACGATGCGCGCGTTGAGGAAGTATTCGAGCTTGTGGATAACAATCAGGTAACCCAGCGCCGCCACAGCGACCCAGATCGACAACGACAAACCGACGATGGTGATCAAAGTGTTCGACATCAGGTTGCCGATCACCGGCAGCAGGCCGAGCAGGAAGGTCAGCACGATCAGGGTTTTGGTCAGCGGCAGCTTGATCCCGAACATCGGCAGGATCACCGCCAGGAAAATCCCGGTGAAGACAGTGTTGAGCAGGGAAATCTTGATCTGGGCGAACACGATGTTGCGAAACGCCTGGACCAGCAGGTGCAGGCGTTCGAACAGCGCCGCAGCCAGCGGCTTGCGCTTGGTCAGGTCCGGCACACGCTGCAAGGCAATGATCGCACCCAGCACCATGCCGATCAGCAAGGTCACGAACATGTGCGCCGCATCCTTGCCCACCAATTGCAAATCGCTGAGGTGTTTGCTGACCCACTCGCCAATCGCCACGCGGAACTCCGCGGCACTGGCCGGCAGGTAGGCGTCGATGAACGGCGGCAGTTGCCCGCGCGCGCGGTCGACCACTCCCATGAACTTGTCGAGGGAGGCACCGGGGTTTTCCGCCTCGTGCAGCAGGAAGCTGAAGGCACCGGCAAAGATCAGCGATAGCACGCTGACAATCAGAGTCCCCAACAATGCCACCGCCAGCCAGCGCGCACGCCGGCCTTCGATCAGCCGTTGCAGTTGCGGGGTGAGCATGTTGACCAGTTCGAACACCAGCAATCCGGCGAGCAGGCTGGGCAGCAACCGCAGCGGCAGGACCAGCAGCAGCCCGCCAAAAATGATGACCCAGCTGATGACCAGCAAGACTTGACGCTGAGAAAACGTTGGCATACAGCCTCAAAAACGAACGGCGTAAAAAGGATTGGCAGTCTGCCAGCGATCCGGTGCGAGCACTAGGGATTGTGTGGGGCGACCTTAGTGGTGGTTCAGGATTTCTTGCAGCACCTTCTGCGGCCCCATTGTCGGAGCGCCGCCCGGAGCAGGCTCGCTCCCACAGTGGAACTGAGTACACCGGACAAATGTGGGAGCGAGCCTGCTCGCGATGGGGCCAGCTCAGCCACCACTGTCCTTGAGTCGATCTTATTTCTTCTTCAGGCAATCACTCATGAACGCCTTGCGCTCATCACCCTTCAAGGCTTTGGTGGCCGCATCGGCATTGCAGGTTTTCATTTTCTCTTGCTGCGGGGTCAAGGCTTTGCTGGCACCGTTGGCCGCCGGGGTGGCCTTGAGGCAATTGCTCATGAAGGCTTTGCGCTCATCGCCCTTGAGGGTTTTTGCAGTCGCCTCGGCGTTGCAGGTGGTCATCTTGTTCTGTTGGTCTGTGGCGGCGAAGCTTTGGGAACAGAGCAGCAAACCGATCATCAACAAAGGGGCACGCATTATCTTCATGGAGTTTTCTCCGTGTCGCCGCATCGAGAGATGCGGCCTCCACGAGGAGTGTAGTCAAGCCTTGTTACACCTTCCTCCAGACATAAACGATCATTGCGCCGGGGACTCAGCCGCAGACTCTTCAGCCAACACATCCTTGAATGCCTGCTTATAGCCCGCAAAGGCTGAAATCCGTTTTTCGATCACGGATACGGGCAATCGCTCGAACGACACTCCGACTTCCCCCGACAAACCAAATTGTGTTCCCAATAGCTTTAATGAGGTGAATTGGGCATAAGCCCCCGACTTGTACAGTTTGTTCATTTTTATTTGCCTGAAGGTGTTGTCCCGGGAAACCTCCGGCAACTCCGCCCGTCCCGCCGGCACGTCGTTGATAAAGGCAAAGTCTGCGCTGGCGGGGCCGGGCTCAAGTGTTGCAATGGCCGGCAGTTCGAACTTGAAATAGCCCTTGTCCGCCGTATGGGCGGTTGGGAACTCCGGCCACGAATCGGCAACCACCAGTTGCTTGAGATCGGTCAAGTCATCGCCAATAACCACGTACTGATGATCGAATGCGGTGGCTTTGACCAGGTGGATCCGCGAGGTTCTCGGTTGGCTGGCCAGCAGAGCGAAGGTCACCTTGGAGTTTTCCGAACAATTGCCTCCCTTGATTTCAATGGCTTTACGCGCATGTTCGGCGATAGACATCCGTGCAGTGAATTGACCTTCCTGCAGATCCAGTCCTCGCAGCCCCTTGATTTTCGCGATCGCCGAACCACCCTTTTCCCAGATGCTCGGCAACTGGTTGCCCGATAACGGCAACAATTCCTTGGCCCGATAGATGGCGCGCTGTGCCTGGCGCAAGTTGGCCATGACCTGGGGCGTCACTACGGTCGGCTGCGCTGCCGCCGAAACACCCGAATCCAGATCACCTGCATAGCGCTGTAATGCAGCCCAAGGCTCACTGGGCGGCATGTTATTTTCCCTCACTGCACGTTGCAGCGTCTGATATTCGTCGAGACGCCCGGTTTGCTCGAGATTGCGCGCACTGGCGCCCAGATGGCGCTCGGAGTCCGTGAGCACCACTAAACCGTCCTTAGTGAACAGCCGTTGGATCAACGCGTCGTACTGTGCAGGCGACATCAGTTTTTTCAGATCGGGCAACACCTCAATGCTTTGGACCGTGCGCAGATTGGCCTCGTGGCCCTCGGCGTTCGCCTTCACGAATCCATCCCAGAGCGCGTCCTGGCAATCGATCGGCATACTGTCAACCATCAACTTCAGGCCGCGCAGGTAGTTGTATTGTTCAAACGCAGGGATGCTGGGATGGAAGGCGCAACTGACAAACTCGTTGAAGTCTTGCTCGACGACTTGCAACTGCGCTAACTCCCCCGCCAGGGTGGGAGCCCCCCCACGCAGGCGCATGATCGCAGGATCAAACGTCGGAATTTTCAACTCCGGTAAACCGGAAAGAACACTTAACAGCCTGTAGGGTTTCAGGGCATGGTCGCGCAATGCCGCCTTGAGGACCGGACCCTGACCGATATGAATCTGCAACGCATCACGCTCGGCATCGGGTAATGCCTGCAAGATCGAGGTAAACAAATCACCGCCCGAATGCAGGGCATTGCCTTGCTCGTCGCAAGCCTGGAACACCCCGTTGTCGCTCACGACAAGCGTACGCCGGATGGCGGCATCCTCGGGGCCGATGCTGTCCAGTTGTCGGCCATCGAAACGGTAGTGACGCAGCTCGATCCTCACATTGGCATTCCAGCCAGGCAGGTTTTCCAGGGAATGCAACGCCAAGGCGTCGAAGTCCGGATTTTCGACCGAGTCCAGATAAAAACCCTCATACGCACGGCTGATCCGTACGTCCCTGAGCGCCCAATCGGCGCACCCTTGCAGTCGCTCGGGAAGCCTGCGCAGCTTAAGCGCCTGCAACTCCTCCGGGCGCGCCAGCGCGACCAGCTCTTGTGCAACGACACCGGACATTCCTGGAACCTCGCCCTGGATGAACCTTGCCTCGGCACTGACGGCTTGCCCGACATCTCGGTAACGTTTTTCGAACAACGAGGCCTTGCGCCGCTCTGCCAATTGCGCGAGTTGCCCCCTCAAACGCATGGCATTTTGTGTGCGGCTGCCGATCGGTGCATCAGGCTCGTCACCCAGCAGTTGCCGGGTCTCGGCATCATCGAGAAGCAACAGCAAGGTGTCGATCAGGTCGGTATCCGCCAATTGGTCCGTAGAGAAAGAGACAGGTTCGTCATCGGCCCCGATGGCGTACAGCACTCGTCCATCGGCCCCCTTGAGTTCAATCGCTCTGCCGGGCCACAAGCCGTCCAGCAGTTGAAACTGCCAGAGCGGGTCGGCCTGCAAATAGTCCTGTGCACGGGTGCTGCCGATGTTTTGGATGAAGGTGTGGATATCCCGGTCGATCCTGAACCGGGTCACCGTATCGCTCAGCAAAGGGATTGCCCGTTCGTTATCGGCGTACATGCGTACCAACGCACCGATATCGGCACGGCTGACTGTGCGAATGTCGCCGAACTTGTCGGTCAACCCCTCCACCGACGGACCGAGTCGCTTGATCAGCGCATCGGCATCCCAGGTGTGAGGTGTTTCACCCTCGATTACAAAAGCGCCGGTGCCGTTACTCTCCGCCACCGGCTGATAGGCCTCGGGACGGGTCGGATGCTGAACCCGGTGCTTGCCGGTTTGCGGATCGAACTTGAGTTCGAAATGATCATCGTCCAACGACAGAATCTGCCGGCCCTGATGCTGATGCAGACCGTAAACGTCAGGTTTGGAATCCGTCGCCAGACGCAGGTTTTGTTGCCGGTACGGCTGCAGATTTTCCCCCCATAGCCGCTGCTCACCGTTTCTGAGCGTGACTTGACGGGCGCCTTCGAGGAAGGACGACAACCTGGGCTTCACCACTTGAGTGGCGATAGCACCGCCCACGGCAAACGTGCCCAACTGAATCAGGTTTTCAGCGACGCCGACCAGATGCTCCGCCGCTTCAACGTACTTGCCCTGGGCGAGTTCAACGACACCTTCCACGACCCCGTCTACTAGTTGATAGGCGATATACCCCAGCATGAGCTCCCCGAGCACCGGGACAAAGGGGGTCACGACGAGCAAGGCAACCTGCATGATGTCGAAGAGCATTTTTTCCAGGTTTTCGATCCACGCCCAACGTGCGGCGCTGTCCGCATCGGCGGTGATCACGGCCAGCGCGCGCCCGTCGGCAAAAATCTTGTCAACTTGCTGCTGATAGAGATAAACCCACGGATCGCCGTTATAACGGTTGACGGTATCGTTTTCGAACGATACCGCGGCTATCCGCAAATCGGGGCGATCGACTTGAGTTTCGCGCCAGGCAGGCAGATTGGAGCCCGGTTGTGTGCCGTGGTAAGTGATTTCCCACAGTTTCGCGTTGAGCGCGGCGAAGAAATGACCACGCTGGCATTGATCCACGAATCGACTGAAAAACGCCTGATAGCTGCGCCGGGAAGCGCCGGATGCCTGATCGTTACCCCGTAACTGGCGAGTCAGTTCGAGCGCGAACTCGGCCGTCGAGGCATACTCTTTCAGCGGATGCTCGGGATCGTGCGGTACGTAGGCAATGACGCGCCGGACATTCGCACCGGGGATATCGAGATCGGCGGCGATCAGTACAATCCCGGTCAGACGGGTGTCGAGCATGCTCAAGTGGTAGAAACGCACGGGAGCGCCATCCCACACCAGTCCCTTTTTACCCAGGACCATGTTCAACACGGTCAGGTAGGCCGGTGCCCCGATGTCCTTCTTCATCAATGCCAGATGTGCTGCAGCTTTCATGGCGCTTTTCTGACTGGCGACGATCCGGTGCTGCACCGCCTCCCGAGCCATGGCACCTTCGGGAGCCAGATAACTTTCCAGATATTTTTTATATTGGGACCCGATATCCAGAGTTCGGCACAGTGTCTTGAACTGCTCGATCGTTATTCCCAACTTCTTTATTTCAAACCGCCCGATTTCGTCGGGCTTAGTAATAAATGCAGAGTCGCTGGTAAATACTTCGCCCTCGGCAAAATTTTGCAGCGACGCGTTAAGTAACGAGACAGTTCGACTGCCGACACCGCCGGTGACATTGAATGCCCAGGCGGATGTTTTAGCCGGAAAATACAAACGCAGAAAAATTTCACGAACATCGACCACTACACCGAATTGCTTCTTGAGGGCGTTGGTCAGCAGTGGCTGGGCAAAGGACTCGGCATCTTGCAGCTTCCCGAGCATCCGGTCGACCTTGCTCTGCGCCTGCCAACTGAGCTTTGTGGCTTCTTTCGCTGCCACATGTTGCGTGTGGGACGCCGTTTTGCTCCAGGCGGGAATAACTTTGGGTGTGTTGCGTAAATCACCCATCCGCTGAAGAGATGAGTCGACAATCCAGTCGGGAATGGCGTTTTTGATAAAGTTGTAGTGAATACTGTGCTCTTGTTCTACATCGGGATAGTCTGGCCCACTCGCAGACTTCAACAACAAATCTTTCACAATTATTACTCGCAAACTTAGAGAGAGAGGTTCAAAGCCTACAGTGTCCCAATTCTGTTCCCATGAAGTTTGTTTCGGATAATGCCGTATGAAAATTCTTAACGAGTGCGTTAAAACTTCTTGTTGCGTCGATAGTAGTCGGGCGTGCACCCGGCCTGACGCTGGAACATCGCGATAAACGCCGAACCGGTGCTGTAGCCCATGTCGAAGGCGATTTCCTGAATGCTGCGATGGTTGTCCAGTGCTTCAATCGCGGCCAGGAATCGCAGACGCTGGCGCCACTCACCAAAACTCATGCCCAACTCGCGGACAAACTGCCGCGCCAGGGTCCGTTCACTGACGTGAACCTGCGCCGCCCAATGCGCCAAGGGCCGGTTGTCACCGGGTTCGGCTTGCAGGGCCTCGCATATGCCCAGCAGTCCCGGTGTGCTGGCATAGGGCAGGTAACACTCATGCACCGGCGCCTGTTGCAACTGATCCACCAGAACCTGAGCCAGGCGTTTATCCGCGGCCTGCTCGGGAATCTTGACGTCACGGACGGCGAAGTCCTTGAGGATCGCCTTGAGGATGTCACTGATGGCGAGCGTGCAGGCCTGTTGTGGCAGATCCTCGCAGACCGCCGGCGCCAGGCAAACGGCACGGTAGTTGATCGGCTGGTGGCTGTAGAAGCTGTGCTCGATTTCGGGGGGCACCCACACCGCGTATTGCGGCGGCGAGAGGAAACGGCTGCCGTCGACGTCCATGTGCAACACCCCGTGGGCCGCATACTCCAGAGTGCCCCAGGGATGACGGTGCGCAGCGGCGAATTCGTGGGTATTGAAATCGGCGTAGCGGAAGTACACCGCCGAAGGCAATTCGCTGAAATCCAGCAGATCGATGTGTTTACTGCTCATGCTGTCCGTCATCAGGGGCCGGTTGTCTGGATCGAAGTATAGGCTTGCATCCAGACAAGCGGATAATTGCCCTTCATTAACGTTCTGGTTTTTCCCGATGCAATACGCTTATCCCCTGCTGGCCATTTTTATCTGGGCCGGCAACACCGTGATCACCAAAATGTCGGCCGGGGCGATCTTCCCCGCCGAGATCGGCTTCTACCGCTGGCTGCTGGCCGGGTTGCTGTTCACGCCCTTCATGCTCAAACCGGTGCTCGCCCATTGGTCGCAGATCCGCCCGAAACTAGGCAAGATCTTTGTCCTCGGTGTTCTCGGCATGGCGGTCTATCAAAGCCTGGCGTACTTCGCCGCGAGCCTGACCTCGGCTACCAACATGGGCATCATCCTGTCGCTGATGCCACTGATGTCGCTCGCCATGGCGATCATCAGCCTCGGCCAGCGCCTGACCATGGGTGCCCTGGCCGGTGCGGTGCTGTCGTTTGCAGGTGTCCTGGTGGTGGTGTCGGCCGGCAGCCTTGGCACATTGCTCGAACACGGGGTCAACCTGGGCGACGCGATGATGCTGATCGCCACCCTGGCCTACGCGGTCTACAGCACCCTGTTGAAAAAGTGGCAACTGAAACTGCCGCCGCTGGTGCTTCTGTACCTGCAGGTACTGGTGGCCGTGGTGGTGCTGTTCCCGCTGTTCATCGTCTCACCGAAAGTCGGCCCGACCCTGCAGAACATTCCACTGGTGCTGTACGCCTGCCTGCTGGCTTCGATGGTCGCGCCGCTGGCGTGGATGCAGGCCGTGGTGCGTTTGGGACCGAGCCGGACCACGCAGTTTTTCAATTTGCTGCCGCTGATTACCGCATTGATTGCGGCGGTGGTGCTGCATGAGCAACTGGCGATGTATCACCTGGTGGGCGGGGTGTTGACCTTGGGTGGGGTGATCGTTTCCGAGCGTTGGACGACGGTGTTGGGGCGCAAGGTCAGTGTTGCCTGATCTGACGCCATCGCGAGCAAGCTCGCTCCCACAGGTGTTGTGTCGAACCCGTCTGTTGCGAACGACCGAAAACCTGTGGGAGCGTGGCTTGCCCGCGATGAACGATAATGCGGACTAGAGCCCGGCCGCAGCTAACCGCGCCGCATGCTCGACAAACAACCGGATCGGCTCAGCCCCCTTGCCCACCAGCCCCAGCGACTGGTTGACGATATCGAAGTGATCCAGCGGATACTCATCGCCAATCACCGTGCCCAGGTGCGAGCTGTAGCGCCCGACCATGCCGTCGCAATGCCCGGCTTCGCGGACGAAGGTTTTAGCGAATAACCGACAGCTGCGGTTGGTGCCATCCAGCAGGTTGCGCCCGCGATCGGTAATGCCCGGTTGCAAGGTGCCGGACCAGGAGTAATAGCGCACGCCGTTGACCTCCTCCGGCCCATGACCGCCCCAGGTGTCGGGCAGCCCCTGTGGATAACGCTGGTTGAACAGCGCGACGCCAGCGCTGGTGAGGGAGTGATGGGACGCACGGATATCCACCGGCAGCTTCGGCCCCCGGTAACCGGTATCCAACAACCCCATCAGCGCGCCGACGATCCGTAGCAAAAAGCACAGCAGACGACCACGGACGCTCTCGTGGGGATAATGTTCGTGCAGGTAATCGGCGAGCTCCGAACCGTGGTTCGGCCCCGCCACCGAGGTCACCGATGCCACCAGGTCCGGGCGCTTGGCCGCTGCATAACGGGCGGTCAGCGAGCCCTGGCTATGGCCGATCAGGTTGACCTTGTCGGCCCCGGTTTCCCGCAGGATTTCTTCGATACGCGCCAGCAATTGCTCGCCGCGCACTTCGTTCGAATGAAGCGGCGAGACCTGCACCGCGAACACCACCGCTCCGCCGTGGCGCAACGCCTCGACGATCCCGTACCAATACGGATAAAGCACCAACCGGATGAACCCGAGCATTCCCGGGACCAACACCAGCGGGTAGCGCGGGGCAGAACCTTGCGACATGGGCGGACATCCTTGTAGTCGGGCGGTGACGCAAGGCTGGATGCAAGACATCCGCCAAGCATCACCAGCGAAGATGACAAGTCTATGTCATCCGCCCTACTTCAACCCTACCACGCCCGCCACGATCAGCCCGACCGAGACCAGCTTGATCACGGTCAGGCTTTCACCCAGCAGCGCGAAACCGAGAAACACCGTGCCCAGCGAACCGATGGCGGTCCAGATCGGGTACGCAATGCTCACCGGCAGCTCGCGCATGGCCAGGGTCAGAAAATAGATCCCGCCCACAGCGGCCACTACGGTGACCAGCGAAGGCCAGAGCCGGGTGAAGCCCTCGGCGTACTTCATGCCCATGGCGAAGGTGACTTCGAACCCGGCGGCGACCAGCAGAAACAGCCAGGCCATCTAGAACTCTCCGGCCAGCGCCAACAAGCACTGCTCAGCCTCGGCGGCAGAGATTTGAAAGCTGCGCTCGGCGGACTCCTCGCCCTCGGCAGCCACTACGGTGACGTCCGTGATGCCAATGAATCCAAGCACCGTACGCAGTAGCGTGTCGGCATGGTTCATGGCTTCCAGCTCGCCGCCCGGGCCAAAACCGAAGCCGCCACGGCTGGTGATGATCAGGGCTTTTTTGCCCTGCACCAAAGGTTGGTACTGGGCCACGCCATTGTCCAGGGTGTGATCGAAGGTCACCCCCACCCGCACGATCTGATCGATCCAGGCTTTCAAGCCGCTGGGGACGCTGAAGTTGTGCATCGGCGTGGAAATCAGCAACACATCGTGGCCCAGCAGTTCGCCGACCAGCTCGTCGCTGAACGCCAGGTCGGCCTGCATCGACAGTGGCCGGGCATCGGGCTCGGGGTAAAACGCGGCGGCCACGAATGCCTCGTTGACCGGCGGTATCAGCGCCCGACCGACTTCGCGCCGGGTCAACTGCGCGTGTGGATGACGGGCCTGCCAGGCCGCCAGAAACACTTCGGCCAAACGCCGGGAGTGCGAACGATCACCACGGGGGCTGGCATGAACGGCAAGAATTTTACTCATCTGTCTCTCCTCAGGGCTAAACTCAAACGGCTTGTGGTTTGCAGCTTGAAGCTCACTACCGTCCTAGCTCAAATGAGCAGAAATCAGTCTGGATGAATCCATTTCATCCATGGAGTGTTCAATGTTCGCCTCGTTGCCGCTGACCGCCCTGCGCGCGTTTGAATCCGCCTCACGCCTGCTGAGCTTCAAGGCTGCTGCCGAAGAACTCTCGGTGACGCCGACGGCGGTGTCCCATCAGATCCGCTCCCTGGAGAGCTGGCTCGGCGTGCCGTTGTTCGAGCGCCTGCCACGCCAGGTGCGCCTGACCGAATGCGGCGAACGGCTGTTCCAGAGCCTGCATGGGGCTTTTCTGGAAGTGGCGCAAAGTGTCGATACACTGCGTCCGCAACGCAGTGGCGCCAGCCTGACGGTTTCCACCACCGCCGCCTTCGCCGCCCTGTGGCTGGTGCCACGGTTGGGACGTTTCTACGCCCGACACCCGAATGTCAACGTGCGCCTCGATACCCACTGCGAAGTCATCGATCTGCATCAGGACGCCAGTGTCGACCTGGTGCTGCGCTACAGCCTCGATGATTACCCCAACCTGTACGGCCAGTGCCTGTTCGATGAGTCCTTTGGTGTCTACGGTTCGCCTGAACAAGTGGCCCTGGCGTCGAGTCGCACCCCGACACTGATCAGCGTGCGTTGGCACAACTCCAAACTCTATGCCCACGGCTGGGAGGCCTGGTGCGCTCGCTCCGGCGAAACCTGGCTGAGCGGTCGGCCCGCCGTGCGCGAATACGACGAAGAGCATTACGCCCTGCAAGCGGCGATTGCCGGCCAAGGCCTGGTGCTGGCAAGCAATATTCTGGTGTCGGAAAGCGTGGCCAGTGGTCTGTTGTTGCCGTACCGGGGGGAAATCCAGGTCGATGGAGCCGGCTACAGCGCACTGTGCGTGCCGGGGCGTGAGCGACATCCACCGGTGCGGGCATTCTTTGGGTGGTTGCGTGAGGAGGCGTTGGCATCCGGTCATTCGTTGCGATGAACCCTCATCGACTGTCGATGTAAATAACGACAGTAACAATAGTTACCAGACACCCAACATACTGACCACGAAATAAATCAGACTAACCTCCACCGCCCAAACAACAACGCATGACACTCATCAAGTTACAACTACACCATGGACTAACCCCTCCAAAACCTTATATTCAACTGACAGACAAGAGGTCTGCAAAACATATTAAGGACTGAACAACCATGCACATTGAACAACAACTTGAATTTCTGGACAGCCTGCCCGCCCTGCCTGCTCGACGTGTTACCGACTCTCAAGTACTACCGACCATTCGAAACTTCTCCGCAGACGTTCCACTCGATCCCAATAAGGAAAGCGGCACCGTCGGCCCGGACATGATGAATATCTATGTAGCCGGCGTGTCAGTGCAAAATCGCGAAGATGTCGACAGCTGCAAGCTACTGATGCAAAACGCAGCATCACAAAAATACGACATGGTTAAAGAGTTACATCAGTGGTACAACTTTTACACAGAAGGCCTGCGCAGCCTCGGATGGACGATCAACAAGATTCACGCTCAGGACAAAATCATTAAAAGAACCGGCCTTACGATGGACGCCGTCGCCTTTGACATACTTCAGAGTCTGGTCGGAGCAAACGCTCCACGCTTGGCAGCGCTGGCTGGCAAAGCCGTGGAGGGAGTGAAAGGTGAGGACGGTCTGATCCAGATCTACAATCGTAACGCTCAAAAAGGCTATGAGGCGACATTTGATATTTCCCCGGTCTGGCAAACCCGGGAAGGCTCTCCGATGATGATCCTTAGCTGTACAAGTGTGGATGTCAGGGAAAGTACTCGCGGTATTCTTTGGTGGAAATCGACAACTAAATCCACCGCCGTAAAATCACAGGCAACTCCGGTTTACCTCAACACTCAAATCTATGCGCGAGTGCGCAACAAAGTGCTTGAGAAACTGGGTAAAGCTGCTGACGACTACCTCGACACGATCCCGGGTTTTCAGTAACACCTAAACTTCATACTAGAACTGGGACCGATCACTACTGACGGTCTCAGCGCCACACTTACCTTACTTTATTCGATTGAGATCAACATGAAATCATTATCATCCGAGACTTACATCGTCGACGGCAACATCACACTTTTTTTAGGCGAGCACTCCGAGCAATTTAAAAAAGACGTGTTGCATTCCAGTCTACTGGGAAATTTACTCGCTGACAGCACTCCAGGCAAGTGGTTTACATCGTACAGAACCGTACTGGACAAGTTCTACTGGGCACTTAATGGCTTCAAGAATTACGCTCTTCCAAAAAAATCGGCCAGTCTCTTCAGCATTGCCTCCACCGCATTGGCTGACGCATTACAAAAAGAGCAACTGCAACAACTAGGCAACGCACTTTCAAACATTGCGCAACTACCCAGCGAAGCACCTGCCCGCAAGGCACTCCTGAACAGAATTCAAAAAGAAATCGCGACCAGCCACGGAGAAGGATCGCTTACTGTGAGCACATTGTTGACGATCGTCTGCGAAAACAAAAAAAACATCTCCCTTCAAATGTCCTTCGAAACAACTCGCCCCGTGGACATCACCTTTCTTAGGCAGCCGCTCCCTGAAACGGTCATGCAGGGCGATATTGAAACCAGCTTATGGACCACCTATTTGTCCGAAGACAAGTACGCCAAAATCAGAAATCAGGTTGTCGGCAAACTTGGCAGCAAGCCTCAGACTCACTTGTTCCAAATCCTTGAACCAGCTCCAGCATACTGAGCCCACCTTGAAAAGCCTGCGGCATGCCGCTTTCCGGCATTCAAGAGGTCCTAGCCGCAGGTCTTCAGTTTTTCACCGTCTTCGGCGCCTTGCCCGCCTTCATCTGCTCCAGCAACGGCGCGCACTGGTTCGGCTCGCCGCCACTCGGCGCTATCAGCGCCAACAACCCTGCCGCCGGTGCGGCGATCACGCCCAACGCGACCATCCCGGCTCCACGCAACATCAACGGCACGGCCTTGACCCCGGCATCGGGCTTGATGAACTTGCCCCGCACGTACAGCGGCGAACGCAACGAAATCAAACGCCAGCCCTTTGATTCCGGGGTGATGGTCAGGTCCAGTTGTTCGGTCGCCATGTTCGCCGTGCCATCGATGTAAACAATGGCATTCTCTGTGTCGAACACAAACAAGCGGGTACTCGCCAGGCCGGACTGGATGCCGAAGTCGGCGGCGGCGCAGTTGATCTTCACTTCCTTGTCGCCAAAGATCTTGCCGACCACGTAGTTGCCGACGTTCAGCCCGGCCAACTCCATCAACTCGCGACTGATAGCGCCATCGTTGATCAGCATTTTCAGATTGCCATTGGCGCTGCCCAGCAGTTTAGCCACCGAATTGCCGCGCCCGCTGATATCACCGTCGCCGTTGAGTTCGCCGAAACTGGTTTTCATCGGTTCAAAGCCGGGGAACAACTGCTTGAGCTTGAAGCCTCGCGCCGTGAGTCTGGCATGGCCCTCCAGTGGATCGGTGTGGCCGTTCAGGCGAATCTGCGCATCCAGCTTGCCGCCGGCCACACCGAAACGCAGCGGCTCGAGGCTGAGCACGCCATCGGTGAGTACCAGATGGGTATAGAGATCGTTGAACGGCAGTTTTTCGCTGTGCACGATGCGCTTGCCGGTGAACTCGACATCGGCGTCCATATCGCGCCAGCGATCGGTCTTGAACTCTTCGACCGGCAGCACTTTGTCCGCCGGTTGTTTGCTGTCACCGCCTCGGGCCTTCTGCTCGGCGTTGGAGTCGGCACCAATCAGCGGTGCCAGGTCAGCGAACAGCAATTGATTGGACAACAGCGAACCGCTGAGCTTCGGTCGTGGCTGGCTGGCCACGTAGGTCAGGTTGCCATGGATGTCACTTTCACCGATCTTGCCGTTGAATGCTTCATAGTGGAATACCGCGCCACCCGGCTCGTGTAACTTGGCGATCAGATGGCCGTCGGTGGCATAGGGTGGCGTATCCGGCAGGATCACACCGGTCAGCGGGTAGAGATTGCCCAGGCTGGTACCGGCCAGTTTCAGGCGCAGGTCCAGGGCGCCGAGGTTCAGCGGATCGGTCAGGGTGCCGGCCAGTTCGACGCTGGAATCGGCGATTTTTACCTGTGCCTGAAGCGGAAACGGCCGTGCCGCGTCCTGCAACGCCAACAGCCCGCCAATCTTACCCTGGCCCGCGAGCTTCTGGCCGTGGTACTGGCCGTTGACCTTGAGGGCGAATGCATAGTCCTGGGGTGACGAACCCTTCTCCTGCGCGGCTTTCGCCGCTTTGTCGCCGACGATATCGCTGAACGGAATCGGCTTGCCCAATGGATCGATCAGTACGTCGAGTTGGGTCTTCAGGTTCTGGTCGTCGAGGGTGACATGCCCCTTGTCAAAGCCGATCGCTCCGATATCCACCACCCAGCTCGCAGGCTCGGCGTCCGGATCCTTTGGGTCGAATTTGAAGGTCCAGTTGGCGCGCCCGTCAGCCAGGCGTTGCAGGTGGGCATTGGGCTCGGTGAGATCGATACGCGGGATCACCACCCGCTGCGCCAGCAATGCCAGGGGTGAAATACGCAGTTCCACCCGTTTGAGGGTGATCATCTGCGGCTGTTTCGACCAGTCGGGATTGCCCAGGCTCAAGTCTTCGGCCACCACATGAGGCCACGGTACCCAGGCGCGCCAGCCGCCTTCATCGGACTCGGGTTGCCAGACCACCGACAGATTGCCGTTGATGGCGAAAGCGCGGTGCAGCTCTTCGGAAACTTTGGCGTTGAGCGGCGCTTTGATCCGGTTCCAGTCGAAGAACACGATGATCAGCACCAGCATCACCAACAAGGTAAGGAAAGTGGAAAGGGTCCAGACCAACGTCTTTTGAGTGCGCGTCATTGCACAGGGCTCCTGATACGACCGAGCGCCCCGACTGCGACGCACATGTGAAACGGTGAGCCGCAAACGGCTCGCCATGCAAACTACGACTGATAAAAACCCGGCAGGTTTAATCGAAAGACCGATTTCGCCGATTTCGTCCAGTCCAATACTGACCAGCTGGTCGATCTGCGTTACCGGACCTGCACTTTTGCACAACACAGGTGGGTCGAAAACACCCACAAAAGTGCAAGACAACTCGCCGGAAACGCCCGGCCTAGGGCCTCCGCAGCAAACAATCAATTCCGTTGATTATTACCATTGCGTTTATGAACTTTCATATCGATTTATCGAGAGTAGCATTGCTCTCGTGCCCACTTATTCGCACCCCCACGGAGCAAAACAATCATGAAACGCCAACTACTGCTTAGCCTTACACTTTCGATGCTGGCCAGCACTGCCTTTGCCCTGCCAGCGGCTGACCAGGCCACCCCACAAGTGAAACAAGACCACTCGGTGTTCAGCCAGACCGTCGCCGCCGATGGTTCCGACCGCACCCCACAAGGCCAGACCCTTGCCGAAGGCGGTAATGATCGCCTGAAAGAAAAAGGCCTGATCACTCAGGATGGCTCGGACCGTACTCCACAGGGCCAAACCCTGGCTGCCGATGGTTCCGATCGTACCCCACAAGGCCAGACCCTTGCCGCTGATGGTTCCGACCGTACTCCACAAGGTCAAACCCTGGCTGCTGATGGTTCCGACCGTACTCCACAAGGCCAGACCCTTGCCGCCGACGGTTCGGATCGCACTCCACAAGGTCAAACCCTTGCTGAAGGCGGTGGTGACCGCGTGATCGAACGCAACAGCGCCGTGAGCTAAGCTTCATGGCCGCCTTGAAAAAAAGCCCAATCCCCGGATTGGGCTTTTGAATTTTCATAGGCCCGCTTGATAGATGCCACACTTCCCCGCGTGATCCCCCCACAGTCGTTCGACGCCAGCAAAGCCGATTTGCTAGAGTGCGCCGCGTCCCTGTCCAGAAAACGCCCTTGCGATGCTGCCCCGCGCCGAACAGAAACAACAAACCCGTAACGCCCTGATGGACGCTGCCCGGCGCCTGATGGATGGCGGCCGAGGATTCGGCAGCCTGAGCCTGCGCGAAGTCGCGAAAACCGCCGGCATCGTACCGACTGGTTTCTACCGCCATTTTGCCGACATGGATGAATTAGGCCTGGTACTGGTCAGCGAAGTCGGCCAGACATTCCGCGAAACCATTCGTCTGGTACGACACAACGAATTCGTGATGGGCGGCATCATCGATGCCTCGGTGCGGATCTTTCTCGACGTGGTTAGCGCCAACCGTTCGCAGTTCCTGTTTCTTGCCCGTGAGCAGTACGGCGGTTCAGTGCCGGTGCGCCAGGCCATCGGCCGTTTGCGTGAAAACATCAGCTCGGACCTGGCGGCGGATTTGTCACTGATGCCGAAACTGCAGCATCTGGACATCGCCGACCTGAGCGTCATGGCGGATCTGATCGTCAAGAGCGTGTTCGCCACCCTGCCGGACATCATCGATCCGCCAGCCGAAGCCTTGCCAGAGCACCTGACGCCCCAGGCGAAAATCACCCAGCAGCTGCGGTTTATCTTTATCGGCCTCAAGCATTGGCAAGGGCTTGGAAGTACCGAATAAACCTGTGGGAGCGGGCTTGCTCGCGAAGAACGATAACGCGGTGTGCCTGAAAGACCGTGGCGCCGCATTCGCGAGCAAGCCCGCTCCCACAATGATGTGTATCGCCTCAACTTGGTGCGCAAACCAAAAACAACGCACCAACTTCAACCAAAAAACTCACTCCATCGATACAAATCTCACGTCTCCTTCAGCCATTTCCTACACATCATGTCGATTGGCAAGCCCCTTGCTCTAGCCTGAGCATTGTCCATTGCTGGAAGCCTTCCGATGCTGGTGATTCATCGCAGAGTCGACCCTCAACCCGTTTGGGCCGCCGAACTGCACCTGACGTTCGAAGCCCGCAGCAAAAGCCGATTGCGCTGTTTCAGTGCCGAGGGCGAAGACGTCGGGTTGTTTTTGGAGCGCGGCCAGCCGCCGTTGCGTGACGGCGAATGCCTGCAAGCCGAAGACGGGCGAATCGTGCGTGTCTGCGCCCGCCCCGAACAATTGCTGCACGTCACCTGCGCCAATGCCTTCGAACTGACTCGCGCGGCCTATCACCTGGGCAATCGCCATGTCGCCCTGCAGGTCGGCGACGGCTGGTTGCGCCTGCTCGACGATTACGTGCTCAAGGCCATGCTCGAACAACTCGGTGCCGTTGCCGTGAACATCGAGGCGCCATTCCAGCCGGAACATGGCGCCTACGGTGGTGGCCATCATCATTCGCGTCACGGCGATGAAGACTTCAACTACGCGCCGAAACTGCACCAGTTCGGCGTACGCACATGAACCCGGCCTGGGCGCTGTTGCGCCTGGCCAGTCCGCAATTGCCGATTGGCGGCTACAGCTACTCCCAGGGGCTGGAAATGGCTGTGGACAACGGCCGTGTTCACGACCCCGACAGTGCGCGACGCTGGATCAGCGATCAGTTGCTGCTGAATCTGGCACGCTTCGAAGCACCCTTGCTGCTCGCCCATTGCGTGGCCGCCAGCGAGGAAAACTGGGACGAATTGCTGCAACGCTGCGAGGAACACCGCACCAGCCGCGAAACCCGCGAGCTGCATCAGGAGAGCCGGCAGATGGGCTACTCGTTGCAGCAATTGCTCAATGGCTTGCCGGAGCTCGACGCCCCCGCCCGCGCCTTCCTCGAACAGCGCAGCGAGCCACATCTGGCCCTGGGTTGGGCGCTGGCCGCGCGCGCCTGGCAGATCAGCCCGCAGGACGCCCTGGCCGCATGGCTCTGGAGCTGGCTGGAAAACCAGTTGGCGGTGCTGATGAAGACCCTGCCCCTGGGTCAGCAAGCCGCCCAACGCCTGACCAGCGAACTGTTGCCGCTGCTTCAACAAGCTCAACAGAACGCCACTCAAATCGATCCCTATCATTACGGCAGCGCCGCTTTCGGCCTGTCCCTGGCGTGTATGGGCCACGAGCGCCAGTACAGCCGTCTGTTCCGTTCCTAGGGCCATTTATTTTGGAGAATCACATGAACGCACAACCCCTGCGCGTCGGTATCGGCGGCCCGGTCGGCTCCGGCAAAACCGCCCTGACCCTGGCCCTGTGCCTGGCCCTGCGCGAGCGTTACAACCTGGCCGTCGTGACCAACGACATCTACACCCGCGAAGACGCAGATTTTCTGGTGCGCAACGAAGCCCTGGCACCGGAGCGCATCATCGGCGTGGAAACCGGCGGCTGCCCGCACACGGCCATCCGCGAAGACGCCTCGATCAACCTCGAAGCCGTGGATCAGCTCAACCGCCGTTTTCCGGGGCTGGACCTGATTCTCGTGGAGTCCGGTGGCGACAACCTCTCCGCGACCTTCAGCCCGGAACTGTCCGACCTGACCATCTACGTGATCGACGTCTCGGCCGGCGACAAGCTGCCACGCAAGGGCGGGCCGGGAATCTGCAAATCCGACCTGCTAGTGATCAACAAGATCGACCTGGCACCTCTGGTCGGCGCCTCGCTGGAGATGATGAACAGCGACACCCAACGCATGCGCAACGGCAAACCCTTTGTCTTCAGCAATCAGAAAACCGGCCTGGGCCTGGAAGAGATCATTGCCTTCATCGAACGCCAGGGTTTGCTGACCGCGGCCTGATCACGACTTATCAACAAGGAAGCTTATCCATGACACTCAAACGCATTCTCGCCGCCCTGGCCCTGCTGCTGACTCCGGCCCTCGCCTTCGCCCATCCGGGACACGGCGACAACGGCTTGATCGCCGGTATCAGCCACCCACTTGGCGGTCTCGATCACTTGCTGGCAATGCTCGCGGTCGGCCTGTGGGCAGCACAGCAGCAAGGCGCCGCACGCTGGGCGCTGCCGTGCGCCTTTGTCGGCACTATGTTGATTGGCGGGCTGTTGGGTTTTGAAGGATTGAACCTGCCGGCACTGGAGAGCGGGATTGCCGCTTCCGTGTTGGCTTTGGGGCTGGCGGTTGCCTTGGCAGTGCGTCCACCGTTGGTGATGGCGGTGGGTGCGACGGCGTTGTTTGCGCTGTTTCATGGTGTCGCGCACGGGCTGGAACTGCCGGAAATGTCGAGCCCCTGGACCTACGCCGCAGGCTTTGTTGCGGCGACGGCGGTGTTGCACGCGGCGGGTTATGCGCTGGTGCGGGTGCTGCCGCAGGCCGCAGCGCCCCTGGTGCGACTGGCGGGCGCGGCTTCGGCGGCGACTGGCGTGTGGTTGCTGGCAGGTTGACTCTCTAGTGTCTGACCCGGCCTCTTCGCGGGCAAGCCCGCTCCCACATTGGAATGCGTACACCTGTGGGAGCGGGCTTGCCCCGGGCGGCGTTCCGACGAAGGCGGCCTGACAGACACAGCCTCTCTCAGGCCAGCCTCTCTGCTAACATGTCGCGCAATCGCCCCTGCCGTGACGACGCCAGCCAATGCCGCCTGTTTCCCGCTCTGCCTCTCAGCCTGAACTGACCGCCCTGTTCGCCTCGGTGCAACAGCATTTCCTGAACGTCATCGTGCCGCTCTGGCAAGGTCCGGGCTGGAACGCCGATATGGCGTTGCCTTATGAGGCGCTGGATGCCAAACACCAACCGCTGCCACCGCAACGCTACCGGGCCATGGCCTGTGCGCGGCAGTTGTATCTGTTTGCCAGCCTGATCGGTCAGGTGCCGGGCGCCGAAGAGCGTGCCGCCGCGTTGTTCCGCTCCTTGCAGCGGCACTTTCACGATGCCGAGCACGGCGGCTGGTTCTACAGTGTCGATGCACAAGGTGCGCCGCTGGATCAGCGCAAGGATCTCTACACCCACGCCTTCATCCTGTTCGCCTGCGCCCATTACTGGGACAAGGTCCGCGAGCCGCTGGTGGAGTCGGTGCTCAATGCCTCGCTGGAAGTGGTCGCGCAGCGTTTCGCCACGGACGACGGTCTGTACGAAGCCACGCTCGACCGCGACTGGGCATCGCTGGGCAGCGGCCCTTTGCAAAATCCGCTGATGCACCTGGCCGAAGCTTTCCTCGCCACCCTGTCGGTGCGTGACGACCTCGACGTGCAACAGGCGCTCGTCGGGTTATGCACAGCCATGCACGCGCGCTTTATCGATCCGCAGCACGGCGTGTTGATGGAAAAACCGCTGGGATCTGTGGATAACTGGTTTGAACCGGGGCATCAGTTCGAGTGGTATTTCCTGTTGGAATCCTCGGCGCTGTTGCGCAATTCGACGCTGCATGCCGATCTGGAGCGGGCCTTCGCCTTTACCGAGCAAGCGGGCGTTGATCAGCGGACTGGCGCCGTGCGGGCGATGCTCGATTTCGCGCCCGATGGCGGCACCCGGGACGCCACGCAACGCATCTGGGCCCAGGCCGAGTACCTACGCGCATTAACGCTGCGCCCGGACAGCGAAGCGGCTGTGCTGCGTCAATTGCAGGCATTGCAGCAGCGCTCGCTGCATGCCGACGGCTGGTACGAATGCCGTGACGAGCACGGAGAAGTCAGCCGCCGCGACATGCCATCGACCACGCCCTATCACCTGGCGACCTGTTATCGCGGGTTGGCGGAATATCTCGGCTGACTGTTCGGCCGCTTTCGCGAGCAAGCCCGCTCCCACAGGTTGCATACAATCCCTGTGGGAGCGGGCTTGCTCGCGAATGACCTCGAAGAGGTCGCCTTGTCACTCAATCCACTTGCGGTCCCCGGTAAAGCTGATGGTCAGCCATCGCGCAGCATCCGGCTCGCCAAGTTTTGTGGAAATTTCTTCACGCAAACTGTCCAGTTGCCCCACACCGTCCAGCCAGTAATCCTTCGGCAATACGATGTGAATCTCGATAAAACAGGCTCTGCCGTGTTTCTGCACGTAGGAAATGTAATCGTCGAAACCATGCTCGGCCTTCGCCACTTCCATCACCTGACGCACCTTGTCGTCCAGTTGATCCGGGACGATCCCCAGCACATCGCGCAAGGCCGGCCCGAGGATTTTGAACGCCGGGGGGAGCATGCCCAAAGCCAGCAAAATCAGGATCATCGGGTCGACATACACCGCCCACTTGTCGTAACCCTGAGTCTTGAGCAGCAGTGCGATCAGGAAACTCACCAGCAGTCCCGCCGACAGCATCGCGTCCACCAGCCAACTGATGTTGTCGAACTGGATCAGCGATGAGTTGAGCGTGCGATTGCGTTGGCGGACGTAGAAGAAATATATGAGCTCAACGACAGTGAAGAAGGCCGCGTAGAAAATCACCAGACCGAGTTCGACTTCGCGACCACCACTGATGATGCCGAACACACCGTTGAGAAAGGCATAAATGGCCACCAGGAATATGAAACTGCCTTCGATCACCAGCACCATGGGCTCCAGGTGCCAGGAACCGAACTGAAAGCGCTGGTTGCTTTCCTTGGCGATCAGCCGGGCGGTGATCAGCATCAGGACCTTGATGAAGGCCGCGATCAACGAAAAGAAGCCATCGAACAGAATGGATTGGGCGCCCGAAACAAAACCGGTGATGATCCCGGCGAATGTCACGGCGAGCATCAGGAAGGTCGATTGTTTGAGCAGCGCCTGCTCGCCACGATTACTCACTTGATCTCCTCGGATACCTCTAGACCGCCGGGTGCGGCGGATTGCTTGAGGGAGGAGTCTAGCTGATGTCCGGATTTATCCGCTCCGGCCCCTTCGCGAGCAAGCCCGCTCCCACATTGGATCGCGGTCTAATGTGGGAGCGGGCTTGCTCGCGAAGAACGGTGACTCGGTATTAAGCCTTGCCACCACTGCGATCAATAGCAAACCCGGCCCAGGTCTGGCTCACCGGCATCAGCTCCAGGCTGTTGATGTTGATGTGCGCCGGGGCATTGAGCACCCAGAAGATTGTCTCGGCGATGTCCTGTGGCTGAATCGGCTCGGCGCCAGCGTAAGTGGCGTTGTAGCGCTCCTGGTCACCGGCAAAACGCACCAGCGAGAACTCGCTCTCGCACAGGCCCGGCTCGATGTTGCTGACCCGTACGCCCGTGCCTTGCAGGTCGCAGCGCAGGTTCACGGAGAACTGTTTGACGAACGCCTTGGTCGCGCCATACACGTGGCTGCCCGGGTACGGGTAGTTGCCGGCGATGGACCCCAGGTTGACGATACCGGCACCACGACCGTGGGCGATCAGGCGCGGCAACAGCAGACGGGTGCTGTACATCAGGCCTTTGACGTTGGTATCGACCATGGTGTCCCAGTCGTCCAGGTCGCACTTGGGCGCCGGATCAACCCCCAGGGCCAGCCCGGCGTTGTTGATCAACCCGCGCAGTTTGGCAAAGGATGGCGGCAGATTGGCAATCGCCTCCTCCATGGCCTTGCGATCGCGCACATCGAGCACCAGGCCATGGACTTCGGTCTGCTTCGACAGCTCGGCGCACAGTGCATTGAGGCGCTCTTCACGACGGCCAGTCAGCACCAGTTTCCAGCCGGCCTCGGCAAAACGACGGGCACAGGCTTCACCAAAACCGGAGGTCGCGCCGGTAATAAACAGGGTGTTGGACATCGTGTTCTCCTTGCTTCGGCTGATCGCCAGCCATTGGAATAGAAAATCAGCAGGCAGCATGCCCGGCCTTGTCCACAGCGGCAACCACCGTTCAATCTGTTCAAAAAACACTCAATCCCGGCAACCCCTTGACCAGCGTGGCCTACAGCCATGTGCGCGCACGTTATCCACAGCCCGGTCCACAGTCTTTGGGGGCAAGTGGAAAAGCTGCAAGCCGCTATCCACAAGGCTTTGCGCGGGGTTTTGAAACTTTTTTGCTTGACCCTCAACCGCCTGCTGTGTAGCCCTTGGCCATTTTCATGACTGACGGGTCAAACCGGCGATGGCGCCAAGCCAGTAACCACGGCCTTCAGCCGAGTCTTTCCAGAGTTTAGTCACAGACTTATCCACAGGCTTGTCCACGCCGATTCCATGCATTTTCATCCCGAACAAAAAGGTTGACAAAGCGACCTGCAAGCTGCGCAAAAACACTTGATCAAAAAACAACCGCACCTCTGCAAGCCACGGTTTAAAAGGCCTGCAGCCAGCTACTCCCACGTTATTCACAGCCGGTTCCACAGCAAACGGGGACAAGTCAAAACCGTGACAAAACAACTATTTGCAGCGGCTTTATGTCGCGCTTTACGAGCTTGGGAATATTGTTTTCCACAATTTCCTGAATGCACGCCGCAGCCCTCCTGTGGGAGCGGGCTTGCTCGCGAAGACGGCGGCACAGCTTGCATCGTGGAGACTGACACACCGCTATCGCGAGCAAGCTCGCTCCCACAGGGTTCAGTGGTGTTTTGAAGATGTAAAAAAGCCCCGGCGATTGCGCGCCGGGGCTTGTGTACAACCACTGAAACTCAGTGCCCGCCGAGATAGGCGCTACGCACATCCTCGTTGACCAACAACTCTTTGCCAGTGCCGGTCATGCGGATTTCGCCGTTGACCATCACGTAAGCCCGGTCAGACAACCGCAGGGCGTGGTTGGCGTTTTGCTCCACCAGGAAGATGGTCATGCCGGTCTTGGCCAGTTCCCGCAGGGTGGCGAAGATCTGCTTCACCACGATCGGCGCCAGGCCCAGGCTTGGCTCATCGAGCAGCAACAACTTGGGCCGGCTCATCAGGGCCCGGGCGATGGCGAGCATCTGCTGCTCGCCGCCGGACATGGTCATCGCCCGCTGGGTACGCCGCTCTTCGAGCCTGGGGAACAGCTCGAACATGCGCTGCATGTCCTCCTTGGCGTACTTGTCGCCAATGGGGATAGTGCCCATCAACAGGTTTTCTTCGACTGTCATGTCGGGGAACACCCGCCGCCCTTCCGGCGATTGCGCAATGCCGTTGGAGGCGATGTAGTGGGACGACTTGTGGGTAATGTCCACGCCCTGATAGAGGATCTGCCCGTCCGCCGCCCTTGGCTGGCCGAAGATCGACATCAGCAGGGTCGACTTGCCGGCACCGTTGGAGCCGATCAGGCTGACGGTTTCCCCTTCGTTGATGTGCAGCGAGACACCTTTAAGGGCCTGGATCGGCCCGTAAAACACGTCCAGTTCCTTGAGCTCGAGGATGGGTTTACTCATACCACCTC
>Ga0247818_10000367_pt1 | contig 27748 bp, 33 predicted proteins | sample 13C_Glucose_Day1_FD_192424 | JGI IMG/M metagenome (GOLD analysis project Ga0247818, IMG submission 192424) | Soil microbial communities from agricultural site in Penn Yan, New York, United States - 13C_Glucose_Day1 | ecosystem: Environmental > Terrestrial > Soil > Agricultural land | place... | reverse complement strand
GGCGCCTGCCACAACACCTCACCGAGCGCGGACAGGGAGGAGCGGGCGGCCGCGATCCGGTCGCGGTGTTCCGCCAGGCTCAGACCTTGCGCTGGGCTTCCCTCCATGACGACAACACGAGGAAAGGTCACCGACAACGGTTTTCAGCCCGATCGTGACGGAACCGTTGGGACGCAACGAGTTCCGCGGCATGCTCGCAACAGCAAGGCGAGCTGCCCTGCACCGTCTGTGGACATTGAGACGATCTCCAATGTGCCTGTGGACAACGCGTCCCACCCATCACGTGCGCTCCGCGACCACGTCACCGCTGACAGCCACGCCGGGCGGTTCGCTGTCCGCGCCATTTGAGGCATCTCCCACTACCTTTGCCGAAACGGGTTCGACCGGACCCGCGAGCCCAGGAGTGAGCATGTACATCGGACTTGGAATCTTCCTCATCGTCGTTGGCGCCATCCTGACCTTCGCCCTCAACGCCTCCGTCGACGCCATCAACCTCGGCATGATCGGCTGGATCTGCATGGCGGCCGGCGCGCTGGCCATCGTGCTGTCCCTCCTCGTGACCCGCCGTGCCACGGCCGGCTACTCCGCCCGTCGGGTGAGCCACACCGACCCCGCCACGGGCACTCAGGTCGACGAGGTCGACGTCGACCCGGGTCGCTGACCACAGCGCACCAACACCACGACGGCGGGGAGTCCTCCCCATCGACGCCTCCGCTCCATGCTCGTAGTTTCCCTTTCCGGACAGGGCCGCTCGACCAGCGATCGGCCGTCGACAGCAGGGGAGACCAGACACATGGGCAGGCTCGCAGCACTGAAGGGCAACCGCACCACCCGGGTCGCGGTGGCCGCCGTCCTCGGACTCGGCTCGGTCGCCGGTCTCGGCCTGGCGGCCGACGCCGCCACGGGTCGAGTGCGCACCGGCGGCGACAACCTCGTGGTCCGCTCGGGCCCCGGCACGAACTACGCCAAGGTCGGCCGCATCTCGTCGGGCGCGAAGATCGACATCATCTGCCAGGCACAGGGCACGCGCGTCTCGGGCAAGTACGGCACCTCCAGCCTGTGGAACAAGATCGGCGCCAACCGCTACGTCTCCGACGCCTTCGTCTACACCGGCTCCGACGGCCGCGTGGCGCCGCTGTGCAAGAGCGGCTCGACCAACCCGGCACCCACGGGCGCGATCAAGGACGACTATCCCTACCGCGGCGCGACCTCCGGTGTGGACCGCTGGAACTTCTACAAGGGCCAGTGCACCTCGTTCGCCGCCTGGCGGGTCAACCACAACCTCGGCGTCGCGTTCCACAACCACTACAAGGGCGTGCACTGGGGCAACGCCGAGAACTGGGACAACGCGGCTCGCGCCGCCGGCATCCCCGTCTCGAGCACCCCGCGCGTCGGCGACATCGCGGTGCGGAGCTCGGGCTCCTACGGCCACGTCGCCTACGTCGCGAAGGTCAACGCAGACGGCAGCTTCATGGTTGAGGAGTACAACCACGTCCGCCCTGACACCTACAGCTACCGCAAGGCCACCCGCGGCGAGGGCTCGCACCAGTTCAGTGCCTTCATCCGCTTCAAGCGCTGACGCGCCCTCAAGGCCGGCCGCAGACGCGCGTATGCCGGGTGGTCACCGATCGGTGCCCACCCGGCATACGTCGTGGTCAGGTCAGAAGGCCGACTCGGGCACGTCCATGAGGGCGTTGTCGGTCGCCTCGGCGATCTGGCGCTCGGCCGCGATCTTGGGCAGGACGGTGCGGGCGAAGAAGGACGCGGCGGCGACCTTGCCCTCGTAGAAGTCCTTCTCCTTGCCCGAGGCTCCGGCGTCGAGCGCGGCCTTGGCCACCTCGGCCTGACGCAGCAGCAGCCAGCCGATGACGAGGTCGCCCGCTGCCATCAACAGGCGCGAGGTGTTCTGGCCGACCTTGTAGAGGTTGCGGACGTCCGAGCCCTCCTGGCGCGGGTCGGACTTCATGAGCTCGCCGACCATGTAGCCGAGAATGCCCTGCACGTCCTCGAGGCCCTTGCCGAGCAGCTCGCGCTCGGTGTCGAGGGCGCCGCCGCTCGCGCCGAGGTCCTTGGCGAACTCCTGGATCTGCATCGCCACGTGCGCGAGGGCCTGGGCCTTGTCGCGGATGATCTTGCGGAAGAAGAAGTCCAGGCCCTGGATCGCGGTCGTGCCCTCGTAGAGCGTGTCGATCTTGGCGTCGCGGATGTACTGCTCGATCGGGTAGTCCTGCAGGAAGCCGGACCCTCCGAGGGTCTGCAGCGACTCGGTGCCGAGCAGCACCCAGGCGCGCTCCGAGCCGACGCCCTTGACGATGGGCAGCAGCAGGTCGTTGACCCGGTTGGCCATGTCGGCCGGGCTGTCCTTCTCGAGGACCTCGGCGCCGGACTCGAGCTGGGCCTGGTCGACGATGTCCTGCTGCGTGGCGGTGTAGAGCACGAGGGCGCGCAGCCCCTCGGCGTAGGCCTTCTGCGTCATGAGCGACCGGCGCACGTCGGGGTGGTTGGTGATCGTGACCCGCGGTGCGGCCTTGTCGGTCATCTGGGTCAGGTCGGCTCCCTGGACGCGCTGCTTGGCGTAGTCGAGGGCGTTGAGGTAGGCCGTCGACAGCGTCGAGATGGCCTTGGTGCCCACCAGCATGCGGGCGTTCTCGATGACCCGGAACATCTGGGCGATGCCCTCGTGGCTGTCGCCGAGCAGGGTGCCGACCGCCGGTTCCCTGTCGCCGAAGGTGACCTCGCACGTGGTCGAGACCTTCAGGCCCATCTTGTGCTCGACGTTGGTGACGTAGGCGCCGTTGCGATCGCCGATCTCACCGGTCTCGAGGTCGACGTGGAACTTCGGCACGATGAACAGCGACAGGCCCTTGGTGCCAGGGCCGGCGCCCTCGGGGCGGGCCAGCACGAAGTGGACCACGTTGTCGGTCATGTCCGACTCGGCCGAGGTGATGAAGCGCTTGACGCCGGTGATGTTCCAGGTGCCGTCCTCGTTCTGCACGGCCTTGGTGCGCCCGGCGCCGACGTCGGAGCCGGCATCGGGCTCGGTCAGCACCATCGTGCAGTGCCAGCCCTTCTCGATGATCCAGCGGGCCATCTTCTTCTGCTCGTCGTTGCCGAGGATGTAGAGCAGCTTGCCGAAGGAGTAGCTGGCCGCGAACATCGCGATGGCCGGGTTGGCGCCGAGGACCATCTCGTTCATGGCCCACTTCAGCGACGGCGGGGCGACGGTGCCGTCGAGCTCTCCGGGCACGTCGACGCTCCAGAAGCCGGAGCCGACGTAGGCCTGGTAGGACTTCTTGAACGCCTCGGGCATGGTCACCGAGTGCGTGGCCGGGTCGTAGACCGGCGGGTTGCGGTCGGCCTCGGAGAACGAGGCGGCCAGCTCGTTCTCGGAGAGGCGTGCGATCTCCTTGAGCATCTCGCGCGCGGTGTCGGCGTCGACCTCGGAGTAGGGCCCCTGGCCCAAGACGTCCTGGCGACCGAAGACCTCGAAGAGGTTGAACTCCAGGTCGCGCAGATTGCTCTTGTAGTGGCCCATGGCCCGATCCTCCACGTGTGGGACTGCGCTGTCGCCGACCCGTACCGGCCGGTAACTTCCATGGTGATACTGACCAGTAACAAATGCAAGCCCCCGCGCCGGGTGACGTGGTCCCTGGCGCTCCGGCCGTCCAGGTCGGACACGAAGCCGTCCAGGTCGGACACCCTGCCGGGCTGGCCGGACACGAGGCCGGGCAGGCCGGAAGCCAGCGGACCGGCGCGGACACCACCGGCCATCCTCGGGTGGGAGAGTGGACGCATGGACGGTCCGCGGGGCCGATGGGTCCTGGAGATGACGGTCGCTCTGGATGCTCCACGCGAGCAGGTCTACGAAGCCCTGACCGAGCCGAACGCCCTGGCCCAGTGGTGGGGGCCGAAGGGCTTCAGCACGCCGTGGATCGAGCTCGACCTCCGCGTCGGCGGCGGCTATCGCTTCGCCATGCAACCGCCCGACGGGGAGGTCTTCCACCTCGCAGGCGAGTTCCTCGAGGTCGACCCCCCGAGCCGCCTCGCCTACACCTTCCGCTGGGAAGAACCCGATCCCGATGATCAGGAGACCGTCGTCGAACTGTCTGTCGATTCCGTCGGCGACGGCGCGGAAGTCTCTCTCTGGCAAGGTGAGTTCGCGACCGAGGCGAGGCTCGAGCTCCACAGGGGCGGCTGGACGGACAGCTTCGAGAAGCTGCGCGCGCTCGTCGAGTCCGGCGTCTAGACACGCGTCGCATCTCCATGGTGGCGGCGGGACCGAGGTGCCTCAGGTCTGCATCGCCCAGACCCGCGCGCCTCCGCCCGGCACCACGGTCTCGCCGATGACCCGGAACCCGCTGCGCTCGTAGAGCGCGACATTCCCGGTGCTCGAGGTCTCGAGGTGTGCCGGCGCCGCCAGCTTGCGGGCGACGTCCAGGACCGGGCGCCGCAGCCGGGCCGTGGGCTCAGCCCCTGCGCGGCCCCTCAGGGGTGCCGTGCCGGTGTCCACGCGGGGGTGCGGCAGCGCCGTCGAGGCGCACACGCGGCATACTCACGGCTGTGAGCGACGACAGCCAGCAGACCCCGTCCCAGGCCGAGCGCGACACGACCAGCCCGGATCTCGAGCACCACAGCGGCGCCGTCGAGCGGGCCCGCGCCGACCTCGCCGCCGGGCGCGCCTGGAAGGCGCGCGACCGGCTCACCGGCCACCTCGCCGACAGCCCGGACCCCGAGGCGCTCGAGCTGCTCGGGGAGGTGCACTACGCCATGGGCGACATGCCCGCCGCGGGGGCGGCTTGGTTCGGCACCGGCCGCCGCGGCAAGGACGTCGACGAGGCCATCGAGGCCTGGCGCGAGAGGCACGCCGACCACTTCGAGCAGATGTGGCGCAGCCTGCCGCGCACGGTGCGCGACCACCCCGGCAACCCGCGCGTCGAGGCCCTGCGCCGGCGGGCCGGCGCCGACCGGTCGCCGGCCACCCCGGCGACCAGCGTCCCGGTCGAGACGGGCGGGGGTCTCGACCCTGCCGTGGTCATCACCGTGGTGCTGGCGGTGCTGTTCGTCATCTGCGCCATCGTCGGCGCGGTGACGCTGCTGCGCTGGATCATCCCCGGGTGAGTCCCGGCGGACCCATGACCTCGCCGCGGGCGGCGGTGCTCGCTGCGGTGGCCGCGCGGGTGCCCCCGGCCGAGGGCGACGCCTGCACCCGCGTGGGGGTCGACGGGGTCGACGGCTCGGGCAAGACCGTCTTCGCCGCAGAGCTTGCCGCCGTCCTCCGAGAGACCGGGCGCGAGGTCGTGCAGGTCTCCCTCGACGACTTCCACCACCTCAGGGCGGTTCGCTACCGCCGCGGGAGGAGCTCGCCCGAGGGGTTCTGGCTCGACTCGTTCGACTACCCGCGCTTCGGCGCCGAGGTCCTCGAGCCGCTCGGGCCCGGTGGTTCCCGGCGCTACCGGCCGCGCGGGCACGACCTGGCCACCGACGCGGTGCTCGACGGCCCGTTCGTGGCTGCGCCGGCCGGTGCCGTGCTGGTGGTCGACGGGCTCTTCCTGCACCGCCAGGAGCTCGAGGGGCTGTGGGACTTCACGGTCTTCCTCGACGTCCCGTTCGCGGTGACGGCGGCGCGCATGGCCGAGCGGGACGGCACCCACCCCGACCCGGAGGACCCCTCGATGGCCCGGTACGTGCAGGCGCAGCGCAGGTACTTCGCCGAGCGCGAGCCGTGGTCCCGGGCAGACGTCGTGGTCGACAACGCCGACGTCGCGCGCCCCGCGCTGAGGCGACCTAGTCTCAGCCCATGGTGCTGACCGTCACCCCGGCTGGCCTGCCCGTCGCCACCTGGAGCCCCGCCGTCGAGCACGCCCCGAGGCGGCAGCTGCGTGACCTGGCGCCGGTGGGCAGCCGACTGGTCGTGATCAGCGCCCACCCCGACGACGAGGCGATCGGCGCCGGCCGGCTCGTCGCCCAGTGGGCCCGTGAGCGCGGCCCGGTGCTGGCGATGACGCTGACCGCCGGCGAGGCCTGCTTCGACGAGGTGGGCATCGCCGAGCCGGGACTCGCCGAACGACGGATCTCCGAGTGGCAGGTGGCGACGGGTGCCCTGGGAGCGGCCGCCGGGCCGCACTCGCTGTGTCCCGACGGCGCCGTCTCCGAGCACCGGGCCCGTGTCGCGGACGCCATCGCCGCACACCTTCGCCCCGGTGACCTCGTGCTCGCGCCGTGGCGCCACGACCCCCACCCCGACCACGAGGCGGCGGGCGCTGCCGCCGCCTCAGCCGCCCGCGAGCGCGGGGTTGCGCTGCTGGAGTACCCCGTCTGGATGCCCTACTGGATGACGCCGGAGGCCGTCGCCGCCCAGGGCGCCCACTGCGCCGTGGTGGACACGGACCCGCTGGCGCACCAGCAGCGTGACCGTGCCCTCGCGGCATACGTCTCCCAGCGCGAGCCGGTGCGACCGGGCCTCGGGCCCGTCGTGCCCCCGCTGCTGCTGGAGCACCACCACGCCCAGCTGGTGGTGGGCTGATGGTCCGGCCCCCCGACTTCGACGCCCTGTATGCCGCGGATCCAGACCCGTGGGACGTGCGGCAGAGCTGGTACGAGCGGCGCAAGGAGTCCGTGCTGCTGGCCATGCTGTCGCGTGAGCGGTACGAGCACGCCTGGGACGCCGCCTGCGGCACCGGGTCGCTGGCGCTGGCTCTGGCCGGTCGCTGCACCAGGGTCACCGCCAGCGACGCCTCACCGCGGGCCGTGGACCTGACGGCCCGGCTCGTCGCCGAGGAGCCCGGGGTGACCGCCGTGGTCAGCGCCCTGCCGGAGATGCCCGACCTCGGCTCCGCCGTCGACCTGGTGGTGCTCGCCGAGGTGCTCTACTACCTGCCCGACGAGGAGCGCCGGCGCACGCACACGGGCGTGCTGGAGTCGGCCTGCCCCGGAGCCGAGGTGGTCGCCGTGCACTGGCGGCACCACCCCGACGACACCTACCTGTCCGGTACCGCGGCCACCGCTGAGCTGGACGGCGCCCTCGAGCAGGCCGGCTGGCAGCGACAGGCCTGGCACGACGACCGCGACTTCGTGGCGGCGTCGTGGGTGGCAGGGTCGGGGGCCTTGCCATGAGCGGGCTCACCCTGACCGCGCCCCTGCCCGACCCGCTGGTCCTGCCTGCGGGCCACGACCGGGAGGACGGGCGCCCGGAGCCCCTGGCCGCGGCGGTGCGGCACCTGGCCGGCCAGCGCGACTGGGGACGCCTCGCCTGGCCCGAGCTGGTGGTCGCGCTGGAGGCACTGGGCCGCACCGACATCCCGCTGTCCCGGCTCACCGAGGGACACGTGGACGCCCTGCGGATCCACGCGGAGGCGGGGACGGAGCCGCGCCCCGGTTGCCTCTACGGCGTCTGGGCCTCGCGGTCGCGTGGCACCGGAGTGCGGGCGCAGCGTACGAGCGCCGGCTGGCACCTCGAGGGGACGCTGCGGTTCGCCTCGGGTGCGGGGCTCCTCGACCGCGCGCTGGTGCCGGTCTGGCTCGACGACGAGCGCAGCGTGACGCTCGACGTCGACGTCAAGGGCTGGCCCGTCGACGACTCCGCCTGGCAGACATCGGCGATGCGGCTCTCGCACTCCCACACCATCCACCTCGACCACGACGTGGCGGACACTGGTCTGGAGCAGGTCGGGGAGGTGGGCTTCTACCTCGGACGAGCAGGGTTCTTCCCCGGAGGCATCGGCGTGGCGGCGGTGTGGGTCGGTGGTGCGGCGCGCGTGGTCGACCTGGTGTGGGGTCATGTCGGGGCTGGTGCGTCGCCGACCCCGGCCGCCCAGCTGCGGCTGGGCCACCTGCGCACCGAGCTGGTCGCGGCCGCCTCGACCGTCGCCGCGGCCGCAGGGGTGCTCGCCTCGGGGGACGTGCCGCAGCCGCAGGCCCTGGCGGCCGAGACCCGTGCCGTGGTCGGCGCGGCCGTCCGTCGCCTGCTCGACCAGGCCCGGGCGATCGCCGGGCCTGCGGGGCTCGCCTTCGACGGCCCGCTGACCCGGGCCATCGACGACCTCGACCTCTACGTGCGCCAGCAGAGCACCGACGGCGACGCGCTGTTCCTCGGCGGACTGCGGTGACCGACGTCCTCGTGGCCGTCCCGGCCCGCGACGAGCAGCGCCAGGTCGGCGAGTGCCTCGCCAGCGTCGCCACCGCCCTGCGTCAGGCCCGGGCGGCCGGGGTCGCGGAGCGGGTGGCCGTCGCGGTGGCCGTGCACCGCAGCTCCGACGGCACCGCCGCGGCAGTCGAGGAGTCCCTCGACGCGATGCCGGACCTCGAGGCCTACCACCACGTCGACGAGGACTCCGCCACCGTGGGGGAGGTGCGCCACCACCTGGTCTCGGCGGCCTGCGCGGCCCTGGGGCTCGAGGCCCAGCCCGACCGCTGGCTGCTGAGCACCGACGCCGACTCCGTGGTGCCGCCGGACTGGGTGACCGCGATGCTCGCGCACGCGGACACGACGGCCGCGTTCTGCGTCGCAGGCCTCGTGGACCTCGAGGGGTGGCAGGGGCACCCTGCCGCTGCCACGGCATACGAGCAGATCGTCAGGGACGGGCTCGACGGGGACGGGCACCGCCACGTCTATGCCGCCAACCTCGCCGTGCGGCTCGATGCGTATGCGGCGGCCGGCGGCTTCCCCTTCGTCCTGCACGGGGAGGACCACGGCCTCGTGTCCCGGGTGCGCGACCTCGGGGGAAGGGTGCTCCCGGTGCACTCCCCGGTCGTGCGGACATCGGGACGCATGCCCGGACGGGCCCGGCAGGGGCTCGGCGACCTGCTCCTGAGCCTGACCGCCGGGCACGGCCCTCGGCCGCTCTCGCACGCGGGCTGCGCCTGCTGCGTGGGCTGACCCATCCCGATGAGTCTGGCGGCCGTCGGTGGTCAGTCCTAGCGTGAGTGAGCGCCCAGGCCGGGCGCCACCGACGCGAAGGAGATCGTCATGCCCGCTCGCATCCCGATGACCGGTGCCCCCTGCTGGGTCGATCTGCTGACCTCCGACACCGACGGTGCGGAGGCGTTCTACGGCGAGCTGTTCGGCTGGACGGCCGAGCACGGCGACGAGGAGAAGTACGGCGGCTACATCATGTTCAGCAAGGACGGCCAGATGGTCGGCGGCTGCATGAAGAACGACGGCAGCAGCGGAGCGCCCGACTCCTGGACCGTCTATCTCGCCTCGGACGATGCCGAGGCGACGACGAAGGAGACGGTGGCCCACGGAGGCCAGGTCATCCTGCCGGTCATGGAGGTTCCCGACCAGGGGTCCATGGCAGTGATTGCCGACGCGGGAGGTGCCGTGGTCGGCGTGTGGCAGTCCGCGGGCAACCCCGGCATCCAGGTCGTCGGCGAGCCGGGAGTGCCGAACTGGTTCGAGCTGCACACCCGCGACTACCAGCGGACCGTCAGGTTCTACGAGGACGTCTTCGGGTGGAAGACCGCCGTGATGAGTGACACCGATGACTTCCGCTACAGCACCCTGGGGGAGGGCGAGAGCCAGCAGGCCGGTGTCATGGACGCCGCGGGCATGCTGCCCGAGGACGTGCCCGGGCTCTGGGGGATCTACTGGGGAGTCGAAGACCCGGACGCGTTCATCGGCCGGGCACAGGAGCTCGGCGCCACGGTGCTCCACCCGGCCGAGGACACTCCCTACGGTCGGCTGGCCACGCTCTCCGACCCCACCGGGGCGATGTTCCGGATCATCCGACCCCCACAGTGACGGGCACGGCACTCGTCCGTTCCGGGTGATGCCTGGTCAGCCGGTCGCGGAAAGACTGGCCGTTCGGTGAACCACGACCAGGGAGACTCGCGATGGCCAAGCAGGAGAAGGACACCCTCTATGTGATCGCTGCGGCGTATGACGACGTCGACGCAGCGGTGAGCGACTACGAGGCGGTCAAGCGCCTGTACCAAGAGGTGCGAACCTCGCACGACTTCGACGCCGCCGTCGTGGCAAAGGACGACGAGGGCCACGTCAAGATCGTCAAGAAGCACGAGCAGCCGACCCGCCACGGTGGCGCGGTGGGGCTCGGTTGGGGGCTGGCCGTGGGGGTGACCGCGGCTCTCTTCCCGCCGGTCGGCATCGGGATCGCCGCCGCCGGTGCGGGCGGCGCGGCCATCGGTGCGGTGGCGGGCCACGCGTCGGGCGGCATGTCGCGCGGTGACCTGAAGGAGCTCGGGGAGACGCTCGACGCGGGCCAGGCAGGCCTGATCGCGGTCTACGAGACCAATCTGGCCGACCAGATCGCCGCCAACATCAAGGCAGCCAACCGCATCGTCTCCATGGCCACCGACATGGCTGCCGACCAGCTTGCGGCTGACATGAAGGCGGCCGAGAAGGCCGCGGCCACCGAGCAACAGCAGCCCGCCGGCGCCGAGACGCCGGGGTCGACGGGCTAGCCCGGCGTCTGCGGGGACTCCTGCCTGGTCTCCTCGGGGTGATCGGTGCGCTCGTCCGACTCCTCGAGGATCGCCTCGGCCTGCTCCTCCGGGTTGTCGCTGCCGGCTGCGAGCTCCTCCGGGAGGAGCTCTGCCCGGCGCTCGACGCGGGCCTCGTCCGCTGGCTCAGTCATGCGGTCGACCGTATCGCGCTGTGCGGAGGAGCTCAGGTCCGACGCTGCACCAGCTCGATGGGGTTGTCATCCGGGTCGGCGACCCAGGCCACCCGCAGGGAGTCCAGCCAGTTGTGGGGCTCGGACAGCGCGCGCGCCCCGGCCTCCACCAGCCGTCGGAACGCGGCATCGGTGTCGTCGGTCCACAGCACGATCTCCATGCCCCGGCCGGGCAGGCTGAGATCGACGTCGAGGCCGTGGTCGGCGACGGCGGAGGTGACGCCGGCGATGCCGACCTTGAGGCCGTCGAGGACGAGCTCGACATGCAGGGGCGCGCCGTCGCGGGGCGTGCGGAAGGTCTCCTCGAAGCCCAGCCCGCTGTAGAAGGCGACGGAGCGGTCGACGTCCTCGGAGAAGATGTTGACCTGTGGAGTGAAGAACATGCTGTCCACGCTAGCCCCGTCACGAACCCTGTGCCGGGGTCGGCCGGGGACGGACCCACCCCGAAGCGGGGGCGGGCTCAGGCCGGCTGTGTCCTGCGCAGAGCCCAGCGCCACAGGAGACACAGCGCCAGGACAACGCCCAGGGCGGTGAGGATGGTGCCGACCATTGGCGTGAAGTCTCTGAAGACGTATGCCGTGTGAGGGGCGCCGAGGGGCTGGCACCGGAACGTCACGAGCCCCTCGCGGATCGGTCCGCGGACCGCGGTGAACTCGGGGGCGAAGTCCGGCGGTGGTTCGGTGGAGCATGCGTCCTCGAGGGTCCGGCCGCTTGCGATCACCACGAGGAGAACGGCGCCCACCGCCAGCAGCATGCTGGCCACGGAGGCAAGGACGATGCGCGGTGGTCGAGGCACGAGCTCATGGTGACCGAAACCCGCTGCCGGTGTGGGGCGCTCGCGGACGGTGGCGAGACATCCGAGACGAGCGCGAGAGGTGCGGCCTCAGAAGGCGCACCACCCGCTGGTCCACTCTGCCGGGGAGGAGAGCAGCGCCTGCACCATGCCGAAGGCGACAGGAACAACGGCCGCCCCCGCGAACAGGGCCGTTCGCACGCGATAGCGAGTGCGAGCCAGGAAGAGGGCCCAGGGCGTGGTAGCGATGATGGTGGCCACGACGAGGGCTCGTTGGCCCTGGTGGAGGTCGCTGACCGAGGCCGGTTCGTGGCAGACGCCGGCGTGCTGCAGGCTGATGTAGGCCCACACCAGGAAGGCGACCGCATGTTCGACGAGGGTCGCGCCGGCGACGAGCAACCAGGTCGTCGGCCGCCACCCGCGCCATGCCCGGGGCGCGCCGCTCGGGTCTGGCTGAGGTCCACTCGGGCGGTGACCGCCGGCGTCAGTGCTCTCCACGGGCTCAGGGTGAGGCAGTGACCCTTGGCTGGACATCGGGCAAGGTGCTCAGAGACGACCAGTGCCGCGTTCGAGGAGTACCGCATCGCGGCGGCCGCCCGCCCCTCGGTCAGTCAGGAGCGCCGAACCGTGCGAGGTAGTGCCAGACGCGCTTCAGCTCCTGCGCGTCGTGCTGACCGGTCGCCACGGCGCTTCCGATGATGGCCGGGTCGAGGTGGCCATCCACGGCAAGGGTCTCGGCCAGAGCGACAGCGTGCGCTCCCCGGTATTCGGGGTTGGCCCGTACGGTGTCGATGTCGGCTCGGAAGCCGCCGTGCCACTCCAGGGCGAAGGGCAGCTCGAGGGCGTCCCTCTCCACGACCGTTCCGCGGTAGACCGGGTCCAGCACGATCGCCTCAACGTCCTGGGCGAGGTCCACCACCCCGTGGACCTGTGCCTCCACGTAGTTGTCGAGGTCGTCGGTGACGCCTGCCGCCCAGTCCTCGTCGGCCCGTGCGGACAGGCTCATTCGCGCCGCTGTGCCGAGATGTTCGGGCTCGAAGACCGAGTCCGGGTAGCAGAAGGTGGTCCGCGCAAGGGTGTGTCGAGCGAGCCGGAGGTGTGCCGAGCCGAAGCGGGGCGCCCCTCCCACCATGCGCTCGCGATGGTTGAGCGCCCCGTACTTGGGACGCTCTCGGGCAGGTGCGGTGTCGTAGGCCCCTTCGAATATCCGCTGTTCCCAACGCCACCGGTCCCCGCCCGGATGGGCGGTGAGGCCCCCGTTGCTGGTGCCGGTCTCGAACTGGGAGCGGTAGGTGCCGGCCGAACCCATGGCCCGCAGGATGGGGACTCCGCAGTATGAGCGGTCGGGGTGAAGGTTGAGGGTGACCCGCAGCGCGGGGTCGAGCGGTGCGCCGGCGGCCGAGCGCTCGACATGCGCGACCGCAGAAGCCGCCCATGACGAGAGGTCCCGGATGGCTACGCCGGTGACGGGTGACGACCACGGCAGGTCCTTGATCTGGGACCCCTCGGTGCTCATCCGGACACCCTCCCATCCAACCCTCGGGACACGACGGCATACGCCACGGCGCGCCCACCGTCGACGGTGCCTGGTGGTGCCCGCGAAGCCCCGTTCAGGCGCGGACGTAGGCCGCGAGGTGCTCGCCGGTGAGGGTGGAGCGGGCGGCGACGAGGTCGGCGGGTGTGCCCTCGAACACGACCCGGCCGCCGTCGTGGCCGGCGCCGGGGCCGAGGTCGATGATCCAGTCGGCGTGGGCCATGACCGCCTGGTGGTGCTCGATGACGATGACCGACTTGCCGGAGTCGACCAGCCTGTCCAGCAGGCCGAGCAGGTTTGCGACATCGGCAAGGTGCAGGCCGGTGGTCGGCTCGTCGAGGACGTAGACGTCGCCCTTGTCGGCCATCTGGGTGGCCAGCTTGAGCCGTTGCCGCTCACCACCGGACAGCGTGGTGAGCGGCTGGCCGAGGCTGAGGTAGCCGAGCCCGACGTCGGCCAGTCGGTCGAGGACCTTGTGAGCGGCCGGCGTGCGTGCCTCGCCGTCACCGAAGAACGCCTCGGCCTCGGTCACCGACATGGCGAGCACCTCGGCGATGTTCCGTCCTCCCAGCGTGTACTCCAGCACCGCCGCCTGGAACCGCTTCCCCTCACAGTCCTCGCAGGGGGACTCGACGGTGGCCATGATGCCCAGGTCGGTGTAGATGACGCCGGCGCCGTTGCACGTGGGGCAGGCGCCCTCGGAGTTGGAGCTGAACAGCGCCGGCTTCACGCCGTTGGCCTTGCCGAAGGCCTTGCGGATCGGGTCGAGCAGTCCGGTGTACGTCGCCGGGTTGCTGCGGCGTGAGCCCTTGATCGCACCCTGGTCGATCACGACCACGCCCTCCCGGCGGGCAACCGAACCCTGGATCAGCGAGCTCTTGCCGGAGCCGGCGACACCCGTGACCACGCAGAGCACCCCGAGCGGGACGTCGACGTCCACGTCATGCAGGTTGTGCGTCGACGCGCCGCGGACCTCCAGCGTGCCGGAGGACGAGCGCACCGACCCCTTGAGGGCCGCTCGGTCGTCCAGGTGGCGGCCGGTCGTGGTGTCGCTTCTCCGGAGCCCTTCCACGGTGCCCTCGAAGCAGACGGCGCCGCCCCCCGTGCCGGCGCCGGGGCCGAGGTCGACGACGTGGTCGGCGATCGCGATGGTCTCGGGCTTGTGCTCCACGACGAGCACGGTGTTGCCCTTGTCCCGCAGCTGCAGCAGCAGGTCGTTCATCCGCTGGATGTCGTGGGGGTGCAGGCCGATCGTGGGCTCGTCGAAGACGTAGGTGACGTCGGTGAGTGACGAGCCGAGGTGGCGAATCATCTTGGTGCGCTGCGCCTCTCCCCCGGACAGGGTGCCGGACGGCCGGTCGAGCGAGAGGTAGCCCAGTCCGATCTCGGCGAACGAGTCGAGCAGGTGTTGCAGACCCTTCAGCAGCGGACCCACCGACGGCTCGTCGAGGTCCCGCACCCAGTCGGCCAGGTCGCTGATCTGCATCGAGCAGACGTCGGCGATGTTCTTGCCCTTGATCTTCGACGAGCGGGCCTCCTGGGTCAGCCGGGTGCCGTCGCACTCGGGACATGTCTGGAAGGTGACCGCCCGCTCCACGAAGGCGCGGATGTGCGGCTGCATCGCGTCGACGTCCTTGGACAGGAACGACTTCTGGATCTTCGGGATGAGTCCCTCGTACGTCAGGTTGATCCCCTCGACCTTGACCTTGGTCGGCTCCTTGTAGAGCAGGTCGTGCAGCTCCTTCTTCGTATACCTGCGGAGCGGCTTGTCCGGGTCGAAGAACCCGCAGCCGCGGAAGATGCGGCCGTACCAGCCGTCCATGCTGTAGCCGGGGATCGTGAGCGCGCCCTCGCTGAGCGACAGGCTGTCGTCGTACAGCGCAGACAGGTCGAAGTCGGTGACCGAGCCCATGCCCTCGCAGCGCGGACACATGCCGCCGAGTCGGGTGAAGGTCACCTTCTCGGCCTGCGTCCTGCCGGCCCCGCGCTCGACGGTGATCGCACCACTGGCCCTCACCGAAGGCATGTTGAACGAGTACGCGTTGGGCGAGCCGATGTGCGGCTTCCCGAGCCTGCTGAAGAGGATGCGCAGCATCGCATTGGCGTCGGTCGCGGTGCCGACCGTGGAGCGGGGGTTGGAGCCCATCCGCTCCTGGTCCACGATGATCGCCGTCGTCAGGCCGTCGAGCACGTCGACCTCCGGCCGCGACAGCGTCGGCATGAAGCCCTGCACGAAGGCGCTGTAGGTCTCGTTGATCATCCGCTGCGACTCCGCGGCGATCGTGGCGAACACCAGCGAGCTCTTGCCTGAGCCGGAGACCCCTGTGAAGACCGTCAGCCGACGCTTTGGGAGCTCGACGCTGATGTCCTTGAGGTTGTTCTCGCGCGCACCCTGCACGCGGATCAGGTCGTGGCTGTCGGCGGCGTGCTGCGCAGGCACCTGCGCATCCGTCCTCGGGGCCCTGCTCATGCGTCTCTCCATCGGGTCGGCGGGGGACACCCCCCTGCGGTCTCGGTCGGCGTCGTCTGGCTCGATCCAACCACCTGCTAGCGGTGTGTCCGGCCCCTTCCGTCGGCGCCGTCGGCGCCTTCGTGACGGCACCAGCCTCGACTCAGACCAGCCAGGTGCCGTCGCGCATGAGCGTTCGGCCGGCAATCTCGTTGGCCTCGCGCCACGCCTGCACCCGGACGGGCCGCAGCACCAGGAACAGATAGCCCGTGTCCCGGCGGGGATCCCAGTCAGCCTGCGCGACGTAGGCCGCACCCAGTGCGTCGTCGGCCGCGACGTCGACCGCCGCCTCGAGGAGGGCGTCGACCATCACGACGTCACGGGTTGGCCCGACCGCGAGCCGAGCCGTGCCGGACGCGGTCAGGTTGCGTGCGGTGGCCGAGGACGCCTCGACCGCGATCACCACGCGCTCCTCCACCCAGGCCAGCGACACGGGCACGAGGTGCGGGGCGCCCGCGGCCGACGCCGTGGCGACCCACGTGTCGATTGCGGGTGTCGCCAGCATCGCCAAGGTGTCGGCCTTGCGGGTCTCGCGGTCACGCGCCTCGGCCGTCACCGACGTCAGCGCACCTCGTTGATGCGGACCATGTTGCCGGCGGGATCGCGAAAGGCGCAGTCGCGGATGCCGTAGGGCTGCTCGGTCGGCTCCTGGACGACTTCGGCGTCGCCGGCCTGCAGCTTCTCGAAGGTGCCGTCGAGGTCCTTGGTCGCCAGCACGATGATGCCGTAGGTGCCCTTGGCCATCATCTCGGCGATGGTGCGGCGCTCGTCGTCGGTGACGCCCGGGTCGGCGCCGGGCGGGTACAGCACGATGCTCGTGCCGGGTTGGCCGGTGGGGCCGACGGTGATCCAGCGCATCGTGCCCTTGCCGACGTCGCCCCGGACCTCGAAGCCGAGGGTGTCGCGGTAGAAGGCCAGCGAGGCCTCCGGGTCCTCGTGCGGGAGGAAGGTGGAGTTGATGGTGATGTCCATGAGCCTCACGCTAGATGCGGCACGGGGACCGGCGCTTCTTGATTCCTGACCGGTCGGGTCACCTGTTTCGCCACGCAGGCAGGAATCCCCGGTCGCCCGTCCGCTGCCTGGCGCCGGTAGGTGCTGGGCGGCATACCGACCAGCTCGGTGAAGCGGGTGCTGAAGGTGCCCAGCGACGCGCAGCCGACGGCGAAGCAGACCTCGGTGACGCTGAGGTCGCCACGACGCAGCAGCGCCATCGCCCGCTCGATGCGCCGCGTCATCAGGTAGGAGTAGGGCGACTCCCCGTAGGCGGCCCGGAACTGGCGGCTGAGGTGCCCCGCCGACATGTTCACCCCCCGGGCCAGCGCCTCGACGTCCAGCGGCTGCGCGTACTCCCGGTCGATCCGGTCGCGAACACGACGCAGCAGCGCGAGGTCACGCAAGCGCTGCTCCTCGGCGGGTCTGCTGGCCACGTCTGTGATCGTGCCACGTCGCGCCGGGGCTGCCCAGCGTCGCTGGCGTGCTCCCGCACTCCTGGATGACCATCAGGCCGTTTGTGCAGCCGCTGCAAGGAGCAGGAATCGGGGGTCGAGCTCGCCTGGGCGGTGGGAGCGGACCAGCGGAAGGCCAGTCATCATCGAGCGCAGAGACCTGTTCTGCACCTAGCGAACATGCTTGCGAAAACGGCGTTCGAGTCGCCCTGACGACGGATCCCGTTTCACCTCTGCGGTGTCGAGCCACCCCGATCTTTCGTAGACCCCGATGGCACGTGCGTTGTCGTTGATGACCCACAGCTCCAGCGTCTCGCGGCCGATCGCTCGGGCATGGGCCTCCGCCCTCAGGAGCAGATGACTCGCCACGCCACTGCCCCACGCGTCGGGGTCCACGGCGAGGTAGAAGATCTCCAGCGTCTGCGCGCGGGGCGCCACCAGGGTGAAGCCCACAGGGACGTCATCCCGCCGGGCCAGCAGCAGCTTGGCCCCATCGATGCCGAGGCGCCGCCGGATGCCCGGCATGGTGTCTTCGGCGGTGGCCGGCTCTGGGTCCTGGTCGCGGCATGCTTTTGCGCGGGCCCAGATCACCGCGGACTCCTTCACCCCGTCCGGTCCGTCGCCCGCCGTCACCTGCACCAGACCGTCTGAGCCGTCCACCTGGTCATCGTCCCAGAGGACGGCTTGCCCCGGAGGTAGCCGGCCGCGGCCAGGAATCATCCCTACTGCGTGATGCCGGTCTGCGCGCCGGCCCTCTACGGTCCGAGTGTGTCGGCCAGAGCGCCGGATGAGGAGCGTGGGTGATGATCGCGGACCCGACCGAGCACACTCCCTGGGCGCGTGAGCCGACGCTGGCGCCTGAGCCGACGCTGGCGCGTGACGGGGCGCTGGCGCGTGACGGGGCGGTGGGAAGCGCCCTGAGCCCCGCGCAGCGGCCGCTGCACCGGAGTCGTGGGAAGGGCGTCGCCATGCCCCAGGGCCCCATCCCATGACGCGGCGATGGCTGGCGGTCCTCGCCCTGCTGGTGGGAGCGGCCACGGTTGTGCTGGGTCTCGTCGTCGCGGTGAGGGAGTTCCCCCGTGGGCTGTTCCTGCTCATCCTCGTGCTCGTCGCTGGGGCCTCGGCCTGGTACGCGGTGGTCCGGCGGGGTATCGCGCGGGTGGCGGGTCTGGTCGTCGCGGCCCTCGCGCTCGGTGGGGCGCTGGTCCTGGTCCTGACCCGTGGGGCGCCTCTCCTCGACGTGTTGATCGTGGCCGGACTCCTGGCGACCATCGCTGCGGCGCGCGCCGCCCTCCGCATCCATGTCGACCTGCCGAGTGCACCGGCTCCGCGTCATCCAGTGCTCTTCTTCAACCCACGCTCCGGTGGCGGAAAGGCCGAACGGTTCGCGCTCGCCAAAGAGGCGGCGAAGCGGGGGATCGAGCCCATCGAGCTGAAGGCCGGTGACGACCTCGAGACGCTGGTCCGGGATGCGGTCGAGCGCGGTGCGGACGGGCTCGCGATGGCGGGCGGGGATGGCTCGCAGGCGGTCGTGGCAGCCATCGCCGCCGAGCGTGGGCTGCCCTATGCGTGCGTGCCGGCCGGTACCCGCAACCACTTCGCGCTCGACCTCGGTGTCGACCGCGACGACGTCGTCGGCGCACTCGACGCCTTCGTCGACGGGGGTGTACGGCGAGTTGATCTCGCCGAGGTCAACGGGCGCGTGTTCGTCAACAACGTCTCGCTCGGGCTCTACGCCGAGGCGGTCCAGCGCGCCGGCTACCGCGACGCGAAGATCCGCACGCTCCTCGACACGGTGCCCGACGTGCTCGGCCCCGACGGTGGAGAACCGGACATGCGGTGGCGTGGACCCGGTGGACAGGAGCACCGTGGCGGGGCCGCGGTCCTCGTCTCGAACAACCGCTACCGGCTTGGCCGTGCTGTCGGCTCGGGCACGCGTCCACGCATCGACGACGGCCTGCTCGGGATCACCGTGGTCGGCTCGCCCACCGGTGGCGGCGAGGATGGCAGCTCGTCACAGCGCCCCTGGCGCGAGTGGTCCGCGCCGACATTCGAGATCGATGCGGAGCACCCTGTCCCCGCAGGCATCGACGGCGAGACGGTGGTCCTCGAAGCGCCGCTGCACTTCCGCATCCGAGCCGGGGTCCTGCAGGTGCGCGTCGCGCGCCAGCACCCCGGCGCATCGCCTTCGGCGATGGTCCCCGAGGGGATGCTCGCCGGCGTGGCCGAGCTTGCGCGGATCGCCCTCGGCCGGAAGCAAACGCCCGCAGTGTCAACACAAGGGAGGCAAGAATGGACCTGATCGAGATCGCCGAGAGGGAACGGCTCAGCCGGGAGGACGCCGCAGCCCGTCTGAGGGCGCTCGCAGACGCTTTGGCCCGGAACAACGAAGTCGAGTTCGAACGCGGCGGCATGCGCATCACGGTGCACGTGCCCGACGAGGTCAACCTCAAACTCGAGATCGAGGTCGGAGACGAGGAGAGCGAACTCGAGATCGAGCTCACCTGGTGATGCGTCGCCGCGCGTTCCGTGCGCGAAGCACAGCGCGGTGGCGGTGCACGTGATCGCCTTTGGAGGAACGATGCCCGACCCACCGCCACCGGAACCGCTGGAGGAGTGGCTGGCTCGCAGACTCGGCGACCGTGACGTCGGTGCGGTGGCTTGGTCCAGCAGGCGAGCGGCGTCGCTGCTGCGCCGCCTCGCCCGCTGCGACCGCGCCGTGTACGGGTCTGTGGCGCAGATGCAGATGCCGCTGCTGGACGAGCCGCTGAGAAGGGTGTCCGACTTCGCCAACTTCTCGAAACCGTGGTTCCTCGTTGCCAGCGTCCTCGCGCTGCTCGGCGGGCCTCCTGGCCGGCGCGCCGCGGTCACCGGCCTCGCGGCCGTCGGGGCGGCCTCCTTGGTGGTGAACCAGCCCATGAAGAGGGTGGGGGAACGCCGTCGCCCCGACCGGGTCGGTCTGGGTGTCCCCCCACGCCGATGGGTGCGTATGCCGTCATCGACGTCGTTTCCCTCCGGTCACTCCGCGTCCGCTGCCGCTTTCGCCATCGCCGTCGGCGATGTCCTGCCTGCACTCCGGCTGCCGCTACGGGCAGCAGCGTCCGTCGTGGGCTTCTCCCGCGTGTACACCGGCGTGCACTACCCCAGCGACGTTGTCGTCGGGGCGACCGCGGGCGCCCTGCTGGGGCGGTGGGTGTCGCGGGCAGCGCGCCGCCTCCCGTGACCTGCCTGACGCAGTCCACACCGTTCCATCGCTCACGCCCGTTCAACAAGCGGTCCCGTGGTCGCACCGTCTCATTCAGGCTGGACGATGCCAGCGCGTCGCTGTGGGGGTCTCATTGACTGGGACGGGCGCCTGAGTCCCCAGGCTCGGAGAAGGGCACGACGGTGGCTGAGACAACATCGGACATCCCACAGACCAAGGCAGCCATGGGGCGTCAGGTCATGGACGACCCACCCACTGCTGCACCCGACACGTCGCTGCCGGCCTCGCCGGACGGCCCGGCGAGCCCGGCAAGGCCCGGGAGGCTTCGACGCCTGCTCCACTTCACACTGCCAGGGTGCTGGGGGGCGGTGGTCTTTGCGTCCCTGTCGTTCACCCCGTCGCTGCTCCCGCGTGGCGGCCTCGCCCAGGGCATCGTCTGTGGCATCGACGCGGCCATCGGCTACGGGCTGGGGGTCCTCGCGGCCTGGATCTGGCGCGCATACGCTGATCGGGACGCTCGGCCCCCGAAGCGCTGGGCGTGGCGCACCTTCTTCATCGGCGCCGCGGTCCTGTTGAGTGTGTCCTTCGGCCTCGGGCAGTACTGGCAGCACGAGATCCGAGCACTCATGGGAGTGACGGACTACAACCTCGCGCTCGTCATCGCCTCGCCCGTCGTCGCGGTGATCTTCTTCTTCCTGTTCCTCCTGATCGGTCGGGGCATCCGGCGCCTGTACCGCTGGCTGGCATCGTTGCTGAGTCGCTGGTTCGGGCGGCGGGCGGCGGCTGCCACCGGCTGGATCCTGGTGTTCGCCACCGTCTGGCTGCTCGTCACCGGCGTCCTCCTCGACGGCCTGGTGACCGCCATGGACGAGGCATTCTCGGTGCGCGACACCGCCACCAAAGAAGGCACGGCCCAGCCCACGACGGCTCTTCGCTCGGGCGGCCCAGGCTCCCTGGTGACATGGGACTCCCTCGGCCGTGAGGGGCGCGCGTTCACCGGCAAGGGACCCACCGCCAGCGACATCGAGGCCATCGTCCCTCGTGCTGCCCAGGAGCCGGTTCGCGCCTACGCAGGCCTGGCGTCAGCCGATGACACCGAGTCGCGGGCCGCCCTGGCGGTCGACGACCTCGAGCGGGCCGGCGGTTTCCGGCGGGCCAACCTGCTCGTGGTCACGACGACCGGGAGCGGCTGGGTCGACCCGGCCCTGGTCGACACGTTCGAGTACCTCAGCAGCGGCGACGCGGCTTCCGTGGCCATCCAGTACTCGTACCTGCCCTCGTGGCTCTCCTATCTGGTCGACCAGAAGAAGGCCCGGGAGGCGGGCCGGGCGCTCTACGACGCGGTGTACGACCGCTGGTCGAGGCTGCCCCAGGACCAGCGACCCCAGCTCTTCGTCGCCGGCGAGAGCCTGGGGTCCTTCGGAGGTGAGACGGCCTTCAGCGGCGAGTACGATCTGCGCAACCGCACGGCCGGAACCGTCTTCGCGGGTCCGCCCAACTTCAACACGCTGTTCCGTGAGTTCAGCGACAACCGCGACCCGGGCAGCCCGGAGATCCAGCCGGTCTACAAGGACGGCCGAACGGTGCGGTTCACGACCGATGCCAGCACCTCGATCCAGCCGGAGAGCCAGGGATGGGACGGCACCCGCGTCCTGTACCTGATGCACCCGTCCGACCCCATCGTCTGGTGGAGCCCCAAGCTGGTCCTCAACGAGCCGGACTGGATCGGCGAGGCGCCCGGCAAGGACGTGCTCGAGGGCATGGTCTGGATGCCCGTCGTGACCTTCTGGCAGATCACTGCCGACCTTCCCTTCGCCACGGAGGTTCCGGGAGGCCATGGGCACAAGTACACGACGGAGTACGTCGATGGGTGGTACGCCGCCATGCGGCCTACCGGACTCACCGCCGAGGACCTGAGCGCTCTCAAAGAGACGATCACGGCGGCGGACTGACGGCGCCGGACAGGCCCGGAGTCCTGCTGGCTTGATCGCTCACCTGTCGAGGCCCGAACTGGCGGTCGTCGGGCCCTTCTGCCATGTCACCGTCATGACCCGCCCGATTTCGGGTAGCCGTTTCGCTCCCGTCGAGGGTTCCGTTGGAGCCGGTGACGGGAATCGAACCCGCGTGTCCAGCTTGGGAAGCTGGCGCTCTACCATTGAGCTACACCGGCAGACACCGCCTCAGCGGCGGTGCGCGTGGCAGTCTAACCGAACGTCCAGCCGGCGTTGCCACCCCGTCGCCAACCCACCGGCATACCCGCCCGAAGCGGGGGCGAAGCCCTCCCCGACCGTCGAGCCCCGCCGTAGAGTTCGGTCGTGGGCAGCCTCAACGTCATCCCGTGGGCGCGTCCCATGGCGCCGCGGGACCCGGAGGAGGCGCACCGGGTCGCCACGCCGTTGGAGCTGTTCTTCGACCTCGTCTTCGTCGTCGCCATCGCCAGCGCGGCGGCCGAGCTGCACCACGGGCTGAGCGCCAACCACCTCGACGCGGTCGTCGGCTACGTCATGGTCTTCTTCGCCATCTGGTGGGCCTGGATGAACTACACCTGGTTCGCCTCGGCCTACGACTCCGACGACGTGGCGTTCCGGCTGCTCACGTTCACGATCATGACCGGTTCGCTGATGCTGGCGGCCGGTGTCCCGGACCTGTTCGACGACGGCCAGTCGGGGGTGGTCGTGGCCGGGTATGCCGTGATGCGCCTGGGCATGGTCGCGCTCTGGCTGCGAGCGGCCCGGTCCCACCCCGAGGGGCGACGCACCGCCCTGGCCTACGCGGTGGGGATCGCGGTCGTGCAGGCGCTGTGGATCGCGAGGCTGGGGATCGACGGCCAGGTGGTGCTCATGGGCACGTTCTTCCTGCTCGTGGTGGCCGAGCTCGCCGTCCCCGTCATCGCCGAGCGCCGCGGTGGACCCACGCCGTTCCACGCGCACCACATCGCCGAGCGGTTCGGCCTCTTCACCATCATCGTGCTCGGCGAGGTCATCCTCGCCAGTGTGCAGGCGATCCAGGGGGCGCTCGCGGCCCCGCCGGACGCAGCGTCGGCCGGCCACGCCGTCGAGCCGGCGGGCGGCGCGGGTCTCAGTGCGTCGCTCGCGATGCTCATCGTCGGCGGGTTGCTCCTCGTGTTCTCCCTGTGGTGGCTGTACTTCAAGCGCGAGCACGTCGACCTCATCGGCCAGGGCCGGGCGCTGACGTGGATCTTCAGCTACGCCCACTTCGTGGTGTTTGCCGCGGTGGCCGCGGTCGGCGCCGCCCTGGCCGCGGCGGTGGACGTGGTCCAGGGGGTGGCGGAGGCGAGCCCGCGCACGGTCGCGCTCGCGCTCGCGACGTCGCTCGCCCTCTACGCGCTCACCCTCTCGGGCCTGCACGCCGCAGCCGACCGTGCTCCCTCGGTGCTGCTGGCCGCCGCCCTGCTCTCGGCCGCCTCGGTCGGTGTGGCCCTCATGGGCCTCGACATGGGCCTCACGGTGCTGCTCATCGGGGTCGCGGCCGCCGCGTCCGTGGGCCAGCACATCGTGGTCTCGCACCGCGCAGGGCTGCCCGCCTGAGCCGGCCGCGCCCGCGTGCGCGATAGCCTCTCCCCGTGCTGCTGAGCGACCGCGACATCAAGGCTGAACTCGACACCGAGCGGGTCAGGATCGACCCCTACGACCCCGGGATGATCCAGCCGTCGTCGATCGACGTGCGCCTCGACAAGTTCTTCCGGCTCTTCGACAACCACAAGTACCCGGTCATCGACCCCGCGAAGGACCAGCCCGAGCTCACCCGTCTGGTGGAGGTCGACCCGGAAGACGGTTTCGTGCTGCACCCCGGCGAGTTCGTGCTGGGCTCGACCCTCGAGACCGTGTCCCTGCCCGACGACCTGGCGGCCCGCGTCGAGGGCAAGTCCTCGCTCGGTCGCCTCGGCCTGCTCACCCACGCCACCGCAGGCTTCGTCGACCCGGGCTTCTCGGGGCACGTCACGCTCGAGCTCAGCAACGTCGCCACCCTGCCGATCATCCTGTGGCCGGGCATGAAGATCGGCCAGCTCTGCTTCTTCCGCCTCTCCACGCCTGCCGAAAACCCCTACGGCAGCGCGAAGTACGGCTCGCACTACCAGGGACAGCGCGGCCCGACCGCCAGCCGCTCGTTCGCCAACTTCCACCGCACCGAGGTCTGAACCCGTGGGGGGCGCCGACCTCGTCGAGGTGAGGGTGAGCGCGCCCGACGAGGAGACGGCCCGGGCGTTGGCCAGCGCGCTCGTCGACAGCCGGCTCGTCGCCTGCGCCCAGGTCCTCGGCCCCATCACCTCGACGTACTGGTGGCAGGGCCAGGTCGAGACGGCCCAGGAGTACCTCCTGCTGGCCAAGACGACGGCCGGCCGGTTCGAGGCAATCCGCGAGCGCGTCGCCTCCGAACACCCCTACGACAACCCGGAGATTCTGGCGGTCCCGGTGGCCTCGGCGGCGCCTCTGTATGCCGCATGGCTGCGGGAGTCGCTCGGGTCCGGCGACGACTGACCAGGCAGGGGTGGCCGTGAGCGAATCCGAGCTGAGGTGGACCCACGAGGCCCGCGAGCCGCGCGGGGTGGTGCTGGTGCTGCACGGTGGGAAGAGCCGCAGCCTGATGCCCACGAGCTGGTGGAACCTCCCGGTGGTGCGGATGATGCCGTTCGCCTGGACGGTCGCCGCGGAGAGCCATGGCGAGCTGTCGGTCGCTGTGCTCCGGTATGCCGTGCGCGGCTGGAACGGGTCAGCCGCCAGTCCCGTCGTGGACGCCCAACGGGCCCTCGACGAGATCGCGGCCCGCTACCCGGGCCTGCCGGTGGGCCTGCTCGGCCACTCCATGGGAGGTCGGGTCGCGTTCCGCCTCGCCGGGGACCAGCGGGTCAGCGCGCTGGTGGCCCTGGCCCCCTGGGTCGAGCGGAGCGACGTGGCGCAGGGGCACACCGGCCTGCGGGCGCTGGTCATGCATGGCACCCGCGACCGCGTCACCTCGCCGCGCAACGCCAAGGCGATGGCCATGGCGATGGCGGCTCTGGGAGTCGACGTCACCTGGCGGGCGGTCGAGGGCGAGACCCACAGCATGCTGCGCCAAGCCGGGATGTGGCACCGGGAGTCGGCGCGCTTCCTCGTGGAGAACCTTCGCGCGGCACTCCCGGGCCGCTAGCCCTGCCGGCGTGCCCTCTCGTGTCCGACCGCGCGCCCGTGCGTGCCCCGCAGGCCGACCCAGCTGACCACGCCCCCCGCCGCGAGCAGGGCTGCGCTGATGATCTGCGCCATCCGGTAGCCCTCCGTCAGTGCTGCCGGGTCGGTGTAGTCGGAACCCGACAGACCCACCAGGGCGGGGAGGGCGGCGACCGACAGGAGGGACCCGGCCCGGGCGACGGCGTTGTTGATGCCACTGGCCACGCCGGCATACCGGTCGGGCGCGGCGGCGAGGACCGTTGCGGTCAGCGGCGCCACGAGCGTGGCGAGGCCGAGCGAGAAGACCGTCATGCCGGGCATGACTCCCGTCCAGAAGTCGGTGCCCTCGCCGACCGGCACCAGCAGGAGCACTCCCACCGCGCACAGCAGGGGCCCGATCGTCATTGGCAGCCGGGGGCCGATGCGGCTCGAGAGGGCGGCCAGCCGGGAGGACAGCAGCAGCAAGAAGATCGTGATCGGCAGGCTGGCGAGCCCGGACACCAGCGGGCTGAATCCGGAGGTGATCTGCAGCTGGATGACGAGGAAGAAGAGCACCGACGACAGCGCGCCGTAGACCAGGAAGGTCATGCCGTTGGCCGCGGAGAACACCCGCGACCGGAACAGCCCCAGGGGCACGAGCGGCGAGGAGGTCCGCGACTGCTGCGCGATGAAGGCGGCGAGCAGGGCCACGGCCACAGCCGTGACGCCGCCCGTCGTCATCCCACCCTGCTCGCCGCTCGCGGTGAGGGCGTAGGTCAGCGCCCCGAGCCCGGCAGCCCCCAGCGCGGCGCCCCAGAGGTCGAAGCGCCCGGAGCTCTCCTCGTCGCGGCTCTCGGGCACCCAGCGCCGGCACATCCAGTAGACGAGCGCGCAGATCGGGACGTTGACCGCGAAGATCCAGCGCCACCCCCCATGCTCGATCAGCCAGCCGCCGAGGAAAGGCCCCACCGCGGCGGCGATCCCCGAGAAGCCGGCCCACGTGCCGATCGCGCCGGCGCGGTCCTCCTCGCGAAAACTGGCCTGGATCAGCGCAAGCCCCCCAGGGGTGAGCAGCGCCGCACCGACGCCCTGCAGCAGCCTGGCCCCGATCAGCTGCCCGGGGGTCATGGCGGCCGCGCACAGCAGCGATGCCACCGCGAACCACGCCATGCCCAGGAGGTAGACGCGGCGACGGCCCGCCCGGTCGCCGAGCGAGCCGCCCACGAGGATGAGTCCGGTGAGGCTGAGCATGTAGCCGTTGACGACCCACTGCAGCTGGGCGAGCGAGGCGTCGAGCTCGCGGCCTATGGTGGGGAGGGCGATCGACACGACAGTGCCGTCGAGGATCGCCACCCCAGACCCGATCGTCAGCGCCGCGAGGGCACCCCGGCCACGCCGGCTGCCGCGGCTGATCAGGTCGTTCGGGGCGAGACCCACCCGCTCATTGTTGACCCTGTTGCGCCCGCGGGCGTTCCCGTCCCTCGGTTAGGTTGTGGCCCATGATCGTCTTCGACGGCGTGACCAAGCGGTACCCCGACGGGACCGTGGCCGTGGACGACCTCAGCCTCGTGGCCCCGACCGGCAAGATCACCGTCCTCGTCGGTCCGTCGGGCTGTGGCAAGACCACCTCGCTGCGCATGGTCAACCGGATGATCGAGCCCACCTCGGGCACCATCACCCTCGACGGCCGCGACACGGCGCGCATGAAGGAGTCCGACCTGCGCCGCGGCATGGGCTACGTCATCCAGCACGCCGGGCTCTTCCCGCACCGGACCGTGCTGGAGAACGTCGGCACCGTCCCGCGGCTGCTCGGGTGGGACCGGAAGAAGACCGACAGCCGGGCGCGCGAGCTCCTCGAGCGCGTCGGCCTGCCCGAGGCGTTCGCCTCGCGCTATCCCTCTCAGCTCTCGGGCGGCCAGCAGCAGCGCGTCGGCGTCGCCCGGGCGCTCGCCGCCGACCCGCCGGTGATGCTCATGGACGAGCCCTTCAGCGCTGTCGACCCCGTGGTCCGCGAGCAGCTGCAGGACGAGTTCCTCCGGCTGCAGGGCGAGCTCGGCAAGACCATCCTCTTCGTCACCCACGACATCGACGAGGCCATCAAGCTCGGCGACCAGGTCGCCGTCCTGCGCGTCGGCGGCGTGCTCGCGCAGCTGGCCGACCCGGCATACCTGCTGGCCCACCCCGTGGACGACTTCGTCGCGGACTTCGTCGGCCGCGACCGCGGCTACCGCGCCCTGTCGTTCCAGCCCACCCCGCGCCTGCCGCTCAGGCCGGAGCGCACCCTGCTCCTCGGCGAGACGCCTGCCGGCGTGGCGCAGGACTGGGCCCTCGTCGTGGATGACGAGAACCGGCCGCTCGGGTGGATCGAGCCACGCCGCGTGGAGGGCGCGATCCGCACCGAGATGCTGCACCGCGGAGGGACCGTCGCCCCCGCGTCCGGGCCGCTGCGTGCCGCGCTCGACGCCGCCCTGTCGTCGCCGAGCCGCC
>Ga0247818_10000365_pt1 | contig 27841 bp, 29 predicted proteins | sample 13C_Glucose_Day1_FD_192424 | JGI IMG/M metagenome (GOLD analysis project Ga0247818, IMG submission 192424) | Soil microbial communities from agricultural site in Penn Yan, New York, United States - 13C_Glucose_Day1 | ecosystem: Environmental > Terrestrial > Soil > Agricultural land | place... | reverse complement strand
GTTAGAGCCGTGCTGCTTGCCAGGCCCATGCTCTTGATTTAGCTGTGATTGCCGGTTGAGGCAGCGAAGATGTTGGTGCGGGGGCGGATGCTACCAGAGCGACGTTGCGAAGACTTGTGTGGGGTTGCCGGCTTCGAGGAAGGTTTCCAGGCCTGCGGTTAGGATTGGGGAGGGGGTGTACTTTTTCATAGTGAAAATCCAGTGCGTGACGAGGAGAAACCACCCGGATCTTTCTCACGGACAAGGGTGGCAGCCATTGCGCGGGGTGAGAAACCGGTGCACTGACGCCGGCCAAGCCGAAGCCTGCCCGCGAATGGCTGCCATTGAACAGTGGAGCAGCAGTGCATAACAGGTTCTCACACCCGGTCACCAACATGGCGACCCGGTGAAGTTATCCCTGAGGGATTTCCCCGACAATTCAGCTGCTTCCGACCGCTGCGTAGGATAGTTCGCTTGCTGCTTCAAGCTGAAGCGGTGGGGGCAAGGTTCAGGAAAGTCTGACGCGCTGCGAACGCGGTGCTGCAGTTATCGCCGGGGCCGCTGTGCGGCCCAATCGCCGGCAAGCCAGCTCCCACAGGTACAGCGTCGGGCTCAAGGGTGGCGCTGTACCTGTGGGAGCTGGCTTGCCGGCGATGAGGCCAGTATTGGCTACCTCAATCTCAAACCTTCAGCACCAACTTGCCAAAGTTCTCCCCGCTGAACAGCTTCAGCAGTGTCTCGGGGAAGGTCTCCAGCCCTTCCACCACATCTTCCTTGCTCTTCACCTGCCCGCTGGCCAGCCACCCGGCAATCTCCAGTGCGGCCTTGCCGTAGTCCTTGGTGTAATCCATCACCACAAAGCCTTCCATGCGCGCGCGGTTCACCAGCAGCGACAGGTAGTTGGCCGGGCCTTTCACCGCTTCCTTGTTGTTGTACTGGCTGATCGCGCCGCAAATCACGATGCGTGCCTTGAAGTTGATGCGGGTCAGCACGGCATCGAGGATGTCGCCGCCGACGTTGTCGAAGTACACATCCACGCCTTTGGGGCATTCGCGCTTCAGGCCGGCCAGCACGTCTTCGGCCTTGTAGTCGATCACCCCGTCAAAGCCCAGTTCGTCCTTCAGGTACTGGCACTTCTCGGCGCCGCCGGCAATGCCGACCACGCGGCAGCCTTTGATCTTGGCAATCTGCCCGACAATGCTGCCCACTGCGCCGGCTGCGCCGGAAATGACCACGGTGTCACCGGCCTTGGGCTGGCCAACGTCCAGCAGGGCGAAATAGGCGGTCATGCCGGTCATGCCCAGCGCCGACAGGTAGCGGGGCAGGGGCGCCAGGTTGGGGTCGATCTTGTGCAGGCCCTGGGGTTCGCCAGTGAAATAGTCCTGCACGCCAAGTGCACCGCTTACATGGTCGCCCGGCTTGTAGGCGGGGTGGTTGGAGGCGACAACCTCGCCAACACCCAGCGCGCGCATCACCTGGCCCAAGGCCACGGGCGGGATGTAGGACTTGCCTTCGTTCATCCAGCCGCGCATGGCCGGGTCCAGCGACAGGTACAGGTTGCGCACCAGCACCTGGCCTTCGCCGGGTTGTTCGGCGGGCACGGTCTCGAAGCTGAAGTCGTCACGGCGCACGGCGCCGACCGGGCGTTTGGCGAGCAGGAAGCGGCGGTTGGTGTTGGTCATGGCGGGTCCTTGTGGGCAGTGGAAGGGGGAGGCGTCAAATCTACCCTGTTGATGTAGGCAGGTCCTTAACATCACTGACAAGCATGGTAGCCCAACCGGTGGGGTTATGATGCTGCCCGGCCGGGTGGTGGCTGACTATGCTCTGAACCCCACCAAGCACCCTTTGGAGCACGCGATGAGCATGACCTTTTCCGGCCAGGTAGCCCTGGTCACCGGCGGCGCTGCCGGCATCGGCCGGGCGACCGCCCTGGCTTTCGCCCGGGAGGGCTTGAAGGTGGTGGTGGCCGACCTCGACCCGGCCGGTGGCGAGGCCACTGTGGCACTGATCCACGCGGCGGGCGGGGAGGCGCTGTTCATTGCCTGCGACGTTACCCGTGATGCCGAAGTGCGCCAACTGCACGAGCGCCTGATCGCCGCCTATGGCCGGCTGGACTATGCCTACAACAACGCAGGTATCGAGATCGAGCAGGGCCGCCTGGCCGAAGGCAGCGAGGCGGAGTTCGATGCCATCATGGGCGTCAACGTGAAGGGTGTATGGCTGTGCATGAAGTACCAGCTGCCGTTGCTGTTGGCCCAGGGCGGTGGGGCCATCGTCAATACCGCCTCGGTGGCGGGCTTGGGTGCGGCGCCGAAGATGAGCATCTACAGCGCCTCCAAGCACGCGGTGATCGGCCTGACCAAGTCGGCGGCCATCGAGTACGCCAAGAAGGGCATCCGGGTGAATGCGGTGTGCCCGGCGGTGATCGACACCGACATGTTCCGCCGCGCCTATGAGGCCGACCCACGCAAGGCCGAGTTTGCCGCTGCCATGCATCCGGTGGGGCGTATTGGCAAGGTCGAGGAAATTGCCAGCGCCGTGCTGTACTTGTGCAGCGACGGCGCGGCGTTTACCACAGGGCATTGCCTGACAGTGGATGGTGGGGCTACGGCGATCTGATCTGATATCGGTGTGGCCTTCTTCGCGGGTAAACCCGCTCCCACAGGTACCCCACTGCTCTCGGGGCCGGTGATATCTCTGTGGGAGCGGGTTTACCCGCGAAGAGGCCCTTGCAGGCCACCACAAAGGCTAGCGCGAACCCTGTGGGAGCGGGCAGGCCCGCGAAGAGGCCCTGGCAGACCACCACAATGCCAGCCCAACCAGCAAACACCCCACCACCAGCACCCCACCAAACACCAGCAACGCCAACCGCGACCCCAGCCGGTCACTCAGCAAGCCGGTAAAGATCACCGGCAGGCTGAACCCCAGGTACGCCAGTAGAAAGAACCCGGCACTGGCCCGTGTCTTCTCGCTGCCGGCCAACTGGTTCACCGCTGCCAGCCCGCCCAGGTAGATAAACCCGTAGCACGCACTACTGGCCGCCACCGCACCCAGCAATACCGCGCCCAGCTGGCCGCTGTCCGCGCCCCAGGCCAGCACGGCATAGCTGCAGGGCAATATCACCAGCCCCAGCAAGGTGGCCGTACGGCTGCTGAGGCGTCGTGCCATGGGCTGGAACAACAACCCGCAGCTGATCACGCAAAAGGTCGAAAACCCCGACCAGGCGCTAAGCCCATGCTGGCGCAGGATGCCCGGCAGCAGGGCAATCACCAGCCCCACGCAGGCCCACGCCAGCAGAATGGCCAGGCCATAGGCCACGCTGCCACGCGGGTAGCAGGGCAGGCGCAGCATGGGGTTGCGTTGTGCCGGGCGTGGGTCGGGCAGGCGCCATGCCAGCAACATGGCCAGCGCCGCCAGCAGCAGTTGCAGGTGGAAGCTGCCCGGGGTCAGGCTGGGGCCGCGCAACAGGAACAGGCTGGTCAGCGCCGCGCCCAGGCCAAAGCCCAGCGAGGTGCTGGCGGTGACCCAGTTGGCGGCGCGGGTGTTGTCCAAGCCGCCCATCAGTTCTCCCATGTAGGCGGTGGCCGTGGCCGAAGCCAGGCCGGTACCCAACCCAAGGAACAGCCGCGCCAGGCCCAGGGTTTGCAGGCTGGGGGCCAGCAGCATCAGTACGGTGGCGACCATCGACAGGGCCAGTGCGGCAAGCACCAATGGCCTGCGCCCGACCCGGTCGGCCAGCCCGCCCAGGGCCAGCAGCACGGGTAGCACGCCGAGCACATAGCCGGAGAAGGCCACTGCGGTGGCGGCAGCGCCTTGGCCGGAGAGGTCGGCGTAGGTGATGTACAGCGGGGCCTGCAGGTTGACGGCCAGGGTGATCAGGCAGAGGGCGAAGGCCAGGCGGGCCGGGGCGGTGGGCATGGTAGGGGTCCTGGTTCTGTAGTGTCTGTACTGGCCCTTTCGCGGGTGAACCCGCTCCCACAGGTACGACACCGCTCTCGGGTTGGGTGCGACCCCTGTGGGAGCGGGTTCACCCGCGAAAGGGCCGGGCCTGCCAACTCTGATGCCTGCCCATTCCCCTCACCAGACACACCGCCAACCCTTTTATGCTTAACTGTTCGCTCAAAACCAGCGAACACTTGCCCCATGCACTTGCCACTCGACCGCACCAGCACCACCCCGCTGGTACAGCAACTCACCGACCACCTGCAAACCTGGATCGACCAGCAACGCCTGCGCCCCGGCGCACGTCTGCCGTCGATCCGGGCCTTGGCACGCAGCCAGGGCGTAAGTGCGTCGTGTGTGATCGAAGCCTACGACCGCCTGGTCGCCAGCGGCTGGCTGGAGGCCCGCCACGGCACCGGCTTTTTCGTCGCCGAGCGCAAACCCGGCCTGGCCGTGGAAGACGCCCAACCCTGGGGCGAGGCCGGGGACGGCAGCTGGCGGCAGTTCCGCGAGGGCCATGACGAATTGCTCAAGCTGGGCTGCGGCTGGTTGCCCAGCAGCTGGCGCGCCGCCACCGAACTGGCCCAGGCAGTGCGCCAGGTCAGCCGCGGCAACCCACAGGACCTGTTCGACTACTGCCCACCCCTGGGCCTGGCCAGCCTGCGCCAGCAGCTGCACAAGCGCCTGGCGCAGCTGGGCATCGCCGCCGGGCCCGAACGTATCCTCACCACCCACGGCGCCAGCCACGGCCTCGACCTGCTGGTGCGCACCCTGCTGCGCCCAGGCGACACGGTGCTGGTTGAAAACCCCGGCTACTACAACCTGTACAACCTGCTGCGCCAACACCAGGTGCACATGCTGCCGGTGCCACGCACCGCCGAGGGGCCGTGCCTGGCCACCCTCGAAGCCCTGCTGGCCGCGCACAAGCCGCGCTGCCTGTTCATCAACAGCCTGTACCACAACCCCACCGGCACCAGCTTGACGCCCAAGGTGGCCTACCGCCTGCTGGAGCTGGCCCGCGAGCACGATCTGCGCATCATCGAGGACGATATCTACGCCGACTTCCAGGAAGGCCCGGCCACCCGCCTGGCCACCCTCGACAGTGAACAGCGGGTAATCTACATGGCCAGTTTCTCCAAAACCCTCAGCAGCTCGCTGCGGGTCGGCTACCTGGTCGCCGACCCGGCATTGCTGGCGCGCCTGGCCGAGTTGAAGATGGTCAGCGGCATCGGCACCTCGCGCTTTGCCGAGCAGGTGGTGGGGCAGATGCTGGCCAACGGCAGCTACCGCAAGAGCGTGCAGCGCCTGCGTGTGCGCCTGGGGCAGCACATGGCCAGGCTGCTCGGCCAGCTGGAACAGGCGGGCTGGCAGGTGTTCTGCGAGCCCTACGGCGGCATGTTCGTCTGGGCCTGCGTGCCAGGCCGGGATTTCGCCAGCCTGGAGCGCCTGGCCCTGGAACACGATGTGCTGCTCACCCCCGGCAGCGCCTTCGATTACCAGGGCGCTGCCAGCGCCTGGCTGCGCATCAATGTCGCCTACGGGCAGGACTCCCGCGCCCAGGCCTTCCTTCAGCACGCAGGGCGACCTCTGCCAAGCTGATAGCGACACGCTCATAGCTATTTGACACCATTCTGACGCCAGGCCCTTGTTCATCGGCTGGCAACGTTGCCACCCTTGGCCTTCGGGATAACCTCGCACGCAGAAGGGGAATCGGCATGGGCGCGAGCAAGCACGGTGTGCTGGCCAACCTGGGCATGGCCCGCAAACTTGGCCTGGGCTTTGCCCTGGTGCTGGTGCTGACCCTGGCGGTGGCGGCCATTGGCATTGCCGCGCTACACAGCGTTGGCCAGCGCTTCGACAGTTTGCGCCAGTTGGCCCAGTTCAATACCGACCTGCTGCGCTTGCGCCAGCACGAGCAGGCCTTTGCCCTGCGCTCCGACCTGCAGCAAGCCGAGGCCTTGCGCAGTGGCCTGCAGGGCCTGGCCGAGCGCGCCCGTGGCCTGCCGGCGCTGGCGGCGGCAGAAACCGACCTGGCGGCTTATGGCCAGGCGTTCGAAGCCTTTGTCGAGGCGGTGCAGGCCAAGGAGCTGGCGCTGGACATGGCCAGCTGGTCGGTGTCCAGCGTGGCCAACAACCTCGACGTACTGCAGGCCGGCCTGGCCGATGATGGCGTGTACACCCTCAAACAGTCCCAGGGCCAGCAAGGCGGTGCATTCCTCGAGCAGGCCGCGCAGGTGGCGCAGGTGTCGCGGCTGATGCTGCAGGCCATGGACGAAGCGCGGGTACGCCTGGAAAAAAGCCGCAAGGGCGAAGAGGGCGTCAGCCAGGAGCGCATCGCCCAGACTGTCGAGGCCGCCAGCCTGGTCAGCCAGTTACAGGGGGCGGTCAGCGATGCCGGCTACCAGAGCGTGCTGGGCGAAGTGGCGGGGCACATTGGCAGCTTCTCGGAAAAACTCAACGAATACACTGACCAGCTGGCCCGCGAGCAGGGCTTGAAGGCGCAGTTGCAGGCCAGTGCCGAGCAAGCCACCAGTCGGGTCGACCAGGCCTACCTGGGGCAGGAACAGGCCCTGCAGGGCGAACTGCAACGCAATGCCGTGGCCATCGGCCTGGCTACGGCATTGGCGCTGCTGGTGGGGGTGCTGGCCGCCTGGCTGATCACCCGCGCCGTGGTCGGGCCGCTCAAGCATGTGATTGCCCGCGCCCAGCGCATTGCTGCCGGCGAGCTGAGCTTTGACGCCCAGGCGCCACGCCGTGACGAAGTAGGGCAGTTGATGCAGGCCATGCAGCAGATGGCGGCGGGCCTGTCGGGCATTGTCAGCGGCTTGCAGCAAGGCATCGAGCAACTGGCTGGCAATGCGCAGGCGCTGTCGGCGGTGACCGAGCAGACCAACCGCGAGGTAGGCAGCCAGAAGGAAGAGACCGAGCAGGTGGCCACCGCCATGCAGCAGATGACCGCCACTGTGCACGATGTGGCGCGTAATGCCGAAGAGGCGGCGCAGGCGGCCCAGGCGGCGGACGAGAAGGTTGATTCCGGCCAGCAGGTGGTGCGCCAGAGCATGCAGCGCATCGAGCAGCTGGCGGCGGCGGCGGAGACGGCCAGCGCCGGTATCGACAGCCTCAGTGCCGAGATCCACACCATTGGCGATGTGCTGGAAGTGATCAAGAGCGTGGCCGAGCAGACCAACCTGCTGGCGCTGAATGCGGCTATCGAAGCCGCCAGGGCGGGTGAGCAGGGGCGTGGCTTTGCCGTGGTCGCTGATGAGGTGCGTGCGCTGGCGCGGCGTACCCGGCAGTCTACCGAGCAGATCGAGACCTTGGTCGCCAGCCTGCGCGGCAATGCCCAGCAGTCGGTGGCCCAGATTCGCGGCAGTACCGAGCTGGTGCGGTTGGCGGTGGCTGATGCGCTGCAGACCGAAAGCGCGCTGGGCAGCATTGCCGCGGCGGTGTCATTGATCCAGCAGATGAACCAGCAGATTGCCGCGGCGGCCGAGCAGCAGAGCTCGGTGGCGGAAGAAATCAGCCGCAGCGTCACGCAGATACGTGGCAGTGCCGATCAGGCGGCGTTGGCGATGCAGGACAATGCCCGGTCGAGTATCGAGCTGGCGCAGTTGGGGACCGACCTGAAAGGGATGGTGGGGCATTTCAGGTTGTGATCCGGGCCTGGGCTTTGTGTTGCCTGTACCGGCCTCTTCGCGGGTGAACCCGCTCCCACAGGTACCCCACTGCCTTCAGGTCCAGTGAAGTTGCTGTAGGAGCAGCCTTGTGCTGCGAAGGGGCCAGCAATGCTACAGAACACCTTCTGTCATACCGGCCTCTTCGCGGGCACGCCCGCTCCCACAGGGAACACACAGCCTTCAGCCCTGTGGTATTCCTGTGGGAGCGGGTTTACCCGCGAAGAGGCCGGCACAGGCAACAAATATCTTCAGGCCCTGCGCGGGTTGAGGATCATCAAGGCCAGCACCCCCGCGACAATCCCCCAGAACGCCGAGCCGATCGAGAACAAGGTCAGCCCCGAAGCGGTCACCATGAAGGTAATCACCGCCGCCTCTCGCTCACGCGCTTCGCTCATGGCCACGGTCAGCCCGTTCATGATCGAGCCGAACAGCGCCAGCGCCGCAATCGACAGCACCAGCTCTTTCGGCAGTGCCGCGAACAGCGCCGCCAGGGTCGCGCCGAACACCCCGGCAATGCCATAGAAAATCCCGCACCACACCGCCGCGGTGTAACGCTTGGCCGGGTCTTCATGGGCATGCGGCCCGGTGCAGATCGCCGCGCTGATCGCTGCCAGGTTGACCCCGTGCGAGCCAAACGGCGCCAGCAGCAGCGAGGCAAAACCGGTAGCCGAAATCAGTGGCGAGGCCGGCACCTGGTAGCCGTCCGCGCGCAGCACGGCCACACCCGGCATGTTCTGCGAGGTCATCGCCACCACGAACAGCGGAATGCCAATGCTGATGGTCGCCGCCAACGAGAAGCTTGGCGTGGTCCACACCGGTGTGGCCGCTTCCAGGTGGAAGCCGCTGAAGTCCAGCAGACCGAGGGCGCCGGACAGCACCGTGCCCACCAGCAACGCGGCCAGTACGCAGTAACGCGGCGACAGGCGCTTGACCAGCAGGTAGCTGAAGAACATGCCCAGTACCAGCAAGGTGCGGTGCTGGGCGGCAACGAAGATTTCGCTGCCGATCTTGAACAGGATGCCCGCCAGCAGCGCCGAGGCCAGCGAGGCCGGGATGCGTTTGACCAGGCGCTCGAAGCTGCCGGTCAGGCCACAGATCAGCACCAGCACGGCGCAGGTGATGTAGGCGCCGATCGCCTCGCCATAGCTGACCCCGCCCAGGCTGGTGATCAGCAAGGCGGCGCCGGGGGTGGACCAGGCCACGGTGATCGGTGTGCGGTAACGCAGCGACAGGCCGATGCTGCACACCGCCATGCCAATCGACAACGCCCAGATCCATGAGGAAATCTGCGCGCTGGTCAGCCCGGCTGCCTGGCCGGCCTGAAACATCAGCACCAGCGAGCTGGTATAGCCGGTGAGCATGGCGATGAAGCCGGCGACCACCGCCGACGGGGAGCTGTCTGCCAGGGGCCGCAGGCGTGCGGAAGTGGCATCGGTCATGAACAAAATCCTTGTAAAGGTGTAAGCAGTTTTTTCAGACTACAGCGAGCAAGGTTGATCCTTGCCATACAGCGGCCATTGCTTTTAGCCGTACAGTCGCCAACTATTGGGCGCAAATGCAGAACTGCTTGGGAGTGGAAGGGCGATGTACAAGGTCTATGGCGACTACCAGTCGGGCAACTGTTACAAGATCAAGCTGATGTTGAGCCTGCTGGGCCGGCCGTACGAATGGCACCCGGTGGACATCCTCAAGGGCGAGACCGAAACGCCCGAGTTCCTGGCGATGAACCCCAACGGCAAGGTGCCAGTGCTGGAGCTGGAAGACGGCAGCTACCTGTGGGAGTCCAATGCCATTCTCAACTTCCTGGCCGATGGCAGTGAGTTCCTGCCCACCGAGCCGCGCCTGCGCACCCAGGTGTTGCAGTGGCAGTTCTTCGAGCAGTACAGCCATGAGCCGTACATTGCCGTGGCGCGTTTCATCCAGTTCTACCTGGGGTTGCCGGACGAGCGCCTGGAGGAGTACCGCAAGCTGCACAAGGGCGGTTACAAGGCGTTGAGGGTGATGGAACGGCAGCTGCAGATGACGCCGTACCTGGTCGGCGAGCAATATTCGATTGCCGATGTGGCGTTGTATGCCTACACCCATGTGGCGCAGCAGGGCGGGTTCGACCTTGCCGACTACCCGGCGGTGCGGGCGTGGCTGGAGCGGGTCAGCAGCCACCCACGGCATGTGCCGATGGTGGGCTGATCTCTGGCCTGTGCCGGCCTCTTCGCGGGTGAACCCGCTCCCACAGGTACCCCGCTGACCTCAGGTCCAGTGATATCCCTGTGGGAGCGGGTTCACCCGCGAAAGGGCCGGCACAGGCCGCCTGCAGACCATCAGGCCGACGCGAACCGCTCATCCAGATAGGCAATGATCGCCTTGGACTCATACATCCAGGTCACCTTGCCCGCTTCTTCGATGCGCAGGCACGGCACTTTCACCCGGCCGCCACCTTCCTGCAGGGCCTGGCGGTGCACCGGGTCGTTCTTGGCATCGCGCAGCGCCACCGGCACGTTCAAACGGTGCAGGGTGCGGCGTGTCTTGACGCAGAACGGGCAGGCGTGGAACTGGTACAGCGCCAGGCCCTGGGCCGCTTGCTCGACGCGGGCCTGGGCGGCGGCGTCGCGCTTGCGCTTGGCCGGGCGGCTGATCCAGTCGCCGAACACGATGAGCTGGCCGAGGCCAACCCGCAGGGCTTTGACGATCATGGGCAACTCCTGAAATGAAAAAGCCGACCCGGCAGGGTCGGCTCGGGGTCAGCAGCCAATCACTTGATCAGGCTGAGGAACTCGCTGCGGGTGGCGGCGTTTTCGCGGAACTCACCCAGCATCACCGAGGTGATCATGGTCGAGTTCTGCTTCTCGACACCGCGCATCATCATGCACATGTGCTTGGCTTCGATGACCACGGCAACGCCGGCGGCACCGGTTACCTGCTGCACGGCCTCGGCAACCTGGCGGCTGAGGTTTTCCTGGATCTGCAGGCGGCGGGCGTACATGTCGACGATGCGCGCCACCTTCGACAGGCCCAGTACCTTGCCCTTGGGCAGGTAGGCCACGTGCGCCTTGCCGATGAACGGCAGCATGTGATGTTCGCACATCGAATACAGCTCGATGTCCCGGACCAGCACCATTTCGCTGTTGTCAGAGCTGAACAGCGCGTTGTTGGTGACTTCTTCCAGTGTTTGCTCATAACCGCGGCAAAGGTACTTCATCGCCTTTGCAGCCCGCTTGGGCGTGTCGAGCAGGCCCTCACGGGAGACGTCCTCGCCAATCTGGCTGAGGATCTCGGTGTAGTTCTGTTCCAGGGACATGGATCTACCTGTGGGAAAAAATCGCAAAAACGAAGGGTACGGCGGTGAGGGCGGCGCTGCAAGCGCGGCGTTACTCGTCGCGGCCTTCGAGCATGGTTCGCTTGAGCATCACATACACCGCGCCGGTGCCGCCGTGGCGGGCGTTGCACGAGGCAAAACCGAGCACCTGCGGGTGCTGGCGCAGCCAGGTGTTGACGTGGCTCTTGATCATCGGGCGCTTGCCGTCCAGGCGCGCGGCCTTGCCGTGGGTCACCCGCACGCAGCGCACTTCCAGTTTGGTGGCTTCGGCGATGAAGTCCCACAGGGTTTCGCGGGCCTTTTCCACGGTCATGCCGTGCAGGTCGAGGCTGCCCTCGAACGGGATCTGCCCCAGCTTCAGCTTGCGCAGCTGGCCTTCCTGCACGCCATCGCGGCGCCACATCAGCTCGTCTTCGGCACCAACGTCGATGACGAACTGGTCGGACATGCCGTCGATCACCAGCGCCTTGTCACTGCGCACCGTCGCCGCCTGGCGCAGGCCGGCCAGCTTCTGGCGGTCGGCCTTGGGCTTGCCGACTTCGGCGCGGTCGTGGCGGATCGGTTTGACACCGCGCACTTCGGCTTTGAACAGGGAAAAATCGTCGTCTTGCATGATGCCTCCACGTGGGCGGCGTAGTTTACGCGACTGTGGGGCCTTGTGCAGCCTGTGCCGGCCCTTTCGCGGGTGAACCCGCTCCCACAGGGATATCACCGGACCGGAGGGCAGTGGGGGCCCTGTGGGAGCGGGTTTACCCGTGAAGAGGCCCGCACAGGCGACACAAAATTATCAGTCGTGTTTCTTCATCAGGTGCGGCGACAGGTTCAGTTCCCGCCCGCGACGCAGGCGAATGCGGCTGTGCCGCCAGAAGCGCACGCCCAGCCACAGCAGCAGCAAGCCGGCCACGGTGAGGATGCCGGAAAGCGGCTTGTTGGCATTGAGCTCCGCCAGGGCAGGGTAGTTGCCCAGCAGGCCGGCGACGCCGGCCATCGCCAGCAGCACGCCCAGGGTCGCCAGCATGGCCGACAGGCCGGCCGCCAGGCGGGCGCCCCAGTTACGCGGTTCGCGCGGGCGCAGGCGCTTGGCGTCGAAACTGCCTTTGAGCTTCATTCCGCTCTCCTCTGTGGATATCCGGAATTGGACCTGGGGTCACCCATCGGGTTCCGCCCGGCTGCCGGGCGGTTGCCTGGCTGATCAGATCAGGCTGGCGGTGGGGGCCACGCAAGCGAAGTTGTCGGCCATCACGGCCATTTCGCACTGGTGGATCTGCGCGGCCGGGATCACCCCATCCTTGAATGCCAGGTCGCGGGTAGCCGAAGCGTCTTCCACCAGGGTGCAGCGGTAACCATAGTCCTTGGCGCGGCGTACCGTGGTGCTGACGCTGGAGTGGCTCATGAAGCCGCAGACGATCAGGTCCAGGTGGCCCAGCGCCTGCAGGGTTTCATGCAGCTGGGTGTTCTTGAATGCGTTGGGCATGCGCTTTTCGATGACGATTTCGCCTTCCAGCGGCTCCAGCCCCGGAATGAACTGGCCGGCCGGCCCTTGTGGGTCGAAGCGGCCACCGACAGTGCCCAGGTGGCGGACGTGGATGATCGGACGGCCGCTCTTGCGCGCGGCGTCGAGCAACCTGGCGATGTTGGCCACGGCCTCGTCCATGCCCGACAGCGCCAGGGGCCCGCTGAGGTACTCCTTTTGCGCATCGATGATGATCAGGCTGGCGTGGCTCAGCTTGGCCGGCGGGTAGTCGCGGCCAGTGAGGCGAAACATCGTGGTTGGAACGGACATCAAGGGCTCCTTGGATAGGGCTTTTGTATACCTATTCTCCCCTGCCTTGGCGCCAATGGGAATGGTTGACAACGCAAGCGGCATGGTTACTGGCTTGTGGCTAGCCATTGGGCAAGGCAAAGGAACAAATGTGCGGGTGGGGCTGTTAGACTTTTGTCCGGTCTGAATTAGGAGTACCCCGTGATCACATCCCGCCTGCGCACGCTGCGCGACTACATCCGCTGGGCGGTCAGCCGCTTCCACGAGCACGACCTGTTCTTCGGCCACGGTGCCGACAATGCCTGGGACGAGGCCCGCTTGCTGGTTCTCGGGGCGGTGCATCTGCCGTGGGAGGTGGCCGACAGCTACCTGGACTGCATGCTCGAGGACGACGAGCGGGTACGCCTGCAGCACCTGCTCAAGCGCCGTATCGAAGAGCGCGTGCCGGCCGCCTACCTGTTGGGCGAAGCCTGGTTCTGCGGCATGTCGTTCATCGTCGACGAGCGCGTGCTGGTGCCGCGTTCGCCGATTGGCGAGCTGATCGAGAAACGCTTCGAGCCGTGGCTGGCGAGCGAGCCGGCGCGCATTCTCGACCTGTGCACCGGTTCTGGCTGCATCGGCATCGTTGCCGCCGACGTCTTCCCCGAGGCCGAGGTAGTGCTGGCCGACCTGTCGTTCGAAGCGCTTGAAGTGGCCAACCAGAACATCGAACGTCACGGCCTGGACGGGCGCGTGTATACCGTGCAAGGCGACGGTTTTGGCGGTTTGCCGGGGCAGCGTTTCGATCTGATCCTGTCCAACCCGCCGTATGTCGATGCCGAGGACTTCGACGACATGCCGGCCGAGTACCACCACGAGCCGGAGTTGGGCCTGGCCTGCGGCAACGATGGCCTGGACCTGGTGCGGCGCATGCTGGCCGAAGCGGCGGACCACCTGACCGACAAGGGCTTGCTGGTTGTCGAGGTGGGCAACAGCCAGGTGCATGTCGAGGCGCTGTACCCTGAGGTGGACTTTGCCTGGCTGGAATTCGAGCGCGGCGGGCACGGGGTGTTCATGCTGACTGCCGAGCAGTGCCGCCAGCATCAGGAGCTGTTCAAGGCCCGGGTCTGACTCCAGGGCCTCTTCGCGGGTAAACCCGCTCCCACAGGTATGGCGTTGCCCTCAGGTGCGACGCAGTTCCTGTGGGAGCGGGCAAGCCCGCGAAGCAGGCGACGCGGTGTCAGCGCGTGGCAATCCAGATCAGCAACCCCGCCTGGAACACCGCAAACGCCACCAGGCAGGTAATGGTAAAGCGCAACCCGCTGTCTTCACGCTGGTACTTGGCTACCCGCTCATCCCGCTCACGCAGTTGCCCTTCCTTCTCTTGCAATTGCTGGTCAGCCTGCTGCAGCAGGCCGGCAGCATCCAGTATCTCCACTCGCTGCAAGCGCTCGCTGTTCCACGCGCCCTTGAGCTGGCCCACCGTCATTTCCACGGTACGGCCCTTGAGGTGCTGGCTGTCCTCGTATTCCACCTCGATCCCCACCCCGCGCAGGCAGTGGTCACGACGCAGGCGCGAGTCTTCGTTCAGCCCATCCTTGCTCGGCAGTGCCATGCCCTCGATCCGGTAGTGCGACCACTTGCGCTGCAGCCACTGCGCGGCCTGGGCCAGCAGGAAACGGCCCAGGCCACGGTTCAAAGGTTCCAGTTGCAGGCCATGTTCATTGCCAATGCGCACCAGGCGCGTGGCGTGGTCGACGCGTATGTCCAGGCGGTTCTTTTCCTTGTGTACCTTCTGCCCGGGCAGCTGGACTTCCATGCGCAACAGGCTGTGGGCCTGGTCATGGCGCTCGGCATAGCCGAACTGCACAAAGCGCAGCGGCCGCGCGCCGGTGTTGCGGTCGGTGGGCAGGGCGGCCAGGCGCAACAGCTGGAAATGTTCGACGGCCAGCTCGGCCCAGGGCAGGGCGGCGGTTTCCTCGGGCTCTTCGGCCGGCTCTACGGCGGCGGGGGCGGTTGTCATCAGGGCTTGTCCTTGGATACGAGCATGCGGCAGGGGCTGCTGTGCAGCCCATCGCCGGCAAGCCAGCTCCTACAGGGACCGCATGGCATTCAGGCCTGTGGTATTCCTGTGGGAGCTGGCTTGCCGGCGATGGGGCGCGCCAGCGGCCCCAATGTTCCGCTGATACCGAAATTATCGGCCGTACCGGCCAAGACCTGAGGCTCAGGCAGAAGGCAAATGCTGAATAAACGTCACAATCTGCTCGCCAAGCTCCCTGGCCAGCGGCAGTTCAGGGTTGAGGTAGCTTTCGCGCTGCTGGCTCATCGCCTTGGGGCTGATGCGCAGCATGTGGTTCATGCCATCGATCAGCACCAGTTGGGCGTCCGGCTTGGCCGCCTTCAGCCGTTCGGCGTCGACCACGCTCACTTGCACATCGTTGCGCCCCTGCACGATCAACGCGGGCATGGGCAGGCGGGCAAAGGCCGCCGCCGGGTTCTGCTGGAACAGCGAAATCAGGTAGGGCTGCACGCTGGGGCGGAACACCTGGCGCAGCGGCGCCGGTACCTCCAGGCTGGTCTGTCCGGCCTGCAGGCGGTCGAGCAGGGCACTGCCGCCGGCCAGTTGCGCCGGCGGCAGGCGCTGGGCCAGTTGCTCGCGCAGCACCTCGGCCAGCGGCCGACCGCTGCCGGCCAGGGTAATCACCGCGCTGGCGCCGGCCTGCTCGGCGGCCAGGCTGGCGATCAGCGCGCCTTCGCTGTGGCCGATCAGGATCAACGGGCCGAAGCGTGGGTCGGCCTTGAGCTTGTGGCTCCAGGCGACCACGTCGGCCACGTAGCGATCCACGCTGAGGTCACGCTCGTCGGGCGTGGCCGGCTGGCTGGCGGCCACCCCGCGCTTGTCGTAACGCACGCTGGCGATGTGCTCGCTGGCCAGCAGCAGGGCCAGGCGCTTGAGGTTGTCGACCCGGCCTGACGCCGGGTTGTTGCCGTCACGGTCGGTGGGGCCGGAGCCGGCGATGATCAGCACCACCGGCGGCGGGGTGGCCTGTTGCGGCAGCAGCAGGCTGCCGTGCAGCACGCCCTGGCCGGTGTCGAGGTCGATCGGGCGCTGCAGAACAGTGGGGGCGGCGGCCTGGGCCAGGCTGGTACACAGGAGGAAGAAGAGGGCGACGAGGCGCGACATCATGCGGTACTACTTGGGGAGATGAAGGTTTGACCCAGTGTGGGTGGGAAGGTTCTCGGACCGTGCATGCAGGTTCGGTCTCTTCGCGGGTAAACCCGCTCCCACAGGTACAGCACAATTTTCGCATCTTGTGATGACTCTGTGGGAGCGGGTTTACCCGCGAAGAGGCCAGCACAGGCGATCAATCCATCTGTATACTGCCGCTTTCGTTCACTTCAGGCAGATCTCGCGGAGCGTCCATGTCCGGCAATACCTACGGCAAGCTGTTCACTGTCACCACCGCTGGCGAGAGCCATGGCCCGGCGTTGGTCGCCATTGTCGATGGATGCCCACCGGGCCTGGAAATTTCCCTCGCCGACCTGCAGCACGACCTCGACCGGCGCAAGCCCGGCACCAGCCGGCACACCACCCAGCGCCAGGAAGCCGACGAGGTGGAAATCCTCTCCGGCGTGTTCGAAGGCCGCACCACTGGCTGCTCGATCGGCCTGCTGATTCGCAACACCGACCAGAAATCCAAGGACTACTCGGCGATCAAGGACCTGTTCCGCCCGGCCCACGCCGACTACACCTACCACCACAAGTACGGCATCCGCGACTACCGCGGCGGTGGCCGTAGCTCGGCCCGCGAAACCGCCATGCGCGTGGCCGCCGGTGCCATCGCCAAGAAGTACCTGGCCACCCAGGGCATCACCGTGCGCGGCTACATGAGCCAGCTGGGCCCGATCGAAATCCCGTTCAAGGCCTGGGAGGCGGTGGAGCAGAACGCTTTCTTCAGCCCTGACCCAAGCAAAGTGCCCGAGCTGGAGGCCTACATGGACCAGCTGCGTCGTGACCAGGACTCGGTGGGTGCCAAGATCACCGTGGTCGCCGAAGGCGTCATGCCGGGCCTGGGCGAGCCTATCTTCGACCGCCTGGACGCGGAACTGGCCCACGCGCTGATGAGCATCAACGCGGTCAAGGGCGTGGAAATCGGCGCCGGCTTCGCCAGCGTGGCCCAGCGCGGCACCGAGCACCGTGACGAAATGACGCCGGAAGGCTTCCTCAGCAACAATGCCGGCGGCATCCTCGGCGGTATTTCCTCGGGCCAGCCGATCGTTGCCCACCTGGCGCTGAAGCCGACCTCCAGCATCACCACCCCGGGCCGCTCCATCGATGTCGACGGCAACCCGGTGGACGTCATCACCAAAGGCCGCCACGACCCGTGCGTGGGCATCCGCGCCACGCCGATCGCCGAGGCGATGATGGCCATCGTGCTGATGGACCATCTGCTGCGCCACCGCGCGCAGAATGCCGATGTGAAGGTGAATACCCCGGTGCTGGGCCAGCTCTGATTCGCCAGTACCGGCCTCTTCGCGGGTAAACCCGCTCCCACAGCAATATCACTGGGCCTGAGGGCAGTGAGGTACCTGTGGAAGCGGGTTTACCCGCGAAGAGGCCGGCACAGGTCCCCACAAGGCCACCCCCATGCAACCAATCCCGTACTGGCGCCTGTCCAGCTTCTACCTGTTCTACTTCGCCCTGCTCGGCTCAACCGCCCCGTTCCTGGCGCTGTACTTCGACCACCTGGGCTTTTCTGCGGCACGCATCGGCGAGCTGGTGGCCATTCCGATGTTGATGCGCTGCATCGCCCCCAACCTGTGGGGCTGGCTGGGCGACCGCACCGGCCAGCGCCTGCTGATCGTGCGCCTGGGCGCGCTATCTACCCTGGCTACCTTCGCCCTGATCTTCCTTGGCAAAAGCTACGCCTGGCTGGCGCTGGTCATGGCCCTGCACGCGTTCTTCTGGCATGCGGTGCTGCCGCAGTTCGAGGTCATCACCCTGGCCCACCTGCACGGCCAGACCGCGCGCTACAGCCAGGTGCGCCTGTGGGGCTCGATCGGCTTCATCCTCACCGTGGTCGGCCTGGGCCGGCTGTTCGAGTGGCTGAGCCTGGATATCTACCCGGTGGCGCTGGTCACGATCATGGCCGGCATCGTCGCCGCCAGCCTGTGGGTGCCCAATGCCCAGCCAGCGGAGCAGGGCGAGCGCAGCGGCGCGGGTGGTTTCCTGCAGCAGCTTAGGGCGCCCGGGGTGGTCGCGTTCTACGCCTGCGTGGCCCTGATGCAGCTCAGTCACGGGCCGTACTACACCTTCCTCACCTTGCACCTGGAACACTTGGGCTATACCCGGGGTGCCATCGGTTTGCTGTGGGCACTGGGGGTGGTGGCCGAAGTACTGGTGTTCATGGCCATGAGCCGCATCTTCGCGCGTTTTTCGGTACAGCGGGTGCTGCTGGCCAGCTTCGTGCTGGCGGCGCTGCGCTGGCTGTTGCTGGGCAACCTGGCCGATGAGCCGGCGGTGCTGGTTTTCGCCCAGGTGCTGCACGCGGCCACCTTCGGCTGCTTCCATGCCGCCAGCATCGCTTTCGTCCAGGCCAGCTTCGGCGCCCGTCAGCAGGGCCAGGGCCAGGCGCTTTATGCGGCGCTGTCGGGCACCGGTGGTGCGCTGGGGGCGTTGTATTCGGGCTACAGCTGGAACCTGCTGGGCCCCACCTTCACCTTTGGTATGGCCAGTGCCGCAGCCTTGGCTGCAGCCGTTATCATTGCCCTTTGTTCGCAACCGACCAGGACCCGTCCCTGATGAGCATTCTCTGCGTTTTCCACCCCTCCAGCCCGGACCTGCCGAACAAGGTGCTGACCCACCACGACGATATCGTCGTCACCCTGGCCGAGCAGGGCGTGCGCTTCGCCCATGCCGAGCATGGCCTGCGGGTGCGCCCGGGCACGGCTCAGGATGAGGTGCTGGAGGCTTGTCGCGAGCACCTGGACCAGTTGATGACCGCGCATGGCAGCAAGGCCTTCGTGGTGCTCAACCGTGATGGTGAGGCCCCGGCGCAGGTGGATGTGCGCGATGAGCATGTGCATGACGCCGACGAGGTGTTTGCCGTGGTCAGCGGGCGGGCACAGGTTGGCCTGCGTTTGGGGGATTGGGTGTATTCGGTGCTGTGCGAGAAGGGTGACCAGCTGGTGATGCCGGCGGGGACCCGGCGCTGGGTCGAGCTGGGCGATACACCGTTTTGCCTGGCGTTACGGTTGTATGGCAGTGAGCAGGGTATGCAGCCGAGGTTTACCGGCGATGTGACTGCGCGGGCGTTCCTGGGCATTGATGAATTGTGATGGCTTTGCCGGCCTCTTCGCAGCACAAGGCTGCTCCTACAGGGCCAGTGTTACCGGTACCTGTAGGAGCAGCCTTGCGCTGCGAAGAGGCCAGATCAACCAACTCAAAACTTAGCGATAAGTCGGCAAGGCAAACCGCTGCTGGCTCTGCAGCATCGAAATCACCGGCAACTCGCTGGCCTGCTCGGCCAGATCCCGGCGAATCGCACTGATCGCCCACGAAAGCTGCTCGGCGCTGTGCAGTTGCGCATAGGTCAACACCCGGCGGGTGACCTTGCCGTCAGCAGCGCGCAGGGTCAGCATCACTCCGCCGTCGGGGCGGGCCTGGGTATCCACCTGATAGGCCGAAAATACCGAAACGAACTTTTCCTGGATGAGGTCCATATCAACTCCTGGCTGTTGCGTGGCAGACATGAGTTGATGTTTGCAGTGACCGTGCCAGGATGTTTTTTCTGAAAAATCTCTTTGAATTCAGTAGGTTGCGTTTATCTGCTGAAAGCGTTGTCGTGCAACCTGCACGGTCGTGCATTTTGCACAGTGCATATTGCACGACTCGCCGCCAGCTATCGGCCCGATAGAATCTGAACCTTTGACCCGGCAGCCTTGCCTGACAAAAACTTGGGCAACGATTTCTGCCAGGAGGTTCCAAATGTCCAGCCAACCCACGCCCGCCACCATGACCGACGACGAAACAGCCGCCTTTGCCGAGCAGGTGTTCGAGCGTGCCCGCCAGGGCGATGCCGAGATGCTCGGGCGCCTGCTGGCCAGCGGCCTGCCGCCCAACTTGCGCAATCACAAGGGGGACACCCTGCTGATGCTGGCCAGCTACCACGGCCACCACGATGCAGTGCGGGTGCTGCTGGCGCATGGCGCCGACCCGCTGATTGCCAACGATAACGGCCAGCTGCCCATCGCCGGCGCTGCGTTCAAGGGCGACCTGGCCATGATCCGCCTGTTGCTGGAGCACGGCGTACCGGTGGACGCTGCCGCGCAGGATGGCCGCACCGCGCTGATGCTGGCCGCCATGTTCAACCGCAGCGAAATCCTCGACTACCTGCTGGCCCAGGGTGCCGACCCGGCCCGTCAGGATGCCCGTGGTTCCACCGCGCTGATGGCAGCGCAAACCATGGGCGCCGTGGACGCTGCAGCGCGCCTGCAAGTGCTGGCCGGCTAACCGCAAGGGGGCATTTGCGGCTATCCTTGGCGACTTTTCACCCGTCGCAGGCCCCCTTTCATGAAAACTCAGTTGCTCGAATTCATCCGCCTCATTGCCGCTGGCTGCATGCGTGAGGAAGACATCGAGCGCATCGCCGACGAGGCCGCCCAGGCCTACGCCGACCCCGCCGCGTTCCTGTCCGCCAACCCCGACATCAACTACGACGACAGCTTCCCCATCCCCCTGGGCGAATGGGTGGTGCTGGGCAGCCTGCCGGACACCGTGGTGTTCCAGGCCGACAGCTACCAGGAGCTGTTTCAGCAGATCAGCGATTCGTTCGACCAGAGCGTGCCGTTCACCCTCAAGCCCAAGCAACTGGCCCGCACCGAGCCGCTGACCGCACTCAACCGCATCCAGGTGCAGATGGGGGCGCTGAACAAAGAGGCGGGTGGTTACGTGCTGCTCAACTTCAGCCAGTTGCTGGATGACGAGCTGCAGATGGTGATGGTGGGGCAGAACGACCTGGCGCGGGTGCTGGAGCTGGGGGCAGAGGTGGGGATCAAGGTCGAGCCGGCCCTGGAAGCCCTGAAGGTCGCCGTGCACATCTGATTTCATCTTCTGCTTCTTCGCGGGTAAACCCGCTCCCACAGGGATATCACTGGGCCTGAGGGGAGTGATATCCCTGTGGGAGCGGGTTTACCCGCGAAGAGGCCGGCTCAGGCAATCTGAATCTTCAGCCCAGCGCAGTATCCAGGAACATCATCACCGCAAACCCACCCATCAACCCGAGGGTCGCGGCTGTCTGATGCCCATTGCGGTGGGTTTCGGGAATCACCTCGTGGCTCACCACAAAGATCATCGCCCCCGCCGCCAGCCCCATGCTCACCGGGTAGGCCAGGGCAAAGCCGGTCGAAATCCCCAGGCCGATCACCGCACCCAGCGGCTCCATCAGCCCCGACCCGATCGCCACCAGCGCGGCCTTCAGGTTCGACAGCCCGGTAGCGCGCAAGGCCAGCGCCACGGCCAGCCCCTCGGGGATGTCCTGGATGGCGATGGCGCTGGTCAGCGGCAGGCCGATGTTCATGTCACCATTGGCAAAGCTCACGCCAATGGCCATGCCCTCAGGCAGGTTGTGCAGGGTAATCGCCAGCACGAACAACCACACCCGGCTGATGCGCTCGGCTTCTGGGCCACAAGGGCCGGTGCTCTCGTGTTCATGCGGGGTGAAGCGATCCAGGCCCAGCATCAGCAGCACGCCCAGGCCCATGCCCAGCACCACGGTAAAGGCCGCAGCCGGGCCGTTGCCGGTGATCTCGCGGGCGGCGTCCAGGCCTGGCAGAATCAGCGAAAACGAACTGGCCGCCAGCATCATGCCGGCGGCAAAACCCAGCATCACATCCTGAGTGCGTGCCCTGACATCGCGCAGCACCACCGCCAGCACCGCGCCCAGCGCCGTGGCGCCAAAGCCGGACAGCCCGCCCAGTGCGGCCAGGTGAAGATTATCGGCGTGGTCGCCGTTCACCGCGTTCCACAGGCTCGCCCCCAGCAGTACCAGTACCACCAGCATGCTCAGGGCCAGGCCTGCACCAATCCAGGGGTTTTCGTGCATCTGTTGGCGCCAGGCGCTGACGGGCGAGGGCAGGGCGACGCTGTGGGTATGGGCGGGGGGCATGGCAACCTCGAAATCGATGGATACAGCAGTTTAAGCAGTGACCCACGCAAACGGCCAAGGATTCCCTTCTATTGACGTGATAGCTGACTATGCTGTGCAGCAACAGCCTTTGACAGGAGTTTTGGCATGGGGTCGACGTTCAACAGCCTGGTCGGGCTGATCATTCTGGCGCTGGATATCTGGGCCATCCTCAATGTGATCAAGAGTGGCAGTGAAGTGGGCATCAAGGTGTTGTGGATCCTGCTGATCGCCTTGCTGCCGGTGGTGGGCCTGGTTATCTGGGCGATCGCCGGGCCGCGGGGGAATGTGCGGATCTGAATGCCTGTGCTGGCCTCTTCGCGGGTAAACCCGCTCCCACAGGGATATCACTGGGCCTGAGGGGAGTGGAGTACTTGTGGGAGCGGGTTCACCCGCGAAGAGGCCATCAGGGACAAAAACGGCAACACCCCCGTGACAAAATTTTCACATTGGTTTAAACAGAATCCGCACCCGCACAATGCTGCGTTGGTATACACCTGCGCCATCTCCGCAAACCCGCAATCCTAGGACCTTCCCATTCATGGCTAACCCGGACGCCTTGAAGCAACGGGGCGCGCGAGCGTCGTTCTCGCCCACCCTGAAATCCCACCTGGCCTACACCCTGCTCAGCGGCCTGGTGATCATGCTGATGCTCAGCCTCGTGCGCCTGGCGCTGCTGGTCTACAACAGCGACATGATCGGCGATACCCCCAGCGCGACCGTCGCCGAAGGCTTCCTCAACGGCTTGCGCTTCGACCTGCGCGTGGTGGTGTACATCAGCATTCCGCTGCTGCTGGCCATCCTCAGCCCCTGGGCCATGGCCCGCCGTGGCCTGTTCCGTTTCTGGCTGACCATCACCTCGAGCGTGGTGATGTTCCTCGGCCTGATGGAGTTGGACTTCTATCGCGAGTTCCACCAGCGCCTCAACGGTCTGGTGTTCCAGTACATCAAGGAAGACCCGAAGACCGTGCTGAGCATGCTCTGGTACGGCTTCCCGGTGGTGCGCTACCTGCTGGCCTGGCTGTTCGGCACCTGGCTGCTGAGCCTGCTGTTCAAGGGCATCGACCGCATCACCCGGGGCAACGGCGCCGGCGAGGTCACCCTGCAGCGCCGCGCGGCGCCGTGGTACAACCGCCTGGCAGTGTTCATGGTGATCCTGCTGGTGGCCGTGGTCGCCGCCCGTGGCACCCTGCGCCAGGGCCCGCCAATGCGCTGGGGAGATGCCTTCACCACCGATTCCAACTTCGTCAACCAGCTGGGCCTGAACGGCACCCTGACCCTGATCGATGCTGCCAAGAGCCGCTTCGGCGAAGACCGCGCCAATATCTGGAAGCCGGTGCTGGAGCAGGACGTGGCCACGCAGAGCGTGCGCGAGCAGCTGCTGACTGCCAACGACACCCTGGTCGATGCCGACGAGGCTGCCATCCGCCGCGACTTCGTGCCGCCGGCCGAGCGCACCCTGCCGATCAAGAACGTGGTGGTGATCCTGATGGAAAGCTTCGCCGGCCACTCGGTGGGCGCGCTGGGCAGCCCCAATAACATCACCCCGTACTTCGACAAGCTGGCCAAAGAGGGCCTGCTGTTCGACCGCTTCTTCTCCAACGGCACCCATACCCACCAGGGCATGTTCGCCACCATGGCCTGCTTCCCCAACCTGCCAGGCTTCGAATACCTGATGCAGACCCCGGAAGGCGGCCACAAGCTGTCCGGGCTGCCAGCCCTGCTCAGCGCCCGCGATTACGACGATGTGTACGTCTACAACGGCGACTTCGCCTGGGACAACCAGTCCGGTTTCTTCGGCAACCAGGGCATGACCACCTTCATTGGCCGTAACGACTTCGTCAACCCGGTGTTCTCCGACCCGACCTGGGGCGTTTCCGACCAGGACATGTTCGACCGCGGCAACGAAGAGCTGGCAAAGCACGATGGCAAGAAGCCGATCTACGCGCTGCTGCAGACGTTGTCCAACCATACCCCGTACGCGCTACCCAAGGACCTGCCGGTAGAGCCGGTAACCGGCCAGGGCCGCCTGGACGAGCACCTGACCGCCATGCGCTATTCGGACTGGGCGCTGGGGCAGTTCTTCGAGAAGGCGCGCAAGGAGCCGTACTTCAAGGAGACCCTGTTCGTCATCGTTGGCGACCATGGCTTTGGCAACCACCAGCAGGTCACCGAGCTGGACCTGGGCCGCTTCAACGTGCCGCTGCTGCTGATTGCCCCGGGCATCCAGGAGAAGTTCGGTGCGGTCAACCACACCGTGGGCACCCAGGTCGACATCGTGCCGACCATCATGGGCCGCCTGGGTGGCCAGGCTCGTCACCAGTGCTGGGGCCGCGACCTGCTCAACCTGCCTGAGGGCGACCAGGGCGTGGGCATGATCAAGCCATCGGGCAGCGAGCAGATCGTCGGCCTGGTGCAGGGCGACCGCATTCTGATCGAGTCCAAGGACATGACCCCGCGCATGTACCGCTACCAGCTGGGCAGCGAGTTCAAGGCCGAGCTGATCGAAAGCCCGGACCAGCCGGAAATGCTGAAGAAGCTGGAAGCGTATATCCAGACCGCGACCAAGAGCCTGCTGGATAACACCGCCGGTGTGGTGCACGGCACACCGAAGTAAGGCTGCAACAGAGGCCGCTTTGCGGCCCATTCGCGGGCATGCCCGCTCCCACAGGGATATCACAGGGTCCGAGGGCAGTGATATCCCTGTGGGAGCGGGTTTACCCGCGAAGAGGCCGGCACAGACTGAACATTCTCACCGCCCCAAGGTCATTTATTCAGGCATCACACACCCGATGTTCGTTGACTGAGAGGGGTCGTTCGATGAAAGAGTGGGAAGTCATCTTTGCCGATCAGAAAGGCGTGCTCACCACCCTGACGCTGCGCGGCGACCAGTGCCCCAGCGAGGAGGACGCTGCGCGGGCCATCCGTTCGCACCTGTTCCCGGTGATGGACGAGCTGGACCTCAACGACTTCCAGGACCGCACTGTTTCACCCACCGCACGCTGGCTCAAGGAACAGAGTGGCGTGACCATCACCAGCATCCAGGAAACGCCCTGAACCACACGTTTGCGTGGTGCCCTGGCAGGCACTACGCTGCATGAAGGTGCCGGCCTTTTCTGCGGGTTGGCACCGCATCCCTTCGCGTCTTGCATCAGCTCGAACTGCCCGGCCGCTGCCGGCAGGTGCGTAGTGCACGGAAAGTCTATCCATCGCATTATTCAGGAGGACGTTTCATGAGCAGCCAGAACGACGATATCAGCAGCAACGTCCTGCGCCAGATGAAGGCAGGCGGTTTCGACTTCACCCAGATCCACCCCATCGAGTTCTACGCCATATTCCCCGACGAAGCAGGGGCCCGCCGCGCGGCCGGGCAGTTTCGCGGTGAATCGCTGAATGCCCAGGTTAAGGAGTTGGGCGACGGTGCCTGGCATCTGGAACTGAGCAAGGTCATGTATGCCACCCATGGCGGGATTGGCGACTTCGAAGAGGCCTTCGAGCAGCTGGTGACACCTTATGGCGGTGAGGTGGAAGGGTGGGGGGTCAAGCAGGAGCGGCCCATAGCCTGAGATTTTGGGAATTTGGGGCCGCTTTGCGGCCCATCGCGACACAAGGCCCCTCCTACAGGCGTGCGCGTACCCTTGTAGGAGCGGCCTAGTGTCGCGAAAGGGGCGCAAAGCGCCCCAGTTTCTCAAGGCCTGCGCCCAGCCATATGCCTCAAATAGGCCAGCAACTCATCCAGCTCCGGCTCACTCAAGACACTTTCCGCAAACCCCGGCATCTTCGCCTGCGGCCACTGCCGCAGGCTCTGCGGGTCACGAATCAGCTGGCGTAGATATTCAGGCCGAAAATACTCGGTCGGGTTATGCGGCACGTTCAGGTCCGGCCCCACCTGCGCATCCCCCGCGCCGTTCAGCCGGTGACACGCCAGGCAGTTCTGCTGGAACAAGGCAAAGCCCCGGCGCACCGGGCTGTCAGCCGGCAGCTTCGGGTCGGGCAGCAATGCCGGGAAACGCGCGTCGACAGAGGCCAGCTTGCGAATGGTGGAAATCTGGAACGGCCACTGCTCCGGGCGGATGCCGCTGGCCTGCGGTGCAGTCCACACCAGGTAGAACGGCCCCGCACTCGGCTTGCCCTGGCCCAGCGGTGGCCATGGCCGGCCCGGCTCCTCCACCGCCAGCCAGGCCTGTGCCGGCCCGTGCTGCAATAGTGGCGCCGCTGGCATTTCGGCGGCAAAACCGTCCAGCGCCACCGCCTGCAGGTGGTCGTTGGCGCTCACACCGTCCAGCAGCACGGCCAGCGGCACCGCCCGGTAACGCATGGGCTGCTTGTAGGAAACGTCCTGGTCGATGCTGATGTCCCGGGCTTGCGGGTGGTCGAGCAGTTCGGCACTGCTCCACTGGCGCGTCGTGGCACCCAGTTCAAGGTGCAGTTGCGCCGCCGACAGCGGCAGGCTCAGGAGCAACACTAACAGTGCAAGGCAATGGCGCATGGGTAATCTCCGACCATCAAGGCCAGCAGGTTACCTGTGCGTTGCCTGTTGACGCCACAGCGGCAGTCAGCCGAACAAACGTGTGAGGTTCGGCAGGATCAGCAGCAAAGTCGTGGCGAAGAGAATCAGCCCAGCTTGGCGAATTTTCGATTGTCTGAACATGGCGGACCGCCTTCTTGTTGTTATTCCTGAATACCCGTTGGCTTCCCTGTCGCGCTTCGGGTCGATCGCAGTAGCGTTGGTGACGCCTTGACTGCTGCCTCTTGAAAGTGGATATACAACCAACAGTAGGGTGTACGTCATCCATGTTTGAGAACCCTTTGTTCTAACCCTGCTGATAATTGATTTCTTCTGGCTATGAGGCCAATTGCCATTCGGCTGGCATGCTCTCGCTAGACGGTGGCGCAAGTGCCAGCAAGTCACCGACGAAATGTGACCGTTCGTCAGTGCGGCCTACTTGCTTGTACGTGCCTTTCGCGTCAGTCTCTACAGCAGATTCCCACCTATGTCGTTCAGGACTATCCCTATGTCGTTACGCATCTGCATCCTTGAAACCGATGTCCTGCGACCGGAGTTGACCGCGCAGTACCAGGGCTACGGCAGGATGTTCGAGCAGCTCTTCTCGCGTCAGCCGATCGCCGCTGAATTTCGTGTGTACAACGTGATGAACGGCGATTACCCCGCCGACAGCGAAGTGTTCGATGCCTATCTGGTGACGGGCAGCAAAGCCGACTCGTTTGGTACCGACCCGTGGATCCAGACCCTGAAGGCCTACCTGCTGAAACTGTACGAGCGTGGCGAGAAGCTGCTGGGTGTGTGTTTCGGCCACCAGTTGCTGGCGTTGACTCTGGGTGGCAAGGCCGAGCGTGCCGAACAGGGCTGGGGCGTAGGTATCCATCGCTATTCGCTGGCGGCCCATGCGCCGTGGATGGACCCGGAGGTGTCGGAGCTGACCTTGCTGATCAGCCACCAGGACCAGGTGACCGAGTTGCCGGAAGGCGCCACGGTGATCGCCTCCAGCGACTTCTGCCCGAACGCTGCGTACCACATTCGTGACCAGGTGCTGTGCTTCCAGGGGCACCCCGAGTTCGTGCACGACTACTCCCGTGCGCTGCTCGATGCACGCCAGGAGTATCTGGGTGATGAGGTGTACCACAAAGCCGTGGCCAGCCTGGCCACCGAGCACCAGGGCGACCTGGTGGGGGAGTGGATGCTGCGGTTTATCCAGCAGCCGGTGCGCAAAGATTCTGCAGCGTGATGGCTGGGGGCTGCTTTGCAGCCCATCTACAGGGATCGCGAATAACCTGACTGACGCGATCCCCTGTAGGAGCGGCCTTGTGTCGCGATGGGCCGCAAAGCGGCCCCGACAATCTCAAAGCCAGCCAGACTTCTTGAAGCTGGCATACAACGCCGTACAGCCCAGCCCGATCACCCCCAGCACCCCGAAATACCCGTAGTGCCACCCCAGCTCCGGCATGTTCTGGAAGTTCATCCCGTACACCCCGGCAATTGCCG
>Ga0247818_10000364_pt1 | contig 27881 bp, 18 predicted proteins | sample 13C_Glucose_Day1_FD_192424 | JGI IMG/M metagenome (GOLD analysis project Ga0247818, IMG submission 192424) | Soil microbial communities from agricultural site in Penn Yan, New York, United States - 13C_Glucose_Day1 | ecosystem: Environmental > Terrestrial > Soil > Agricultural land | place... | reverse complement strand
CTACCCCTATCGGGTTACCCCGGCCGCGTGATTCCCTGGCCGGTTGCTTGCTGCGCATACTGGCCCACAGACAGCCACCGGGCAATCTTTCAGCGCCCGGCCATGACCACAAGGACTCGCGATGAAAGTCGAACTCGCCCAATTGGCGGGCCGTGACAAAGACACGGCGTACAACCTCGAACGTGCCCTCGCGGCGATTGCCGCGTGCGCCGCCGACACGCAATTGATCGTATTCCCGGAAACCCACCTGATGGGCTTCCCGACCACCGACACCGTGGCGCAGATCGCCGAACCGCTGGAGGGCCCGACCGTCAGCGCGGTGCTGGCCGCCGCCCGCGAGCGCAATATCGCCGTGGTGATCGGCATGGCCGAAAGCGACAACGGGCGCTTCTACAACACCACGCTGCTGATCACCCCCGAAGGCATCGCGCTCAAATATCGCAAGACCCACCTCTGGGCCTCGGATCGCGGCGTGTTCGACCCCGGCGATCGTTATGCCACCTGCGAATGGCACGGTGTGCGCGTCGGCCTGCTGATCTGCTACGACATCGAGTTCCCCGAATCCGCCCGCGCACTGGCGCAACTGGGGGCCGAGTTGCTGATCGTGACCAACGGCAACATGGATCCGTACGCCCCGACCCACCGCACCGCGATCATGGCCCGCGCCCAGGAAAACCAGGCGTTTGCACTGATGGTCAACCGCGTCGAAGCCGGGGATGACGGCTTGATGTTTGCCGGTGGCAGTGCGCTGGTCGATCCGCTGGGGACGCTGCTGTTCGAAGCGGGGCGTGAGGAAGGGCAGTTCAGCGTCGAGCTGGATTTCGACCGATTGGAGATTGCGCGCAAGGATTACCGCTATCTGGAGGATCAGCGGTTGAAGCTGCCGGGGGAGGTGGTGGAGCACGCGTGCGGATTGCGTGAGTGGCTGATCCCTGCGCGCTGAAGATCAACAGATCGCAGCCTTCGGCAGCTCCTACACCATTGCAAAGCGTACCCCTGTAGGAGCTGCCGAAGGCTGCGATCTTTTATCGATTCATCTGACTCACCCAAAAACATTTCAGGCAGCGGGTCGGCTCTGGCGCATCGGCAACTCGACGCGAAAGGTCGTGCCCACGCCGGGTTCGCTACGGACCGAAATGTCCCCGCCGTGTTTTTTCACGATGCCGTAGGACAGGGACAGGCCAAGCCCGGTGCCCTGACCGACCGGTTTGGTGGTGAAAAACGGATCGAAGATTTTTTGCAGGATGTCCGGCGCGATCCCCGCACCGGTGTCCGCGACTTCCACCCAGGCCGTGTCCTGCTGCTGCCCGGTGCGCAAAGTGATGGTGCCGCGCTCGGGCCCCATGGCCTGCGCCGCGTTGACCACCAGATTCATGATCACCTGATTGATTTGCGAGGGCAGGCACTCTATATCCGGCAACGGCTGATACTCCTTGATCACATCGGCCTTGTACTTGAGTTCGCTGGCGACAATATTCAGCGTCGAGTCGATGCCTTGTTGCAGATTGGCCCACTGCCATTGCTGATGGGTATCGACCCGGGAGAAGTCCTTGAGATCCTTGACGATCTGTCCGACCCGACCGATGCCTTCCTTGGATTCGCGGATCAGCACCGGGATGTCTTCGAGCAGAAAATCCAGATCGGCGTCTTTGCGCAGTTGCTCCAGCCGGGCCACGGATTCGCTGTCCGGCGTGGGGCCCAGCGTCTGCCAGGCATCGAGTACGCTCAGCAATTGGTTGAAGTAGCCGTCGAGGGTGCCGAGGTTGGAGGAAATGAAGCCGATCGGATTATTGATTTCATGGGCCACGCCGGCCGCCATTTGCCCCAGTGAAGCAAGCTTTTCCGACTGCACCAACTGACTTTCCAGTTGTTTGCGTTCATCGATTTCCCGTTGCAGTTCTTCGCTGGCCTGCTTGAACTGGGTGGTGCGCTGATCGACCAGATGTTCCAGGTGATGCATCTGCAACGAGGCGCGTTCGGTCATCTGCCATTTGGTCAGCAGGGTGTTGGCCATCTGCTGCACTTCGATGTTGTCGAACGGCTTTTTCAGGATCAGCAAACGGTCATGCGCCTGCAGGCGTTCGAGCAGTTCATCCCACGAGTAATCCGAGTAGGCGGTACACACCACCACCTGCAACTGCGGATCCTGTTGCCAGAGGTGTTCGATGGTCTTCGCGCCGTCCCAGCCATCGGGCATGCGCATGTCGACGAAGGCCAGCGCGTAGGGGCGTTGTTCCTGCAAGGCCTGCATCAGTTTGCCCAGGCCTTCCTCGCCGCCGTAGGCCGAGTCCAGCTCGAACGGCGGACGTTCGGCGCGAACCTGAGCGCCAAACAGTGCTGCTTCCATCTCGTCCAGTTCGACTGACTGTGCTGGCGGTGGCGCGAGGATCTTGCGGAAGTCTTCATGAATCGACGGCATGTCGTCGATCAGCAGAATGCGGCGGTTCGACAGCTCGCTCATGCGTTCTCCGTGACGCTGATCAGGGGGATCTGCAAGGTGAACAGCGCGCCCTTGCCCGGTCCGTCGCTGTGCGCGGTGAGGTGCCCGTTCATCTCGATGGCCGCCAGCGCGCAGCTGTGCAGACCAAAACCATGACCTTCCTTGCGGGTGGTGAAACCGTGGGCAAAGATCCGCGTCATGTTTTCCGGCGCGATGCCCTCGCCATCGTCCTTGACGCTGATTTCGAGGAAGTTGTCATCGACGATCCTTACCGCCAGGGTCATGGTGCGGGGGCGGTTGCTGAGGTCGGACATGGCGTATTTGGCATTGCTGATGAGGTTGATCAGGATCAGCAGCAAACGGTGTTTGTCGCCCATCACCTGCGGCACCTCGGCGTATTCCTTGACCACCGTGACGTGATGCCGGGTCAGGGCTCCGGCGTTCATGCGCAGCGCGTCTTCGAGCAACTCATTGATGAACAGCGGCTCGGTCATGCTGTTGGCGCCGGCATAGGACTGTTGGGTGGCGACGATGTCCTTGATGTGATCGACGCTTTTGTTCATCTGGTTCAGTTCGTCGACCATTTCCTGCTGTTCCTGGGCAATCGCGCCGACCAACTGATTGAGGTATCCGGGGAGCAATTTGCCCTTGGCGTCTTCGCTGAGAAAGGCGCCGAGGTCATGCGGATGTTCGTTGATCAGCTGCATCGCCTTGCCCAGACCCTGGGTCTTGCTGCTGCGTAGCTTGCGCGCGATCAGGTCGCTGGAAATGTTTACGCTGTTGAGCACGTTGCCGACGTTGTGCAGCACGTTGGTGGCGATTTCCGCCATGCCGGCCTGACGTGCCGCGTCGAGCAGCTCGCTCTGGGCGTCCTTGAGTTCCCGGGTGCGCTCCTCGACGCGTTGCTCCAGTGCATCGTTGGCGGATAGCAGGGCCGAATTGACCCGATTGATCTCGGCGAAACTGCCGATCAGGCGGATGGCCAGCCAGACCAGCGACAGCATCAGCAATACCGAAAACAGCAGCAGGTAGAAGTGGTATTGGCGGTCGATCCGATCGGCGCGCTGCTGGTCGTGATCAAGCATGGTGGTGATGTTGTCGAGGCTGTCGGCCACGGGAATGCCTTCGATGCTTTCGAGCAACTGGTTGACCAGTGGCTGCTCGCGAGCAATCAGTGAGATATGGCTGCTCAGGATTTTGATCGGGGTCTGAAACGCCGACGGCAGACGTTGCGCATTGACCTTCAGCTTGTTCAGGCCAACCTCGATATCGGCGGCCCGGTCGTCGGAGGTGACCTGGGCGAACTCGAGGGCGCTGAGCAGCAGGTCGTAAGTGTCGGTGGTGATGTTTTGCAGCTGCAATTTATCGAAATCCGACAGGCTGGCCAGTTGCTGCTGGATGTCGTCTTCGGCGGTGGGCAAAAAGGCCAGGGAGTTGCGCAACAGCGCGTTGTGCGATTTGAACTGTTCGACCAGTCGGGTCTTTTCCTGCATCGCCTGCAGGAAGCTCTCGTGAGCTTCGTTCCACTGCGCCGAGTTGCTGCGACCATGGCCGGACTCGATCGCGCCGAAGCGCGCCCAGAGCCGGTTCATCTCGTTCATCGGTGACACCAGCGGATCGTAGTTGTGGGTCAGTGCCACCCTGGCCTTGAGGATCTCATTTTCCCACAGCGAGTTCTGCTGTTTGATCTGCCGGATCAGATCCCGCGACTCGGTGTACGTCATGGTCTGGTCGGAGCTGGACTTGAAGTACAGAAACAGCAGGATCGAGGCCAGCGCCAGGGCGACCAGGGTCAGCAACAGCAGGCTGCGCCGCCGCGAGACGTTGTTCATGGCTTGCCTTCCGATTGGCCGGTCAGGGTCGTGAGAAACAGAATGATCAGTTTTTTATCCTCAACGCTGGGCATGCGCCCCAACTGGTACTGGAACATCACATCCACGGCCCGTTCGAGGGTGGGCGCCGAGCCGTCGTGAAAATACGGTGCGGTGATCGCGACATTGCGCAGGCTCGGCACTTTGAACACGGCCCGATCCGCCTCGTCGCCGGTCACATTGAAACGGCCCTGATCGGCCACGGTCGGGTTGCCGCGATCGGCAATGTAATCGCCGAACACACCGAATTTCTGGAACATGTTGCCGCCGATGTTCACCCCCTGATGGCAGGCGATGCAGCCGTACTCCTTGAAGCGCTGGTAACCGTACTTTTCCTCCAGAGTGAGGATATCGGTGTTGCCCAGCAGGTATTGATCGAAGCGTGAGTTGGGGGTCAGCAAGGTACGTTCGAAACTGGCCAGCGCCTGCTGGACATTGGCCCGGGTTACGCCGTCCGGGTAGGTGGCAGCGAAGTCGCGACGGTAGTCGGGGGCGTTGGCGATCCGCTCGATAACGGTGCGCCAGTCGCTGCCCATTTCATGCGGGCTGGTGATGACAACATTGCTCTGTTCTTCCAGCGTCTCGACGCGGCCATCCCAGAACTGGCGGAAGTTGAGGGCGGCGTTGAACACGGTCGGCGTGTTGACCGCCACCGGTTTGCCGTCGAACCCCAGAGAGAGCGCCCCGCTGTCGGCACCGTTCTTGTCCAGTTGATGGCAGCTGGCGCAGGACAGCGTGTTGTTGATCGATAACCGAGGATCGTGGAACAAGCGCCGTCCCAGTTCCACGCGCCTGGCGTCCTGCTGCGGCACGGCGGGCAACGGTTTGAGCGGCTCGTCCAGCGGCTCGGCAGCGGCGCCGGCGCAGAGTCCGCAAAGCAGCACCGCCATGGCTTGGCGAAAAACCATCATCGGTATTTGTCTCCTTGACTCAAGGCCGCTCTCGAGGCGTTCATGGCGTCGTCCTCGGTGGCGGGGCAGCACTGGCCAGCCAGTGCGCAAAGTCGTCAGCCGGCAGCGCCTTGCTGAAAAAGTAGCCCTGGCCTTCTTCGCAGTCGTGGGCCTTGAGGAACGCCAGTTGCTCGGCGGTTTCGATGCCTTCGGCGATGACGTTGAGCCCCAGACTCTTGCCCAGGCTGATGATGGCGCTGACCAGTGCTGCATCATTGCTGTCGTTGCACAGGCCGCGAATGAACGACTGGTCGATCTTCAGCACATCAATGGGAAAACGGCGCAGGTAACTCAGGCTGGAATAACCGGTGCCGAAGTCATCGATGGCCAGGCGGGTGCCCAACGCCTTCAAGCGATTGAGCGCAGCCATCGTTGTTTCGACGTTCTGCATCAGCACACCTTCGGTGATTTCGATCTCCAGCCAGTCAGGGGCCAGGCCTGTCTGCTCAAGCACGCGTTCGATACCCGCGACGAAGTCACGCTGGCGAAAATCGATGGGCGACATGTTGACCGACATGCGGATCGGCGGCAGGCCGGCTGTTTGCCAGGCGCGGGTCTGACGACAGGCTTCGCCCAATACCCATTTGCTCAAGGGCACGATCAGCCCCGTGTCTTCGGCCACCGGAATGAAGTCCGCCGGGTAGATCCAGCCGTGTCCCGGTTTCTGCCAGCGCACCAGTGCTTCGGCGCCGACCACTGTGCCGCTGCGCAGGTCGATTTTCGGCTGATAGTGCAGGACAAACTCGTGCTCTTGCAGAGCGCGGCGAATGCCCGACTCGATGCTGTGCTGCTCGCGGGCGTGCTGGTTCATGGCTTCGATGAAGAAGCCAATGCTGTCATGGCCGTGTTCCTTGACGTTGCGCATCGCCGTCTCGGCTTTCTTGATCAGCTCGATGGCTTCGAGGCCGTCATCGGGGTAGACGCTGATGCCCAGGCTGGCGGTGACGCTGACGTCATGTCCGGCAATCGTCTGCGGCAGACGAATGGCGGCCAGCAGTTTTTCCGCGACGCCGTGGGTTTGCTGAGGATGGTTGATGTCGCCGAGGATCACCACGAACTCGTCCGAGCCATAGCGAAACACCGAGTCGGAATCACGCACGCATGACAGCAGTTGGCGGGCGGTGCGTTTGAGCATTTCGTCGCCCGCCGGATGGCCCAACGCATTGTTGATGCGCTTGAAGCGATCCAGACCGAGGAACATCACCACCAGTTGCTTGTCATGGCGCCGGCAGACAGCCATGGCCTGGCTCAGGCGATCACCCAGCAAGGTGCTGTTGGGCAGCTCCGTGAGGCTGTCGTATTGCAACAGATGCGAGACCTTGAGCAATTCGTGAACCCGCGCTTCGATGGTCCGCTCAAGGCTGAGCATCTTCAGCGCTGCGTCCTGCGCCAGTTGCCATTTCCAGGTCAGGGCGTTGGCCATCTGGCGGATTTCCAGACTGTCGAACGGCTTTTTCAGGATCAGCAACTGGTCGCCGAATTCCAGCCGTTCGGCCATCGCCTCCCAGCTGTAATCGCTGTACGCCGTGCACAGGGCGATCTGCAGGTTGGGGTCGACTTGCCATAATTGCTCGATGGTTTCCAGGCCATCCCAGCCCGGTGGCATGCGCATGTCGATGAACGCCAGAGCATACGGACTGCCATGGCTCAGCGCCTGTTTGACCAGGGCCAGGGCTTCCTGGCCCTGATAGGCGGAATCGAGCTGGAAGGTCAGGTGCGGCGATTGGCGAGTGCCGAACAGCGTCTGTTCCAGCTGATGCAAGTCGGCGTCGTCCTGCGGGGCCAGAATCTTGCGAAAGTCCTCATGAATCGCTGGCGTGTCATCGATGATCAGGATGCGCCGGTTGGTCTGTGGGAAGGGCGCTTTCATGCCTCATCCTCCTTGGGGGAGGGCGCCGGGCGGGGCACGTCCCGGAGCAACCGACCCGCCTGTTCGGCGTTGACCGCTTCGCTGAAATACAACCCCTGTGCGCTGGGCAGCGGTGCTTCGGCACGGGGTACATCGGGTCGATTCAGCGGTGTCTGGCCTTCGGCGATGATGCCGATGTCCAGATCCCGGGCGAAATTGACGATCGCTCGCAGAGCGTTGGCTCCGGCCACATCCTGGGACGCACTGGCGATAAAGCTCTGGGCCAGTTTGAGGTGATTGACCCGGTAGGTTTTCAGGTAATCGAACGAGGAATATTCGGTGCCGAAATCATCGATGGCGATCGCCACGCCCAGCTCACGCAGGCGTGGCAATGCATCGTTGTGGGTCCATTTGGTCTGGGCCAGCGTGGCCTCGGTGACATCGAATCGCAGGTCCCAGGGGGCGAGTTCCCAGCGGGCGGTGGTGCGCAGCACGTCATAGATCAGTTCGGGGCCGCTCTTGAGCTGTGCCAGGGAAATCTTGATCGCCATCACCGGCGGGGCGACCCCGTCATTTCGCCACAGGTGCATCTGGTGGCAGGCGTGATTCAGTACCCAGCGTCCGAGCGGAATGATCGCGCCGGTTTTCTCCGCAATCGGTACGAAGGCGGAGGCGGGTAGCAGGCCGAGGCGCGGATGTTGCCAGAGGATTTGTGCCTCCATGCCCAGAATCCTGCCGCTGTGCAGATCAATTTCCGGCGCGTAATGCAGCAACAGTTCATTGCCCTGAAGGGCGCTGGTCAATTCGTCGACGAGGGTCATGCGTTCGGCCACTTCCCGCGAGATGTCCTCGGAGTGGAAGTGATACTGATTGCGCCCCATTTCCTTGGCGCGGTACAGCGCCATGTCGGCCTGCCCGAGCAGGCTGTCGGCGTCGAGACTGAGCTCGCTGTAACTGCTGATGCCGATGCTCACCGAAATGTGCAGCGCATTGCCGGCCAGGTTGTAGGGGGCCAGCAGCGTGTCGCGGATATTGGCCGCCATGGCGGCTGATTGGGTCGGATCGCTGACGTCCAGTTGCAGGATCGCGAATTCATCGCCGCCCAGACGCGCCACCACGTCGCTTTCGCGCACGCCTGATTTGATGCGTCGGGCGACTTCCTGCAGCAGCAGATCGCCCACCGGGTGGCCCAAGGTGTCGTTGATCCGTTTGAAGTGGTCAAGATCCAGATAAAACACCGCAAAAGGCGCAGCACCCCGACGCGCGGCGGCGAAGGCCTGATGCAGGCGTTCAATCAGCGTGGCGCGATTGGCCAGGCCTGTCAGGCCGTCGGAGCGGGCCAGTAACGCCAGTTTTTCTTCGGCCACGCGACGCTCGGTGATGTCGAGGATGATGCCTTCGACTTCCAGCAGACGGCCGTCATCATCGCGCACCGGGATGTAGCGGTTCTCCACCCAGCGCCAGGTGCCCTGGCCGGTTCTCAGGCGAAACTCGATCGACGCGCCCGACGCATGCCGATCCAGCACCCGGGCCATGGCGGCATCGACGCTGGCCTGATCGTCCGGGTGAATCAGTTCCTGCGCCCAGTTGGGCGAGCGCAGCAGGTCGGCGGCGACATGGCCGTAGCGGGTGATGTTGTGGGAGATGTACATCAGGGCAAACGACGGATCGCCGCGCAGCCGGTACAGGATGGTCGGGCTGTTCTGCACAATCATGTTGGCGTCGGACAGCTCGCGGGTGCGCTCCTGAACCGCCTGTTCCAGCTGGTTCATCTTCAGCTCGGCGTCTTCGGTCATCTGCCATTTGACCGTGAGCGCGCTGGCCATCTGCCGGATCTCGATCGCGTCGAACGGCTTTTTCAGAATCAGCAAGCGGTCATTCAGTGCCAGACGCTGGTCGATGTCCTCCCAGGAATAGTCGGAATAGGCCGTGCACAGCGCGACTTGCAGCTTGGGGTCGACTTGCCACAGCCGTTCGATGGTCTCCAGGCCATCCCAGCCTGGCGGCATGCGCATGTCGATGAACGCCATGGCATAGGGGCGGTTTTCAGCCAGCGCGGCTTCGAGTTTTTCCAGGGCCTCGCGCCCCTGAAAGGCCGAGTCCAGCTCGAAATGCTGGGACGGTGTCGCGGACTGGGTGCCAAACAACAGATTCTCGGTTTCGCCCAGGCCATCGTCAGCGGGGACGAGCGGGCAGAGAATCTTGGCGAAATCGCCATGGATCGACGGGCTGTCGTCGACGATGAGCACTCGGCGATTGATCTGCGCTGCTGGCTGGTTCATGCCGCGCCGCCTATGGGGCCGCTGGCGGGTGTCATCCGGGGCATCCTTTTCCCTCACAGCTTGTCGGTTCGACCGATGGAGTATTGCGCCGTGTTCAGCATAGTCGTCCCGGCGCGACGCTGTTGCCTGTGAGTGAAGATTTGCGTGAATGCAGTCAAAAATCATCTAGCCTTGGACTCAGGCGCGGGCCAGTGAGGCGGTCGGTCGATGTGTCGTTAACCCTGTTTCTTGAGGCCAAGCCATGGAAGAACAATCCACCCCGTTGCCGGTACATCGACCCAAGGTGTTGCTGGTCGATGATGAGGAATCGATCCTCAACAGCCTGCGCCGTCTGCTGCGGGGGCAACCCTATGACGTCCTGCTGGCGACCAGCGGTGCCCAGGCGCTGGAGATGCTGGAGCAGCAGCCCGTGGACCTGGTGATGAGCGATGCGCGCATGCCGAACATGGATGGCGCCTCGTTACTGGCGCATGTCCGTCAACGCTATCCGGCGACCGTGCGCATCATGCTCACCGGTTATGCCGACCCGTCGGCAATCATCAAGGCGATCAACGACGGGCAGATTCACCGCTACATCAGCAAACCGTGGAATGACGAGGAGTTGCTGCTGATTCTGCGCCAAGCCCTCGAACATCAGCATTCCGAGCAGGAGCGCCAACGTCTGGAGCGCCTGACCCGGGTGCAGAACGACCAGCTCAAGCTGCTCAACAGCACCCTGGAAAAGCACGTCGCGGCGCGTACCGCCGAGTTGCAGCAGACCGCCGACATGCTCGATCTGGCCTACGAAGAACTCAAACACAGCTATGTCACCGGCACCGAGGTGTTCTCGCTGCTGGCCAATCTGCGTCTGCCACCTGCCAAACAGACCAACCGGCAGATCATCGAACTGGTGCGCAGCTACTGCAAACAGCATGGTCTGGACGAGGCCACCAGCCGCGACATGACCATGGCCGCCGCGCTGTACAACATCGGCAAGCTGAGCTGGACCGACGGCATGATGACCACGCCTTCGGACTTGCTGCGTCACACCGATCGCGAGCGATATCGCAGCTACCCCAAACAGAGCGAATCGCTGCTGATGACGCTGGACCCGATGAAGGACGCCGCCCGCCTGATCCTGCATCACCAGGAGCGCTGGGACGGCAGCGGGTTTCCTGATCGGCTCAAGGGCGAGGCGATTCCGTTGGGGTCGCGTTTGTTGAAACTGGCGGTGGATTTCGTCGAGTTGCAACGCGGTCTGATCCTCGAACGGCATTTGAACAGCGACGAAGCGCTGCTGTACCTGCGCCAGTACGCCGGGCGTTTGTATGATCCCGAGCTGGTCGAAGATTTCGTTCAGGTGTGCGCGGCATTTCTGGGCGACGTCACCCTGGCCGACCCGTCGGTCAAGGTGCTGACCACCCGGGACCTGGCGGCGGGGATGATTCTGGCGCGTAATCTCAATGCCGATAACGGCATGCTGCTGCTCAACGCCGGCAAGGTCCTCAGTGCGCTGTTGGTGGAAAAGCTGATTGCCTTCGAAGCCATGGAGGGCGGCAAATACAAGATTTTCGTCAAGGTGCCCGAGGAGGATGAAACCGCGCTCAAGGCTCAGGGGGAGTGACCTGTGAGGTGACGGGATCAGGCCAGGCATGGGATCCTTGCGGTTTTTCCAGGCCGGTGGCTGACCCATGACCTCTGCATCCGTTGTCGCTCCAAACCTCATCCGTATCGCCGCTGCGCTGCTGCTCAACGCCGAAGGCCAGACCCTGCTGGTGCGCAAGCGCGGCACCACGGCGTTCATGCAGCCGGGCGGCAAGATCGAAGCGCATGAGTTGCCGGTGCACGCACTGGCCCGCGAGCTGGAAGAAGAGCTGGGCCTGCAGATCGACCCGGCGCAGGCCTCCTTCGTTGGCCAGTTCTCGGCACCGGCAGCCAACGAGCCGGGGTTTGTCGTGCAAGCGGAGATCTTTCAGCTGACCATCGACACTGACGTGACCCCGGCTGCCGAAATCGAGGAAGTGCTCTGGATCGATCCGGCGACTGACGCGGATCTGGTTCTGGCGCCATTGACACGCGACCTGATCCTGCCGTTTTATCGCAACTCGCTGACGGTGCTCGCCTGATCATTCACGCAAAGGACATTGCCATGATCCCGCTTCAAGACCTGCTGATCTTCGCCGCCGCGGCGCTGTTGATGGTACTGACGCCGGGGCCGAACATGATTTACCTGATCTCGCGTTCGATCTGTCAGGGACGCAAGGCCGGGGTCACTTCTTTGCTCGGTGTGGTGGCGGGATTTTTCGTGCACATGTTTGCCGCGGCTGCCGGTTTGACCGCAGTGTTTCTGGCGGTGCCGATGGCTTATGAAGTGCTGAAGTGGGCCGGTGCGCTGTACCTGCTGTGGCTGGCCTGGCAAGCGGTCAAACCCGGTGCGCGCTCGCCGTTCGAAGCACAGCAACTGCCGCCGGACTCGTCGCGCAAACTGATCACCATGGGTTTTCTCACCAGCGCGCTGAACCCGAAAATCGCCGTCTTCTATCTCTCGGTGTTTCCGCAGTTCATCACCCCGGAACACGGTTCGGTATTCACCCAGAGCATCATTCTTGGCCTGACCCAGATCAGCGTCAGTTTCAGCGTCAACCTGCTGATCGCGCTCTTCGCGGCGGGCATCGCTTCGTGGTTCGTCAACAACCCGACCTGGCTGGCGGCGCAGCGTTATTTCATGGGTTTTGTGCTGGGCGGTCTGGCCGTGCGGCTGATGCTTGAACAACGCAAGGCAGGCTGAACATGTGGATCGAACGCCTCGACGCCAGCCACGCGCTGGCTTACCGCGAGCTGATGCTTGAAGCCTATGACCGTCATCCGCAGGCCTTCACTTCTAGCGTGCGCGAGCGCGCGGTGATGCCGTTGAGCTGGTGGGAAGGGCGCCTGACCAGCAAGCTCGACGCGGTGTTCGGTGCGTTCGAAGACGGTCGGCTGGCGGGCATCGTCGGCCTGGCGTTCGAACCTCGGGAAAAGGCCCGGCACAAGTCGACCCTGTTCGGAATGTATGTGTCAGCCGACTTTCGCCAGCACGGTCTGGGACAGAAACTGGTCGAGGCGACCATCGCCGAAGCACAAAAACATCCAGAGCTGAAACTGATCCAGTTGACCGTCACCGCCGGCAATGACGCTGCGTTCAAGCTGTACCAGCGCTGTGGCTTCGTCCAGTTCGGCCTTGAACCGCTGGCGGTGCGGGTCGGTGAGGATTATTTCGACAAGATCCATATGTGGCGCGATATCACGGTGCAGCAGGGTGGGGGGGAAACAGTCGCCTCCTCCCGGCCCCAGTGATTGATCAAGGGTAGGCGATCGACAGCACTGGCCCGGTATAAAGCGGCAGTTCGAGTTTGGCTGCAGACGCGCTCATGACTCCGCCAGAACTGTTGAGCTGTTCGACTTTGATGTTGCGCAAGCCGAAGTCATTGCCGTTACTGCCGTCCTGGTAGTTGCTGATGTACAGCCGTGCCGTCTGCTGCGTGGTAATGGTGAATGCCTTTAAAAACAGGTACCAGATACCATTCTTCGGCACTTCACGGCGATCGCCGATGTGTTGCGGGTCTTCGGCGCTCAGGATCGGGTTGACCAGGGACGAGTTGGGGCTGTCGGCAACATGCGTGCCCTCGAAGGTGAACTGGTATTGCCCGGGAACGAAAGTGAAGTCGCGATAAAGGACAACCCCGACGAAGCCGTTCGGGGTGCCCTGATCGGTGAAGTTGAAAAAGGCCGTTACCGGTTTACCGTCCATGGGGAACTGACGGATGGATCCGGAACGGGCTGCGGTATGGGCGATCCAGCCGTTATAAGTCTCCGCCAGTGATGTGCAGTGATCCTGCCAGAGGGTGACCGAACCGGTCTGTGACAGGCTGATGTTGTCCAGTTGATCCACCAACTGTGCGCTGACCGGATGGGTGCCACCACCGATTTGCTGGAGGTCGGCGGCGGTCAAGGTGTAGGTGAACGATTTGGCAGCAGGCAGATTGGCAATGGTTTTACTCCAGGTGCCTATGGTCAGTGTCACCCGGTCGTAATCGCGGGGGTAGGTGCGGGTCAGGGTGAATGTGGCCGGTAGTGTCGGGCCGAGGCTGGGCGGATGGCTGACCGAGATGTCGGAGACCGGGTTATTGAACAGCAGGTTCAGCACGGGTGTTGAGTCGGCGAAGTTACCGCTGATGCGCTTCACTCGGTAAAACATCTGATTGAGGCCGTCTTTCAGCCATCCCCATGGCAATTCCATTGTTATCGTGTCGTTCTCTTCGCCGTTCTCGATGGACTTGATCGCGTCAGTCGGCTTGCCGTTGACATAGACCTGGAGGGAGTCGCCGACGGCCAGCGCTAATGAGCGAGTCTTGAGAGGGTCGATCACCATGTGCAGAGGTGTGGGCGGCGAATAAATGCTCGACGCAATCCCCCCATCGTACTTCCCTGTCGGCAGAACCGGTTCTTTCCACCCAGGTATGGACATGGGCGACAGCGCGAGCGTTGCGTTGGCTTGCGATGATTTGAGATCGCTGTTCATCTTCTGTCCTCGGCTGTGGTGCCTGAAGCGTTTTGGCGGCAGACACCATCAGAACGCGAGGGTAAGGATGTGTCACCTGTCAGATCTGACAGGTCAGCAGTGTTTCAAGACCAGCGGTCACCCCCTCAGAGCAAAAGATTGCAACCGGCGGCAGCTCCTGCACCGATCCCTGTAGGCGCTGCCGCAGGCTGCGATCTTTTGCTTTTGACTGTCAGCGCACCGCGCTGACCCCATCCAGCGTCGAGAACGAAGTGTCCTTGGCTGTCAGCAGGAAATCGCGCATGTACGGCGCATCGAGCATGTCCGCACGAATCGCCGCATACAGCGTGGCGAACAGACCTTTCTCGCCCAGGCGCTTGGCCTTCACGTAACCGCGCGAGCTGTATTCGTGCAGCGCCCAGTGCGGCATGCCGCAGACGCCACGGCCGCTGGCGACCAGTTGCATCATCATCACCGACAGCTCCGAGGTGCGCACCTGCGCGGGTTCGATGTCGGCCGGTTCGAGGAAGCGGGTGAAGATGTCCAGCCGATCGCGTTCCACCGGATAAGTGATCAGGGTTTCAGTCAGCAGGTCTTCGGGAACGATGTACGGTTTGCTCGCCAGCGGGTGCTGGTTGGCCACCGCGAGCATCGCTTCGTAGGTGAACAGCGGCACGTAAGTGATGCCGGCGATGTCCAGCGGATCGGAGGTCACCACCAGGTCCAGATCGCCGCGGGCCAGCGCCGGCAGCGGGGCGAAGGCGAAGCCCGAGGCAAGGTCGAGTTCGACCTCCGGCCAGGCGTCGCGGAACTGGTCGATGGTCGGCATCAGCCACTGGAAACAGCTATGGCATTCGATCGCCATGTGCAGGCGCCCTGCGGTGCCGCCGGCCAGACGACTGATGTCACGTTCGGCGGCGCGCAGCAGGGGCAGGGTCGCGTCAGCCAGTTGCAGCAGGCGCAGGCCGGCGCTGGTGAAACGCACCGGTTTGGTCTTGCGCACGAACAACGGCATGCCCAGGCGTTCCTCCAGTTCCTTGAATTGGTGCGACAGCGCCGATTGGGTCAGGTGCAGGCGGTCGGCGGCATCGACCAGGCTGTCGGCCTCGCGCAGGGCATGCAGGGTTTTCAGATGACGGATTTCAAGCACGGCTGACCCCATGAGGAAAATTTGTGACAAATTCGAAAGCGGTGAGTTTGTCTCATGTTGATCAGCCTGTCGACCGCTCAAACAGCAGCGGGGCACAGTCAGTGCCCCGCTGCTTTTGTTCTAGAGATCAGCGAAGTGCTGGTTGCCCAGCGGTTTGCCGATGTCGCCGCGCCAGATCGTCTCGACCTGAGTGCCACCGGCTGCCTGGGCCTGCTGCCATTGCAGGCCGAGATTGCGTTGCTCCGGCAATTTCAGATGAGCTTTGACGAAGTCGGCGAACGGCACCTTGTCCGAGGTGTAGTGAAAGTGTGCGAACCATAGCGTGCGCGGTGGGGTGCTGGTGAGGTCGCGCACTTGGTATTCCTGAAGGAAATCCTTGCGTCCGTCAGCGCGTTTGCCCAGTGCCCGCAGTGAACCTTCGCGGCGGATATCCACCACTTGTTGTTACAGCAGATAGTCCAGATAGCCTTCCGTGGGTGTCTTGCTGCGCAGTGACTGATCAATGCGCAGCGTACGACCGGTACGTCGCAGTTCACTGGCCTTGGCGTGCAATTGCAGCACCAACGGTTCGCTCGGCGATAGCCGTTCGATGGCCTGGGCGCGGGTGCTCAGCTCGGTCGCTTCGCTGCTGAACATGTGTTCCAGATCCACCGGCAACATGTCCTGACGAGTGTAGCCCTGCACCTTGGCGCTGTAGGCCGTAACCGCCTCCAGACGTTTTCGCGCTTCTGCGAGCAATGGTTGAACATCGGTCGGCAGCGGTGTTGCGGCGGGTGCGGGGCGGGCTTGCAGATGATATTTGCCGCTGGAGCGCGGCAGCCAGGTTTCGCGGAAACCGTCGATGCCTTCGACGGTGAAGCGTTTTTCCCGGGTGCCGGCGTCAATGCTTTCGGTACCGATCAGCAATTGGTTGTCCTCGGTTTCGAACAGTTGCCTGCCGCCCGGCTCTCTCGGTTTGATCGGCGGTCGCTGTTTGATCGAGTGCCGCGCGTGTGCTTCGACCTTGGTCAGGCCATCGAGGAATGGCCCGACCTGTTCCAGATCCAGATGCTGCGCATAACCCAGCGTCCAGGCGTTGAGCTGACGACGGAAGCCGGCATAGATCTGCAGGCAATCTTCGATCACCTGTTTGCGCTCGACCAGGCTGGCGCTGACTTCTGGCAGGTGATGCTGGGTCAGCAGCGCGCGCCCGACCTTGACCCGGGCGTCTTTGAGCTGGGTATGAAAATACACCCAGGACAGGTCGGTGACTGCGTCGTAGCGGGTAATGATTTCCAGCAGATGCGCAGTCCTCAGGTAGTGGTGCGTGTTGTCGCCCAGGTTGCGGTTGAGCGCGGTCATGTCTTTCGCCATCCGGACTTTCTGCGCGTGTTTGCTGATGCGGTTGTTCCACAGGTTGGCCTGCTCGGTGATCGCGTGCAGTTGATCGAACTCCTTGAGGAAATCCTTGCGTACCTGCTTGCGCCGGGCCATGAGTTTGATATGGGCCGCTGTATTGCCGAAAGGGGTGGCATCGGACTCGGCGACCAGTGCGTCGATCCGGTTCAGGTGTTCCAGCAAGCGATCGCGGGCGACGGTGACGCGCTGTACGGCGCGGTCGACCACGATCCAGGCACAGCGGCTCTGGATGTCTTCGATCTGCAGACGCTTGCGGCCGTGGCTCAGGGGCAACAGTTCGGCAAGGTTGTCATATTGGGCGATCGCGATGTCGATGTCGTTCAGGCATGCTGCGTCGACTGCTGTGTGTAGTGGCTTACGCTGGGCGACGTCGAGTTTCTGGTAGTTCTCCAGCAACTGGTTGGTAGCACGTGTCTGGGTTTCAAGGCGCCGGGTATAGGCGTCGGCGGTGTTGGTCAGGGTCAATTGCCGGCGCAGTTGCCGATCGGTCCACCAGCGCGGTAGCCACGCACGGATCGGCGCGGGCCAGAGTGGGTCCATACCGTCGGCCAGATGTCCGAGCACGGCGCCGCCGCCGGCACCGCCGCCGTCCAGAACGGTGCCGTATACCGCGTAATGGGTGTTCCACTGGCCGTTTTCGTCGAGGGCGATCGGTTGTTTGTAGCTGCGCATCCACGTGCCGTAAAGCCTCCAGCCACGTGGCGCATCATTGAGCTGAACCCGATAGATGCGACCCTGACGAACGATGAAGTCACCATCGGCGTGGCGGTAGACGTTGCGATAGACACCGTGGGTGGCGGGGTGCAGGCCGGCGAGGGAGATTTCGAATTCGTACTCGTAACCCTTGAAGCGCTTGAGCGACTGCCTGGCCCATTGCCAGGATGTTGGCATCGCGGCGGATCTGCCCAGTGCCGCGCGTTGTCGCTGACGGCTGGCCAGACGTGTGGCAGCGGGTGCCGAGACAGTTGCGGGAAGTACATCCATTGCCGCGTCGATCAGCGACAGCAGCACCGCTTCCACCTCCGCCAGACCATGCCCGAGCTCGCCGCGCAAGAACGCCGCGACGGCCAGATTAGCGCTGTTCCAGGCGTCATACAGGGCCACGGCCGTGCCCACGAACGGCAGCATGCCGATGGCCATTTTCAGATAGTTGAACAGCGCGCCGGACTTCAAGGCACAGCGTTCCAGGTACAAGGCATCGTTGGACCGAGAACTGCTGCGATGGGCCTCCAGCAACCGGCCCATGTGCACGTTCAATAGATGCAAGGCCAGCGATGTGGTCGCCGGCCAGGCCATCCCGACGCCGATCAGGGCATCGAAATTACGCAGCTGGGCCTGGTTGATCCGGCTGACATGGCTGGCTAAGTCGCCACTCACGGCACGTCCGGCCAGGTAATTGACCACTTTGCTGTCCACACAACGCCGGAACAGATCCATACGCGCCAGTTCCAGCGTTTCGTACTGACGCAGGAAGATGGCGTCGGTGCTGTCGGGCAGGTACAGCAGGGTCAGGCCACTGGTTTGCTCGACAATGAACGTGACACCCGCGAGCGTGCTCGGTCCCTGATGCGCGGTGTCCTCTCCACCGACCGTCAGGTGCACCGGCAGCAGCGCGATGCGTTGTCCATCCACGGCATACGCTTGAGGTGTAGTCGCATCGATGGCGATCTTCAGCATGGCATGACCGGCACTGTCGATGTGCCGTTGCAGCAGGGCGAATTCAGCTTGCAACCGGAGCATCAGGCGCCACGGTTCGCTCAGGCATTCGCGGCGCCAGGCCTGCTGAAATGCAGGTTCTGCCGGTGCGCCGAAAAACGTCTGGCGAATCAGTTCTTCGTAACGTCCGGGCAGATCCAGTTCTGTCACCAGTTTGCTCAAATAGGCCGGGGTGATCCCGTTTTCGAGGTTCTGTCGATCAGCTGGATTCTCGGCGCGGATCTTCGCCTGCATGAACGCCAGTCGCCACTGCACGTCCTGATCGATGTTTTCCTGTGCCAGTTGTTCAAGGGTGAGATCGCCGCGTGTGTCGCTCGCGGTCAGGATATTGCGTTGCGGTGTGCCGGGCGCAGCGCCTTCCATCACGGTTTTTTGCCAGAAGGTCGAATCGGGCAGATCAAGGCTCACGCTCACGCTTTGTTTGAGCGCGAAGTCTGCGCGCAAGCGGGCGTCGATGCGCTGTTCGGCGAAGGCCTGACGCGGCGGTAATTCCCGTTCGAGCAACGCATGAGCGCGTTGCATGGCGCCGAGGTACTGGCTGATCAGCGTTTTGATTCGTGCACGTGGCGCGTCGTCCAGCTTTTCAAACCATGCAGGCAGGTTGTCGGCCAGCGCCGCGCTGCGGTCTTGCGCCTGACGTTCGGCAAATGCCTGTTCGCGAGCCTGCGCGACGGCCACGGTCAGGCGTGGCAGGTGTTGTTCGCGCAGCTTTTCCATCTCGGCCCGGCGTTCGTCGGCCCGGCCGGGGAGCGGGTTGTCGCGCAGAATCTGCGCGGCCTGCTGTTCGCACGCATAGAGCTGCTGATCAAGCGACCAGACGAGCGGGTCGCCCGTCAGTGGCGTCAGGTGCAGGGTCAGCCCGCCGTCGTTGGGCGAGCGTTTGAACAGGTTCTGCTCCAGCGCCATGCGCGAGGTAAAACGCTGCAGTCCGCCGAACTGGCCGGGCCAGTAAAGCAGCAGGGCGTCGGTCGAACCGGACGCCAGCGCCGCAGTCGTCGCGATGATCAGTACACCTTGAAGATCCTCGACGGCAGTGATGCCCTGATCTGCCGCCGCCAACGATACACGGGCGATAACCCCGTCCGCTGTCGGCAGGTTGCGCCCCGGTGCGTCGAGCAACGCGATAACGCGCCGATGCTCCTCGACGGTCAGTTGATCCAGCACCCTTTGCAGTTCGACCTCGGCGCGCAGCCCCGCGACACGCGCCTGGAGCAGGGCGTGGTAGTTCACGTTGCTGGCCTGGCGCAGTTCGAGCATCGTCAGCGGATGGTGGCTGTCGAGCAGGGCGGATGCCGCGTCCTGACTGGCTTGCCGAGCCTCGCTCAAGGCGTCGAATCGTTGCGCCAGTTGTTGGCGTTGCGGGCTGTCCGGCTCGGCGTCACCAAACAGGCGGTCAAGAGCACGTTGTTCAAGCGCCAGCGTCTGCCGGCGCAGGTCCAGGGGAATGTCGGCAACCAGCAAGCCGAAGGGTGCAACCTCATCGACGGTTTGCCCGGCACTCTCCGGCAGGGTCGGCGCGACCGGGAAGAATTTGTCGAGCGCGGCCCAGCTGGCACCAGTGCTTGCCGATGTGGACATCAGTGGTTCAATTCCGCGTGTGAGCGGATCGCTACCGAACTCGATGAAGTCCAGCGAGGTGATGCGTAGCGGTTCCGCGTGCAGGTCAATCAGCCTGCGTTCAAGAGCAGTCTGCTGTTCGAAACGGATCAACGGTTGCGGGTGCGCGGGCAGATAAAGCAGCAACGTTTCCTCCAGCTGGATGAGCAATGTGCCGTACACGCGCAGACGGCTGTTATCGACACGGTTGAGTACCGGTTGCGCAACCCGCAGGTCCGCCGCGATCTTGCTTGAAGGTGTGAGGAGCGGCGCCAGCCTGTGTCGTTGTGAGGTGTCGAGCTTGCCTTCGGCCACCGCCCATTGAAGCGCGGCCTCGAAATGCAGGTGATAGAGACTCAGGGCATGCGCGCGCCGCGACATCGCAGTGCCGGGCGCGCGGCCCCCCCACCAGGCGCTTTCGGGCTGTTGGGGATGGTGGGCCATGAGATCCCGCCATTGCTGGTGACAGTCGTTCAAACGAGCCGTCGCCAACAGGTAAAGATTTTGATCGACGATTGGCTGTAGCCGCTGATCAAGGCCAAAGTCGGCTGTTACGTGGGGAAGGGAGTGGGACATGCGGCAGGGCTCCAGAGGGCATGCAGACCGGGTAATCCCGGCCTTCATGACTATTAGAGGCGCGCTGTCACAAGCCCATGCGGTACATGGTTATCGCTTGGAAGTGCTTTTGTTTCAGAGGGTGTACAGACCGCTCCGGCCTGACTCGTTGTCGTCATCGCGTTGGTTATTCTTCGCCACGGCCAGCGCGCTATCCATGCAGAGGATCGTGGCGGACGGCAGGACGCTGTGCAGATTGACCGCTCGGCAAACTTCATCAAATTGTCATGCAACTGTGGCAGCGCGCTTGAACAAACTTCATCAGACTCGCGCTCTACTGGGGTTCTGCGTTTCGGTGTTTCTTCATGCGTTTATTTTTTCTGTTGGCCGCGCTGTTGTTCGGCCTGCCGTCGATGGCGGCTTCGCGTTGCGACGTCAATGTTCCGACTGAACGGGTCGATCTGGCACAGGTGAGCCTGGCGTACCAGAGCATCGGCCGTGCCTCGGATCCGGCGCTGTTGCTGGTCATGGGCCTGGGCGGGCAGTTGATCCACTGGCCGGACGAAGTGGTGGTTGCGCTGTGTCAGCAGGGTTTTCGGGTGATCCGGTACGACAACCGCGATGTCGGTCTGTCCACCTGGCGTCAGGCCCCGGCCGACGCCAACCTGACGTTTGAAGTGCTGCGCTACAAGCTCGGCTTGCCGGTGTCGGCGCCGTACTCGCTGACGGACATGGCCGACGATGCGCTGGGTTTGATGGACGCGCTGCACATCGACCAGTTTCACGTACTGGGTGCCAGCATGGGCGGGATGATCGCCCAGCATCTGGCGGCGATGGCGCCGCAACGGGTGGAAAGTCTGACGCTGATCATGACCAGTTCCGGCGCCGAAGGTTTGCCGGCACCCAGTGCCGCGCTGGTGCAATTGCTGGCTCGGCGCGGTGCGCCGAATCGCGAGGCGGCGCTGGAGCAGCAGGCTGATCTGCTGGCGGCACTTGGCAGCCCGTTGGTCACTGATGATCGGCAAGCACTGCTGCATCAGGCGGCGATTGCTTACGATCGGGCATTCAACCCTGAAGGCGTGAAGCGCCAGATCATGGCGATCCTCGCCGAGCCGAGCCGGGTGACTTTGCTCAATCAACTGCGGGTGCCGACTCTGGTGGTACACGGTACGGCCGATCCGCTGTTGCCGGTGATGCACGGCGTGCATCTGGCGGCGCATATTCGTGGCAGTCAGCTGAAGCTGATTCCGGGGCTGGCCCATCGTTTTCAGGAAGCGTTCAAGGCGCCGTTGCTGGCGGCGGTGTTGCCGTATTTGCAAGAGCACCGTGAAGACACCTCGCATTGGGCGCAGATCGAACCGGGGGCGGCGGGCAATCTGCTCTGAGCGCTTTTGTTGACGCGTGAAAAATCCCGCCGTGCGCTTGAGAACGGCGGGATTTTTTATGCGCAGCAGCTCTGACGGAGTGTCAATTGGTCAACTGCCGTACAAGCAGGTTGTTGATCAAAAAGTCATTGCCGATGTCCCCGGTCTCAAGGTTGTGGACATGGAAGTTGGCAGATGTGTAGGTCGCCATGAACGTGCCGGACAGCGTGACCCAGCCTCTGCCCTTTTCGATGTTGGTGTGAGGCGGATGGAGCATGTAGTCGACCCTCAATGCGATTTTCGGGTCGACGTCGTAGCCGTTGACCGCTGTGTTGTAGATCTGGCAGGAAAACTCATAATACGCACCGAGCAGCAGGTCGAACTTCTGGATGAAGATGATCCCGCTGTTGTCGATTTTTCCCGGAGTGTCGATGTAGTACTGATAGTGCGGGGCAGACCCGTGCAGTCGCCCGCTGTGCGCACCGACGCCGGGAATCCAGCCATTGAAATTGCCGTTGTAGAAATTGGTCAGGGAATACAGATCCGCTTGCACCGTCACACTCCACAGCGGTGACTCCTGTTGTCCGTCCGCTGTTTTCGCGATCAGGCTATGGTGACCGACACCAATGGGGGCCTGAATCTGCCACAAACCGTTTGCATCAGTAATGGCCGAGCCCATTGGTGTTTGCACATCAAACAGATTCACCGTGCTGGCTGGCGTCGCGGTGCCCACCAGCCAGGGATTGGGATCATCACAGGTGCCGCCGTTCCTGACCTGTCCGTTGATGCTCCCCTGATTGTCGATCAATTGGGTAATCGCCGGACGCGCGAGCATTTCGGTTTTGATCGTCAACTCGCGCACGGCAAAGAATGTGTCAGCCCCCCCGGTGTCGCTGAAGTTGGCGACCGATAATCCGAACATCTGGGTGCCGTCCTTGAACAGTTTCAGTGGTGCACGGTCGATCAACCCGCTCAGTCCGGTGTCGACGTGGTTGGCGGTGATGACCCCGTCGAACAGGTTGATCACATATTCGCTGTCGTCCTGCTTCAGGCCACTCAGGGCGACACGCATGCGGGTACCGACGGCAATGAACAGCCAGGGGATCAGGCTCCAGTGCGCATCACCGGAAAAATTGTTGAGGTTGAGCACTTTGTGGTCCGGGGCTTCGACAATGCTCATGCGCGGGTAGTTGAGTTCCGGGCTGGCAAGCGAGCGGACCTGATATTTGGCGGCGGGAGAGCGTTGATCCTGAATGCCTTCCTGTGTCACCTCGTACCAGAAAGACATGAATGTGCCGATGTTTGCAGGAATGGCGGTCAACGGCAGAGCAAACAGCAGCGTGCCGCTGGCATTGCCTTGCAGGCTGGTCAGGGCCGGACTGCCGAAACCTTCACGTCCTTTGACGAACAGCGTCACGCGATGCGATGGATCCATCCCGGTGTAGCGCACACTCACCGTGGCGGTTTTCAAGGTGTTCATCGGGTCAATCAGCAGGCCGGCCGAGGCTTGCATCAGCTCCGGTGCCGGCAGCAGCAGGGCCTTGGAACCGATGCGCAGGGGCAGTTCCGGAGCCGTCAGCGGCAGTTCCCGAGGGCGTTCGATGTACCAGTCGACACTGATGACACGATTGAGCAGCGGCTGGATAAGTTCCAGTGCCAGACGGAACTCAATGTCCTTGCCGACATTGCCGCTGCTGATTGGCAGCGAATCGAAGAATACCGGGCGATCTTGCGGATCGAGGTTGTTGCCCAGTCTCCAGACTTCCAGATGCACGGTATCGCCGATCCGCGTGTGAGCGGCGGCGGGACAAATGGCGGGAGTGCCGAACGGAATATCCTTGGGATCCAGAACGCCTGCCGAGTGCTTGCCGACTTCGACCACGCCCAGCATGTCCTGAGTGCGACCAATGCGAAAGTGACTGGTGAAGGACAGTAAAGGTTGGTCATGGCTGTCACCGGTGACGCTGTAGTCGACGGTGATCGAGCCATTGGGGTAGGTACTGAAGTGTGCCGTTTCAATATCGAAAGGCACCACTATGCCGACACCGGGAATGTCCATTGAACGCGTGACAATGCGCTCATAGGTCTGCAGTCGGGTGGTGCCGCCGGCGCTGGAGCTCAGGCAGGTGAGCGTTACCGTTTCGCCGACCACGATCCCCTCGATCCCGGGCCCGGCATAGATAACCGTGCTGTCGAGTTCGGGAGGGAACACCGCACCCCGCGCTTCGGGAGCCGTGGGGGCCGGTGCCCGGTATTGCTCGCCTGCCAGTCGTGGCGAGTAAGGATAGGACGGTGTGCGAACTTCGCTGCCAGCGACCATCCGGATGCGCTGATAGCTCAGGGTCAGGGTCGTCGGGGCCAGTCTCTTCGCCAGTGCAAAAGGCACGTCGAAGGTCACGACTCCGGCCCTGTAATCGAGCGGGCCGAACACTTCGCGATACCCGCTTGCGCTGTCCACAAGGGTCAGTTCCACCCGATCACCGGCGATGGCGTCGGCGCGCCGCACCAGCACGTCGACTTTCATGGCAGCGCCCTCGAGGTCGTCGAGTTCCAGGATGTCTTCAATGCTCAGCGGTACAGAAGGGGCTTCCAGGTAGGTGGTATCGGGATCGAGTATCCCCACGCCGACTTTCGAGGTCAGGCTCGCGTCATGTACCTGGTCGGTGATCCTGTAGCTCACCAGCAATGGGTCGGCGGGGCCGATCAGCTTGAGAATCTCGGAAGAGACGAGCATTACAATGTCCTGGCCGATTTGCTCGAGTTTGATGGCGTAGGAGGGGACCTTCTGATCACCAACATCCAGTGTGATCACGTCACCGCGCGTCATCTGCGGCCAGGCCGGAATAATGCATTCGACACCGGATTCGACCATGTCCTTGTCGATCAGCGCCGGAAAACGCGGAGCCTCCAGTGGCACGCGTTCGCGACTGTTGCCGGTGGGGTCGAGGCTGTCGGGAAAGGTCGGTTTGAACCACACGTTGATGCGGTCGGACGGCACCGGCTCCGAGGCACCCACCCGTTCGATGCTGTACCACATCTGATGGATGCCGGGTCTCTCGACAACAGTCCTGGGGATAATCCCGAGAATGTTCTTATTGTTGTGGTCGGCAGGCACAATCACCGTCTTGACCAAGGTGCCAGGCTCATCCGGGTCGGGCGTCTCGACCGGTGCAACGCGTTTGCCCATATACAGGCGTACGGTGTCGAATTCTTCCATGACCAGGTAGGAAGGAATCAGCACTTTCCACCCCAGGCCAATGCCCGCCGTTTCATCAGCGCTGACGCCATATGACGCCTGGGGATAGTCCACCTCGTGCCAGCCTGGAATTTTGATCGGGAACAGCCTGAGTACCCCGTTTTCGGTAAACAGACCCGCCGACTTGACCCCCGCAAACGGATCAACCTGCTGTTGCGGACTTTCCGCCTGCAGGGCAGCGAGTTGTTCTCGGGTGTAGATAAACAGGGCAGTCATGGCGCTCTCCGATGCGGCTGATGCGCGCGAACCGCAGTGGTCAAGGCGCGTCTTCTGATTGAGCGGGAAAAACCCGTTGCGCACCACTGTCAGAAATAACAGGTCAGGCGAACTTCCGGACGAGCGGTGTCAACTCTGATACAACAACAGCCGGCTGACACGCCCAGGCATACCCGGTGTATCGTGCAGACTTTCCCGCACGATTTCCGCCCGCGAGGTGTGTGATGAGTTCCGATTTGAAAATCGATTTTGTCAGCGACGTTTCCTGCCCGTGGTGCGTCGTCGGTCTGAATGGCTTGCTGCAGGCGCTGGAGATTCTGCGCGATGAAGTGCAGGCCGAGATTCATTTTCAGCCGTTCGAACTGAACCCGAAAATGGGGCCGGACGGGCAGAACATCACCGAACACATCAGCGAAAAATACGGCTCGACCCCGGAACAGTCACAGAAGAACCGCGAATCGATTCGTGCCCGTGGCGCCGAGGTCGGCTTCGCCTTTCGCACCGACGGCAACAGCCGCATCTACAACACCTTCGATGCTCATCGTCTGTTGCATTGGGCCGGGCTTGAGGGGTTGCAGTTGCCGTTGAAGGAGGCGCTGTTCAAGGCCTGTTTCACTGACGGCGGCAATCCGTCCGATCACGCGCAACTCACGCAGATTGCCGACAGCGTGGGTCTGAACCGGCAACGTGCCGAGGCGATTCTGGCCTGCGACGAGTTTGCCGAAGAGGTACGTGAAGAAGAGCGGTTGTGGCTGCAACGCGGCGTGAGTTCAGTACCGACCGTAGTGTTCAACGGTCAATATGCGGTGACGGGCGGGCAGCCGGTGGAGACTTTTGTCGGGGCGATCCGGCAGATCATGAGTGAAGCCCGTGGCGGCTCCGTCAGTAATTGAATCTCCAACCCTGTAGGAGCTGCCGAAGGCTGCGATCTTTTGCCTTTAAAGAGCAGGATCAAAAGATCGCAGCCTGCGGCAGCTCCTACAAAGATCAGCTGTGCAGGCGCACCCACACCGAGACCAGCACGGTGGCGGCGATCAGCCACGCGACCACGGCCACGGCGAGTGACGCCTCCAAACGCATGCGGTCAACCATCACGTACAGCGTCGCCAGATAGATGAAGTACGGAATGATCGACCACATGCCGAACACAATCGTCGCCTTCAGATCGTCGATCGAACGGCCCTTGCCGACGATGTAGTGGGCGATCAGGGCGAAGGTCGGAAACAGCGGCACCAGTCCGGCGATGTAATAGTTTTTGGTCTTCGACAGTGCGGCGAGGATCAGCACCACCGCCGCGCCGAGTGCCGCTTTGAGTATCAGATCCATCAGTGGCTCAACCCGTACTTTTTCACTTTGTCGAACAGCGTGGTCTTGGCCATGCCCAGCTCCAGACTGGCCTGGGTCAGGTTACCGCCACTGCGTTGCAAGGCATCGTTGAGCAGGTTGCGCTCGAAGGCTTCCACCGCTTCGGCGAACGCCAGCCCCTGACCGCCGCTGCTGGCGCCGGACTTCTTGAACGCCGGCAGGCCGAGGGCAAAGCGCTCGGCGACGTTACGCAGTTCGCGCACGTTGCCCGGCCAGTCGTGGCTCATCAGGTTCGACAGGGTCTGGTTGTCCAGCTCGGGCAACGCGCGGTCGAAACGCAGCGCCGACTGCTGGGTGAAGTGTTCGAACAGTTGCAGGATATCTTCACGGCGCTCGCGCAGCGGCGGCAATTCCAGCGTCACCACGTTGAGGCGGTAGTACAAGTCGCTGCGGAACTCGCCGGCCTTGCTCGCATCGTCGAGGTCGGATTTGGTCGCGGCGATCACCCGGCAATCCACCGCCACGCTCTGGTTCGAACCGAGGCGTTCGAGGGTGCGTTCCTGCAACACGCGCAGCAGTTTGATCTGCAACGGCAGGGGCATGCTTTCCACTTCGTCGAGGAACAGCGTGCCGCCGTCGGCATGTTCGATCTTGCCGATGCGCCGTTTGCCGGCACCGGTGAAAGCGTTGGCTTCGTGGCCGAATATCTCGCTTTCGAAAAGGTTTTCCGGCAGACCGCCGCAGTTCAGCGCGACAAATTGCTTGGCATGCCGACGACTGAAGTCGTGCAGGCAACGGGCGACCAGTTCCTTGCCGGTGCCGGTTTCGCCTTCGATCAATACGTTGGCCGAGGTGTCGGCGACGTTGGCGATCAGTTCGCGCAGGTTCTGCATGGCTGGTGAGCGACCGATGATCCGACCTTCGAGAGAATCGCGTTCGGCCAGTTGCCGACGCAGCGAGGAGACTTCGCGGGCGAGGCTGCGTTGCTCCAGGGCGCGACGAGCGACGTCCACCAGACGCTCCGGCGAGAACGGTTTCTCCATGAAATCGTAGGCGCCTTTCTGCATCGCGCCGACGGCCATGGAGATATCGCCATGACCGGTGATCAGCACCACCGGCAGACTGCGGTCGCGCGCCTTGAGGCGGGTCAGCAGTTCCAGGCCATCGATGCCGGGCAGGCGAATGTCGCTGATGACGATCCCGGCAAAGTTGTCGCCGACCCGCTCCAGCGCTTCTTCGGCACTGCCGACGCCGATGCAGGGAATGTCTTCCAGAGTCAGTGCCTGCTGGCAGCCGAGCAGCACATGGGGGTCGTCTTCGACGATCAGCACACTAAGGTCGTGGTTCATATTGGCTCGGCAGGAGTAGGGCTTACCAACGGTAAACTGAGGACGAAGGTGGTGCCACCGCTGGC